>Ga0194129_10004262_pt1 | contig 19188 bp, 18 predicted proteins | sample TA2KigCa35mmetaG_FD_150862 | JGI IMG/M metagenome (GOLD analysis project Ga0194129, IMG submission 150862) | Freshwater microbial communities from Lake Tanganyika, Tanzania - TA2015038 Kigoma Deep Cast 35m | ecosystem: Environmental > Aquatic > Freshwater > Lake | place: Tanzania: Lake...
GGTACCGCGCCATCTCGTCGTCATCGGGGCTGGCTACATCGGCCTCGAACTGGGCAGCGTCTGGCGGCGGCTCGGATCGCAGGTCACGGTGCTCGAGCACGCCGACCGGATTCTGCTGGGCATCGATGCCGAGATCGCGACCGAGGCGATCGGCCTGTTCCGCAAGCAGGGGCTCGACATCCGGCTGGGGGTCACCGTGAAGGCTGCCAGGGCGGACGGGGACGGCTGCGTCGTGGAGATCGAGGGCGGCCAGCCGATCCCGTGCGACCGCGTGCTTGCCGCCACCGGTCGCCGGCCGGCCACCGCCGACGTGGGCCTCGGGACCGTGGGCATCGCCACCGACCGGCGGGGCTTCATCACGGTCGACGGGCAGTTCCGCACCTCCGCCCCCGGCGTGTGGGCGATCGGCGACTGCGTTCCGGGACCGATGCTGGCGCACAAAGCCGAGGAGGACGGCTTGGCCTGCGTCGATGGTCTGACGGGCGGCTGGGCCCACGTCGACTACGACCTGGTGCCGGCCGTGGTCTTTACCCATCCCGAGATCGCCGCCGTCGGAAAGACCGAGGAGCAACTCGTGGCCGCGGGCGTGGCCTACCATAAAGGCGTGTTTCCCTTTCGTGCCAATGGCCGAGCACGCACCCTCGGCGAGACGACCGGCAAGGTGAAGGTGCTCGCCGACGCGGCCACCGACCGCGTCCTGGGCGTGCACATCATCGGTCCCGAGGCGGGCTGCCTGGTGGCCGAAGCCGCGGCCGCGATGGCCTTCGCCGCCAGTGCCGAGGACATCGCCCGGGTCTGCCACGCTCATCCCACCCTGCCGGAGGCACTCAAGGAGGCGGCGCTGGCGGTGGCTGGTCGGGCGATCCACGCCTGAGACGGGCCGGCAACGGGTATGATCGGCAGCCCGTTCGGTGCCCGATGCCCTTAGAGCCGACCATGAGAAGCGCCGTCCTGATGGTGTCGGGAGCCTCGTACCTGGGGCTGCTGCTGGCCGCACCGTCCGCGACCGCCCGGGCCGCCGACGGACCGTGGCAGGATCGATTCGCCCGCCGCGAGTTCCAGTCGGGCGGAGCGACGCTCATGTACCGGCTGTTCAGCCCGGCGGCGGCCGAAGAGGCCACGAAGCCGCCGCTCGTGCTCCTGCTGCACGGGGCGGGGGAGCGGGGTGACGACAATACCGCACCGCTGGTCCACGGCGCGGTCGAGTTCCATCGACGTCAGGTTCGGCATCCCTGTCTGGTGCTCGTGCCGCAGTGCCCCGCGGGCCGCCGTTGGGTGGAGGTCGATTGGGGCGGCACGACCGGCAGCGGCACGTTTCCGGCCGAGCCGTCGGAGCCGCTGCGGCTGACGCTGGCGGTGGTCGACGAGCTGATTGCAGCCGGCAAGGCCGATCCCGACCGGGTCTATGTCACGGGCCTGTCGATGGGGGGCTACGGCACCTGGTATGCGGCGGGGATGCCCGGCTCGCGGTTCGCAGCCGCGGCGCCAGTCTGCGGTGGAGGTGATCCGGCCTGGGCGAAGCGGTACGTGGGGCTGCCGCTGTGGGCATTTCACGGCGGCGAGGATCGCACGGTGCCGGCGAGCCGTTCGCGAGAGATGATCGAGGCGATCAAGGCCGTCGGCGGCGACCCGACGTACACGCTCTACGAAGGTGTGGGCCACGATTCCTGGACCCGGACCTACGCCGACGACGCCTTCCACGAGTGGCTCTTTGCCCAGCGGCGCTCCCGTGACTGATCCTGTCTCGCCCCCGGTCCTGCTGACGATGGTTACGGCGGCCGAGTGCACCGTGCTTCGCGAGTTGGCCGGTGGCATCTGGCGTGCCCACTACCGCTCGATCATCTCGATGGCCCAGATCGAGTACATGCTCCGCGAGCGGTACGGCGACGAGCCACTGGCCCGCGTCCTGGCTGCCGCGGATCGCTGGCTGGAACTGCTGCGGGTGGCGGGTGAGCCGGTGGGATATTGCGGTTCCGAACTGGATGGCGGCGATCGCGACGGCTTCAAGATCGGGCAGCTCTACGTCACCGAGGCGCACCGCGGCCGCGGCCTGGGCCGTTTCATGCTGCGGCATCTCGAGGCCCGGGCGGCGTCGCTGGGCCGGCGGACCGTGTTCCTGCAGGTCAACAAACGGAACGATTCCGCGGTCACCTTTTACCGCCGGGCGGGCTACTCGATCCGCGAGGCCGCCGTCTTCGAGATTGGCCAGGGCTTCGTCATGGATGACTTCGTCATGGACAAGCGTCTCTAATCCGCAATCGCCCCGTGCCCGCCCGCACCGGGTCAGCGGTGGCCGTCCATCAGCGCCTCGAGGGCGGCCGAGCCCGGGCAGAGCTGCTCGAAGGGGATGTCGATAAGCGGTCTGTCCGGCGTCTTCAGCAGTTCGTGCATGTCACGGCTCTTCTCGTCCACGAACAGCAGCCCGGTCGCGATCTCGCCCCGGTCCTGGCAGGCTCGCACGTGGGCCTCGGCGCTGGTGCGGTCGGTGGGATCGTAGTCGGTCGCCGTGGGTCGCAGTCGGACGGCACTACCATCGTGCATGGCGACGACACGGACAGCGTCGTCCGAGTCTGGCAGGCTGATCTCCGAGAGCACGGGCACGTAGTGGGCGTGCACCGCCTCGACCTCGTGCTCCCGGGTGTAGAGGTAGCTCTTGGTCGAGCCATCATGGTCGTTGAAGGTGACGCAGGGCGAGATTACGTCGACCAGCGCGAACCCCTTGTGCGCGATGCCGGCCTTGAGGATCGGCACCAACTGCTTCTTGTCGCCGGAGAACGAGCGGGCCACGAACGTCGCCCCGATCGACAGGGCCAGGAGCACCGGATCGATCGGCGACATCTCGTTGGCTTCGCCCCGCTTGGAGGTCGAGCCCACGTCGGCCGAGGCGGAAAACTGCCCCTTGGTGAGGCCGTAGACGCCGTTGTTCTCGATCACGTAGAGCATGTCGACGTTCCGCCGGATGGCGTGGGCCAGTTGGCCGATGCCTATCGACAGGGAGTCGCCGTCGCCCGAGATGCCGATGTAGGTCAGCCCACGGTTGGCCGCGGCAGCGCCGGTCGTCACGGAAGGCATCCGGCCGTGCACGGAGTTGAAGCCGTGGGACTGCTTCATGAAATAGGCCGTTGTCTTCGAGGAGCAGCCGATCCCGCTCATCTTGGCGGCCCGGTGCGGCTCAAGGGCGAGTTCCCAGGCGGCCTGCACGAGCGCGGCCGTGACCGAGTCGTGGCCGCAGCCGGCGCACAGCGTCGACATCACCCCCTCGTAGTCGCGAAGGGTGAGGCCGAGCGTGTTGGTGCGGAGGCTCGGATGCCGAACCGGTGGCTTGACGATGGAGGTCATGCGGTCACCTCGGAGAGGGCGCCGGTGACGGCCTCGACGACCACCCGGGCGGTGAGCGGCATGCCACCGTAGTCGAGGATCGGCGTCATCGCGTCGCGGGGGATGCCGAGTTCGGCGGTCAGGAGCGTGCGGACCTGCCCGTCACGGTTCTGCTCGATCACGAAGACGCTGTCGTACGCCTCGATGAACTCCCGCACCTCATCGGCGAACGGGAAGGACCGGATCCGCATCACGTCCACGATGATCTCCTGATCGGCGAGCCGGTCGGCCGCCTCGCGGACGGCCGCGTCGCAGCTGCCGAGCGTGACGAGGCCGACGTCGGCGTTCGGGCGCCGGGTGTAGGCAGGTCGCGGCACGAGCGTGGCCGCGTGGTCGAACTTCCGCTTCAGACGGTCGACGAGCTCGCGGTAGGCGTCCGAATCCTCGGTGTAGGCGGCGTGCTTGTCGTGCCCCGAGCCGCGTACAAAGTAGGCCCCCTTGCCCCCGACGCCGGGCAGCGTGCGGGCGGCGATGCCGTCGCCGTCCACGTCGTGGTAGCGGGAGAACCGTTTCAGCTTCTCGAGCGCCGCGGCGTCGAGCACCTTGCCGTGATCGGGGCGGTAGGAGTCGTCCCAGGTGAGCCGCTTCACCATCCAGTCATTCATGCCGATGTCGAGGTCGGTCGCCACGAATACGGGCGTCTGCAAGCGGTCGGCGAGGTCGAAGGCCTGCACGGCCATCTCGAAGGCCTCGCCCGGGTCGGCGGGAAACAGGATCGGATGCTTCGTGTCGCCGTGCGAGGCGTAGGCCAGCGAGAGCAGGTCGGCCTGCTGCGTGCGGGTGGCCGCACCGCTGGATGTCGAAGAACACCGCCGGGATGTCGGTGTAGTAGGCGAGGCCGAGGAACTCCTGCATCAGCGAGATGCCGGGGCCCGACGTGTTGGTGAAGGATCGGGCACCAGCCCAGCCCGCGCCGATCACGATCCCCGCCGCAGCCAGTTCATCCTCGGCTTGGAGGATCGCATAACGCCGCTCGCCGGTCTCCCGGTCGACCCGGTACCTCTCGCAGAATCCCTTAAAGGCCTCCATCAGCGACGTGGCGGGCGTGATCGGATACCAGGCTCCGACGGTCGCCCCGGCATAGACCGCGCCTAGGGCACAGGCCGTGTTGCCGTCGATCAGGATCGAGCCGCCCGTGGCATCCATCTTCTCCAGACGGAAGGGGAGCGGGCAGCTGACGTGCTGACGGGCGTGGTCGGCCCCCAGCCGAATGGCCTTGTGATTGGACGCGAGCAGCTTTGGCTTCTTGCCGTAGGTCTGATTGAGGAGGCCGTCGACGATCTCCATGTCGATGTCGAGCAGAGCCGCAAGCGCGCCGGTGTAGGCGATGTTCCTCAGCAGCGTCCGCTCGCGGTCCCCCTCGAAGGCCTCCACGCAGAGCCGTCCGAAGGGGATGCCGAGGATCGTGATGCCTTCCCGCTCCAGCTCCCTGGGCAGCGGCCAGGACGAGTCGTAGAGCAGGTAGCCACCGGGGCGGACCGTGGCCACGTCCTGGGCGTAGGTGGCAGGGTTCAGGGCCACCACCAGGTCGACGTCGCCCGGCCGGGCCATGTAGCCGTCCTTGCTGACGCGGATCTCGTACCAGGTCGGAAGTCCCTGGATGTTGGAGGGGAAGATGTTCTTGCCCGAGACAGGAATTCCCATCCGAAAGATGGCCTGCATCAGCAGGCCGTTGGCGCTGGCGGAGCCCGTGCCATTGACCGTCCCGATCTTGAAGGCGAAATCGTTGATGCCGTTCATGCGTGCACCAGTTCCTCGCGTCCGCAGGCGGCCCCCGGCTTCGGAGCCAGCAGGTCGAAGAGCCGCATGTCCCAGGCAGCCGTCGGACACCGCTCCGCACACAGGCCGCAGTGCAGGCAGACATCCTCGTCCTTGACCATCACCCGTGTGGTCTGCGGCAGCGAGTGCGAGATGTAGATCTCCTGCTCCAGGTTGAGGGCCGGAGCCGAGAGCCGTGTTCGCATCTCCGTCTCGGAACAGCCGTCGGTCGTGATCGTCAGGCAGTTGGTGGGGCAGACGTCGATGCAGGCGTCACACTCGATGCACTTGGGGGCCGCGAAGTGGGTCTGGATGTCGCAGTTGAGACAACGGGAGACCTCCGTCGCCACCTGCTCGGGCGCGAAGCCGAGTTCCACCTCGACGTGCAGGTCGCGGAACCGCCTGGTCAGTTCCTCGTGTCGCATCACCTGGCGGGCCGCCGGATCGAAGTCGTTGTCATAGGCCCAGCTGTGCAGGCCGTTCTTGACGCTGACGAGGGTCATCCCCTCGGGCGGCCGCTCGGTGACGGGCCGTCCATGGCAGAGCAGGTCGATCGAGATCGCGGCCTGATGGCCGTGGGCGACCGCCCAGATGATGTTCTGCGGGCCCCAGGCGGCGTCACCGCCGAAGAATACCCGTGGGTTGGTGCTCTGGTGCGTGACGCGATCCACGACCGGCATGCCCTGGGCGTCGAACTCGACGCCGGCATGGCGTTCGATCCACGGAAACGCGTTCTCCTGACCGATGGCGAGGATCACGGCGTCGCAGGGGATGACGACGCTCCGCACCACGCGACTGGTCTGCCGGCCGGCAGACTCGGTCCACTCCAGCACGTCGAACTCCATGCCGACGAGGTGGCCATTCTCCACGACCATTCGCGTGGGTGCGTGGTTTTCGACGATCTCGACCCGTTCCTCCTCGGCGTCTTCGAGTTCCCATGGCGAGGCCTTGAAGTGCTTCCGGCCGCGACGGGCGATCACCTTCACGTCGATGGCCCCGAGCCGCTTCGCCGTGCGGCAGCAATCCATCGCGGTGTTGCCGACACCGATGATGATCACCCGCGGTTCGATCCGTTCGACGTGCTTGAAGTGCACGTTGGCCAGCCATTCGATCCCGAGGTGCACCTGGGCCGGTGCGTCGTGGCGACCGGGCAGTTCGAGATCCTTGCCCTGGGGCGCCCCGCTGCCCACGAAGACCGCATCGTAGCCCTCGTCGAGCAGTGCCGTGAGGCTGGTGACGGGCGTGCCGTAACCCATGTCGATGATGTAGCCGCACTCCTCGTCGAGCACGGAGGCGGGCAGCCGGAAGGACGGGATGTTGATCCGCATCAGGCCGCCGGGCTCGCGGTTCCGTTCGTAGATCACGACCTCGTAGCCGAGGGGTAAGAGGTCGTTGGCCACGGTGAGCGACGCCGGGCCGGCTCCGATCAAGGCGATCCGTTTGCCGTTCTTGATCTCGGGGGCCTTCGGCAGGAAGGGCCGGATCTCATCGCGGAGGTCGGCTGCCACCCGCTTGAGCCGGCAGATGGCGACGGGCTTGTCGTCGACGCGGCCGCGACGGCAGGCGGGCTCGCAGGGGCGGTCGCACGTGCGCCCGAGGATGCCCGGGAACACGTTCGACTGCCGGTTGAGCAGATACGACTCCGTGTAGCGGCCCTGGGCGATCAGCCGGATGTAGGCCGGCACGTTGGTGTGGGCCGGGCAGGCCCACTGGCAGTCGACGACCTTGTGGTAGTAGCGGGGGTCGGAGACGTCGGTCGGGTCCATGGAGCGGAGGGTGTTCCCGGGGAAGTGACGCGCAGAGCTAGTTTCCCCAGGGCGACGAATGGAGGCAAGCCGATTTCGTGGCGACCATGGGGGCGTTTTCGGGCGTGCCGCGGATTACGCGGCACGCCCGAGGCCGGCAGTCATCGCAGTACGCCCGGGTGGGATCGAACCACCGACCTTGGGATTAGAAATCCCATGCTCTATCCGACTGAGCTACGGGCGCAAAGGGGGCTGGGATTCGCCGCGGACGATGTCAATCGGTTCCGTCCGCAGTCGCTTCCCCGGGCGTTCGCCACCACCGTCCGCCGGGGCGGGGGCTCGCTCGCCGGAGACCGCCGTCGCCGTTATACCGCGCCGCTCCGCATGCCGTCGGGACGCCTCAGAGTCGTCTGTCTCAGGCGACTTGCGGCGTCGCGGAAGCCGCCCGTCACGGCTTCTTGGCAGCGGGCTTGGATTTGTCCTGCTTCGGCTTCATGTTCTTCTTGTCGTTCTTCCGCGAGTTGTTGCCCTTGCCCATCGGCGATTCTCCCGTACGTGGCGTCGTCGGCCGAAGTGGCTTCCTCCACCCCTGTTTCCATCGGCAGAAATGAACAAATCATTGAGGTCGACGATCCCGCGTTCAGTGACCGGGTCACCGCTGCTTCGCCAGTTTGCCGCCCGCGCGTCTCGGCGTTGCCGGAGGCGGGGCCGGCGGCCGGTCGGGCCTGTGCCACCGCCGACCGTCACCCCTCTCCCATCGTCGGGCCGGCGTCGTCGGTCTCCGGGCGCCGCCGCCGCGGGGAGTCGCTGCGGCGGAACACCGCCACCACGTCCTCGACCGGCACCACGAACAGAAGGTTGTTGCCCTCCAGGTCGACAGGGATCGCGTTCTTGGGATGAAAGAGCACCTTGTCGTACCTCGCCAACGGCACGTCGGCATCCCGCTCGACCTGCAGGCTCACCTCCACCACCCGACCACTGATCGTGGGAATCTCGGCCTTGTCGGGCAGCACGATCCCGCCCCGCGTGGTCTGACGGTTCTCGTCCTTGCGGATCAAGACCCGCATGCCCAGCGGCTCCACCGATTCATCCATGGTCGTTTCGGGATCTCCGCGGGAGGCGGATTCAGGAGCCGGCGACCAGTCCGCCGAAAACCGCTGCCGCCCGATCACGATACGCGTTCCACCCGTATTCCGCGAGGGCGTGGAGGTGGGCCGCTTCGCCGAACCTCCGTCGCAAGGTTTCGTCGGTGACGAGACGGTCGACCGCGACCTCCCAGGCGGCCGCGTCGGGGCAGATGAAACCCGTCTCGCCGTCCACGATCGCCTCCCGCAGTGGGCCGGTGTCGGAGGCCACGGTGGGCACGCGCACCACCGCGGCCGCCAGGCAGCGAACGGCACTCTTGGCCTCGCAGAAGCGGTTGTCGGCCTCCAGTGGGGCGAGGTTGACGTCACCTCGGGCAAGTTCGGTGAACAGCTGCGACAGCGGCACGAGCGGCCGACATTCGATGCGGTCGGCGAAGGGTCGCAGGCTCGGGTACTTGGCCGGGTCGACGTTGCCCACGAGCACGAGGATCGGTTCCGGCCGACGGGTGAACAGCCGGGCGATCGCATCGACGGCGACGGTGAAATCCCGGTCGTGCGACGGCGTGCCACTGGCGAACACGAGTCGTGGCCGTCCGTCCGCCGCCGAGGGCTTGGCGACCGTTCGCCACGCCACGGCCGCCGCTTCCTGGAGCATCGGGCCGAGCGAGTTGGGCAACACTGCGACGCGTCGGCAGCGCAGTGCCGCGGCGGCGGCGAGCGGCCGGGTGCTGAGGACAGCGGCGTCGGCCCGCGCCAGCATCTCCGCGTGGCCGGCGGCGGCGGCCACGAACTTTCGACGGTCGTGCTCCGGCAGGGCCGCCAGCACGGCGATACTGCCGTCGTTCATCACGTCCGGGTCGAAGATCAGATCGTCGACGTCGTAGACCAACGGCACACCGCGCCGGCGGCAGTCTGCGGCCACTGCGGCCAGCGTGTCGCTCCAAGCCTCGCGGAAGACGACCACCAGCCCGGCCTGGGCGGCGCGGGACACGGCCTCTGGAGCGGTGGCCGGCAGCCAGGTGGCGCTCCAGCCCGCTGCCTGGAGCGCCGCCACCGCGTGCTCGACGCGGTAGACGTGTCCCACCGATGTGGGCACGCCCGACAAGAAGACGGCGGTGCGGGGGGCCGCGAGGCGGTTCTCGTTCGGTAGCCGGCCGAGCGCGGCGAGCAGCGCGGCCGACCAAGGGTCACTCGCGGCGCCGGGGTCGACCGTCCGTCGCAGCGGCGCGTAGGCGGCGACCAGTCGATCGAGCCGCGGCCCCATCGCGTCGCAGACGACCGCCGCCGCGCCGCTTGCGGCCAGCGTCGGATCGCCCCGAAATGCCGCCAGCAGGGTGCGGCTCGCGCAGGGAGGGGCGTCGACGGCGGGCTCGTCGGCCTCCGCAGCACGCTGCCTCCGCAGTGAGGGATCGAGGAAGGCGTCGATCGCGGCGGCAGCCGCCGCAGCGGGGGGTGGCACGGCGCCGGCGGCGATGAGTGGGGCGATGGCAGCCCGCCAGTCGGCCAGCAGGTGGCGATACTCGATGGCCTGCCGGGGCAGACCCCGGGAATGTCGTTCAGCGTCGATCAGGTATCGCAGCCAGAGCAGCAGGCCCCGCTCCCGGGCGGGCATGGCGGCCGGACGGAACTCGGGCACCGCCGCCCGCGCCGCGAGGGACTGGGCGACCTCGCGTGGATCGCGAAGCAGGATCACAGCGTGCGGCTCGATGGCGGCGGCCGCAAAGACCGACCGCCAGAGCGGCAGCAGTCGGCAGATCCGCGGATCCTTGAGGGCGAACGTGGCAGCGTTCGGAAACTCGGTGGCGATCAAGTCGGACGCGGCGGCGTGGTCGGCCACCCGCTCCGGATCGGCGAACCAGTCGTCGGGAATCGGGGCATCGTCGTTCCAGCGGGTGCCTGCCGATTCGAGCAGGCGGTTGTTGAAGCGGGCGATCCGTGGCGCTTCCCAGTAGCCCAGCGGATTGTCGGCCGCCGCCGGCATCGTCTCGCGGGGCAGGGTCGCACCGAGCAGGCCGAGCACCCTGGTCAGGGCCGAGGTGCCGCTACGGTGCATGCCGAGCACGAGGAGGCAGCGACGGCTCACCGGCGGGATTCCTGCCAGGGGTAGGAGCGAAGCTGGGCCTCCAGCGCCGGGGTTGGCATTGGTGGCCCGCCGGCCTCGTGCGTTCACCTTGAGGTCCGATCGTCCTCCTATGATATCGGCCTCCGGCAGGGCGAGCCCGCCCGGCCGACCGCATCGCCGCTGTGCGATCATGAAGCCTCCGCTCCTGTCAATCATCGTAGCCTTCCACGACGTGCTTCGGGAAGCGCCCCGCACGCTGCACACGCTCTCCCTCGCCCATCAGCGCGGCGTCGCCGCGGACGACTACGAGGTGATCGCGGTCGACGTGGGCTCCGAACCGCCCCTCGACGAGGCCCTCGTGGTCGGTCAGGGGCCAAACTTCCGGCTGCTCCGCTTCCCGCGGGACCCCTCGCCGGCGGCCGCGATCAACGCGGCCGTGCGGTCCTCACGGGGCGAGGCGTTGATGGTCTGCATCGACGGGGCGAGGATGCTCACTCCGGGCGTCATCCGGTTCGCGCTGGCGGCCCTGCGGGGCTTCGCCGATCCGCTCGTGGCCACGCTCGCCTGGCACCTGGGGCCCAAGGTGCAGCACGAGTCGATGCTCGAGGGCTATGATCAGGCAGCCGAGGATCGGCTGCTCGACTCGGTCGACTGGCGGCGCGACGGGTATGCACTGTTTCGAATTGCCAGCCTCGCGCAGTCGAGCCGCTTTGGCTGGCTTGGACCGGTCGGTGAGAGTAACTGCCTCGCCATGCGCCGCGCCGCCTGGGACCGCCTCGGGGGGTACGACGAGCGATTCCGCAAGCCCGGCGGCGGTCTGGTGAACCCCGACTTCCTGGTGCGGGCCTGCGGGCTCTTGGGCCCCCCGGTAATCCTGCTCGGCGAGGGGACGTTTCACCAGTTCCACGGTGGCGTCGCCACCAACGCCCCGCGGGCGGCCTGCCCGGTGCGGCCGATGTTCGACGAGTACGTCGCGATTCGCGGCCGGGATTTCGAGCCGCCGCAGGGCCAGCCGACGCTCCTGGGCGGTTTGCCGCCGGAAGCGGTGCCCTGGTTGGCCGCTGCGGTGAGCCGCCTTCCTGGGGGCGTTCAGCAACCGGGGCAGGGAAACATCTCCTCCAGATAACCGGCCCGGCACCAGGCTGGCATTCGGTAGAGGGATCGATATCCGGCGGCATGCCTCAGCATGCTGGGGAGGAATCCGCCGTCCAGCGGCGTGTCTTCCGGAACCCACGTTTCCTGGTTGGTCGAAAGGAAATACCGGCACAGTGCTGGGATCCGGTCGAGGTAGCGCCTCACCGTGGGCAGGTCGAGTTCGGGCAATGAGTCCTGGTTGAACACCAGGTCGAGTTGGGGTGGCGGACCATGGAGAAACTCGAAGTTCGGCACGATCCTGACAGCCGCCGCGTCGGCGGGGGCCGATTCCCCGAACAGCACCAGGCGGTGAGCCGGCAGCGAGTGGGAAATGAAAAGGGCTTGTATCGCGTTGAGCTCCGGCAGGTCGACGAGCGGCAGATGCCGCGTGCCCAGGGCTCCCCAGCAGCGTGGGCACGAGCCCGACGCCGGGGCCGATCTCACCGATCCGACAATCGACGATCGGCTTTCCCATCCGGTCTTGCAGCGAGTCGCGAATGCGCATGGCGGCATACACCGCACAGACCGAGCGGACGTGGACGACACGGTCGCCTACCGTGAGACCGAATAAGCAAGCCGTGACGTGGGGCACGCCGAGCGGCAGGCCGCTGACCGCCTCGATCCGTTCGACAAGCGTTTCGATGGGGGGTGGATCGCGGGGAATGGTCGGCCGGCCTTCCGGACAGACGACTCCTAGCAGCCCCAGCGACTCGGCCAGTCCACAGACGGCTTCCAAGATCTAGACCAGACGGTGTCGCTCGGCCCGCGGATTCCCCGTGGTGGCCTTGAAGGTCGCCGTGCCCTGGAAGAAGCTGTGGCCCGCCTCCCGCAGCGGCAGTTTGCGGAGGTAGGCGGCGAGTGCGGTGGGTTGCCCGCCTCGAGCAACGACACGAGTTCGCCCATGTGTTTGCCGCGAATCCGCCCCCACGGCCCGCCGCGGACGACGCCCCGCGCTCGCTCCGCTGCGCTGGCCTGTCGGTAGGCGTGGATGATGCGTTCGAGCACCTTGCCGGCGGGTCCGCCCGTGGCCCGTGTCAGGCCGGACCGCGGCACCGTGCCGGCCAGCCATGGCCGTCAGACTTCGATCAGTTCAGCGGGCTGCATGGGCAGCATGGTATATGATGGTGGGTTGACGGCGTCATCGCTGGCTCGCGTGCCGTTGGCAGGGCCGGCTCCCGCGTAGCCACCAGCGAGGTCAGCATCCGTGAGTCGAGAGCCGCAGGTCGTCAATCGCCAGGTCGGCGGGCGGCGGGTGGTCGCGATCCTGGGGATGCACCGAAGTGGCACCAGCCTGCTGGCCGGCACGCTCGAGCAGTGCGGCCTCCCGCTCGGAGAGGTGAGCACGGCGGCGCCCGCCAACGAGAAGGGCAACCGCGAGTCGTGGCTGTTGACGGCTCTGCATGAGGATCTCCTGCGGCAGGCCGGCGGCCACTGGCATCGTCCCCCGGAGCAGCCCGTGGCCTGGGGGCCACTCCACCGCGCCGTCCGCGACCTCTTCATCGGCAGCTTCGCGGACCGGGTGATCTGGGGCTTCAAGGATCCGCGGACGCTCTTTTGCCTCGACGGCTGGTGCGAGTCGCTCCCCGGGCTCGAGAGCGTCGGCATCTTCAGGCACCCACTCGAGGTCGCCCGCTCGCTCGTGAAGCGGACCCCGGCCCGGTTCACGCCGGAAAAGGCCCTCGGCTTGTGGCTGGCCTACAACCGCCGTCTGCTCGCCTGGCAGGAACAGACCGACTGCCCGCTCGTGGAATATGTCGCCGACGCGGAGCGGTTCAACGATCGGGCCGCCGCGCTCGGCCGGCGGCTCGGTCTGCCTGCAGCTGGAGCGCCGACCACGCTGACATTCTTCGAATCCGGCCTGCGTCACGAATCGGCCGACGACACGCCGTTGCCCGACGACGTGGCCGCCACCTACACGCGGCTCCGCGAGTTGGCCGCCGGATGGACCTGATCATGGCCCCGTTCGCGCCCGGCACGCCGTTCGATCTGGTGCACGTCGGCAAGTGCGGCGGCAGCAGCATCGCCGCGGAACTGCGGTCCCGGGGCCACTGCTTCGAGCACGTCCATCTTCGTCGGCCCCTGCCTCGGCCGGGCCACCGCTACGTCGTGCTCGTTCGCGATCCTGTCGCCCGGTTCGTCTCGGCCTTCAACTGGCGTCGCTACCTGTTCGACGCCGACCAGTTGCCGGCTGCCCGCCAGGAAGACCCAGTCGCCCGCTTGCGTCACCGCGCGGAGCGGGAGTTTCTGTCGGAGTTCTCAGACGTCGGCGGGCTGGCCGAACGGCTCGAGCGAACCGGACCGGAGGAGGTCTCGCCCGTGTCGGCGCTGATGAGCCTAATCGGTCAAGTGCCGCAGGGCTTCGCCTGGTATCTCGACGGCCTGCTCGACACGATCGACCCCACGCAGATAGCGGCAGTCATCGCCACCGAGCGGCTGACCGACGATTGCGAGCGGGCCTTCGGTTTCCGGCCGACGCTGACCCGCAACGGCGGCTATCCGACGCGGGGTGGCGGCCTGTCGCCGGCGGGGCGGGCCAATCTGGCGCGGGAGTTCGCGGCGGAGTACCGCACGCTGAACAGGCTTGGCGAGATCGCCGCCCAGGGCGGTGCGGCCATGTCGGTGCACTACGATCCGGTCCGCGGCGCCGTGCCGAGCTGAGCGGCCAGGGCCGCGGCCGTGGAGTGCTCGAGTGTCGGGATCGCCTGCGGTGGGAGCCGGCCGAGATAGACCGCCTCGCGAACCGGGGCCGCGAAGGGCCTGCCGCGCAGGGCGAGGTATTCGTCATGGAAGGCAGCGGCCGGGTGACGCGTCCAGGGCACGTTGGTGGCAGCGCCCCCGTGGACCTGGTGAAAGGTGCCCTCGCCGAGGAGCATCACGAGCGTGCCGGCGCGGTCGCAGGCCCGCCGGTAGAAGTCGAGGTTCACGAATCCGCCGCCGGCCGACGTAAATCGTTCGTCGAGTCCGCCGAGGGTCTCCCAGGCGGTCCGCGGCACGGCCAGGCAGTTGCTCTCGCCGATCGGCCGAAACCAGCCTCCGGCCGACGACGTGGCCAGCGTGGCGATACGAAACAGCTCGTAGCCGTCGCCGCGCCAGTCGACCGACTCGAGCAGCCGGTCCTCCGCGATCTGGTCGTACCCGTCGAGGATCGATTCATTCTGCACCTTCGGGCCGAGGTGCCAGGAGAGGGTCGCCACCAGCGAATCGGGGAACATCCGCAGGCCGGTGAGCATGCCGGCCACGACCCCGGGCGAGAGCATACGGGCCCCGTCGATGCAGACCGCAATCGCCGCGCCCGCGGCCGCCCGGGCGGCGAGGTTGACGGCCGCGGCCGGGGAGGGGCGGGGCGGCGTGCGGATGAGCCGGAACGAGGCGCCGTGGCCGGCGACGAGCGCCGCATCGAGCGGCTGATCGGAGCCCGCGTCCACGACCAGCACCTCGTAGTCTTCCGGTTTCACGTCCCGCTGATAGGCCGCCGAGAGCGTGTGCAGGGTGCGGGCCGCCTCCCGGGCCATGTCGTGGAAGACGACGATCACGGAGAGCGGCAGGCGCGGCATCGGGGCGGGAGTCATACTGGAGGACGCGACGTGTTGCCGCATCATACCGACGGCCGTCACCGGGGCGGTGCCGCCGGTAGAGGGGAAGACGCATGGAACGAGAGCCGCTCGCCCGCGTGGTGCTGGAGGTCGTGCGGGCGCAGGCTCCGGTCTCGACGGCCGTGGTCGACGAGGATTCGCCGCTGGGACCCGGCGGCTTGGGCATCGATTCGATCGGCTGCCTCGAACTGGTACTGGAGTTGGAGCGACGCACGGGTATCGCGCTCAGGGACGAAAGCCTGACCGCGGAGACCTTCGCCACGCCCCGCAACCTGATCGACCACCTCGCCCGCGCGACGCGGGGCTGACATGGCCGACCTCGTCGGACCGATCGTATCGCTGGACGACCCGCTGCCGACGAAGCTCCGCCTGCTGCGTGAGCGGGCGGAGGAGGGCGGTCGAGATGAACGGCTGGTCCGCTGGGCGGCCGAGCATCCGGAGATCGCCGTCGGCGCCGACTGGCATGCCCGGGCCTGGTGGGGGGCCGCGGCTGGCGAGGTCGTGCGGGCCCACCTGTACGACCAGCGGCGGAGGGAAGAGGCCCTCGACCTGCTCACCGCAGCCGATGTCGACGCACTCGACGAGGCCCGCCGTCGGGGCGGCGTGATCGTGGCGGCGGCGCATCTCGGGCCGCCCAAGTTTCTGATGAACTGGCTGCTCGGGCGTCGGCTGCCCCTGCTCGTCTGGACCAATACCCGCGACCTTCCCGATTGGTTGGGCGGCGACGCGGCGTTCGCCGATCCGCTGGACACGGCCGACCGAGGCGTCCTGCTCGTGAAATCGGCCCTGCACCTCCGCGGTGGTGGCGTCCTCCTCGGGGCCGCGGATCAGCCGACGGGCGATCGGACGGTCGTCTTCGAACGGTTGGGCATGCGGTGGCGGTTCTCGCTCGGTTTGCCGGCCCTGGCCAGGACACTCGGGGCGCCGGTCGTGACGGCGCTGGCGTTGTGGCAGGGAGACCGGGTCCGCATCGTGTGCGGCGTACTCGCGTCGCCCGCCGCGGGGCTCACCGAAGAGGGGTGGCACCGCGCCTGGCTCGAAGCGTATTGGCGGTCGATCGAGCCCGTGCTTCGGAACGAGCCGGAAAACCTCCGCTTTCTGCGCTGGGTCGTCGACCGCGTGGTGCCGCCGCGCGACGACGGCCGACGGTGATACACTCGGCCGCATCAGTCTTGCGGAGCCGCCCCTCGTGATCTGGCGACGTGTTCTCGAGAGCGTCGCGGCAGGCGGTGACCGGCCGGCGGTGATCGGTGCCGCGGAAACGATTTCCTATGCCGACCTGGCCCGTCGGGTGGAGGCCGAGGCGGCGGCCCTGACCGAGCCCACCGGGCCGAGGCCCTGGCGAGCTGTCGTCCGCAACGAGGATCCGGGCCGATTGCTCCTGCAGGTGCTGGCCTGCTGGCGACGCGGTTTTTCGGCGGTCGTGCTGCGGGATTCGATGACGGCCGCCCAGGTGGCCGACGTCGTCCGGTGGCTCGGCCCGGCCGCCACGCTCGACGACGCGGCCCGGCCGCCGCAGTCGGCTTCCCTGCCGGAAGCCGCCGACCTGGGGGCCCGGGACGAGGCCCTGGTGATCTGCACCTCGGGCACCACGGGTGTCCCCAAACTCGTGGCCCTGCCGGCGGAGTCGGTCTGTCTGACGGCCGAGGCGATCGCCCGCTCGCTGACGCTCGTGGCCGACGATCGTGTCGCCGTGAATACGCCGCTGGGCTACATGTACGCGCTGATGGGAGGCTGCCTGGCGTCGCTCTGGGCCGGGGCGGCCTGCCGGCTGTTCAGGCCGCGGGATCCCCTCACCCAACTCCAGGCCGCCATGCGCCGCGAAGGCATCACGGTCGTGCAGGGGCCGCCCTCGCTGTTTCGGCTGTTCATGGGGTATTGGACGGGCGAGCCCTTTGCCGGGGTGCGGGTGGTGACGACGGGCGGGGAACCGCTCGGCGGCGACCTCGCGGCGGGGTTGGGCCGGGCTTTTCCGCGGGCCCGCAGGCTCTTTCTCTACGGGATGACCGAGGCCGGTCCGCGGATCTCGGATCTGAGTTTCGAGGCGGGCGGTGGCGCGGACGCCTGCGTGGGCACGCCGTACGAGCATTTCGAGTGGCGTGTCGAGCCCGTGCCGGGCAGCCAGGCCGGCCGTCTCCTGCTCCGCGGTCCATCCATGTTCCTCGGCTATCTCCGGGCTGACGGCGGATACGAGGGGCTCGACGAGCAAGGGTTTTTCCCGACCAACGACCTGGTCGAGGTCGATACGCAGGGCCGGCTGCACTTCAGGGGCCGGCTTGATCGGATTTTTCGTAGCGGCGGGCGGCTCGTGAATCCAGAGGCGGTGGAGCGGGTGCTGGCCGCGCATCCCGACGTCGATGATGCGGTGGTCCGCCCGGAGGAACACCCGCTGCTCGGGCTCGTCCCGGTCGCGGACGTGGTCATGCGTGCGGGCACCGCATTCGATCTTGCGAGCCTGACGACGACCTGTGGGTCGCAGGTCGAGCCTCACGCGATCCCCCGGCGAATCACGCCGGTTGCGCCCGGTGAAGTGGCCGAGTCGGGCAAGCGACGTCGCCCGTCGGGGCCCGCGACGCAGGGCTGAGGCTGCGGCTCCCGCCCCTGGTGAGACGGTCACCAGGGTGGTGAGAGTGGGGAATTTCACGGCCGAAAAGGCGTTTGGCCGGCCCGTGGCCCGGTGTATCGCGGTGGGTCGGGCACGCGATGTGGTGAGTCGATCCTGCGGCCCTCGACTGCCCACCCATACCACGTCGCGAGCCGTGCGCCGCTGATTTCAAGCGTCGGTCACGTCGCCTGCGAACTGGCGACGAGGTTTGGCACGGCGCTTGCACTTCCTTCTCCCGCCGCGAGCGGGCGCGGCAGTCGACGACACGAGTCGACGGCACGAGACCGGCCCGCTGGTTCTTACACGCGAATGGCGATTCGTCGCCGGGAGGTGACTCATGATGGTCGTTGCGGTTGGCATCACGTCCGATGAAGTTCGTTCGCTGGCAGGGAAGTCTGCCGCGCGGCGCTCTGAGCGGATGCCCGGGGTGCTGAAGTGCTTGGTCGTGTCTGGTGACGAGAGCCTCCGGCACCGGCTCGACACGATGGCGGATCTGGTGGGCTGGTCGGCGTGCGAGACGCCGGCGGATGCGGCCGAGCTGCGGACGTTCGTCGAAGGTGACTACCACCTCGTGATCGTCGACATCGCCCGCCCGATCGGCGAGCGGGTCAACGACTCGGCGGAGATCGCCGAGGAGTTTGCCGGCCGTCCCAACACGCTCGTCGTGGTGTGCGGCACGGGTGAGAGCGTCGACGAGGAGTTGTGGGCCCGCCAGCTCGGTGCCTGGGTGTATCTGCCCGGTCTCTCGGAAGGTGATGCCCTGATGTCGCTGTTCTCGGAGGCCCAGCGGGTCGTCGAGCGACGGGGCGTCTTTCAGTACGTCTAGCGGCGAGTGCGGCCCCGGGCCGCGGTCGTCGCGTCTACGAGGTGGTTCGAAGAGCGGGTTGTCGGTGTTCGGCCGACGGCAGCCAGATGAGGGAGTTATTCGGTCCAGTCCGCCCCCCTGGGGCCCAATTAAAAGGAGCAGTGTCATGAGTGCAGCATTGGAAAACTACTGTGACGAGATGGAGGCGACCTACGCGGTCGACTTCTCCCGCGGACGCGAGACGATCAAGTCGCGAAAGCGGTTCCCCGAGTACCGCCGCAAGGGCGGGGCGCCCGTCGGGGGCAACGGAATGCGCTGTCGCCGCAACAAACGGTGGACGTGGGGCAGTGGCCGCGGGGCCCGAGTCCTCAATCTGCGAGCCTTCGCCGGCGTCCTGGCCTTCGCGCTGGCGAGCGTGGCCTCAAGCGTGCTGGCCGTGACCATCGATACGAAGATCATCGGCCATCCCGGCAATCTCCCTAATGCGTTCGGATACGGTCACGTGCCGTACACCTTCAACATGGCAACGTACGAGACGACGAATCAACAGTACGTCGCGTTCCTCAATGCCGTTGGGCATACGAATCCCAACTTGATCTACGATGCCCGCATGGCGACGGATGCCAACGGTGGCATCGTGCAGTCGGGAGCAGCCGGCAGCTTTAGTTACGCGGTCAAGCCGGGCAACAATCTGATGGGGGCGCCGTATGCCGACGTGCCCGTCACCTTCGTGAACTGGTTCAGCGCGGCTCGGTTCGCCAACTGGCTCCATCACGGGCAACCCCAGAACCCGGCGTTGATCGAGAGCGGTTCCTACACCCTCGGAAACCAGACCTCAGGTGCGATTCCGAGCCGCAACCCCGATGCCACCTACGTCCTGCCGACGGTCGACGAGTGGATGAAGGCCGGCTTTTACGACGGGTCTGGTCCCACCTGGTCCAACTGGGCCACCCAGAGCAACAGTCGGCCCGCTGCCAACGTCAGCGACTTCTCCAAGTCGAACGTGGCTAACTTCAGCAACGG
>Ga0194129_10004263_pt1 | contig 19188 bp, 16 predicted proteins | sample TA2KigCa35mmetaG_FD_150862 | JGI IMG/M metagenome (GOLD analysis project Ga0194129, IMG submission 150862) | Freshwater microbial communities from Lake Tanganyika, Tanzania - TA2015038 Kigoma Deep Cast 35m | ecosystem: Environmental > Aquatic > Freshwater > Lake | place: Tanzania: Lake...
CGGCAGCATGACCACCGGCAGCATGACCACCGGCAGCATGACCACCGGCAGCGGCGTCAGCACGGGCGCTGGCGGCCCCATGGTCGAAGACGATTGCCTCGACGGCGTCGACGGCGATGGCGACGGCTTCGTCGACTGTGCGGATCTGGACTGCGCGCCCGGATTTTCCTGCGTTCCGTCGATCCCTCAGGGGTGGTTCGGACCGCTCGCCCTCTTCGAAGGCCCTGGCGTCGGGGCAGTCCCGACGTGCAACGCCGACGATGGGTTCCCCGTGCTCGTCGCGGACGGCTTCGACGGCCTCGCCGCGCAGCAGGCGACCTGCGCGGCCTGCTCGTGCGGAGCGCCCAAGGGCGTCGCCTGCAACGTCGCGTCGTTCCAGCTCTTCGGCGCAGACCAATGCATGGGCGGCGGCGGTGGGCTGACGATCGCCGCGAACACCTGCGTCGCGTTCGTGAGCATGACCGATCCACGGAGCGTCCGCTGGGCCACCGCGCCCGCGGCGGGCGGCGTGTGCATCGGGAAGGCTGCGGCGCCGCCGAAGGTGCCTCCTCTCTCGTGGTCGACCCGCATGCGCGCGTGCGGCGCGGCGGCGCTCGGCGCTGGCTGCGGCGGTGACGTGTGCGCCCCTCGTCCCGCCGAGGGGTTCGCGCCGGGGGCTTGCATCGCGCAGGCCGGCGACGTCCCCTGCCCCGGCCCGGAGTATCCGCTCCGTCAGGTCTATTATCGCGACGTGGATGACTCGCGCACCTGCACCGACTGTGACTGCACGGCCCCGCAGGGGATGACGTGCACGGGAGCGCTGTCACTCGCGACCGACGCCCAGTGCGGCGTGGACGTCACGACGATGTCTACGGTCGGCGAGTGCGCGCCACTCGGCCCCGATCCAACCCCGCCGCCGCAGCCGTCCGTCTATCAAACGCTGCGCAGCGTGGTGTACGCGTCGGGCCCCTCGGTCGGCGGGTCCTGTTCGCCGATCCCGAGCGTGCCCGTAGGAGCCGCGACGCCGCTTGACCCGGTGACCGTATGCTGCGTGCCCTGAAGAAGCGCCGGCCCGCCCCTGAAGGTCGCTACGCCTCGACGCGCCTGCACCGTCACTTCAAGAAACCGTAAGGGGTTTCTCACCACACCGTGGAGGCCACCGTAAGGCTACCGTAAGGAGGCCCCTCTTTGCCACGGCAAGCCACGCGGCCTCGGCGCGCCACGAGCCTCGTCGAACTCCGGCGATTAGCCCTGCGTCGTGAGCCAAGCGCGATACCGCTCGCGGACGTCCTCGAACACCCTCTCGGTCTCGGGCTCGCGGGCGAACCGCTCGCGAAATCCCTGCTCGAGGGCGCTCTCCGCGTCGGACGAAGCGATGCCATAACGCGCGCGCACCTCCTCACGCTTCGCGGGATAGACCTCGCGCTCGACGACGAACGAGGCGAACTGCTCGAGCGTCAACGCAGGTACCGCTCGCGCCTCGCTCGAGGGGGGCGACACGGCCGCTCGCTTGGCGCCACCACGCTGACCGAAGGGCAACACCGTCCAGGGGGCCTCCGTCATCGCTGGCGCATGGCGCTCGGCGGAGCTCGCCGCTGCGCCGCCCTTGAATGGAAGCTCGGCGGGCGCCGCCCTGAAAGCCGGCATGACGCCCGTCGAGGCCTGGCGACGCAGCTCCTCGAGGCGCTCGGACTCGCTGCGGAAGAACGAGCCCGCGTCCCGATTTCCGTCATCCTTCCAGCCTCGAACAAGGTTCGTCGCGCGGCAGTAGGCGCAGGCGACCACACCCCCGTCGAGGGTCGCGCCAGCCCGTAGTTCGACTCCCAAACGGCGCCTAACCACGTCTGCTTGGGGTTGTTCACCTCCCAGCTGGGCGTGTTGATCTGCGCGCCGCCGGGGATCTCGAGGACGACGCTCCCTACCTTGCCGGCCACGGACCCGATGTCGACCTGCGTGGCGCCCCAGCCGAGCTTCGTCGCCCCGAAGAACAGATCCGCGGTCGAGCCGAAGTTGATCTGCCCCGCGGGAGACCTCAGCAGCATGGACGTGTTTCCAAACGCTTGAAAGACGGGCGTGTCCGTCTTCGCTCCGCCGGTCGTCGTCAGGGTCCGCCAGCCGGTCACGTTGCGGTCTTCGCCGGCACCGATCGTCACCTTACGGTGATTGGTGACGTCGGTGGTGTGCGTCGAATGGAAGTTCTCGACGACGGCTCCGCCGACGTGGTGCGTGAAGCTCTTCCGGTGTCCCTGGCTCACGTCCCCCGCGACATACTGGTTCTCGGTGCCCATCACGTTGACCCAGCTATCCTTCTCGACATAGGTCCCCGAGACTCCATCGGTCACCGTCCAAAGACTCACGGCAGGATCGTCTCCCTCGCTCTCGTTCCCCGACCCTGCCGCCGACGGGCTGATGAACAGGTGCATGTCCGTCTCACCCGTATAGACCTTGGACTGTGAGCCCGTCGGGTGGCCCATGTAGAAGCCGGTCTTGTTGTTGGGCGTGCTGATGAAGACGAACTCCTTGCCTTCCTCGTCCTCGAGGACGATCTGGTTTCCGCTTCCGCTCCGAATCACGTTCTGCGTGTGGTTACGCTCGCCGACCAAGCTCGGCTTCTGAGTGTTCGGAACGACTCCCGCGATGAAGGGCCGGTCGGGAGCGCCACCGAGAAAGCCGATCATCACCTCGGTGCCCTTCCGAAGCGGGAAGTGGAAGCCCTCTTTGTCACCGCCGTGCGGCTGCAGCATACGCACTCGCGTCGACGCCTTGCCGTCGGGGAGATCGCTCGTGTCGAACTCGAAGCGCACGAGGTAGCGTCCGTCCTTGTCGAGCTGCGCATACTGGCTCGACGCCTCACCGCAAACGACGCCGTTCTCGAAGCCGAAGATCCGCGGCCACGCGGTGTCTTGCGGGGCGCGGTACTGAACGTCGCTCGGGATCGCGACGACCTCCACCTCGTAGGTCTCGCGCGTCGAGAGCTTGGTGAGCTTCGCGACCTCGGGGATCATCCCGGCGATGGCGCCCGCATGCTCCACCTCGATCGCGAGCCACGACTCCTCGAGGTCATCGGAGCGATCGTCGATGGCGAAGCGGTAGCCAGCACGAGGCGCGAGGACGTCGCCGCTTGCGCGCAGCATCGTCTCCCGACAGCCGATCGCCTGCCCGCGGACCTCGGCGAGGCGTTTGATGTTCTTCTCGTCGAAGGTCCGATAGCCGTACTCCTCGATCGAGCCGCGCCCGGTCTTCGAGACGGCGCCGTCGCTCTTCAACGACGCGGCGGGGTTGGCGTAGTTGTAGTCGGCGATGGTCACCGACTTCGGGAGCCACTGCGTCTCGGCCTCGAGCTGGTGAAGCCCCTCGGGCGCCGTCGCGTCCTCGCCGAAGAGAGGCGCGTAGGTGACGCGTCCACCGCCCGGGCAGTCGGTGTGCCGACCGAGGTCGTCGACGATCACGAGGACCTCGTGACCGGCATCGGGGCTGTGCTCGAAGTAGTAGTAGAGCCCCTCGCGCTCGAGCCAGCGGTGAAAGAAATCGAGGTGCGTCTCGCGGTACTGCGCGACGAACTCTTCGGTCGGATAGCGATCGTCCTGGATGTCGAAGCGGAACTCACTCGTCGCGAGTCCGCCGGCCTCGAGCGTCTCGGACAGGTACTCCTTCAGGGTCTTCCTGGTGAAGACGTAGCTGCGCCAGAACTGGCGGAGGAGCCAGAGCTGGGGCACGAGCAGCGCCTTGTACAGCGCTCGCTCCGCGGTCTGATGAAGGAGCCGAACGCGTGCGAGGACACCGTGCAAGACGAAAGGCTCACGCGAATCGGCTCGTTCGCCGCGAATCGTGGCGCGCTCGCCAACGGCGCTACGCACGGGCGTGCCGGTCGGCACCGTGAAGAACAGCTCGAACTGTTAGGGCTTCGAGACGTGCTCGACCCCCTTGAAGCCCACGAACGAGGCCCCCTCGAGCTTGTCGCACTTCAGCGTGAAGACGTCCTGGCGCATACGACCTCCGACACAAAGCCTCATGTCAGGGCGAGGAGCTTCGGCGCGTCAACGCTCATCGCCGCTTGGGCATCGAGGCAACGCGAACGTCTCTCGACCGACGTGCGGAAAACGGATGGGCCGCTCGTCACGTCACCCGCAGCACCTCTTCGAGCGAGGTGATCCCCGCCTTCACGCGCAGAAGGCCGACCTCTCGGAGCCTGCGGAGCGAGTGCTCGCGGACGTAGTCCTTGTAGCTGCGCATCGTCGCGCGCGCCTTGATGAGGTCACGAAGCTCGTCGTCGATCTCGAGCACCTCGAAGAGCCCGGTGCGTCCGACGTAGCCGGTCCCGTGACAGCGCTCGCAGCCGCGGCTCCGCTTGATCATGGTCCCGCGAGGCACGACGACGCGCTCGTCCTCGTAGCTGGCGGTGAGGTCGTTCGGCTGTTCGTACGCCTCCGAGCACTGGCTGCAGAGCACGCGCACGAGCCGCTGCGCGATGATCGCCTGGAGCGCGTTGCCCACGATCCAAGGCTCGGCCCCGAGGTCGACCAAGCGCGCCACGGTCTCGACCGTGTTGGAGGTGTGCAGCGTCGAGAGGACGAGGTGGCCCGTGAGGCTCGCCTGGAGCGCGATTTGCGCCGTCTCGGCGTCGCGCATCTCGCCGACGAGGATGACGTCCGGGTCCTGGCGGAGGATCGAGCGAAGGCCCGCCGCGAAGGTAAACCCCTGACGGACGTTGGTCTGCCCTTGCGTCACGCGCTCGAACTCGACCTCGATCGGATCCTCGAGCGTGACGACGCTGAGGTTCTCGGTGTCGACCTCTTGAAGAAGCGAGTACAGGGTCGAGGTCTTCCCGCTACCGGTCGGCCCGCACACGATGACGAGCCCCGCGGTGACCGTGGCGAGCCGCCGCACCGTATCGAGCTCGTCCTCGTCCATGCCGAGCTTGCCGAGCGCGATCAGCTGATGCCCCATCAAGACGCGGAGCACCAGGTTCTCGCCGTGGATCGCAGGGAAGGTCGACGCGCGGAGGTGAACGAGCCTGCCGTCGGAAAGCTCGAGGCTAAACTGCCCGTCCTGCGGCAACATCCGGATCGTCATGTCCATTCGGCCGAGGACCTTGATGCGGGTGGCGAGGGAGGGCGCGAGCTCGCTCGGGAGGATGCCCTGCTCGCTCATGACGCCGTCGATTCGGAAGCGAACGCGGAGGCCCTTGCGCTTCGGCTCGAGGTGGACGTCGCTCGCGCCGACGGCGACCGCGCGCTGCACGAGGTGGTCGAGCATCCGAACGGTGTCGTGTTCGGTGACTTGGCCGGGAAAGGGGCGTTGCAGGGTGCTCATCGTGACCTCACGGGGCGGGCGGGACCTCGACGTCGTCGGAGGTGGCTGCCCTCGCTGGCTCGGGAGCCGGCATGGAGGGCCGCGATGGCGAGGACTCGACGCGCGGAGCGCTCGACCGGGAGCTTGGCGCGTCGTCGCGTCGCAGACGAGGAGTCCCCGCGGCGTCGTGCGACTCGGCCGGGGTCGGGCGGGAGGGCGCGGCGCGCTCCGCAGCCGAGGGAGCGACCGGGAGAGGGGCTTGCCCGGAGCAAGCGGTGCTCGCGACCAGCAAAAACAGGCCGAGGTGCCGGTGACGCATCGAGGAGGTGAGCCGGATCGGGAGGCTCGGGCGTCTGAATGGTAGGCGATTTCATGAGGGCGCCGGAGCGTTTTCGAGCAGAATCGGGGCAGATGCCTCGTCCGACGGTGCTCCGCCTCGTCACGCCCGCCGGCACGGCGTCGTCGCATCCCACCGCCGACGAGCCGGCCGTCCCGGAAGCGGCCCCCTCCTCCCGCGGAGGGCACCGCGCGCTCGCGGGGCTCCCCGACTCGGCCTTGGTCGCGCTGGCGAGCGACGGGGATTCGGCAGCGGCCGAGTGCCTCTACCGCCGTCACGTCGCCTTCGCGATGAACCTCGCCGCCCGAGTCGCGGGCAACGCGAGCGACGTCGAGGACGTCGTGCACGACGCGTTCTTGAAGGCATTCCAGAAGCTCGAGCGGCTCCGTGACCCGGCGGCCTTCCGCATGTGGCTCGGGACGATCGTGGTGCACGGCGTGCGCTCTCGCCTGCGCCGCGAGAAACTTCGTCGCTTGCTCGGTCTCTCCGAGGCGCGCGGAGCCATGCCCGTCGAGATCGACCGCATCGCGAGCCCGAGCGCCTCGCCTGCGACGCGGGCCGAGCTCGCGCAGGTGTACGCCCTCCTCGGGACCTTGCCCGCCGACGATCGGATCGCCTGGACGTTGCGGTGCATCGAGGGTCACGAGCTCGAAGAGGCCGCGACGCTCGCCGGCTGCTCGCTCGCGACCGTGAAGCGCCGCATCCAGCGCGCGCAGGCCCACCTCGACGCGCACTTCGTTGAGGTCGAGCCGAGAACCGCAGCCGAGGACGAGCTCCGATGACGCCTCGACTCGGCCCCGAAGACCTGCGCGACCACGCGGTCGAAGCGCGCGTCGATCGCGTGTGGGAGCGCCTCGAGGGCAACCTCTCGGGAGAGCTCGGGCTGGCGCGTCAGCGGCGCGTGACCTCGCGTACGACTGCGTATGTCGCCGCCGCGCTGCTCGTCGGGTTCGCCGCCGGCGTGGGGAGCTCCTCGTGGCGCGTCGGCTCGGCGCCGCTCGTCGGCCTGACCGCGCCATCACGAGATCCGGTCTCGAGCGTCGAGCGGGCGGGCCAGGCGGAGCCGACGACGGCCGCCGCCACCTCGCGAGACGAGGCGGCGGGAGCACGCGTCGAGGAGAGCGCGCGGGCGGGCGAGCCGCACGGCTCGGAAGGGCTCGCGTCAAGCGCACGGCAGCGGAAGGTCGCGAGCGAAGAGGAGCACAAGCCGACGGCGAGCCCGGCTCCGGCCTGGGTACTCGCCTGCGCGAGCGACGATTACGAGCGCGCGGTCGAGCTGCTCGACGCCGAAGGTGGTGTCGCGTCGGTGCTCTCGAGCGCGACGAACGACCAGCGGCTCTGCCTCGCGAGCGGGAGTCGGCAGCGCAATCAGGCCGAGCTCGCGAAGCTCGCGCTGCAGCGCGTCGCCGACGACTCGGAGGACTTGGAGCGGTCCGCGATCGCCGCGGCCCAGCTCGCGCGCATCTACGAGGACGAGGGGAACGGCGCGGAGCAGCGTCGCTACGAGCAGCTGAAGGAGATCCGCTCCAAGGGACGGCTTCTCTCCGAGTCGGCGCTGTGCGAGAAGATTCAGGTCCAGGCAGAGGTAGGCGCCCACCGCTCGGTGGTCGGCCTCGCTCAACAGTACGAGGACCAGTATCCGAGTGGCACCTGCTCCGCGACCGTCGAGGCACTCGCTCAGCGAGCGCGTACCAAGCTCGCCGAGGCCGAGGCAAGCGCGGCGGAGAGCGGCCGCGCCGACAACGACGCCGCCCGTGACTGACCGAGCGCGCGGCGGCTTGCTCGCACCTGCGAGAGACGCCGGCCCAGACGCAAGACCTCTCTCGGTCCTCGGTGGGTGGGCTTCGAGGCTCGTCGGCACGCTGCTCCTCGTGACGGCGGCGTCGCGCGAGGCGCTGGCCGATTCGGAGTCGGCGGCGACGCGCGCCCCGCAGACGGTGGCGTCGGCGACGTCACACCGCGTACGGCTCGCGCTGTCTGCTGCGGCGGAGCGTCGCCTCGGCGCTGTTCGGCTGCGGCGCTTGCTCTCGCTCGAGCTCGGGCGCCGCGCGACCCTCGAACGCGAGGCGACCGGACCGCTCGGCGACGAGCTCGTCCTCATGTGGGTGGACATGAGCGAGGACCGGGTGAACCTTCAGGTGCGCCGCACCGGGCGGAACCTCGCGCGCCACGAGCTCGACATCACCGGCCTGCGCGCCGATCTCGCCGCGCACGTCATCGCGATCGAGGCCTCCGAGATGATCCGGGTGCAGCTCGGAGCTAGCCCCCCCGACCCTTGTGTGTCGTGCGCCCTCGCCAGCGCAAAGGCCCCCCGCCCGCTCGACGCCCTGTCGTTCGGGGCCTCGGCCGCGCTCCGGACCTTCCAGGGAGGGCGGACGGACTGGCTCGCGGGTCCACGCCTCGAGCTGTCGCATGACGGGAGTAAATTCCGGCACGGAGTCCGCGTCGAATGGCTGGGCGGCGAGGGTGACGACGGCCGCGCGCGCTGGCTCGCCGTGGGCGTCGGCGCGGCCGCCCGCCTCCCGCTGCCCGAGCGCTTCTCCGTTGCCGTCGCGACCCTCGGCGCCGACCTCGCGATCGCCTCGCTCGCGAGCGGAACCCCCTCCCCGAGCGAGGCCTGGATCACCGTCGCGAGCGCGCGCCTGGGCCTCGACGTGCGCGTGGCCCGGCGCACGTGGCTGGGCCTCAGGCTCGAGCCCGGCCTCGCCGTGGCGGCCCGCGACGACCTCGACCCAGTGTTTACCTTCGGTGCGGCGCTCGGCATCTCGGCCGGCCCGAGCCGCTGAGCGGCCATGAAGCTGCGAGCGGTCCGCGAGTGGCTCGGCGCCGCGTGGCGCGAGGCGACGCCTTCCTTCGAGCCGCTTGCCGTGGCGCCGATCGTCGGGGCGCTCCCCGTGACCACGTTGAACGCCCTCGCGATCTGGCTCCTCTTCGGCTCCTCGGGCGGGCTCGAACGGCGAGCCTGCGTCCACGTCTTCGACGCGGTCGAGACGCTGGCCGTCGCCGGGTGGCTCGCGTTGCCGCCTGCCCTGCTCGCCTGGCTCTACGTACGCCGCGAGGATGGGCGCCTCCGCCTCGCGATGGTCGGGATGGGCCTCATCGTCGCGCTTGCGACCCTGGGCATGCAGGCGATCCTCGGTGACCACTTCCGGAGGCAAGCGGACGCGGCGCTCGACGGGACCCTCGGCCTCCCGCTCCGCGTCCTCATGACCTTCGGCTCGGGCCTCGGGGTGGTCCTCGCGGGGGTCGTCGGCGTCGTGGCTCGACGACGCTCGCGACGCGCCGCCTGGCTCGTCGCGCTCGCCGCGCTCTCGGCGCTCGTCACGAACCACCTGGTCCTCCGAGACGACTACGCGAACGTCCACGCGGGCGTGACCTGGGCCGCGATGATGGGCTTCGGCGCGCCCCTCGCCGAGCCCGTAACGACCTGGCTGCGCTCGCACCGCGGAGTGATGCTGGGGCTCGTCGCGGTCATCGTGGCCGGCACGTTCGTCGCGCCTCCGAACGAGGTGCGCCTCGAGCTCTTCCGCGAGTGCGGCACGTCCGCGTCGTGGGTCCTCGCGCAGACGATGTGGGCCGCGCCGTCGAGCGACGCGACCCGGCCATCAGAACGGCCGCCCGCCTCGTCGCTCCTCGGGCACCCGCGCCTCGCCGCGCGCCACGAGCCCCTCGTGCCTTCTCCGGTCGTGGTGCTCTTGACCATCGACGCCCTCCGCGCCGATGTCCTCACCGATCGGGAACGCGCGAAGAAGCTGCCGCATTTGTCGCGCCTCGCGCGGCACGGGCTCTACGTTCCGCGTGCCGTATCGGCGGGCTCTCAGACCGCCGTATCCCTCGCGGCGCTCTTCTCGGGTCGCTCGTTCTCCAGTCAACGCTGGACGCTCCACGGGTCTGGCCAGGCGCGCTTCTTGTACCCCGCCACCGATCCGACGGAGCGCTTCCCCGAGCGGCTCGCGCGCGAAGGAATTCGCAGCGAGGGCTTCCTCGCGCTGCAGTTCCTCGCCGGCGACTTCGGTGTGACGCGCGGCTTCACGAGGGAGCACATGCTGACCGAGGGACGACGTCACGCGCCCGCGACCGCCGTGATGCCGCCGCTCCTCGCCGCGCTCGACGCCCTGCGCCCGGACGAGCCGCTCCTGCTCTTCGCGCACCTCACCGAACCGCACGAGCCGTACGACCGCGGGGCGTTGAGGGAGGGCGCAGCCTTCGACCGTTACCTATCGGAGATCGAGGTCGTCGACGGTTGGATCGGGCGGGTCGTCAAGCGGCTCGAAGAGCGCGCGCGCGGGCGAGGCTATCTGCTCGTCACTGCGGACCACGGCGAAGCGTTCGGTGAGCACGGGACGACCTTCCACACGAAGACGCTTTACGAGGAGCTCCTGCGCGTCCCGCTGATCGTGTGGGGGCCCAAGGTCCGCGCGCGCCGGTGCGACGCGCCCGCGTCGGTCGTCGACCTCGGCCCGACCGTGCTCGATCTCTACGGTCTCGAGGGAGACCCCGAAGGCCTCGGGACCACGCTGCTTCCGCTCGCGCTGGCGGAGCGTGCGTGCGATGCGGCGCGGCCCCCGCCCGTCGCGGAGGGGCGCATGCGACGAGCGTTTTTCCTCGCGAACGGCGTGAAGGTGATCGAGGACCTCCGCCTGAAGACGGTCGAGGTGTATGACCTTCAGGTCGATCCCGAGGAACGCACCAACCTGTTCGGACGCGATCCGCGGAGCGCCGAGGCCGTCGCCGCGGCGCGTGCCCACTTCGCGCGGACCTCCCTGCCCGGCGTCGACCCACCTTTCAAGCCGTGAGGCTTGCGACCGCGGTGCCGGAGGGCTACCGAACGCTTGTGAGCGCTGACGACGAACCTCCCGCCCCCGACCCCGCCGAGGCCGACGCGACGCCCGAAGGCGCGGACGACGCCGCGGGCCCGGTCGACCAGCTCGGCATCCCGATGAGCCGCGAGCCAACCCTCGACGACGTCCGCAGCGATGGCGTGGAGCACCGGCGCCTCGCGCTCGGCTGCACCCTCCTCGTCGCCTTGTTGCTCGTCGGGTTCTTCGTTTTGCGCGTCGTCGTGCTGCGATGAAGCGGCTGCTCGTGGTCGTCACCGGAGAGCCGGCCGAGCCGGTGGCCGCGCGTCACGGCGACTTCGTGCGCATCCTCGAGCGCGCGCTCGGTCCGCGTTTCGAGCGGTCGGTGCGCGTGCTCGACGCGCGTCGGGAGGCTCTTGGAGGCGCCGCGCAGAACGCCGACGGCCTCGTCATCACGGGGTCGGCCGCCCACGTTCACGAACGCGAGCCCTGGGTCGTCGCGACCGAAGAGTGGCTCGCGCGCGAGGTGGGCGACGGGCGGCCCGTGCTGGGCCTTTGCTTCGGTCACCAGCTGCTCGCGAGCGCGCTCGGGGGCGAGGTGACGTCGAACCCGCGCGGCCGCGAGATGGGCACGGTGACGCTCGAGCGCCTGGCCGACGACCCCATCCTCGCGGGGATCCCGCCCCGTTTCTCCGCCAACACCTGCCACCAAGACACCGTCGCCCGTCTCCCCGAGGGCGCACGGACGCTGGCCCGCTCCGAGCTCGACGACCACCAGTGCGTACGCTTCCGAGAGGGCTCTTACGGCGTGCAGTTCCACCCCGAGTTCGACCGCGCGATCATGCGAGGCTACGTGGAGGCTCGACGCGACGCGCTGCGCGAGGAGCGACGCGACGTGGAGCAGCTGCTCGGGGACGCCTGCGACACCCCCGATGCTGCGCGGGTGCTCGCGAATTTCCTCGCGCTCCTGCCTTGACCGGAGCGCTCGGGCGCTGCGATGGTTCGCCCATGAACCGTGCGCTCGCGATCGGCATCGCCATGACCAGCGACCCCGAGCGAGGGCGCGCGAGGCTCGGCCACCTCGCGAGCACGCTCGAGCGCGCGACGGGGCTCCGCCTCGAGAGACAGATCGCCTACCCCTACCATCGGCTCCTCGACGCGCTCGAGGCCGGAGAGCTCGACCTCGTCTGGCTGCCTCCGATGTTGGCGCTCCGCTCAACCGGCCGCGGCCTCGTGACGCCGCTCGCGCTGCCCGTGCGGCATGGCGTCTGCACCTACTCGACCGCGCTGTTCACGCGTCCTGACGCGCCTGTGACGGAGGTGACCGAGCTCCGTCGAGCGCGAGCCGCATGGGTCGATCCGCAGAGCGCAGCGGGCTACCTCGTCATCCGCGCGCTCTTGCGAAGTCGGCGCCTCGACCTCACGGCCCTCTTCGAAGAGAACACGTTCTACGGCTCGCACGACGCGGTCGTCGAGGCCGTGCTCGAGGGGCACGCCGACGTCGGAGCGACCTTCTTCCACGAGCGCGCAGATGCCCGCGGCGAGCAGCGCGCAGGCTGGCGCGACCACCAGGTTCAGGTGCTCGCGACGGCCGACTCGATCCCTTCCGACATGCTCGCCGCCCGCGCCGAGCTCGAGCCCGAGATCCGTGGGCGCCTTCAGGACAGCCTGGTCGGCGGCGAGCACCCCACCGTCGTCCGTGCCGCGACCGAGCTCTTCGGGGCCGAGTCCTTTCGAGCACCCTCACGGGAACATCTCGACGGCCTCACGACGATCCTCGGAGAGCTCGAGGACGCTCCCCCTTCGCGACGGTCCACGCTGGGCGGTCCGTCACGATGATCGCCCGCACGTCGCGCCTCGACCCGCGCGACGCCGACGTGCTCGACGCGGTGACGACGGCGAAGACGGGATACGCTTGAGACGTGAGAGGCATCGCACACGCAACGCTCGCGGCCGCGCTCGTCGCGTGCGGGCCCCGAGCGGTCTCGCCACCGGAGGCTCGCGTCGCGACCCCCGCGAGCGTCACCCTCGCAAACCCCGTGGGGGATGCGCGCGAGCCGGAGGACGCTGCGCTCACGAGGCTCCTCGAGGCGCAAGCCTCGGAGCGAACCGACCGCTGGCAGACGGTCGGGATGGCGCTCGCCGACGCGGCAAACTGGCGCCGCATTCGGGTCTTCGGTCACCCGACGCGGGTCGCGTATCGCTACGGAGACGATCACCTCGCGCTCGATGCGCTCGAGTACCGCCAAGCCGACGGGGCCGACTCGCCCGAGGCGTGCCTCCAGAGCTTCGAGGACCGCGCGCTCGCGGTGGCGACGACGTTCGGCATCACCTTCGAGCCGATCGTGCCGAGCCACGGGCAACACCCGCGAGGCGTCGAGGCCATCGACTGGAGCGCCATGTCACGGCGTCGCCTCGCGCTCGCAGGGGCCTCGTCGTCGGCCCCGACGCTCGCACCGGACGCGCCGAGCGGGGGCCCCCCGGGCGCCCCGACGAGCGTGGCCGCCTCGGGCGCCGCCCCCTCGGATGGCGCGACGCGCACGTCCGGCGAGCCTCCGCCTCGAGCGCCGAACGTCATGCCGCGCGCCCTCTTCGGACGCTCTGGCGGGTCGCTCGGCTTTGCGCCGATGCCCAGCGTCCGCTCGGCGGCCGACGTGGTGACGTTCTTTCGGCGGCAGCGCTACGTCGGCGCAGTCGCGGCCTTTCAATCGTGGCCCGGCACCTGCCTTGTCCGCGCCTTTGCGGCTCGGGTCGGCACCGACGAGGCCCTCGGGCAGCGGGTGGTCGACCACTGGCTCGCCGAGCTCGCCCCGCGAACCCGCTGGAGCACGCGCCTCCGTCGCGCGCCGAGATTCGAGGATCGCTGAGGTCGCGACCGTCACAGGGGGCGACGGTGCTACGCTGGTGGATCGAGATGTCACGCGTCCTCTACGGCATGCTCGTCGCCTCGTTCGTCGCGTTCCTCGCGTCGCACCTGGTGCTCGCCGGACGCCTCGCCATGCGGCACCCTCGAGGCCTCGGCGTGCTCGCGCTCTTCGTGCCTCCGGTGGCGCCGGTCCTCGGGGTTCGCGCGGGCCTCGTGAGGAATACCGTCGCCTGGGTCGCGAGCGTGGCGCTCTACGCGGCGCTGGTGGCGCTGAGCCTCCGGTGAGCCTCCGCCCGAACCGCTCCGCGCGGGGGTGTCGACGCGGCTCGCACGGCTGGGCCTGACAGAGTAAGCTCCAGCCCCGTGTCCGCTTCACCTCGCTCCGGCACCGCAACCCTTCGCCTCGGCGTCCTAGGGGGCGCGCTCGTCGCTGCCTCTCTGGGTGTCGCGGTTCGCGCCCCCGCCGATGAAAAATTCATGCGGTCCGAAGACGTGAAGCCCGGCATGAAGGGCTACGGACTCACGGTGTTTCAGGGGACGACGCCCGAGAAATTCGAGGTCGAGGTCATCTCGACCCTGAAGAACTTCCGCCCGAAGCAGGACTTGATCGTCATCAAGACCAAGCACCCGCGCCTCGACGTCGCACGGACCGTCGCTGGGATGAGCGGGAGCCCGATCTACCTCGAGGGCAAGATGATCGGCGCGTACGCCTACGGCTGGCTCTTCGGCGTCGAGCCGATCGCCGGCGTCACGCCCATCCACGACATGCTCGCCGACCTCCGGCGTCCGATCCCGCCGGCCATCGCCCCCTCGGCCGGTCGGGCGCCGCTGCCGGGGCTGACCAAGCGACGCGGCGGCGGTGGCCGTCGAGGCGCGCTCGACCTCCCGGGAGCGGACTCGCCGAACCGCTTTGCGGGGGCCCCCCTCGACTACGACCTCGCGCATCACCTCTCATCCGTCGGCGAGCGCAACCGCGCAGCCCTCGAGCCGCCGGCCGGGAGCGGCCTCAAGCCGGCCAGCACCGACGTGATGGTGTCGGGCGTCGGCCCGCGCTCGATGCGCTTCGCGGAGGAGCTCTTCGAGCCGCTCGGCATGACGGTCCAGCAGGGCGGAGGCGCGGGAGGCACGGCGACGGCGCCCACCGATGGGCCGAGCCGCTTCGTCGACGGCGGCGTCGTCACCGTGCAGATGCTCCGCGGCGACGTCTCCTCGTCGGGCCTCGGCACCGTCACCTACGTCGAGGGCGACCGCCTCGTCGCGTTCGGACATCCGATGTCGATGGGCGGGCTCGGCGAGCTGCCGACCGCGCTGGGTCGAGTCCACTGGGTCGTCGCCACGCACAACCGGAGCTTCAAGCTCGGTGAGCCCACGCTCCCGCTCGGCTCGCTCGTCAACGATCGCCAAGCGTCGATCGTGGTCGACCAAAACCGTCGGGCACCGACCTTCCCGATCGTCGTCGACATCCGCGGCGTAGCGGGGGCCCCGCACACCCACTGGCAGATGGAGGGAACGAGCGATCCGCTGATGGCGCCCAGCATCACCGCGCTGGCGATCGGCTCCGCGCTCGAGTCCACCGCCGCCGAGCGCGGCGACCAGACCTGGCGCGCGACCACGCGCCTGACGCTCGCCGACCAGCGCACCATCACCGTCGAGGACTTCGGCGCGGGCTCGGGCTCCCCGCTCAGCCCGAACGACTTCGCGCGCTCGCGCGTCGTGCGTGCGATGGGCGCGCTCTTCAACAACCCCTGGAAGCTCGGCTCGGTCGTGCGGGTCGACACGACGGTCGACCTCGTGATGCGTCGCGACGTCTCGATCCTGCGGAGCGCCGAGCTGCTCGACTCGGAGGTCGACGCCGGCGGCACGGCGCGCGTCCGCCTCGTGCTCCAGAGCCACCTCGGCGCCCTGCGCACCGAGGAGCTCGCGATTCCGATCGCGCGCTCGCTCGCGGGAGAGACGGTGCGCGTCGAGATCCGCCCCGGCTACACCCAGGACCGCGCCGTCCCCGCCCCCGAGAGCTACGACCAGCTCGTCGATGTGCTCGATCGCATGGACTTTCCCGGGGAAGCCATCGTCGTCAGCTACACGCTCCCGAACGAGGCCGCGGCGTCGTACGGCGGCCGCCTCGCCCATCGCGTCCCGCCCGGAATGGCCGACATGCTCGCCTCGCGCACCGACTCGGGGGCGCCAGAGCTCCACGCCGCGCAGGCGCAGCTCGTCCTCCCCATGAAGGGCTTCGTCGTCGGCCAGGAGGCCGTCGAGATCAAGGTTCGTCACGTCCTCCGCTGAAGTCGCCACGATCGCCATGAACATCAAGCTCCTCGCCACCTCCGCTCTCGTCATCACAGGCCTCCTCGGCGTCGACGCCCTCGCCGTCGGCACGCGGCGCTTCGTGCTGAACACGTTCGAGTCGTTTCAGGGCGGAGACGCGACCGGCGTCGCCATCGGCTCGGACGGCTCGGTTCGCGCCGGATTGACGATTGCCAAGTCACCTGTCGCCGACGCGCAGAGCGTGTGGGACGCCGTCGTCGCCTCGGACGGCAGCGTCCTGCTCGGCACCGGCACCGGCGGGCGCATCCTGCGCGTGCGCGGCGGCCAGACGTCGGTCGTCGCGAACACTGGGACGATGGCGGCGAGCGCGCTCGCCAACGGCTTCGACGGGATGCTGTTCGCGGGCACGTTCCCGAACGGCGCCGTCTACAAGATCGACCCCCGCGGCGAGGTCTCGAAAGATGCCGCGCCGCAGCCGCCGTGGCTCACGCTCCCCGACACCGAGAACGTCTGGGACCTCGCGTACGACCCGGGCGCGAAGGTGCTCTACGCGGCGACCGGCCCCGAGGGAAAGCTCTTCCGCATCGACGCGTCGGGCAAAGCCGAGGTGTACTTCGACAGCGACGAACCGCACCTCGTCAGCGTCGCGCTCGCGAGCGACGGAACCGTCTACACGGGCTCGAGCGGCAAGGCCCTGCTCTATCGGCTGACGGCTCCCGGACGCGCGTCGGTGGTGCACGACTTCGAGGGCGACGACGTCCGCTCGATCGTGATTGCGCCGCAAGGCATGCCGCACGCGGGCGAGCTGTACGTCACAGCCAATGACTATCGGGGGAGCGTCAAGTCGCTGCGACCGCTGAAGCGCGCAAAGCTGCAAGGCTCGAGCGACGACCACCCCGACGTGAAGTCGGGGCGCGGCCGGCTCTTTCGCGTCGCGCGGTCGGGCTCGGTCGAGCCGCTGCTCGACGACAACGAGACGCACTTCGTGGCGCTCGCGCTCGACGACGCCGGCCTGCCTTACGTGGGCACCGGCGTCGATGGCAAGGTCATCGCGGTCGATGACCAGCGCGTGGTGCGCGTCGTCGCGGACACCGAAGAACGCCAGGCCGCGGCCGTCGTGCTGTCGGGCGGAGCGCGCTTCGTCGTCTCGAGCGATCCCGTCGTGTTCCACGAGGTGACGGGGATCGGTGGAGCGACCGCGACGTGGACGAGCAAAGTCCTCGACGCCGGGGGCCGCGCGACGTTCGGGCGCCTCGATTGGACCGCCAGCGGCGCGCTCGAGTTCCAAACCCGCAGCGGCAACACCGACAAGCCCGACACGACGTGGAGCGACTGGTCGGCCGCGCTCCCGACGGCGGGGCGCGTGATCTCGCCCCCGGGGCGCTTCGTGCAAGCTCGGGCGCGCTGGTCTAAGGATCCGATGGCTGTGCTCGACGAGGTGAAGCTCGCGTTCGTCAACGACAACGCCCGCCCGGTGCTGACGAGCATCGATGCCGGCGAGTCGAAATCCGATACCGGCGGTACGTCGATCCCGCAGTCGGGCGGCGCCCCCGAAGACGCGAGCCCGAAGCTCAAGCTCCGCTGGAAGCTCGAGAACCCCGACAACGACGAGCTTCGCTTCCGGCTGTTCTTCCAGCCCGTCGGCGCCAAGCGCTGGACCTCGCTGCTCGACTCGAGCGACGTGCTCACGAAGCGTGAGTACAGCTGGGACACGAGCGGTCTCCCCGAGGGCCGTTACCGCGTGCGCGTCGACGTCTCGGACGAGCTCGCGAACCCGCCGGGAGCGGCGCTCCAGCACAGCCTCGAGTCGGCCGTGTTCGCGATCGACAACACCGCCCCCGTCTTGTCGAAGTTGACGCTGAAGGGCGGGCGGCTCTCGGGCACCGCATCCGACGGGATCGGCCCGATCGCGCGGATCGAGGTCGCCGCGGTCGGTGATCGACCGTTCTTTCCGCTCGCGCCGACTGACGGTGTGTTCGACGAGGCAACGGAGAGCTTCGACGTCGACATAAGCAGCGTCCTCACCGAGGGCGCGCAACACCTCGTCGTGCGCGTCTTCGACGTCTCGGGCAACCGCACCACCGCGACCGTCAGCCGCTAGCTCCAACCAACCGCGCGGCTCAGAGCTCGACGCAGACGCCGTATCCGGACGGGTACGGCTTATTGCCGCCGCTGCATTGGAAGCCGGCCGGGCAGTCCTCGGAGCGACTCGTTCGGCAGAGGGCGAGGCAGCGGCCTTCGGCGGCCGAGCAGACGTGGCCCGCCGCGCAAGGGCACGCCTCGCCCGCCTTTCCCTCGCCGGGGACGAGGCAGCTCGTGGTCCCGTCGGCGCGCACGATGGTGCAGGACTCACCCGGCGTCATGCAGGTCGAGTCGTCGAGCAGCGTGCAAGGTTCGGCCGGCTCGCACACCGGGATCGCGAGCGTTGGGCCGCCCTTCACCATGTCGCGCAGCGTCCTCGCCGCGCAGTAGGTCGCGGCAGGGCACGCTTCGACGTCGCCGCAGCAATACGGTCGACAGACGCCGGGTTCGACGCAGCCGAGGCCGGGCGCGCAGTCCTCCACCGTGAGGCAAGGCGCGCCGTCGTCCGAGGCGCCGGTGACTCCGCACACGCCGGTGACCGAGTCGCCATCCGAGGCGAGCTGACACGAGCCCACCGTCGCACCGCCGCTGCCGCCGCCTCCGCCGGCCCCCGTCGGGAGCGAACATTCCGTCGCCTGACTGGTCGCCGGGACGCATCCTTCGCCGCACGACGCGACGAGCGGCGCACCGTGCTCGCCCCCCGAGTTCGAGCCGCCCTCGTGGATCACGGTGCCGCCCGAGCCCGTCACCGAAGTCACCGTCCCGTAGCCGCCCGCCCCTTGGGCCGCGGCCTTCGCGGCGGTCGCGCCCCCGCTGCTCGAGCACGCAGGCGTTGCGGTGCAGAGCGCTAGACCGAGCGCGACGACGAAAGCGACGGCGGGACGAGGGGTGTTCATGGTGTGGGGCGACGTTCGCCTGCGGAGGCTACCACCTGAGTGCGATGGATCCACGAAACGTGCCGCGTTGCTGGAACTCGCGCCGAAGGTCGGGATTCATCGCATCTTGCGTGCCAAACCATGACATCCATGTCGTGGTTGAGAGATCCCGTCGACGGGAGCGAGCGCGCGCAGCATCTGGCGCCTCAACGAGCCGCCGAACGCGGGCGTCGCGGCGTCTCAGCCCTCGAAATGTACGAAGGCCGGAAGCGACCACGTCGCTCCCGGCCCTCGAGCCGCGCTCACACCCCACGGGGCGCGGGCCGCTCGCTCACATGCCGCCACCGCCGCCGCCGGCACCGCCGGCGGAGAGGCCGTTCTCGCAGACGCCCTTGAACGTCGCGTTGAGGCTCTTCAGCGTGGCGATGGTGCCCTTGCAGTTCTTGGGATCGACGAGCGCCGCGAGGGCCATGTTGTCCTCGCAGGTGTCGGCACAGCCGTTGTTCATTGAACCATTGACGAAGCTCTTCTCCTCGTCACCGCCCTTGAAGCCGGGGCACAGCTGCGCGGCGCCGTCCTTCTCGAGGCCGCACTGGTACAGGTCGGTGCAGGCCTGCTCGCACTTGGTGAGCATGCCGCCGCCGCCGCCCGAGGACGAGGTCGCCCCGCCTGCGCCGCCGCCGCCTGCCC
>Ga0194129_10004266_pt1 | contig 19174 bp, 22 predicted proteins | sample TA2KigCa35mmetaG_FD_150862 | JGI IMG/M metagenome (GOLD analysis project Ga0194129, IMG submission 150862) | Freshwater microbial communities from Lake Tanganyika, Tanzania - TA2015038 Kigoma Deep Cast 35m | ecosystem: Environmental > Aquatic > Freshwater > Lake | place: Tanzania: Lake...
AAATCAATTTCCAATCTCTTTACTAATTGCTCTACATTGGCTACGGCTAACTCTGTATTCCAACCGTTATCTAGATGAATAGCCAATGCTCTTAAACCAAATTTTTTTACTAGGTAAGCAACATATGAGCTATCAACCCCACCACTTAATCCAATTAAACAATCATAATCACTATTTTTTCCTTTTTCTTTAATTTGTTTAATTAAGGCTTCTAATTTTTGTTTTCCGATATCATCTTGATATAAATCTTTTGTTCTTACCTCATCATAATATTTGCAAAAATTACAAACTCCATTTTCGTCAAAAATAATTTCTCTTGCAGTACTATCCATTACACATCTAGTACAAACTATAGTCTCATTTATCATAATAAAATCCTTTAAATAAATTATTTAAACTATATCAATTTTTAAGAACTAATTCTAATTCTGAACTTTTTATATAGCTAATCAAAACTGCTCTATGAACTCCATGATAAATAAACATGGAACCAGCTGCAACTGCAGATGCTCCGGATTGAATTGCATTAACAAAATCTTGAATATTACCTGCACCACCTGAAGCAATTACAGGAATGGAGACTTGATTAGCTAGTTTTACAAATAAATCTAAATCATACCCAGTCATAGTACCATCTTTATCAATAGAATTCAACATAATTTCTCCCGCACCAAGTTCTTCCATATTTTTTACCACTTCTACACATTTCCTTTTGATTTTTTTGTTTCCAGAACGAGTATAAAATTTATAATCTCCCCAAATATCCTTTTTATAATCTAAGGAAACTACAATACTTTGATTTCCGTAAATGCGAGAAGCTTCTGTAATTAATTTTTCATTTTCAAAAGCAGCTGTATTTAAGATGACTTTCTCAACTCCGATTTTAAAAAGTTTTTCAATCTGTGCTAAAAGATGTATTCCTCCCCCATAACCAATTGGCATAAATGCCTCTGAAACAATATCCTCAATTTCTCTATAATTTGGTTCTTTATTCTCCTTCGTAGCAGATATATCTAATAAAATCAATTCATCTACTTCCTTTTCATTAAATATTTTTACAGCATTAATGGGGTCTCCCACATACTTAGGATTTTTAAATTTTACCGTTTTTACAAGCTCGCTATCTTGTAATAATAAAGTAGGAATGATTCTATTAAATTGCATTTAAAAGTTTTCAATAAAATTTCTAAAAAAAGTTATGCCATATTTATGACTTTTTTCTGGATGAAATTGAACTCCAACTATATTATTTTTTTCAAAGGAAGAAATAAACGAATGGCCATAAAGCGATCTTGTAAGAATATCCGATTCATTATTACATTTTACATAATATGAATGAACAAAGTAAAACCGGGCATAATCAGTTAAACCTTTTGTTATAAGTGAGTTAGATTTTGCTATTTCAATTTTGTTCCATCCCATATGAGGAACTTTTAAGTTTTGAGATTTTTCAAAATTGAATTTAACAACTTCAGCATCTACAAATGCTAACCCCTTATCATTACCCTCCTCACTAAAATTGCATAGCAATTGCATACCCAAACAAATACCCATTATTGGGACTTGTTGGTCAAGAGCTTTATATTGAATAAGGTTAAACAAATCCAATTGATTAATATTTTGCATAGCCCTATCGAAATGTCCCACTCCAGGTAGTATTAATTTGTCAGCCTTTTCAATGAGTGTTTTATCGGCAGAAATTACTGCACTAGCCCCTAAGTATTTTAACATATTAGCTATAGAGCCAAGGTTTCCCATTCCATAATCAATTACAACTATACTTTCACTTTTCATTTTGTTATTCTTTCCAATTATTTAACGTTTCAATTACTCTCTTTACTTCTTCTATACCCATAACTGAACTTATAGGTAAACTTAATTCTTGTGCATGAATTCTTTCAGTGATTGGAAATTCCAAACATTGATACTCAGCATAACAAACTTGTTTGTGAGGCGGTATAGGATAATGTATTAATGTTTGAATTTCATTTTCATCAAGATATTTTTTCAGCCTATCTCTTTGCTGAGTTAATATGGGAAACAAATGAAAAACATGGGCATCCCAATCTTCAATTTCGGGTAATTGAATTAATGGGTTAACAATATTTGATTTATACAATTTTGCTACATTTCTTCGAAGACTAGTATCTTCATTTAAATACTTTAATTTAACAGATAAAATGGCAGCCTGAATTTCATCTAATCTACTATTTACTCCTTTGTATTCACTTATATATTTAATTTTTGAACCATAATTCGCTATTGACCGAATTACCTCAACTAATTTCTTATCATCAGTGGTTATAGCACCAGCATCACCCATAGCACCTAGGTTCTTCCCTGGATAAAAGCTATGACCTGCAGCATCTCCAATAGAACCAGTAAATTTATTTCCATTGTATTTACAACCATGAGCCTGTGCGTTGTCTTCAATTAATTTCAAATTAAACTTCTTACATATTGCACCAATATTTTCTGTATATGAACATTGTCCATACAAATGGACTATCATGATAGCTTTAGTTTTAGGGGTAATAGCCGATTCTATCAGATTATCATCCATTTGAAAATTGGACTCCTTTGAATCAATCATAATTGGAATTAAACCATTGTCTGTAATTGCGAGTGTTGAAGCAATAAATGTATTGGCAGGTACTATTACTTCATCGCCGGGACTCATGACCTCAAGTTCAATATATGCTCTTAAAATCAGTCTTAATGCATCCAATCCATTTGCTACTCCAATGGAATAACGAGTACCTATGTAATTTGCATAATTATCCTCGAATATTCTACTCTCATTACCTTGAAGATACCAGCCGGAATCTACAACCCTTAAAACAGCTTCATGTAATTCAGCCTCATATTTTTTTGTGATTTTCTGAAGATCTAAAAACTTAATCATAACTCTAATTTTCTTACAAATTTTGCGGGACATCCAAACCATAACTCATTATCTGGAATATCTTTTGTTACCAAGCTTCCTGCTCCAATCATTGCATTTTCTCCTATAGTTACACCTCCCAAAATAGTAGAAGCTGCACCAATGGAAGCATTTCTTTTTATTAGAGTTCTTTGCAAAGTATATGGCATTTTAGCTCTTGGATATTTGTCATTTGTAAATGTAACATTAGGACCTATTTGAACATTATCCTCAATTGTAATACCATTCCATAAATATACCCCATTCTTCACAGTTACATTATCTCCTATAACTACATCGTTTTCAATAAAACATTGAGAGCAAATGTTGCAACCTTTACCAATTTTTGCACTTTTTAATACCACTACATATTGCCAAATATTAGTAGTTTCATCAATATCTGCATTTAAGCAATCAGCAAGTCGATGTATCATTTTTTATATTTTAAAAATTCATTGAAATCCCTCATGTAATCTGATGCCTCATATTTATGTGAAGCTAATACTAAACACACTGCGCCTGATGAAAAATCACTTAATTCGCGCCAAATACCTGGTACAATTAATAACCCTTGATTGGGGTTATTTAAAAGAAATGTTCTTTTAATTGAACCGTCATCTAAAGTAATGTTGAAACTACCACTTACTGCTGTAATAAGTTGTTGTAAAATTTTATGTGCATGCCCCCCTCTACTTTCACTACTCGGTATATCATACAAATAATAAATTCTTTCTATTGGAAAAGGAACACTAGATTGTTCCTCTACAATAGTAATATTCCCAGCTCTGTTATGTATTTTTTTTAACTCAATAACACTACAATCAAATACAGAACTCTTTTTCATATTTCTTTAGTTTTTAAAAAAATATCATAATCTCTGATGTAATCTTGTTCAGAATAGAAAGTTGAACTTGTAACTAAAGCAAGAGAATTTGTTGAAAAGTTTTTAATTTCCCGCCACAATGTTGAAGGTATATATAGCCCATAGAAAGACCTATTAAGCTGAAAAGTTGATTTTTCTATACCGTCATCAACAATTACATCAAAACTTCCAGATAATGCAATAATAAATTCATCTTGATTTCTAAAAGCATGTCCACCCCTATTGTATCCACCAGGAACATCATAAATCCAATATGTCCTTTTTATTTTAAATGGAATATGATTATTACCTTCTAAAAAAGATAAATTACCTCTAGTGTCTTCGATTTTAGGAAGTTGAATTATCTTAACTTTTGACAAGGACATCAAACTAGTATTTCAGTTAATTAAACAAAATGGTTATGGAACTTATTTATTATTCTTATAATATTCTTGCCAGAACTCGATCATTTCATTCATTAAAGTTTCAAAAGTATATTCTGGAACCCAATTTAATTCAGTTCTGATTCTCTTTGAATCTCCCCTCAAATATGGCAGCTCCTCTGGTCTTAGGAATTTTGCATTTTGAACAACATAGTCTTGATAATTTAATCCAAGTCTACTAAAAACATAAATACACATTTCCCTTATAGATCTAGTTTCTCCAGTAGCAACAACCCAATCACTTGGAGTTGGATTTTGTAGGATTAAGTGCATTGCTTTTACATAATCTTTTGAATGCCCCCAATCTCTGAAAGAATCCATATTACCAAGTTCAAGTTGATTTCTCAATCCTAACGAAATCTCAACAGCAGCCTTTACAACTTTATTTGTAACAAAATTAGAACCACGTCTTGGAGATTCATGGTTAAATAGTATTCCATTACAAACATGCAATCTAAAAGCATTTCTATAATAACGAGTAATATTAAATCCGAATACTTTACTACATCCATAAGGTGATACCGGAGTCATCTTTGAAGTCTCTCTTTGGTAACCATCATCATCTACGGAAGAACCAAACATTTCGGAACTGCTAGCTTGGTAAAATTTAGATTCCGGACAAACACGCTTGTATGCTTCAAGTAAATTCAGAACACCATTTGCGTTTGTTTGAACGGTAAATTGTGGTATATCAGAACTTATTCGTACATGAGATTGTGCCCCTAAGTTGTAAATTTCATCTGGCTTAAACTTCAAAAGTGCATGCTCCAAAGAGCTTTGATCTAACAAGTCACCATATTCAATTTCCATATTGCTTAAATGGCTAATTCTATCTCTTTGATGCTCTACAGTAGAGTTTCTTCGAATAATTCCAGTTACCCTATATCCTTTTTCAAGTAATAACTCAGATAGATAGCTGCCATCCTGTCCTGCAATTCCGGTAATAAACGCTGTTTTCATTTTTTATTAATTTTTATTTATCAATATTTATGCAAGAACTCTCCTTTAATGATGATATAAAATTTATAATCTCAATTGCTAACTTCTTGGGATCTAAATACTCGAGATTGGCATTTTTTTCCAAGTGACTAATCATTTTTGTATCAATCCTGGATGGATTAACTAAACCAAGAATAATATTTGATGATGAAAAATAACTTGATAATCCTTCATAAAGATTAAATAATGCTGCTTTTGTTGAAGCATAGAGGATATAATCTTTCTTCCCTTTCTGATATGCACTAGATCCAATTAAGATTATTTTAACGGTCTTTAAATATGGGAAATTACTCATGTAATATTTCGCAATAAACCAATTCGCCCTTAAATTTATATTAAATATTTTATTAAAATCCACTTCATTATCACCGAGAATACCAGCACAATTAATTATAATGTCGGGCTTGTTTTCTTCAATGATCAATTGAATTTGAGAAAACGACTGATCAGAATTGAAGTCAACATCTTTTGTTGAAATTGGTATTACAGTATGTCCAAAATTTAAAAATTCATTACATATACAACTCCCTAAGCCACCAGATGCACCGAAAATCAGGATTTTTGTCATTTAACGGGAATGATTGATTCTACTCTATAAGTATCAGATTCATAATCCTTCCCCCCCCTTTTGCCTTCTGAAAAAACAATAAACTCATTACCCTCTTCGGTAATTTTTAAAGCATGAATTTCAAATGGAGGAGTAGAAATTAAATCCCCAACAACTGCTAAGTGCATTTTTGCTGGTTCTTCACTATCAAGGTTTTTATACCAATATTCTAAAGATCCCTTAGTAATTAACATATGTTGGGTTGTTTCTTTATGATAGTGATTTCCCCTAATTGCATTTGGATTTGAAGAAATTATAGCAACATGGTTTATGTTGTGGTCGTAAAAAACATCAGCTATGACACCACGATCATCAATAAATACTTCAAGAGGTGCATTATTGGATTTAGTTAAATTAATTGTTTTCATTGTAGATTTTTATAAATTCAATATTTGGGTTAACTTTCTTTAGTGCTTCTTTTAAATCATTCGAAATATTCCAAGATAAAATTAAAGCAAAAACTTTTGTATAGTTAGAAAAAATTGAGTCGTCAACGATGGGAATTCTTGTTAATGGAGTATATTTTCCTTGTTTGTGTATTGAACTATCAGTAATGTAAGTAAGTACACTTTTGTTTAAGCAATAATAATTTAAAAAAGTGTTTGCTTTTGCAGCAGCACCAACCCCAATAATTAGGATATCTGGATTGTTTACTTTTAATGAGTATAAGTTACTTAAAAATACATCTCTTTTAATCACTAATTTTTTTTGCCACTTTATATATGTTTCAACTTCAAATAATCCTAAATTTTCTTCTTTATTTATTGCTTCTATAATTAAAGGATTCGAATAATTTTGAACACTATTTTTTGCGAATACTCGAATGGAGCCTCCGTGATAATCAACAATTTGAAAATCAATCATGTCCATTCCTGCTTCCTTTAATAAATTATAGGAAGATTTAACTGTGAAATAGCTTACATGTTCATGATACACTTGATCAAACTTATCTGATTCATAAGTACTTCCCCAATATGGTAATTCGAAAACAAATATACCATCTTCACTTAACATATTTCGAACACCTTTTGCAAAATCAAGTGGCGCGTTAGAATGATTAAAAACATTATTTGCAATTACTAATTTTGCCTTATCATGTGATTGGATAATTTTATTACTAAACTCAAAATCAAAAAGGGTGTTATAGACTATTAGCCCACGCTCTTTTGCAAGCTCACACATTTCTTTTGAAGAGTCAATTGAAATGACCTTATTGTTTTCTTTCAAGAATAAATGAGATAAATAACCATCATTAGCACCAATTTCAACTATAGTCGAATTGTGAATATTTAGCTTTTCTACCAAAGTATCATGATATACATTCCAATGTTTTTTTGCAAAATTTGAATTTGAAGAAGTATAAGAATATGCATATAAATTGTACCGATCATAAGCATTTGTTATATAACCCAATTGAATTTGCCCAGAATTGGGATTTAAATAGCATTCGAGTGGAAATACAGGTTCAGATAAATGAAGATGCTGTTCAGATAAAAAAGTATCTGCATAAGGGTGCATACCAAAATCTAGGATTTTGTGCATTTTCTCGCCTGTAATCAAACATTTATCGTTAAATGTTGTACTTGTCTGTGTCAAATCCATAATAGGGTCCGTTTTTGAATTCATAAAAAAATGTATTATTTTCAAGCACTCTTAATGAATGCCCGCCATTAAAAAAAACAATGCAGCTACCAGAAGGCAATTCTATTTCTCTCAATAAAGTGTTATCCACATCATAAACAGTTGCAAGCACCTTACCCTCTATAACTATCCAAGATTCCTGAGTTCCTATGGTTGATCTCTCAACAGGAAAATGTCTGTGAGGAGGAATAAATATATCGTTTTTTAGTTTGCGAGCACAACCTTGAAGTATTTCTTTTTCTGGGCTCAGGTCAGTCCTATAATCACTAATATCTTCTTTGTAAATATGAGTACAAATTAAGGTTCCATCAATATTTGAATATGTCGATTTCATTTGAAATTTGGGCTAAACTAGCCGAGGTTTTATTAATTAATAATTTAATTGTTTTCTAGAAAAATATATTGCCTTTTTTAAGCGAGAAGGGGTGTAAAAAAGAAAAAATGAAATGAAAAAATCACGAACTTTTTGAATTAATAAATCTAGACGACTCATTTTCGGTCTATCAATTGAAATACCTGGAAAAAAAGATTTAAAAATTTTATAATCTTTTGGAACTAGCTTTCCTTTTACCACCAAATTTAATACATTATAATTTTTATATGATCCAAAAAAATTGTCATATTGAAAACCTCTTACTACACCATTTTTTTCAAATTCCCATGCGTTTTCATTCTCATCCAAAATTTCGATTAAAGTGTTTATATTCCATAAAGTAAAGCCAACTGATTGCCTATATGGAATATTATTTTCAAGCTCTCCAAAGTATTCATTAGTCCTTTTTAGTTTAGATGGCAATTTAAAAAGAGAAAGAAAATTACCATTTTTTTCAATAAATGAATTAAACATCCCTGTTATAAATGTATTGTCGATTTCTTCTATAAAGAAATAATCTTCAACCATCGTGAAAACATACTTATATTCATTTTCCAACTTTTTTAAAGCTATTTTTAATCCATGACTCCATGATTTATCTTGGCCTATTAGAATATTATTGAATCCGTCATTTTTATATTCTTTAAAATTTGACAATAAAAATTTATCGTAATAACAGTCTGGCCAAAATTTATTGAACATTTTAGTACAAGGTTCCCATAAATCTGAATATTTATCACATGATATCACCAAGACTGCTATTTTATTTTTTTTATTTTCCACGAAGGCGATTTGATTTAATAATGAATTAAAATAAACACTTAATTGTCAGAGTACTTTTGAAATATTTCTAAATATAATCTTTCCTGAGAATACCAATTGTATTCGCTTAAGACAGCCGCTTTACCATTTTGACCCATTTCAAATGCCTTTTCCTTGTTATTAATTAAAAACATAATTGCATTTTCTATTTGCTCTTGATTATTTGGTTGAACACAAATACCGCAATCATGCTTCTCAACAATTTCTTTCCATAGATCAAAATCAGTACATATTATTGGAAGACCTGCTTGCATGTATTCAAATATCTTATTTGTCCCAAAAGAGCCTATTTTATAGCCTAAATTTCTCATATAATCGTAAATAACTATACCAATAGTTGAATTATTAAATAAATCATTCAGCTTAGCTTTAGTCAACTTTCCAATAAATTCCGCATTTTTTGAACCGTCCAATTCATTTAATTTGTTTTTATATGATTCATCAATATATCCAGCTACTTGATAAGTTAAATTCTGAATATTATTAATTGAATTTAAAACAACTTCTTGGTTACTGTACTTATAAACAGTTCCAGCATAACAAAGTACATTATCTCTTTTTAGATAATCTTGTTTAGAAAAATTTGAACTATCCGAAATAATTGGAAAATTTGTAATTAGAGAAACATTTTTTGATGTTTTTTTTAAATTTATTAGAAAGTGTGGTGTAACTGTAAATATTTCATCGAATTTTTTTAGCTGTATTTGTAGATAAATTTCAGCTAATTTGGATAAAACAGGTCGAATAAAACCGGGAATTGCTTCTTTTTCTAAGATATCCCTTGGCAAATCTTCATGTGCATCATAGAAAACAATTTTACCGTGCTTTTTTAGAGTTACTCCTAACGGAATTAATTCAGGACCATGTAATTGATAAATATCCGCATCAATTTCTAGAGCCTTATTTAAAAAATACTTTTTTGCGAATAAAATATCATAAATCCTACCCTTTGAAATTACATCATGACTAGATATATTTATATTATTCAATATCTCATTAGGCCCTCCATCATTAGTTAAAATATTCACTTTATAACCATAATTAATAAGTGACCCACATTGACGTATGAAAATTCTTGAATCATCTCTTAAAAAGCCACTAATAATATGGCAAACTTTGGTCTTCATTGTTAGTCATTATATTAAATAAGAGTAAATATTTCATTATATTTCTTAATAAACACGATTTTTTTGATGCGTGTAAATGCGGTAGAAATCTCTTTTGTCATTTATTAAATATCAACTTTACTTTGACGAATATCAATCCTAGGCAAATAATGTAAAAATATGATTAACAATAGTATTCCTGATGAAAATAAAGAGACTGTTAGAGGAAGACTTAGTAATGACATAAAAACACTTATCGTTATACTAAATAAAAGTTTTGGACTTAATCCTTCTACCGCTCCTTCTAATAATTTAAGAATAATAATAAGAATAAAGGGGAACAATACTATTCCAACAAATCCTAGATTGAAATATGCATCAGAAAATAACCCGTTATTTGCTCTGCCGCTTGTCATATTATCAGCAGTAATTCCAGATACATATTCTCCAATAAGAAAACCTATGTTATCATTGTATGGAGAAGGTAAGATCCATTTTAATAAAGATTGTCTAAAATAATCCAGTTCTCTTACAGAAAAAAAATCATAATAGATATAATGTAATTTAGATGGTATAAACATTATTCTATATGATAAAAAGACAGTAGAAAAATATGTATTAAAATAATAATACTCGAATATTGAAAAAGCTAAACAGAATATAATTATCCAAACTAAATATTTAAATGTTTTATGGGAATTAATGAAAAAATAACCAACTATTGATAGTGCTAATAAAAAAATTATATGTTTAGAGCCTGCAATTCCGAAATCCAAAATAATAATAACAAAAAGTAATATTGATACTAATCTCTTTTTTTTTAATAAAAAGTAAACAAGCATTATTGGTAAAATATAATCAGCAGTACCAAGAAGATATCCTGCAATAATAGGTAACTTAAATCCTCTAGCATCTAGCCTCAAATCGTAAACATCCATTAATCCAAAATGAAATCTAAATCCAGTAAATATCCATGAAACTAAAAAAACCATTAATGACAAAACGATTGTAAACAGTATGTGTAAATTTTTTAAAGATGTATTTTTTTTTAATTTTATTGGTTTAAGTGATAAGTTTATAGCTAAAACAAGTAACCAATATAAGAATTGAAATAAAATATATTCAAAACGATAATTACCATTAAAAGCAATTAGAGTAGATGTTGGAATTATTGAAAGTAGTGCAAGAAGCGATAAAATATTTGAAGATAAATTTAAAGTAACAAGGGTTTTTGCAATTAATGGACTTAGTAACAATAAAAATAGCCAAGATATAACATAAGATTGTTGGGTTAAATTATTACTAAAATTTTGATAATCATACAATGCTATTATAACATTTAAATAAACATAGTCCAAAATTAATCTGTAAACCCAAATACCGATAAGAAGGACAATAAATTCAAGGTTTATGCTAATTTTTATTCGATTCATTGTTATTTTTTAGAAAACCATACTAAAAAGTATTTTAAATGTATTTTCATCATATTTGAATGTCTTTATCCGCTTTTGAATATTTATATGATAAAAACATGTAATAAATATAGGCACTACACCTTGCTATAACTAAACAAATAATAGTTAATTCTATAGTCTTATAAAGATATATACCTATTAGCATACCAAAAAGAGTTGCTATGGTATAAAATATCTGCCAGTAAAATGATACTTTCATTTTCTGAACAATTATCAATACCCCTGAAAGAGACATACTGATAAAACTGAAAAAAAACATTGGCATTTGAATTTGGGCATACCTACTAACAGCAGACCAATTTTTTCCTAAAATGAAATCAATCAAATATGGAAATACAAAAAACAACATTAAGAAACCAAATAATCCAAAAAATGAAACTATTTTCAAAAGTCGAATGTATATTTTTTGACAATTTCCAGTTTTACTAAATTCTTCATTTACTTTTTGTCTAAATACATCACGAATTGAAATTGTAAATACAGTTATCGGAACTGTTAAAACAGTGCCGGCAACTGAAAAATAACCTAATTCTGTGTTAGAAAAATACATCCCAATTAAAATTATAGGTGCTGACCCGCCAATATTGCAAATCAACTGATCAGGCATTGTAAACTTTGGTAAATCTTTGTATTTCTTCGATAAAAATTTTAACCTTTTTATCGAAATAGATTGCAATAATTCCTTTTCTTGCTTAAAAGCATTAATTGTACAACTAATTGCTGTAATTAGTCTTCCGAAAACATCACCCACTATTAATCCGTTACCAAATAGCTTAACAACTCCAAATAAAAGTTTTGAAGCTGAAGCAGATGATGTGTTTAGTATTCTAAGTTTACTTAATGAAGAAAATTCTTTATTCTTAATGCGCCACTCGCTGTAGATGTTAGTTATAATGGTTGCAAAAGATGCTATTGGAATTAGAAACAACCATGGCTTGAGTTCTTGCTGGTTTAATAAATTACATATCTTGTCCCCGAAAATGAAAATTACAATCTCTGATACTAATAAAATAATTGAGCTTCGTAGTAAAATTAATCCTATAAGATTTAATGCTTCTTTTTTTGTATCAGAAATCAAAATTCCACTTTCGTACATTCCTGTAGCTAGAATAACCAATATGGGGATTATTACTGAAAAATTTGCTGCAATTCCAAACTCTCTAGGCTCAAATATTCTACTTAAAATTGGATAAAATAAAATTGGTACTACTTGAGCTACAATAGTTCCAACACTTAGATTAATTGCATTACTAGCGAATTCACTTTTATAAAATTTAGAAAAATTTAGTTTCAATTTAAATTAGCCCAAAGTTTTATGTAAAATTTTTGCAATCCTTTTTCCACTTTTCCCGTCACCATAAATTCCATCAACGTATTTACCAGGCTTACTTAATAATGATTCATTAATTTTACTCAAATTATTAAATATTAGAGTATTCCAACCATTTTCAAGAGTTTCAACCCACTCCGTTTCGCTCCTTAAAGTTATACATTTCTTTTTTTGTAAATAAGCTTCTTTTTGAATTCCACCAGAATCAGTAATGATACATAAAGCTTCCAGTTGTAGTTTAATTAAATCAAAATATGAAACAGGATCACAAAAATTAATATTTTGAAACTGTTCAAAATCAATGTTATTTTTTACCATTGCTTCCTTCGTACGTGGGTGTATTGGGAAAACAATGCTTTGACCTATTGAATTCAATGTTCTAAGAATCTCATAAAGTCTTTCAGGATTATCAGTGTTGTATGGGCGATGAAGCGTAAGTAATATATGTTTTTCAGATTCTGGAGAATTTCCAATAATTTCTTTCGCTAAAAGAAGAGAATCATACATAATATCACCAACTAGAAAAATTTTGCGTTCAGGTATTCCTTCTTTACAAAGATTATCTACTGATAGTTGAGAAGAAACAAATAAGAAATCAGATACATGATCGGTGATTATTCTGTTGACTTCTTCAGGCATATCCTTATTGTGAGACCTTAAACCGGCTTCAATATGAATAAGAGGAATCAATAATTTACTTGCGGCTAATGCTCCGGCTAATGTTGAGTTTGTATCTCCATAAACCATAACTGCTTTTGGCGCTTCGTTGATTAAAATTTCTTCAATCTTTTCGAGCATTTGTCCTGTTTGTTTTCCATGGGAAGAACTTCCAACAGACAACATATATTTAGGTTTGCTTATTTTCAATTGATTAAAAAAAACATTGCTCATGTTTTCGTCATAATGTTGGCCCGTATGAACTGAAACGATTTCGAAATTCTCTTGAAGTGCAAGTTCTATGGGAGCATGTTTTATGAACTGTGGTCTGGCACCAATTATAATACAGATTTTGATTTTATTTCTGTGTTGCATAAATTCGGTTTATAATTTCAACAACTTTTAATCCTTCAAGAGCATTTGTGGTTATTGTATTTCTATTAAACAATACGTCTACTACATTTTGAATCACGTAATTATGGTTTTGTGCAGAACCTTTATATGCACCATAATCGTTTCCGGGATTTGTAGGTGGTAATTCAGGCATCGAATAATTTTTTATATGGCAATATTCTACTTTATCCATGTACTGACCACCGATTTTTATTGTCCCATTTTCAGCAATTATTGTCATACTACTTTCAAGATTCCGATCCCACACAGAAGTCGAATAGCTAAGTAATCCCATACCTCCATTAACAAAATCAAATGTAACAAATCCAGAATCCTCAAAATCTGTTAGCTCTGAATGATTAAAATCATTAAGTTTTGCTTGAATATTAGTAACATCACCAAACAACCAATATAAAATATCAATAAAGTGAGAAAATTGTGTATACAATGTTCCTCCATCTAAATCTTTTTTACCGTGCCAAGAATCTGCTTTATAATAGCGATCATCACGATTCCAAAAGCAATTTAATTGGACCAAAAATAATTTTCCTAAAATGCCAGATTCGATAATATTTTTAACCCATTTTGAAGGCGGAGAATACCTATTTTGCATGACTGCAAAAACGTGTTTGTGAGCATCTAGCGCCTTAAAGATAACTTTTTCCGCATCGCTTTTTGTTAGAGCAATGGGCTTTTCAATAACTACATGTTTTTTTGCGTCTAAACATTCTAATGCCTGTAAAGTATGAAACCCGTTAGGTGTTGCAATATTTATAACATCAACAAGGATTTCAGATTCCAAAAAACTTTTTAGAGAATTAAAAAAAGGAACTTTGAAAACTTCAATATTCAGATCTTCGATATTTTTAACATCAATAAGAGCAACTAATTCGGCTTCATTGTTTCGTTGAATCATCTCAGCGTGACGCTTTCCTATGTGACCACAACCAACCACAGCAAATTTTATTTTTTTCATAGTGTTTTTTAATGAATTTTTCTTGATAAAAACCTCATCAGATATATTATTGATCAGCTTAAACTTGCTTCACTCATTTTGTTAATAAAAAAATCAGCCATTATTAAATCATTTTTTTCTTTTACATAATCCAAAACATTTTTTCCGAACTTGTCTTTTATAAATAAATCAGCACCATTATTGATTAGATATTCTAAAAAAGAAAAATTTCGATTTGAAAAAACCTTAGTCTTAGCATACATTAATATTGAAGTTCCATTATTATTTACAATATTAATATTTGCACCTTTTGATAGTAATAAATTTACGCAATTTAAACTATGATTAAATACTGCAACAGATAGAAGTGACCAACCAGTTTCAATATCTTTTTCATTAATATCATTAATGGAGTGTAAATTTTTATTTAAATCTATATGATTATCAATTATACAAAAATCGAAAAGTTCTTTCAAGCTAAGCATTGACTCTGTTTAAAATATAATTTGGCAATAATTCTATAACCTTTTTTTCAAGATGAGGTTCCATTTTTCGGTTGTATTTACCATAACTGTCTAAAAAATATCCTTCATTTGAGACAGCTTTTTCAATTGAATTTGAAAGCATCTCTAATTGAACTTCATAAAGCCTTTCTGATAAATCAAGAATTGTATCATTTGGAAAAATACTTATTTCTTTTATAGATAGAATTTTGCCTGCATCAATACGTTTATCAATGAGATGAGCTGTAACACCAAGAGGATGATTATTGAAAATTGACCAAAAGAGAGCATCTAATCCTCTTGCAAAAGGAATTATTCCAGGATGAAAATTGATTATTCCTCTTGGAAAACAATCAATTACGTCTGCTTTTAAAATTCGGGCTCCACATATTACAGCCAAGGTTGGTTTTTTCCTTGCATTTACTTTTAGCTCCTCGCTATCATGACTTGTAACCAAATATCTAATCCCAAAAGATTTTGCAATTTCTTGTGGATGCACTAATCCAATATGGTTAATTTTAGATTTTATTTTTGTTGGAGGTATATTTAACTTTACTGAATCAGCAGCATAAATCACAGCAATTTCATAACCTTCTGACAATAATCGAAAAATAAAATCTTGTGTTTTTTTATGCGGAAAATTATATGCAAAAAGACTAATTGGAATTTTACTTTTCATATCTAATTATTATATGAGCAAATTCTAGATACAATGTGTTGTAATTGATCCAAAGTCAACTCAGAATGCATTGGAAGACTAATTGCATTTTTACATAACCTCTCTGTTACAGGAAATAAACCATCAGAAATATCTTGTGCTTTATAAGCTTCTTGAAGATATAATGGAATAGGATAATAAACCATTGTAGGTATCCCATTTTCTTTAAGATATGTTTGGAATTTTTCTCTATTAACTTCATCATTTAAAACAAGTGTATATTGATGAAAAACATGAGTAGAATTTGAAATTCTAAAAGGAGTTTTTAACCAACCTATTTTTGATAATCCTTTATCATAAAAATTTGCGGCATTTTGTCTAGCTTGAGTGTATTCATTCAAATATTTCAACTTAATTGATAATATAACGGCCTGAATAGAATCTAATCTTGAATTAACTCCAACTACCTGATGATGATACTTAATTGATTGCCCATGATTTGCTATCATCTTGATTCTTTTCGCTAAATCAGAATCATTTGTAAACAATGCTCCGCCATCACCATAACAACCAAGGTTTTTTGAGGGAAAAAAAGAAGTGCAGCCAATATGTCCAATTGTACCAGCTGATTGCATTCTTGCATTTTCCCCAGTTTTATATTTTGCGCCAATGGCCTGTGCTGTATCTTCAATTACATATAGATTATATTCTTTTGCAATTTCCATTAATTCATTCATGGGACAACATTGACCAAAAAGATGAACTGGAACAATTGCTTTAGTTTTTGGTGTGATTGCTAATTTCACCTTTTCCAGATCAAGCATAAAGCTATCAGGTTCAACATCAACCATTATTGGCATTAGCCCTAATAAAGCAATAACTTCAGCTGTTGCAACATAAGTAAAACAAGGAACAATTACTTCATCACCTCTTTTTAGATTTAGAGCCATCATGGCAATCTGAAGCGCATCAGTTCCATTTGCACATGGTATAACATGCTTTACATCTAAATATTTCTCCAGATTTTGACTGAACTGAGAAACTACCCCTCCATTAATAAATTCAGTAGACTCCATACACTTTACAACTGCACTATCTATATCCTGTTTTATTTTTAAGTATTGACTTTTAAGGTCAACCATTTCAATATTCATATTTTTCAAATTATAATCTACCATCAACCAAATTGCGGTCAATAAATGCCTTTGTATCAAATAATACACCTGGAGTATTCAAAATTTCATTGTAAGCTATACTTTTAAATTCATTATGAGAAACAGCTAAAACAACTGAATCATAGCCTTGTGAGATTTGATTGACTAATGAAATTTGATATTCTTCTTCAACTCCATGTGGATCAGCATGAGGATCATATACTTCCACTTTTAATCCAAATTGATCAAACTCACGAACAATATCAACCACTTTTGAATTGCGAATGTCAGGACAATTCTCTTTAAATGTAACCCCAAGAATTAAGGCTTTCGCTCCTTTAATTGTTATGCCTTTTTGAATCATCAACTTCACAACTTTATTGGCAACAAACATCCCCATATTATCATTAACTCGTCTTCCACTCAATATTACTTGTGGATGATACCCCAAACTTTCGGCCTTGTGAGCTAAATAATATGGATCGACGCCAATACAATGCCCCCCAACAAGACCAGGTTTATATTTTAAAAAATTCCATTTGGAGCCAGCTGCTTCAATTACATCATTAGTATCAATTCCCATTCTATCAAAAATTAAAGCTAATTCATTAACGAATGATATATTCACATCTCGTTGTGCATTTTCAATTGCTTTCGACGCCTCTGCGACTTTTAAACTCGGTGCTTTATGCGTTCCAGCTTCAATTATACTTTTATATAAAGTGTCAACTATATTTGCAATTTCAGGTGTTGAACCAGAAGTAACTTTTTTAATCTTAGTTAATGTATTTACTTTGTCTCCTGGATTAATTCTCTCCGGTGAGTAGCCACAAAAAAAGTCTGAATTAAATTTTAATTTCGAAAATTTTTCTAAAATTGGAACGCAATCCTCTTCTGTACAACCAGGATAAACTGTTGATTCATAAACTACGATATCACCTTTTTTGAGGATTTTACCTATCATCTCTGAGGCCTTTAGTAAAGGTGTCAAATCAGGTGCTTTAAATTGGTCAATGGGAGTAGGCACAGTTACGATATATAAATTGCATGACTTCAGATCTTCTATTTGATCTGAAAAAAACAAACCTTTATCACCGTCTTTTAACAAGTTCATCGCAAATGACAATCCTTCAAGATCCGCTTCGTTTGTAAGGTCTTTTCCTACTCCTAATTCCTCAATTCTATTTTTATTTATATCAAACCCAACTACCTTATATTTTTTACCAAATTCAATAGCTAATGGGAGTCCCACATATCCTAATCCAATTATAGCAATTTTTTTTTCTTGAAGATTCATATATTATTTAATTAATCAATTATAACGCACAAAACTGCGCACATTTAACCTATTTTTCAACCTTTTCACGTATCCCATAAACAAAAAATTAAACATATAAAGTGTTTGATTTTCATGTTATTAAGGAATTATGTTTATCTGCGAATACTCCAAATTAGTGTGGACCACACTAATAATTTTATACTATTATTTGGCTTTTATAGAAATCAATTAGTGAATTAAATTTCAATAAACAACGAACTTCCTCATATTTACTCTTATCTCCAATAAACACAGTTTTCATTCCTAAGTTTTTACCAAATTCCATGTCCGAGGTTGAATCTCCAATCATAATAGATTTAGAAAATTCAATTTCAGGATAATCATCCTTTGCTTTTAATCCCATTCCAATATTAGGCTTTCTAAATTCAGCATTTTTATCAGTTTCTGTACAATAATAAATTTTATCGATTCTTCCAGATTCTTTCACCACTTCTGAAAGCATCTTCTCGTGAATTTCATTTAAAATTTTTTCAGTCATAATACCTAATCCTACCCCGCGTTGATTTGTCACAACAAATACACGACCAAAAATTTTTCCCAGACCAGCAATAGCTTGCAGTGCCCCCTCTTTAAATTTAAATTCATCCCAGTTTTTCACATAGTCATTCTCTAGCTTTTCATTAATTACACCATCTCGATCTAAGAATAGGGTCCAGGAATTTTCTATAATTAATTTAGTCAAGTAAAGGATTTTTATTTAGAATTCACCCCCCCCCCATCTCACTTTTATAAATAGAAACATATTGGATTCCCTCTAATAATGCTGAGTTAAATTCACTTTTAGAATAAATCGCAATTCTAATTTTCTTATTAAGTAATTTCTCTGCCCGTTCTAATAATTGAAATAAAAACTCTTTATTAAATTCCCCCACCATCACTAGATCTATAAAGGGGGTCTCCTTCCCTTCTGCTATATCTCCCGTCAAGAATACTT
>Ga0194129_10004267_pt1 | contig 19174 bp, 11 predicted proteins | sample TA2KigCa35mmetaG_FD_150862 | JGI IMG/M metagenome (GOLD analysis project Ga0194129, IMG submission 150862) | Freshwater microbial communities from Lake Tanganyika, Tanzania - TA2015038 Kigoma Deep Cast 35m | ecosystem: Environmental > Aquatic > Freshwater > Lake | place: Tanzania: Lake...
AGAACGCGAAGCGCCTGCTCGCTCAGGAGGAGGCGATCCTGGTCTTTCCCGAGGGCGCGCGCGGGATCTCGAAGCCCTTCCGCGAGCGTTATCGCCTGCAGGAGTTCGGTCTCGGGTTCATGCGGCTCGCCCTCGAGACCGGCACCCCGATCGTCCCGATCGGTCTCGTCGGCGCCGAGGAGCAGTACGTGAACCTCGGCAACGCGGAGTCGATCGCGCGGCTCCTCGGCATGCCCAACTTCCCGATCGTCCCGCAGTGGTTCGTGCCCGGCGGCCAGCTGCCCTTGCCGGTGAAATACCGCATCCACTTCGGGGAGCCCCTCCGCTTCGAGGGCGATCCCGACGACGAAGACGCGGTCATCGAAGAGAAAGTGATGATCGTCAAGTCAGCGATCGAGCGACTCCTCGCACGCGGGCTCGCCGGTCGAACGTCGATCTTTCGCTGAGCTCACCCCTCGGGCGCGAGCAGGCTCCGGAGGGCGTCCGAGTACCGCGCGACACGCGTCGCTCCGAATCCCTCGATGCTGGCGAGCGAGTCTTCGAGAGGCGTCCCTTCGCGGCGCTTCGCGAAGAGCGCGGCGAGCACCTCGTCGACGCAGTGCCCGGGGATGACCACCTGGGGATCGACGCCGCGCTCCTCCGCCCGTGCGCGTCGCCACGCGGTGAGGGTTCGTTCCGCGGCGCGTCGCTCGGCGAGATCGGGAGGTGGTGTCGGTGAGGGAGGTCTCGGCTCCGGCTCGTCTTCGACGCCGAGCGCAACGGCGCGCTGCCAGTGCGTGGAGTGCCGCGCCGCGCGGTCGCGGCCACAGATCCGGCGGAGGTCGCGCTCCGAGGTTGGCTTTGCCCGCGCGAGCTCGAGCAACGTGTCGCTGCGGGCAATCCGGAAGGGCGGTACGTCCGCCTCTTCGGCGAGCGACTCTCGCGCCTCGACGAGCCTGCGAAGCACCGAGCGACCCACCGGATCGAGCTCGCCAAACCCCTTGATGCGCGCGTGCAGCGGACGCTCGTCCTTCGGAGGGCGCAGCGCGGTCGCGAGCTTGTAGTCGCACTCGAGTGCGACTTCTTCGTCGATGCCCCGAGACCGCGCTTCCTCCTCGAGCGCGTGCGCGAGCGGGAGGAGGTGACGGACGTCGGCCGCCAGGTAGCCCAGCTCCGACTCGCCGAGGGGACGGCGCGACCAGTCGTGATCTTGGAGATCCTTCGCGAGCACGACGCCGACGCGGCTCTCGACCATGCGCGCGAGGCCCGTGGCAGGCTCGCCGAGGAACCGCGCTGCGACCGAGGTGTCCCACGCGTGACCGAGCTGGATTCCCGCTTCTGCGAGCATGCGCGCGTCGAACGTCAGGTCGTGCAGCACCTTCGGCGGCCCCGCCGCGCCGAGCACCGGGGCGAGCGGTCGCACGTCGATGGCGAGCGGATCGACGATGGCGATCGCGAGCCCGTCGGGGCCCTCCCACGCGAGCTGCACGATGCACAGCTTCGCGCGGTAGGCGAACAAGCCATCGGCCTCGACATCGAGCGCGATGCGGGCGGCCGACGCGAGCTCGAGGACGAGCGACGCGAGCGCGACTCCATCGGTGACGAGCCGTGGGGCGCTCACCCTCGCGCAACTCCGGCGCGGGGGTGAATTCGGCGCCGTCGCGCCGCGCAGGCCAGGCTCAACCCGGCGAGGGCGAACTCCGCCGAGGCACCGGAGTTGGCGAGCGGTGCGGTCCCGGCTCGGCATGCGCACCCCTCGGCGTCGTCGACGCGCTGCGGTGCGTCGCACACCGACTCGAGCCCCCGGCGCGGCGTCGGATCGCAGCCGGAGACGTCCGCCGGTGGGTAGGTCTTGCAGATCCCTTCGGCGTCGTCCGGGTGCAGGTTGCGAAGGCTCGTGTCGCCGGCGCCGTACTGGATGTACATCGTCGCCTGCGTCTCCGCGCTGTGGGCGAGTCCGAGCATGTGCCCCGCCTCGTGGGTGAGGATCGACTGCAGGTCGAACTGCGCGCCTTCGTCGACGACCGTGAGATCGACGGTCCCGTTGACCTCCAAATCGGCGTCGAGGATCGACGCGTCATCCAGGTTGAAGGTGACCGTTGTCAAGGCGAGCGTATTGCCAGCGCCGGCGTAAGGCCACTTGTCGTCGTGGAAGAACACGACGTTCGCGTTGCCGCCCTCGAGGTTGTATTCTTTCTGGTTGCACGCGACCGGTCCGAGATCGAACGCCGCGATGCCGGCCGGGGTTCCAGCGCAGGTCGCATGGGTCCACGCCGCGAAAGCCTTCGCGACGACCGGTGCCAGCGTCGCGTAGTCGACCCTCGAGGAGGCGCCCTCGTGGAGCGAGTAGCCGATGCACCGCTGCGGCCACCGCAACGGCGTGCCGCAATCGCCGGACTGGGCGGGAGAGCAGCGGACTCCCGAGAGGCCGTTCCCGCACAGCGTCGTCTGACAGTAGGCGCTCGCGTCGTCGGGCCGCACGAGCAGCCCGAGCAAGAGCGCGGCGCTGGCCGCCATCGTCTCAGCGAGGCGCGTCATTCGTCGAGCCCTTCGTCGCGCGGATCGCCGCGATCGCCTCGTCGACGGCCGCCCCGACGAGGCGGGCGTGCGCAGTCTCGGACTGGGCCCTGCGCTTCAGGAGCTCACCCACCAGCGGGCTCGCCGCGAGGCGTAGCTCATCGCCGCGGGCCCGGTCGGGACGAATGGGGTAGTGCCCCTGTCCCATGCCGGTGACGACCCAGACACCATCGACGGCGCGGGTGAGAAAGACGACCGCGCGCTCACCCGCAGTGAAGACCGCTTCCCCGGTGACTTGCTGCCCGATGCGGTCGACGACGCCGCCCAGCGTTCGGACCCAGACCTCCTCCGTCGTCTCGCCGCGGATCGACGCGAGCCTCCGAAGCCGCGTGTACGTCACGATGCGACGACTTCCGCCGACGAGCGCCCACGCGCTCCGTCGCTCCGCGACCTCGACGAGCTGCACCGTGGGAGATTCGGCGACGAGTTGCTCGAGCGTGTAGGCGATGGAGACGGCCGCGCTGGCTTCGCTTACGAACGAGCGCGAAGGGGTGATCGACCCAGGGCGGCCGGCGAAGAGCGCGAGCAGGGCGGCTCCGCATGCGAGCAACGAGCGCATGCGAAGCACGTTATCACGCAGCCGCGTCGGGGGAAGTCGCCGAGGGGAAAGAGGGGCCTTTGCGCGAAAGGAATCCCTGCGCGAAAGGAATCCCTGCGCGAAAGGAATCCCTGCGCGAAAGGAATCCCTGCGCGAAAGGAATCCCTGCGCGAAAGGAATCCCTGCGCGAAAGGAATCACTGCGCGAAAGGAATCCCTGCGCGAAAGGAATCCCTGCGCGAAAGGAATCACTGCGCGAAATGAAACGAGCGAAGCGTGTTTCGCCCGCAGAACGGGCACTGCCACACCACGTCGATGCGCTCTCCCCGACCCACGTTGTTGGCGGGCGCGCGCTCGCGTGCGCCACCGGGACGACGAGCCCAACCCTGGAGGACGAGCTGCTGCCCGTCGAGCTCTGCCTCGAGCAGGGCCTGACACTCGCAGACCGACTGAACTTGCTTCGCTGCCGACATGCCGCGCGAGTCTTAGCAGGCGCGCGAGCGGACGTCATCGGGCCGCGAGAAGGGCTTGCAAGCGCGGAGGGGAGCGGGTAGCTTCCCGACACTCTTTGCGGGAGTAGCTCAGTTGGTAGAGCATCAGCTTCCCAAGCTGAGGGTCGCGGGTTCGAATCCCGTCTCCCGCTCCGGTATCGCGCTCGACACGCACTCGAAGCGCCACCGAGCGCGCAACACAGCACCGGTCCCCGTCATGCCCTGACGGCGCACCCTACCGGTGACGTCTGGCGGCGTCGGTCGATGCCGGTCGCCCGCGCCCGCTCGCGTCATGGCAGACCGCGCCTCTCGCGGACATCGACGGGCTGCAAGACGTCGAGCGCACGGTTCGGTTACCATCGTCGCTCCCCGATGGCGCGCGTCATTCCCATTCAGTGTCCACAGTGCGGCGGCGGCCTCAAGGTCAAGCCCACCGACGAGATCGTGCAATGCCAGTACTGCCAGACGAGCAGCTTCATCCGCAAGGCCGGGATGACGCAGCCGCCGGTGCTGCCTCCCGGGATGCCCTCGCCGACGACCTACGTCGACCTCCCTGATCCGCCGGCGACGGGGGGAGGAACGGCCATCGCCTGGATTGTGGTCGCGGCGGGGCTCTTCGCCACCATCGCCGCGGCCGTGGCGAAGCTGACCGCGAAGGATTCGCGCACGGGCGAGTCGGCGGTGTCCGACGAGGCGAGTGCCTGGGATCCGGGCGTCTCCAGCAAGGTCGCCGGGAGCCCCACGCCAAAGCTCGTCGATGCGGCCGACGTCATCGAGGCCGCGGTCGCGGAGGCGCGGAAGAGCTACCCCGACGCGACCTTCGTCGGCGCCAACTTCCATGACGTTCGAGGCGGCATGATCGATATCAATGCTCAGAACGCCGGCTCCGCGCGGTTCGCATACCGCCGCGTCGACGCCTCGAAGCCGGCGGGAAAGGACGTCGAGGCAGGGTCGTTTCACATCATGGTGAAGGAGGGCCAGTACTCGGTCTGGGCGCTTCACACCGGTCACGGAGCGACGCTCCAGGACTCCGGGCTCGCACTGCCGAAGTGCCGCGGTGCCGCGGCCTGGAAGACCGCGGTCGAGAGCGGCGTCCCGGCGGACGCGCACGCGAAGCTCCACCTCGACGTCGCGATGTCGTCGCGAGGCACGGATGCGAAGGCCGGCGAATGGAGCTTCCGCGTCGACGGCCACGACGACTATCGCCGCGAGATCGACGCCCAGACCTGCGCGCTCCGCCGGTCGTGGGCGCCGCAGGGGTCTCGAGCCGCACCCGTCGTGCCTCGCGCGTCGCAGCCCAAGCCCACGGCGCCTCCGCCTCGACCGGTCCCGGACAGGCTCGGACTCTGAGGAAAATCAGCCGAGTTCGCTGGTACGCCGCTTCCGCCCCCGGCCCCATCGCGCATGCCCGCTCGCGTCTTGGTGGGATGCGGTGACGCGCCGGTTCCAACCAGAATCGGCTGAGGTATGCTCCCCCGTCCATGACTCGGAGCGACGCAGAAGACGGACAGGCGACGGGGATCTCGCAGGCGCTCGACGCGTGGCGCGATTCGTATTGGCAGCTCGTTCGAGGCAACGCCGGCCCAGGGCGTCTGGCCATCTCCGTGCTCGCCGCGCGGCGGCGTGAACTCGGCCTCGACGAAGCCGAGGTCCAGGATGTCGAGCGGGTCTTTCGGCGCGCCTTCGACGACTTCGAGGATGCGCTCGTCGAGATCGACGCCATCGGCAGCGTGGGACCGGACGAGCTCGATGGCCTCGAAGCTTCGCGCGTCGCAGCGTGCATCTCGCGCTCGGAGGCGACCGACCTCGTTCGCGCGTATGGCCTTGCTCGGCTCTTGGCGCCGGGGGCGGAGCTCGTGGCTCCCGGTTGGTTCGTCGCGGCGATCGAAGGTGGCGTTCGCGCGCCGACGTTCCGCTCGCCGGCCTCGACGGTGCCTCACGACGAGGCCAGCGAGCCCGCATTGCGCGTCCGCAAGCCGAGCCTGTTGCCCTTCGGCGACGCGGACGGGATGAGCTCGGACGCCGCCGACGACGGCAAGTTCGAGCAGCGCAGCGCCGAGCTCGAGGCCGCGGGGCGATGGGAGTCGCTGGTCGAGCTCTACGTGGCGCGCGTCGAGACGCGCGACGAGGTTCGTGAGCAGACCGCGCTCCTCCGCAAGGTCGCCGAGATTTGCCTTGAGAAGCTCCGCGATCCTGCACAGGCCTACGACTCACTCGAGACGGCCTTCACGCTCGACGTGACCGACGAGGAGACGATCGCGCCCCTCGAGCGGCTCGCGGCGTCGACCAAGCGCTGGAGCCACCTCGTTCACACCGCCAACGCGCTCCTCGAGGACACGGGGGCGCCGCTCGTGCAGGTCGCGCTCTGCTTGAGGCTGGCGAAGTGGTACGAGGTCGACCTCGGGCGCAAGGACTACGCCGCTCCCCTCTACGCGCGGGTGCTCGAGCTCGAGCCCAACAACGTGCAGGCGCGTCGCAAGGCTGCGACCTACCTCTACGAGCAAGGTGACTGGCGCGGGGCCGGTCAGCGCCTCGAGGAGGCGCTCGCGTTCGCCACGCGGAACACCGACCGCGCCGCGATCCTCACCGACATCGGAGATCTCCTCGAGCGCTTCGCGAACGACGGCGAGCAAGCCTTCAACCGCTACCAGCGCGCCCTCGAGATGGATGCCGACTACGTTCCGGCGCTCGACGCGCTCGAGCGCATCTACGACTCGAACGCCATGACCGCCGAGCTTGGAGCGATCCTCGAGCGAAAGGTCCGGGCCGCGAAGGATCCCGGCAAGGCCAGCGATGCGCGGCTCCGACTCGCGACCCTCATCGAGGGTGGCCTCGGCTCATCCGACCGCGCGATCTCGCTCTACCTCGGCGTCATCGAGCACGACGCCAGCAACCTGCCGGCATTCAAGGGCCTCGAGCGACTCTTCGTCGCCACCAAGCGCTGGCAAGACCTGGTCGAGCTCGTGGAGCGACGCCTCGCCGCGATCGACGCCGAGCGCGAGCGCTCCGACTTGCTTGTGCGGCTCGCGACACTCCGGGACATCGAGCTGCAGAAACCCACGGATGCCGTCGCGCACCTCGAAGAGGCGCTGGAGCTCGCGCCGACCAACCTCGCGGCCTTCGAGGCCCTGGCGCGCAGCCTCGAGAAGCTCGGCCGCAAGGCGGACCTGGCCGCGTGCCTCGAGCGGCACGCCGACCAGCTCGACGGACCGAAGAAGGCGGAGATCCTCGCGCGACTCGGGCACGTGCTGGCCGATGACCTCCGGGAGGATGCTCGCGCCGTCGAGGTCTTCCTCACCGCGGTCGCGATCGATCCGGACCACGTCGCGGCGCTGTCCGCGCTCGCCAAGATCCACGAGCGAATGGGCGACTCTTCGAGCGCGATCGAGTACGCCGCGCGGGTCGCGGAGCTGGCGTCCGATGGGTCGGAGCGCGTCGAGTCGCACTACCGCATCGGCAAGCAGTTGCTCGACGCGGGCACCGACCTTGCCGAGGCGAGGTCCCGCTTCCAGCAGGCCCTCGAGCTCGACGCGGGCCACCTCCCGACACTCGCGGCGCTTCGATTGATCATGATCAATGACGGCGATCTCGCCGAGGCGGCCCGCTTGCTCGACGCCGAGCAGGAACGCACGAGCGATACGGTCGAGCGAGCCAAGCTTCTCGTCGAGCTCGGGCGCATGCGCGCGGCGGAGCTCGGGCAGATCGACGCCGCCGTCGCGGTGTATCGCCTCGCGTTCGACCTCGACGCGACCAACCAGGATGCGGCCTACGCGCTCGCGAACCACTATCTCGGCGCTCGTGAGTGGGAGGCCGCGGAGCCCTACGCGGCGTTCCTGCAATCGGTGGTCGACGGCAAGGACAGGGCGAAGCTGGTCGAGCGCAACCTGATGCACGGTCGCGTCCAGATCGAGCTCAAGAAGGGTGAAGAGGCGGTCAAGGCCTACGCGGCCGCGAGCCGCGCCGACCTGATGAACCGCGAGGCGAACCGTGGGCTCGGCGACGCCAACTTCCTCGTCGGCGACTGGGCCGGCGCGCATGCGAGTTACCAGAAGGTGCTGACGGCGCTCGCCGACGACGAGAGCGGGCTCCGTGCCGAGATCCTTCACCAGGTCGGCTGCGTGAAGCGCGAGCAGGCGCAGGTCAAGCAGGCGATCTACACCTTCGAGAAGGCGCTGCAGCTCGTGCCGGGGCGCCGCGCGACGCTCGAAGCTCTGGCCGACATCCACGCAGGGAGCGGCGATTGGCCGCTCTCGTGCAATTTCCGTCAGTCCGTGATCGACGGCGTCACCGATGAGGAGGAGCGACAAAAGCTACTCTTGGATCTCGCCGACACGTGGGAATCGAAGGCGAAGGACGACGGCAAGGCGATCGTCGCGCTCGAGCAGGTCAGCAAGCAGCGCCCCGACGACAACGCGCTCCGTCACCGGCTGCTCGCGCTCTACCAGAAGAACGAGCGCTGGGACGACGTGGTCCGCATGGTTCGTGAGCTCGCCGATGGCGATCCGAGCCCGAAGCGACGTGCTCGCTACTTCTTCACGATGGGCCAGGTCGTGCGCGAGAAACTGCAGGAGCTCGAGAAGGCCGCCGATCTGTTCGACAAGGCGCTCGATCTCGATCCGGACTACACCGACGCGTACGAGCGCAACGTCAAGATGCTCGCGGCCGCCGAGGCCTGGACGCGGCTCGAGTCCGCCTACCGCAGGATGCTCGACCGCATCGTCGGCAAGGGCAACGTCGACCTCGAGTACACGCTGAACCACGAACTTGGCGTCCTGTACCGGGACCAGCTCCAGGACGTCGCCAAGGCGGACGAGGCCTTCCGCGCGGCGATCGCGGCGAAGCCGGACGCGGTCGAGGAGCGGGTGCTGCTCGCGCAGCTTGCGGTGCACACCGGCGATGCGGGTCGGGCGCTCGAGCAGTACCGCTCGGTGCTCGCGAACGATCCGCTGAACGCCGATGCTTACCGGTCGATCTACACGCTGCACGTCCAGGAGGAGGCCTACGACCAGGCGTGGTGCGTCGCGGGCGTGATGCGTTACCTCGGCTTCGCCAACGAAGAGGAAGCGCAGTTCTACACGGACTGGAAGCCCGAGGGCCTCGAGCCGACGGCGGCCTCGCTCGACGCAAGCCTCTGGGCGCGGCATCTGGTCCACGAGGACGAGGACCCGCACATCGGCAAGATCTTCGAGGCCATCGCGCCGGCGGCGCTGCGCGCCAAGGTCACCGAGCTGACCGCGAAGAACCGCCTGCCGGTGTTGCCGGAGAACCTGCGGCAAGACCCTGCGAGCGCGGTCGGCGCCGTACCGAAGACCTTCTGGTGGGCGGCGAAGGCGCTCGGTCTCCCATCGCCGCAGCTCTACGTTGCCGGTGGACAGCCAGGGCTTCTGACGGCGGTGCCGATCATCCCGCTCGCGACGGTGGCGGGGCAGAACCTCGTCCAGGGGATCACGCCCTTCGAGCGCGCCTTCCTCTGCGGGCGCCACCTCGCGATGTACCGCGGCGAGCACCTCGTGAAGCTGATCTTCCCGACCGTGACGGAGCTCACCGTGCTGCTCTTCGGAGCGATCCGCCTCGTGTCGCAGATCCCGGTCCCGCCGGAGGTCGCCGGGCAGGTGCAGAGCACGACTCCGGTGCTCGGCCAGTTCATCGAGCCCATCCAGCGCGAGGCGCTCAAGATCGCGGTGAACGGCTTCATCGAGGCTGGCGGGCGAGTGAACCTCCGACGCTGGTCGCAGGCCGTCGAGACGACTGCGTTCCGCGCGGGCCTCTTGCTCTCCGCCGATCTCGGGATCGCTCAGAACGTGATCGTCAGCGAGCCACAGCTCCCGGGCGATCTCACGCCGCCCGAGCGGATGAAGGACCTGATGCTCTACACGGTGAGCGACAGCTACGCGCACCTACGCAAGCACCTCGGTCTGGCGATCCGACCGGACCAGGCGGATGGCTGAGCGCGGCCCCGGCTTCCCGCTCGGGTGCGGGGCGAGCCGGGCCGGGGCTCACTTCGCGAGCAGCTTGATCGGCGTCAACTTGGGGGAGTAGCGGTTGTCCGACTCGCCCTCGACGACGCGGAGCGCGTCCTTGCCCCAGGCGTAATCCGTCCCGGTGGTGCTCGCGGTCTCGAGCAGCTCGCGGTAGCTGGCGGCCTTGCCGCTGAGCAGCTTGGCGAGGAAGCGACCCTGCGCGGCTCCCGAGCCATCGGCCTCGCTCTCGACCCCGTTCGTGATCATGTCGAGGTCCGCGGAGCCCCGCGCTTTGAAGCCGAAGTAGTCGGCGTTGTAATAGTTGTACGAGATGCAGCTATCGATGAAGAACAGCTGGTAGCTCTGCGGGAAATCCTTCTTCGCAAAATTCGCCGGGTCGAGCGGCCCTTCGCCGACGTAGGAGTGGCCGTTGTAGAGCAGCACGTCGCTCGTCTGGATCGCACGGCGGTAGGGCGCGACCGCTTCGTCGGCACCGAAGTAGAGCTGCACGCGGACGGTAGTCGGCTTGGCCGGCGCGCCGCCGATGCTCACCGAGACCTGCTCCTCGAACGTGAGCCACCGGTCACGCAGGCGCTTCGCGGCTTGCCGCTCGAGCTCCTTCCTTTCGGTCGCGGAGAGCCCGGTCGGCCAGCCTGTCTCGTACACGTTCCAGTCGACGAGGTCGCGGAACTCGACGCCGCTCACCTTCTTCGTCCCGACCTTGTAGTTCGCGAGATCGATGGCCGGCTCGACCTTGACGAGGTCGAGCTTCGGACGCGCGTAGAAGAGCTCGTCCAGCGTCGCCATCGTCTCCCAGTAGCCGAGGTCGTCGGCCTCGTGGTGGATCTCGCCGGGCTTCGCGTGATCGATGAGTCCCGTCAGGAGCGTCGCGGTGAGGACGCCAGGCGTGATCCCGCCGGACCACAGGCGGTCGTACTCGGGGTACGCCGTCTTGCCGCTCTCCGGCGTCGCCGCGAGTCGTGCCGTCATCGGAACGTAGAGGCGCCCGACCTCGCTCGTGACCACCTCGTTCTTCTCGGCGCCGACGTCGGCGCGGAGCGCATCGATCGCGGTCTGCTCGGCCTTCATTGCCTTCTTGCAGGCCGCGAGCGACGGGTTGAAGACGTACCAGACGTCCCTCGCCATCTCGCGCTCGTCCGGGCCGTTCTTCGTGCATTCAGCGAGCACGCGCTCGGCCTGCTTCGGGTAGTCGCCGTGCAGCAGGCCGAGGCTCAGGCTCCCGCGCGACGCCATCGTCTTCGGGACGATCGCGCGGTCGGTGTACCGGTAGTGAACGCGCAGGCGCTCTTCTCCGGTCGGGCCATCGGCGTCGACCACGGTCACGCGCTCCTTCACGAAGGTCTTCGCGTCGACATTGGCGAGCTCCCGTGTCTGCACCGCCACGTCGGCCTCGAGCAGCGCGCCGAATGCCGAGCGGGTCTGGCGCTTCACCGCCTCGGTGATCGCCGTGGTCGAGGCGTCGACGTCGACGTAGACGTACCCTTCGAACGTGAGGAGCCGCTCCCGCGCGGTGATGCTCGTGAGGTCGCTCCCGTCGTCGGCGGTCTCCGCGGTGCAACCGAGCGGGGCGACGGCGAGACCCAAGAACGTGAGCGAGAGGGCGAGTGCGCGGTGAAGCATGGCAGCCGCCCGATAGTACGCGATCGTCCTGCTCGGTGCAGCGGTGATGGGCGGTCCGTGGTAAAAGCGCCGACGAAATGCGGACCCGCGTGCGCCAGCTCTTGCCCCTCGCGTTCGTTCTCGGCTGCGCGCCGGACACGATGAAGGGTGACTACGACGTCGCTTCGACGAAACCGCTGACCAACTGGGAGCGTGACGTCGAGGCGACCTCGCTCGAGGTCGACCTCGCGACGAACCGCGCGCTCGCGACGATCCAGGTCGCGGCCTCGATGAAGAGCGGGGCCTCCTTCGAGGTCGGCGGTCTCACGATCGAGTCGGTCGAGGGGGTGGCCGGCCCCGTCCCGTTCCGCGTCGAGGACGGGCGGCTCGATGTCGCGCTCGCCGCGAAGCGCGGTGCAGAGCTGCAGGTCCGCTATGCGTTCTCTCGGTCGAAGGGCCTCGAGGGCGTGACGAAGAGCGGCTCCACGTTCACCTGGCCTCACTTCTGCGGCAACGTCTTCCCGTGCAAGTCGGGGCCGGCCGATGGCCAACGTTTCGAGCTCGCGGTCTCCGGCGCACCCGCGGGGCTGGACGTCATCTTCCCCGCCACGATCCCCGGGGACGCGCCCTCGTACATGCTCGCCTGGGCCGTGGGGGACTACACGCGGCTCGAGCTCGGAGCCACGAAGGCAGGCCGCAAGGTCAGCGTGCATTACCTGCCAGGCGAGAAGGCGAAAGCCACAGCGGGAACCGCGCATCTCGTCGCGGCGTTCGAGTGGCTCGAGTCGACGTACGGCGAGTATCTCTACGGGAACGACGTTGGTTCGGTCTCGGCGGCATGGGGGCCGGGCGCCTTCGGGGGGATGGAGCATCATCCGCTCTGGCACGTCGCGAGCTCGGCGATGGCCGACGAAGAGACGCACGTCCACGAGGCGGCGCACGGTTGGTTCGGTGACGCGGTGCGCCTCGCGTGCTGGGAAGATCTCACGCTCTCCGAGGGGACGGTCAGCTACCTCGCGGCGCGTGCACTCGAGGCCGTCGCCGGCAAGGCTGCGGGGGACGAGGTCTGGGCAAGCTACGACCAGCGGCTCGATGCCGTGGTCGCCTCTGAAGATCGCCGCGCGTTGCCCGAAGGTTGCAACGAGATCGACGTCCTCGAGGACCTCTGGAACGAGGTCCCTTACATGAAGGGCGCGTTCTTCTATCGCGCCGTCGAGTCGAAGGTTGGGCGCGCGAAGCTCGATCCCGCGCTGGCCGCATTTTACGCACGCTACCGCGGGAAGGCCGCCCGCATGCAGGACATGCTCGACATCCTCGCGAAGGAGACCGGGTTCGACGCCGGGCCGCTCGCGACGGCGTGGCTGCGCTCGCTCGGCCGGCCCGACCGCTGACCTGCGCTCAGCGTTGAACCATGCGGTCCCAGTAGGGGACGAGGTCGAGCCGAAGGTCGAGCCGCCGCAGGAGCTGGAAGAGCCCGCCGAGCTTGCGGTGGAGGAAGAGGAGGCGGCGCGGTGGCGGCGAGAAGCGCAGGCTGCGCACGAACGCCATCCCGACGTCACGCGAGCGCGCTGCGTAGTCGGCGTCCCGGAACACGAACGGCTGGTTTTGCCGCTCGAACGGCTCCATCGAGCTTCGCATCATCGCGGCGAAAAGCGCGCGTGTCTCCTTCGGCTCGCGAGGGTCGAGCAGCTCGAACGCGATGCCCGCCTCGACGATGGCATCCGCGTCGTCGCGCGCCACCGTCCGCAGGATGTCGACGTAGCCCGCACGGAACTCGGGCTCGTACTCGACGGTCGCTCCGAAATCGAGCAAACATAGGGTGCGGTCATCTCCGCGAACCAGGAAATTGCCGTAGTTGGGGTCAGTCTGGACCATCCCCCACTCGAAGAACTCGAGGCAATAGAGGTCGAGCAGCGCGCGCCCGATCGACTCTCGCGCGGCGCGGGTCGGCCCCGTCGCAATCCACTGGCCGAGGGGAAGGCCGTCCTCCCACGTCATCGTCAGCACCCGCTTCGTCGAGAGGTCGGCGAGGGGCCGCGGCAGCTCGAAGCGCGGCTCGCTCGCGAGGTGAACCGCGAAGCGCTCGAGGTAGTGCCGCTCCCGCTCGTAATCTGCCTCGAGGTGCAGGATGGTCCGCAGCTCCTCGAAGACTTGATTGACGTCAATCGGTCGACGCGTCATCGAGAGCCAACTCGTGCCCACCTTCTCGAGGAGGCCGATGTCGGCGTCGATGCTCTCGGCGATGCCTGGGTACTGCACCTTGATCGCGACCGGGCGACCGTCGACGCGCGCACGGTGAACCTGCCCGATGCTCGCCGAGGCTGCGGGCATCTCCTCGAGGGCCTCGAGCCGCGCGAGGGCAGGGCCGAGCTCCGACTCGAGCACGCCTCGGATCACGGCGAAGTCGACCGGCTCAGCTTGTCCCTGAAGCTTTGTGAGGATGTCGGCGGCTTCGGGCGGCAGGAAGTCGCTCGCGTCGAGCGAGAGCATCTGCCCGGCCTTCATGAAGGCGCCCTTCAGTCGACCGAGGTTCTCCGCAAGGAGGGCGGCCTGTTCGATGCGCGTACGGAGCTCCGACGAAGCGACGCGCTCGGCCGTCGATGCGAGACCGGCCCGAACGCGGTGCTTCAGCTCCTTCGAGGCGACGCCCGCCGCCATCGCGAGCACGCTCTTCGAACGACTCCAGCGGTCGGTCGTCACTCCCTGACTCATCGATGCTCCCGGTCGCGCGCCATGCATGGGGGTAGCACGCAGGGCGCGGACGGCCAGGGCTGAGTGCGGCCAGGGCGTCTGCTCCAGCGCGCTTGGTGCGCTTGCGCCCTCAGGGGCGATCGAGCTCGATCTTCAAGCCGGCGTAGGCGAAGCGTGGTTGACCTGGGCGCGCCCCGAAGGGCTGATGCGCGGCGATGTACGCGTTGTCGAGCAGGTTCTCGCACTTCGCGTAGAGCTGAAGCTCGGGCAAGAGGCGGTAGCTCGCCGTCACGTCGAGCACCGCGAAGGCATCCGTGCGCTGGCTGGGCAGCGGCTCCCCTTTTCCGGCGACCTCGCGCATCGCGTCCATGTAGGTGAGCCCGAAGTGCAGCGCCGCGCGCTCGTCCCAGTCGATGCCGCCGGTCAGCGAGAGCTGGTGTGTCGGCACGTAGGGCAGCTCGTCGCCTTCCTCGACGCCCGACCATTGCGGGTTGTCGGAGTCGAAGCTCGTCAAGAAGCGGGTCTTCGTGAACGTGTATGCCGCCTTGAGCGGTGCCTTGAGGCGCTTCCAGAGGGGCAGCTCCGCCGTCGCCGCGGCCTCGAGTCCACCGATGTGCGCCCGGCCCGCGTTGAACTGGGTGTCGAGCATCGCCTCCGTGCACCCGCTCGAGAAGGTGCACTGCCCGGTGAGGTTCGAGTAGTCGCTGAAGAAGCCAATGACCTCGCCGCTCAGCCACCTGAAGGCGCCGCGAACCCCGAGCTCGTAATTGACCGCGACCTCTGGCTTCGCGAAGGCGCTGGGTCCCGGAGCCGCCGGACTGAAGCCCTCATGCACGCCGCCGAGCACCGTCAGGGCGTCGTTCGCGGCCCACGCGACGCCGACACCCGGCAGGAGCACACGCTGGTGGCCCACGGTGATGGCGCCGGTCTGCCGATCGACGAAGCGCGTCTCGATGACCTCGGTGCGCAGGCCCGGTGTGAACACGAACCCGTACAGGGCGATCTCGTCGACGAGGTGCGTCGAGAGCGCGACGGCGCTCCCGAGGTTGTGGGCTGTCGTATCTTGCGGGCTGCCGTCGTGCACGAGCTGTCCGCCACGGGCCGTCGCCTGCATGCGGTAACCGTCCTCGAGGTGGAGGCGACGAATCGCGTCGTGGTGGACGCGGAAGCCGAACTCGAGCTTCTGCTCGACCCGCCCGAGCTTCGGGAGGGTCCACTTCCCTTGGGTCTGCAGCCCCTGCGAGACGAACTCGCGATCGTTGGTGCCGATCCGCAGGATCTGGTCGGGACTGACCGAGTCCTGCTGGCCCGTGAGGATCGCGTAGTAGAGCGCGTTGGCTCCGCTCGTCGGATCGGCGAGGACACCGGGAAGCTCCGCGCCGGCGAAGCGGTTCAGCTTGAGCCACGCGCGCGAGAGATCGTGTCGGTACAGGGTCGTCGAGAGCTGCAGCGTGTCGCGCACGACGAGCCCATAGGTGAGGGAGCCCATCGCGCGGTGGTAGGTCATGCGATCGAGCGCGCTCGCGGCGTAGCGACGGCGTGGGTTCGCCCGGAAGTCCGCGTCGGTCAGGCCGAGGTAGGTCTCGTTCGAGATCTCGTGGGAGTAGCCGAGCTTCGTTCGCAGCTCATGGTAGATCCGCGCGTCGGGGTCCGAGTTGACGCGGCCCTTCAGCATCACCTCGGTCTTCTGAAACCCCGTGTTCGCGCGCGGCAGGGGTGGTGCGCCCTCCTGCACCTTGAAGCCATCGGTGCGGATGCGGATCGCCTCGAACACCACGCCTGCATCGCGATCGCCCACACCGTAGTGGAGGTGTTGCTTCGCGTAGAGCTGGCTCCCGAGCGCGAGATCGGCGCCGAACCGCTGGCCCATGGGGACAGGTCGGGTGACGAGGTTCAGCGCACCGCCGATGCTGTTCGGTCCGTAGCGCAGCGAGCTCGGCCCCTTGAAAACCTCGATCGCCGTGAGGCGCGTGCTCATCGGGAAGTAGTACGCCGCAGGCGCGGCATAGGGAGCGGGGGCGAGGAGGACGCCGTCCTCCATGAGCGTGATCTTCTTGCTGCGATCCGAGCTCGCACCGCGCATGCCGATGTTGGGGCGCAGGCCATAGCCGTCCTCATCACGGACGTACACGCCAGGCACGCGCATCAGCGTGCGGTGGACGTTGTCGTCCTCGTAGCGTTCGAGCTCCTCCTTGCCGACCTTGTACGCGGAGCCCGTGAGTCGCTTCGCGCGCTCACCGGAAAGGATCGTCACGTCGATCGGCGAGTGGTCCCGCGCCAGCTCGTCGGCCGTCCGTGGGGCCGCGCCTGGACCCGCCTCGCCCGGCGCCCCTGGATCGAAGATCGCGGGAAATGCGTCGGGATCGGGGGGGCTCGGGGAAGCGCCGCCGGGGACTTCGGGCGGTGCGGGCGTCGCGTCCTCGTCCGCGGCGAGGGGTGACTCGGGCGCGCTCGGGTGCGGCTTCGGTGGTGGCTCGGCCGCGTGTGCGGAGGCCGTCAGCGCGAGCGTGATGCCGAGCGACGTCAAGCGCGTCAGGGCAGGGTGAACCTGTTTCATCGCGCATCTCCGGCGAGCGAACGCAGGCGAATCGGTGGCTCGGTCGGCTCAGGCAGGATCCAGCTCGCGCTGGCGAGGCCATCGTCGATCTTCGCGAGATCGACCGTCGGGTCGATCAGCAGCTTCGGCCTGCGACCGTTCAGAGACACGCGGGCCTCGGCCCTGACCTCGACCGGCCCTTCGCCCTTCGCGCGGAAGTCGTCGGCGATGTGGTGCGCGAGCTGCAGGATGAGATCCGGCTGCCCGCTCATCTCACGCGCCTGAGCCTCGGTGAGGTAGGCGCGCGGCTCGACGAGCTCGCGGCGTCGGTCGGGCTTCGTCACGACGAAGGTCACGGCGCCGTTCTTCTCACGCACGAGGACCTTCCAGGCCCAGCGCATTCCCTGCTCGTTCCAGAGGACGCTACCCGGGTAAGCGAGGTGCCGCAGCGGCATCACGATCTGGCCCACGACGAAGAGCACGCCGAGCGCGAGGCCGAGGCGCCCGAGCGGCGCGAACCCCGTCGTCGGCAGCGCGAGCGCCTTCCCAGCCTCGGGGATCCCCGTCGTGCTCATCGCTCCACGACGAGGTCGCAGCTTCGCCGCAAGGTCGCGGGGCCACGACGACGGGAAAAACACGAGCGCGCTCGTCGTCATGATGAAGGGGAACATCCCGATGTTGAAGAGGACGCCCACGGCGACGTGAAACCCACACAGCACGAGGTAGGCGGGGACCCGGGTGCGCGACCACGAGAGCCAGCCAGGGATGGTGAGGTCGTAGAGGAATCCGGCCCAGCTCAGCGCGAGCGCGACCCCGAATCGGTCGAGGTAAGGACCGACCAGCGGGAGGTGGGTGCGCGCGGAGAGCCAGAGCTGCATCGGCTGAGCGTGGAGCAACCAGTCCGGCTCGAGCTTGGTCAACGCCGCGAACACGTAGACCGCGCCCAGCTGGAAGCGCAGCAAGTCGGTGCACCATGCCGGGAAGGCTTGGAGGCGTGTCGCCGGGCGACGCCAGACGTCGAGCGAGCCCGCGCGTCCGAGCGGCATGCAAGCGACGAGGAGCGACAGCAAGCTGACGAGATAATAGTGGTTCAGGTAGACCGTGACATCGATCAATTCGAGGTAGGTGAACGCCACGCACAGCAGGGCGGCGCTGACCCGATAGAAGAGCCCTGCGGCCACGAAGAGGCCGAGCACGGCGACGACCGCGAAGTGGAGGTGCATGCCTGCGGCAGGCCACGCTCGCACCCACTCGAAGCCCCAGTACTTGAAGGCGAAGGTGGGCTCGAGGTAGCAGCGCGAGACCCAGCCCTCGGCGACGAAGCGAATCGAGCTCGCGGTGACGAGCAGACCAAACAGCACGCGAAACACGACGAGCGCTGCGACGTCGGTCGGTGTGTCGAGGCGAGCGCGGAGCCGCTGGAGCCGCAACCCCTCAGTCATTGTCGGTCGGGGCATCCGAGGGTGGATGCAGATCGAGGACGGTGACGAGCTGGGCTTTGTAGAGATCGACCACGTTGCGAATCGCGAGGTGAACGTCCTCGACGCGCTTCGGCTCGTTCGCGAGCGTGAGGGCGAGATCGTCCTCCTCGATGGCATCGACCGCCGCCAGCGCTGCGGCGATGGAGGCCGCGAGCTCCGAACGAAGCTCGGTCGCTCCGAGTGCCTCGAGCCAATCGTCGAAGCCGAGCGCATCGGAGTCGAACGGCGCGCCGCCATGGTAGATGCGCTGGAATCCCACGAGGTTCTCGCGCACCGCTGCCTTCGAGAGCTTCGCCTCGCCGAGCTCGAGCGCCTCGGGGCAGGTCGCCTTCGTGCAGCCCGCGAGTCCCGCCGGCACGGCGAGCTTCAAGTCCTTCGTGCGCGTGTCGAGGTACAGGAGCGCGTACGCGACGGCATCGAGCGCCTTCGCGGGATCGCCACCAAAGGTCGGTCCGGGCGACGCCAGCTCTCCGAGGAAATTTCCCTTCTCGGCCGACCAAGCCTCGTGGAGTTGCTTCGCGGCGTCAGCGACGAGTCGCGCGGCCGAGGCGGCGTAGCGGGCCCGCCGCTGGGGGAGCTCGGCTTGAATCGCCGTCCACGCGCCGGTCGTGTTCAGCGCGTTGGGGGCAGCGCAGGCGTTGTCGTCGCCCGCATGGAACAGCAGGCGCTCAAGCGCGCCGAGTCCGCGCACGTTGATGAGCTTCGTGGCGAGCGCCTCGGGCTTTGCGTGGTCGTCCTTCGCGAGCTCCTGGTCGACCGCGCACCGGTTCACGCTCGGCCAGGCATAGATGCCGTCCCGGAGCTCCTTGCCACCCGGGAGTGAGGTCATCGATGCGGGACCGACGAGCATCAGTTCGATGCGCTGCCAGGTCAGGGTAGCGGAGCGAAAGGTCTCCTGGGCCTTCGTGAGGTTGGCCGGTGTCGGGTCGGCGGCGAGGGTCGCGGTCACCTGCGCGAGCACCTCGGCGCGGGTGGCGAACTGCTCGTGGTGCTCCGTGATTTCGGCGCCCAGGCTCGCGAGCAGCGCGCGCTTGTCGAAGCCGGTCTGTCCAGCTCCGGTCGAGTTGCTGCCCATGCTCGCGCTCGTGGACGCGGCGCCGTACGTCCGCCCCGAGCTCTCCACGCAGGCCGCATGCCCGAGCGGGAGCGCGAGGATCGCCGCACCGAGCGCGAGCCAGCCCATCGTGGAAGGACGACCGCTCTTCATCACCAGCCCTCCGCATTCGCGAGCGAGAATCCGTACGCCTTGCGAAGCGTCTCGCGCGCCTCGATCAGCTTCGTTACGTACCCATCGCGCTCTGA
>Ga0194129_10004269_pt1 | contig 19171 bp, 14 predicted proteins | sample TA2KigCa35mmetaG_FD_150862 | JGI IMG/M metagenome (GOLD analysis project Ga0194129, IMG submission 150862) | Freshwater microbial communities from Lake Tanganyika, Tanzania - TA2015038 Kigoma Deep Cast 35m | ecosystem: Environmental > Aquatic > Freshwater > Lake | place: Tanzania: Lake...
ATGCGGCCGCTCGCTGCGGCCGTCGTCGCGGCGGTCGCGCGAACGAGGACGACGCCGGATCAGCTCACGCTCACGAGCCTCGTCGTGTTCGCACTCGGCGCTGCGATGCTCGTTGCCATGCCGGATCTCGTCGGCGGAGCGCTCGCGGTGCTCGTCCTCGAGCTCAGCTACCTCTTCGATTGCGCGGATGGAATGCTGGCGAGGCACAAGAAGGTTGCGAGCCAGGTCGGGCACCTCTTCGACTTCTTCACCGACGAGACCAAGGCGACGATGCTCGCGGCGGCGCTTGGGATCCGGCACTGGCGAACCGGCGGGCTCGGCATCGATGGGCAAGCATGGCCGGCAGGTTCGCCGGGTTTCTTGCTCGGCGGCATCGCGTGCGTTGCCGTGATCGGCTCGGCGACGTCGCTCACGAACTTCGTGCGGCGGCCCGAGGTCAGCGGGAAGGCGACGCCGATCGAGGCGCACTACGAAGCGGAAGGGCGCGCGCCCAGCACGGTCGCGCGACTCCTCGCGCTGCCGAAGACGTTCCTCCAGTTCTTGAACCACTACCCGAGTCATCTGTACGTCTTCGCGGCGCTCGGTCGGCTCGACCTCTTTCTGTGGATCTACCTCCTCAACAACGGCCTCTACCTTGCCGTGGGGTGGCTCGGGCTGTTCCGTCGCTTCGGGCGTTTCACGCCACCGGCGTCGCGCTCGACCGATTAGTTGGCCCGCGGCGCATGGCATGGAAAGAACCCGGGCCGTGAGGACACTCGGGCTCCTGCTGATCGCGCTCGTCGGCTGCAAGGCGAAGGGAGACGCCCCGACGCTCTCTTCGGTGAGCTCGGTCAATTCGGCTGGCTTCATCGTCGGCCCGGGCGGCGCACCCTCCGCTGCGCAGTCCGGTTCCGGGGCGGCCGACGCGAGCGAGGCCGGCGAGCCGCCGATGACGGGGCCAGCCACACCGACCGTCTCGCTCTCGGGGACCTACACGGCCCCCGCGCCGCTGCCTCCCGGGACGCCCGTCGTCGGGGTGACCGCCTGGAACGTCCGCGTCCACAAGCAGCCGAATCGCGACGCAAAGCTCCTCGGCTTTCTCCGCGGTGGCGCCTGGGTCCGCGCGACCGACCAGACCGCCGGCCCCTCGAGGGAGTGTCGCGCCGGGTGGCTCGGGATCTTGCCTGGAGGTTGGGTCTGCAAGGATGAGGTCGCCGCAGCGCGCGCGGGCGAGCTTTCCGCTGCGGACCATCCAGTGCTGAAGACGGGCGTCCGCCCTCCGGACTTCGAGCAGAAGCTCCCCTACATGTACGGCACCGTGACTCGCGGTGGTCCCGTCTATGCGCGTATCCCGACTGCCGAGCAGGTGAAGCAGTACGAGCCGGGGCTGCGCAAGCACCTCGCGAAGTGGCGAGCGGACAAGGAGAGCGGAGCGCGCTACGGCCTCGACGTCTGGCTGCGACACGAGGCCTCCAAGGACGGGGATGCGCTCGAGTTGTTCGAGAGCGGCGTGACCGATCCGGACCTCCCGGACTTCCTCAAGGACAACAAGGTCGCGCCGAACCTGTCCGGGCTGGTCGAGACGGACTCGGTGGTGCGCGTCGATCAGATTGACCGACGTCAAGGTCGCTCCTTCGTCGACACCTTCCTCGTGGAGGGGCGGAGGTACAATCTCACCCCGGACTTGCTGGTGATTCCCGCCGACCGGTTCCGACCCATCCGTGGCTCCGACTTCCGCGGATTTCCGGTGGCCGAGCTCGGCATCGAGCCGCCGTTCGCGATCATCCGGCGCGAGGGCGCGCGAAAGTTCGTCCCGGGGAAGGGCGGCCTCGTCGACGATGGGCCGCTCGAGTACCGCTCGCTCTTCAAGCTGACCGGGAAGCAGAAGTTTCACGGCGGCGTGCTCCACTTCGAGACGACGGAGGGCTTCTACGTCGGGGATCGCCATGCGAGCCGGGTCGATGCCGCGAAGCGGTGGCCGAAGTGGGCGCAGCAGGGCGCCAAGTGGATGGACGTCAACCTGACCAAGCAGGTGCTCGTCGCCTACGAGGGTCAAAAGATGGTCTATGCGACCCTCGTCTCCAGCGGCGAGGACGGGCTCGCCGATCCGGAGACCGCGAAGCGCGCAACGATTCGCGGCATTTACCGCATCCATACGAAGCACGCCTCGGTGACGATGGACTCGTCGGCCGTCGGTGAAGAGTTCGAGCTGCGCGACGTCCCCTACGTCCAGTACTTCAACGAGGGGTACGCGCTGCACGGCTCGTACTGGCACGATCGCTTCGGCACGCCGAAGAGCCACGGGTGCATCAACCTCTCGCCAGAGGATGCGCGTCGACTCTACTTCTGGACGGAGCCCAGCGTCCCCGAGGGGTGGCACGGCGCGATGAAGTCGCTGACGGGGACGGTGCTCTTCATTCACCCGTGACGCCGCTTGCGCCGCGACGGTGTCGCCTCTAACACCGGAGCATGCGCATCGCGGTCATTGGCACTGGCTACGTCGGACTCGTCACCGGCGCGTGCTTCGCCGACTTCGGCAACGACGTCATCGCGGTCGAGCTCGACCCGTCTCGGCTCGCGGGTCTCGAGCGCGGCTCGCTCCCGCTCTACGAGCCCGGGCTCGACATGCTGCTCAGCTCCAACCGCGAAGCCGGGCGATTCCGCTTGAGCTCGAACGTCGAGCAGGCGGTTCGCGACAGCGACGTCGTGTTCGTGGCGCTCCGCGTCGACCTCGGGGCCGACGGCGTGCCGATCCTCGACCGGATCTTCGAGGTCGCCGATCGGATCGGCAAGGCGCTCGTCGCGTCGCCCGGCGAGTACAAGGTCATCGCGTCGCGTGCCACGGTCCCGGTTGGGACGACCGATCGCCTCGCGGTGCGCATCGGCGCGCAGGTCTCGCTCGCTCCCGGTGGCGCTGCCGCATTCGGGGTCGTCTCGAACCCGTCCTTCCTGAAGGAGGGCAACGCGGTCGAGGATTTCATGAAGCCCGACAGCGTGCTCATCGGCACGCACGACGCCCGCGCCGCCGAGGTGATGCGGCGGCTCTACTCCCCGCTCGCACGGACTCGTGACTTGATTTTCGTCACGGACGCGCGCTCGGCCGAACTCTCCAAGTATGCGACCAGCGCGCTCCTCGCGAGCCGGGTCTCGTTCATGAACGATCTCGCGCTGCTCGCCGAGGATCTCGGCGCGGACATCGAGGTCGTCCGCAAGGTGATGGGTGCCGATCCGCGCATCGGCTCGAAGTACCTGTTCGTCGGCCCGGGGTTCGGCGGGCGCTTGCTTCACAACGATCTCCGCTCGCTCCTCCACGCCGCGCGCGAGGCAGGTCGTGATCTCGGGATCGTCCGCGTGACGGCCGAGATCAACGAACGCCAGAAGCGCGTGCTGGCCGACAAACTCGAGCGCACCCTCCACGGGATCGAGGGCAAGACCGTCGCGATCTGGGGTGCGGCCTTCAAACCGAAGACCGCCGACCTCGGCGAGGCCCCTGCGTTGACGCTGATCGACCGGCTCCTCGAGAAGGGGGCCAAGGTGCAGGTGCACGACCCGCACGCGCTCGAGAACCTCCGCGCCATCTACGGAGACCGCCTGACCTACGCGCCCACGATGTACGACGCCGCCACGGGGGCCGACGCGCTCGTCCTCGTGACGGAGTGGCATTCGTACCGAAGGCCGGACTTCCAGCGCCTCCTCCGAGCGATGCGGACCCCGGTCGTCTTCGATGGTCGCAACGTGTGGGAGCCCGCCGAGCTACGCGAGCTCGGGTTCCGCTACCACGGCCTTGGGCGCCGAGGCTGACCGACGCAACTGGCGCTGCGCATCGTGCCGGCGCACACCCGCACGCGGCGATGAGCCCCTCTGTTTCGGAGCGCACCGTGAGAGCCCTCTCCTCGAAGAACGCGAAGATACCGCTCGACTTCATCGAGCTCCCGAGCCTCCCGCTCGGACCGCGACAGGTGCGCCTCGACGTCCGCGCGGTCGGCGTGAACCCGGTCGACTGGAAGATGCGGGACTACGAGTTCCTCGGGGTCATGCAGCGACTCCTCGGGCCGCGTGGCCCCGTCGTCGTGGGCATCGACGTGACCGGCGTCGTCACCGAGGTCGGCCGCGAGGTGACCGAGTTCGCGATCGGAGATCGGGTCGTCGGCGCGACCGATTTCTCGAAGGGGGAGCGCGGAGCCTACGCCGAGGAGGCCGTCGTCTCCGCCGACAACGCGGCGCGCCTGCCGGACTCGGTGCCGTTCGACGTCGCGGGAGCGCTGCCCGTCGCGGGCGTGACCGCGTGGATGGCGCTCCGCGAGCTCGGGCGCATCCACGAGCGGCCGGGCGCGCGCGTGCTGGTGCTCGGCGCGGCCGGTGGTGTCGGTCACCTCGCGGTGCAGCTCGCCCGCAACGACGGCGCCTTCGTGGTCGGGGTCTCTTCGTCGCGCAACGTCGCGCTCGTCGAGGCCTGGGGAGCGAAGTCGATCGATCACACCCGCGGCTCGGCGCTCGAGGAGGCGCAGGCGCTCGGCCCCTACGAGCTCATCATCGATGCGGTGGGCTCGGCGGCGTACCCACGAGGGCGTTGCGTTGCCTTGCTCGCGCCGAAGGGCGTCTTGGTCAAGGTCGTGCCGATCGCCTCGGATTTGCCCTTCATCGCGCTACCCGGCCCGACGCACACCGTGCTCGGTCGAGCGACGCGCGCACGCCTCGAGCCGCTCGTCGCCGCGATCGCCGAGGGCAAGCTCGAGGTGCGCCTGCACGAGCGGATCCCGCTCCGCGAGGCGGAGCGCGCCCAGCAGGTCTCGCGTTCGGGCAAGGTCGTCGGCAAGCTCGTCCTCGTGCGCTGAGCCGCGGGTGCGACTACCCGTCGCAAGGCACTGTGTCGCATCCCGTTCTCTGGTCTCGGGCCGTAAAAGGAGAGGCTATGACCCGAGTACAACTTCGTTCGTCGATTCCATGGCTCGTTCTCTCGCTCTCCGCGCTCGTCGCCTGCAGCGACGATGACGCCCACGATCACGAGACCGCGGCGACCACCACCGCGACGACCTCGACCGGAGGCGCGGGCGGTGCGGGTGGCGAGGTGGCCTCGACTGGCGTCGGCGGGGAGCCCGCTGGCGTCGGTGGCAGCGGAGGCGGAGGGGGTGAGGCTCCGGCCCCGAACAAGGCCTATGGGTACTACTTCTCGGTCGACACGGCGACCGGCAAGCAGGCCGTCACGATCGTCGATCCCAGCGGGAGCAAGCCCGTCGCCGTCACGCTCGGTCTCGACGACCTCGACGCTCTCACCGGACCTGCGGGCAACAAGAAGGGCCCGGCCTGGGGTGACTCTCTCGGTACCGCCGACGGCGCGCGCGTGTTCGCCAATGCGTCGAACGCCGATCGCGTGCTCGTGATCGACGCGGAGGCGCAGTCGGTGGAGACCGTGCTGAAGGGTGGCCAGAAGCCCTTGCACCTCTACGAGCCGAACGACAACGGCGAGCTCTGGTCGCACAACGACACCGACGGGACCTTCACCGTGATCGACGGGAAGACCCTCGCGGTGAAGTCGACCCTGCTCGTCTCGCAAACGAACACCGGGCACGGAAAGCTCCTCTATGCACTCGACCTCGGGACGCAGTACTTCGCGACCATCACCGCGAACCCGGGGATCTTCGCGGTCGATGGCAAGGCCCTGAAGGCCGAGTTCGTCGGGCTCTGCGGGCAGCCGTGCGTCGACGACCTGGCGACCCCCGCCGACGAGTCGAAGAACACCTGCGGCGGCACGCACGACAAGACCTACGACCCGGCGACGAAGACCGCGATCTTCCAGTGCTCGGGCGTGACCAAGGGCAAGATCGCGCTCTACGACACGGCCGCGAAGAAGGTGACGAAGGATCTCGTCGCGCTGCCGGTGTCGGCCTTCGCCTACACCCACGACAAGAGTGTGAACCTCGTGTTCGACAATGCCACGAACAGCGTCGGGATCTGGGACGCGACGGCCGCGGGGCACACCCTCGACAAGTTCGACGCGACGGTGACCATCGCGGGCAACGCGAGCGGTCGCGGCACCGACTTCCGCAAGAACGACGCTGGCGAGTGGGAGGCATGGATCCCGCAGTCGGCCGGCTCGAAGCTCGTCGTTCTGAACCTCGCGACGAAGGCGACGAAGGAGATCGAGGTTGGCCCGATCACCCTGTCGGGAGGCGAGAGCGCGCGGCGTGGAGCCCTCGCGGGTGACTGGTTCTTCACCTACTCCGACGCGGGCATCGTGCTCGTCGACGTGAAGACCGAGAAGGTGACGACGCTGCCGAAGCTCGCCGGGAGCGTGTCTCGCGTGAACGGCGCGCTCGTGCCCCAGACCAAGTGATGAGCGAACGCAGGATGGCGGACGAGGCTGGCCTCGGCATCGTGTGGCGCCACGCCGCGTGATCTCGATCGCGCCGGAGGCGATGTCCGCGCTGCTCACGCACTCGTGGCCCGGCAACGTGCGCGAGCTTCAGAACGTGATCACCTACGCGTTTGCAGTCGGCCGCTCGCCCGAGCTCGGTCTCGATGACCTGCCCCCTGAGCTTCGGGGCCGTGAGCTGGGGGCCTCGAAGCCGTCCGTCATCGGGCGCGCCATCGACGATTCGACGGAGCGGCGTGAGCTCGTCGAGGCGCTGTACCGCGCGGGGGGAGACCTGGCGAGCGCCGCCGCGCGGCTCGGGATCAGCCGGACGACGCTCTGGCGGCGGCGCATGCGGTACGGCGTGTGACGCGTGCCGCGGGGCTGCTCGAGGTCATGAAGCCGCGAAGCCCGCTCTCCGGAGTGAAGAGCAGGCTCCGTGGCCGTCAGCGCGCCGCCTGGAGCGAGCGCGGTCGGTGGCGTGAGGTCACAAGTTGCAGAAGTCGCCCGTGATGCGGAAGGTGGCGTTCAACGTCTCGTCCGTCACGAGGAGGTTGTTGGCATCTTCGAAGGCGAGACCGACCGGCTTCGTGAAGCCGGTCGCGATGGTCGTCGCCGTGCCTGGAAGAGACACCGGGTTCGTGTAGAGCGTGAGGTGACCGGTGGACTGGTCCGCCACGACGAGCTTCGGTGTCGCGCAGGGGGTAGCGACGACGTCGCGCGGCTCATCGATGCCGCTCGTGCTCACGACCCCGTTGATGCCGGAGTTGTTCGTGACGGTTCCGCCGATGTTGCGGCGAAGCTCGTTCGAGCTCCTGTTCGTCGAGAACATGTTGTCGACCGACGTGATGACACCGAACGCAATCCCCCACGGGTCTTCGAGCTTCCCTCCGTTGCTCCCGTTGAAGTCATTCGTGCTCGCGGTCGTGCAGTTGGTCGTGAGGAGGTCGACTCGCTTCGAGCCGCGATTCGTTGCGAGGATCCTGCGATTGTTGCCCGTGACGGTGCCGACGTCGACGCCGCGGTATTCCCCAGTCACGCACTGAGACTGAACCCCGGTCGACGAGAGCTTGACGATGCGCTCCGAGCCCGTGACGTAGAACGCGTTGTTCGCCGAATCGTAGGCGATGTCTTGGAGCGCGAACAAGAGGCCGCCCGACGCGAAGGTCGTGACGGAGCCGCCCGAGATCTTGCGGATCCGGCTCGTCCCGCTCATCGCGACGTAAATGCCCTTCGGAGTCGCCGCGTCGAGCGCAATGCCTCGGGGCACGCTGAAGCCCTGCGCCGTCCCGCCTGCGATGGTCGAGACCGTGAAGTTGGACGTCAGCGCCACGTTGACCGACGGATCGGCGTTGACGGTGAAGGTGGCCGTGCTCTTGAGGTTCGTCGAGTCCGTCACGACGAGGCTCACGACGTATTTGCCGATGACGTCGGCAACGAACGATGGGTTGGCCACCGTCGCGTCGTTGAGCGATGCGTTGCTGCCCGCGGGCAGCTCGGAGAAGCTCCAGTGGTAGGAGAGGCTCTGAGGCCCGCAGCCGTTCGTGTTGTCAGGGTCCGAGGAAGACGCGGCGCTCAGCTGCACCGTGCCACTCACGGGTGCCTTCGGCCCGACGATGTTCGCGCCTGCGGCGACCGCGTCCGGGAAGAGTTGGGCGACCTGCGCGACCGGCGGCGTTTTGCCGCAGGTGGTCGTCGTGATCTTCTGCTGCGTCGCTAGGCTCTGGTGCTTCTGCGAATCGGTTACCGTCAGCGAGACGACGTAGTCGCCGGCCACGTCGGGCGTGAACGAAGGGTTCGCGAGCGACGCTCCGTTCAACGCGGCGTTGCTCCCCGCGGGGACCCCGACGAGGGACCATGCGTAGCCGACGCTCTCGGTGAGGCCGCAGGCAGGCGCAGTGTCGGCATCCTCGACCGTCGCGCCGAGCGCGACGAGCTGGCCGATGGCGGGAGCCGTAGGCAGGGGCGTGATCGCCGTCACGGACGGGACGCCGGCGCCGCACTCGGTGACCGTGATCTCTGCCGTCTTGATCGGGCTCATGTGCCCGGCGGTGTCCGTCGCCGTGAGTCCGACGACGTACTTGCCGGCGACATCCGCCGTGAAGGAGGGGCTCTCGAGGCTCTGCAGGTTGAAGCTCGCCTTGCTGCCCGCGGGGACGGACACGAATGTCCACGCGTACGAGAAGGTCTCGGTGCCGGTGCAGGGGGCGACGGTGTCCGCGTCTTCGACGGTACCCGACAGCTCGACGGGCGTGCCGACGCCGGGGGTCGCGGGGCTCGACTCGATCTTCGCGATGCTCGGCGCCGCGGTGCCGCAGCTCCCGACCGACACGACGAGCTTCTTCGCCGCGCTCGGCTGGCCGAGGTCATCGGTCACGACGAGGCTCACTTCGTAGTCGCCGTCCTTGTCGGGAACGAACGAGGGCGTGGCGGTGCTGCTCGCGAGCAGCTCGGTCGCACTTCCGGGCGGCACCTTGGTGAACGACCAGGCGTAGCTCTCGCCGCGCTCGAGCTTGCAATCTCCGCTCTCATCGGCGTGCGAGACCATCGCCGAGAGCGCCACGACGTCGCCGTCGTTCGGCTTGTCAGGCGTGGCGCTCACCGCGTCGATCACGGGGAGGTTGGCGCCGCACTGACCGGCCTCGATCGTGGCGAGATCCGGGAGGCTCGTGGTGGTGCCGTCGGACACGATCAGGCGCGCGACTTACTTGCCGGAGCGATCGGCTGTGAAGAACGGCTTCGCGGTCGTCGAGGCCTCGAGCGTCGCGTGACTCCCGGCAGGCACCTCGACGAAGCTCCAGGCGTAGTCGAGCGGCAGCTGCGCGGGGTCCGAGCTCTTGGTGCCGTCGAGCTGGACGGTGCTACCGACCACGACGCTCGAGAGGTCCTGGCCGGCGTCGGCCACGGGCGGGAGCAGCTCGTCCGCGCATGCACCGGCGAGGGCGACGAGAAGGAGGGCGACGGAGGGGAAGGAAAGGCTACGGGTCTTCATCGAGAATTCTCCAGCAAAGAAGGGGGGCCGCGGGTGTTCGCGGTGGCAACGTGGGACGTCGAGGTGGTTCGTTGGGCGACGGCGGACGACGGGGTCGTTCGCCCGAACGCGATGTCGAAGGCCAGCATCGCGCCGTTGGTCATCCGCGTGGTGTGCTCGCGGCTGAGCAGTCCACCGAGATAGCGAAGGTTGAGGCGGGTCGAGTCGGTGATGCCGATGCTCACGCCGCCCGATCAGTTCCAGATCGAGACGGGGGCTCCGTAGAGCGTCTTGCCGGTCTTGCCGAGATCGGCCCCTCCAAAGGCTGCCCCGGTCAGCTCCACGGCGAAGCGAGCGTCGGGCTCGGAGGCGAGCGTGAGGCCACCCCCACCGCCGGCAAATTGCGCGGGCCGAACGGCCGAGTCGATGCCGTAGTACACGCCGCCGGCGTAAGGCTCGAGTCGAAGCGGGACGTCGAGGGTCCTCAGCACGTCGAAGCGAAGCCCGAGGTCGGCGCGATGGATTCGCTCGTCCGTCGTGAGCTTTGCGTTCGCGCCTCCGCTCGTCGAGGGCTGCGTGGTCAGGTAGGTCCACGCACCGAACGTTCCCTGATACCGCGCCGCGATCTCGAGAGCCGTGATCGGCCGCACGCCGAGCGTCGCGATCAGCGAACCGCGCTCGTGGCGACCTTCGTTCGGGTCGCTCGCGTGGAGATAGGCTCCGCCCACCTCGAGGTGCGCACGGCCTGGATCTCGCTTGCCGCGCGAGGTGTCCGCGGAAGCGGCGTCCCCGGCGCTCGTTGAAGCGAGCGAGGGCGCGGGGGCCGCGGGCGCGGGCGCTCCGGGTTTTTCCGCGGGCGCGGGGGCCGCGGGCGCAGGCGCTCCGGGTTTGGTGCCCGGGACTTGGGCCTAGGCAGGGGAAGGTGAAATCGCTGCCGCCATGGCCGCCACGACGAGCGTGGGTGCCACCCGGCGGCGACTAAGAGGATTCGACATGGAGACGAGGCCACGCCCGCTCGACACAGCTGTCAAGTCGCTTCTCCACGGCGGCTCGACACGCAGCCGTAGGGGCGACGCTCCCGATGCTGGACGAGCGCGCCGACCCGTGGTATTCCGCCGCCCGCCCGTTCAGTAGCGGGCCACGCAGAGCGACAAAGAACGAAAGTCCCATGGCAGCCATCGGAACCATCACGCAGGTCATCGGTCCCGTCGTCGACGTCGAGTTCGCCCCCGGGCAGCTCCCGCAGATCCTGGACGCGCTCACGGTCTCGAACCCCTCGATCAACGATAAGTCCGACAACCTCGTCCTCGAGGTCGCGCAGCACCTCGGTGAGTCGAGCGTGCGCGCGATCGCGATGGACTCGACCGACGGTCTCGTGCGCGGCATGGCCGCGAAGAGCACCGGCAAGCCGATCATGATGCCGATTGGCAAGGCCGTCCTCGGCCGGATCCTCAACGTCGTCGGTAGGCCGGTCGACGAGGCCGGCCCCGTGAACGCCGAGAAGTTCGCGCCCATCCACAAGGCTCCGCCGAAGTTCGTCGACCAGTCGACGAAGGTCGAGATCTTCGAGACGGGCATCAAGGTCATCGACCTGCTCGCTCCCTACCGAAAGGGCGGCAAGATCGGCCTCTTCGGCGGCGCCGGCGTCGGTAAGACCGTCCTCATCATGGAGCTCATCAACAACGTCGCGAAGGCGCACGGCGGCGTCTCGTGCTTCGCGGGCGTCGGTGAGCGCACCCGCGAGGGCAACGACCTCTACCTCGAGATGATGGAGTCGAAGCTCGAGACCGGTGAGTCGGTTCTCAGCAAGACGGCGCTCGTCTACGGCCAGATGAACGAGCCTCCGGGGGCTCGTGCCCGCGTCGCGCTCTCGGCCCTCACCTGCGCCGAGTACTTCCGCGACGAGGAGGGCCAGGACGTGCTCCTCTTCGTCGACAACATCTTCCGTTTCACCCAGGCGGGCTCCGAGGTGTCGGCGCTCCTCGGCCGCATCCCGAGCGCGGTCGGTTACCAGCCGACCCTCTCGACCGAGATGGGCGAGCTCCAAGAGCGCATCACCTCGACGACGAAGGGCTCGATCACCAGCGTCCAGGCGATCTACGTGCCCGCTGACGACCTCACCGACCCGGCGCCCGCGACGGCCTTCGCGCACCTCGATGCGACGACCGTGCTCTCGCGCCAGATCGCCGAGCTCGGCATCTACCCGGCCGTCGACCCGCTCGACTCGACCTCGACGATGCTCGACCCCAGCATCGTCGGCGATCGTCACTACCGCATCGCTCGCGCGGTCCAGCGCACCCTTCAGAAGTACAAGGACCTGCAGGACATCATCGCGATTCTCGGCATGGATGAGCTCTCGGAGGACGACAAGCTCGTCGTCTCTCGCGCACGCAAGATCCAGCGCTTCCTGTCGCAGCCGTTCTTCGTTGCCGCGCAGTTCACCGGCAAGGAGGGACGTTACGTCCCCCTGAAGGAGACGATCGACGGCTTCGAGGAAATTCTCGATGGCAAGCTCGACCATGTCTCCGAGCAGGACTTCTACCTCAAAGGCAACATCGCCGAGGTCAAGGAAGCTGCCGAGAGGAACTGACGGATGGCCTCCACCGAGAAGCTGCGACTCGAGGTCGTCACACCCAAGGGCCTCGTCCTCTCCGAGGAGGTCGAGGAGTTCGTGGCGCCGAGCATCCACGGCGAGTTCGGCGTTTTGCCGGGCCGCCTGCCGCTGCTCGCGGCGCTTCAGATCGGGCTCCTGCACTACCGGAAGGTGGGCGAGTCCGAGATGACCGACGTCGCCGTCGGGCACGGCTTCGTCGAAGTGAACGGTGGCAAGACGCTGCTGCTCACGGACCGCTTCATCACCAAGGGGGACATCGAGGTCCTCGCGGTGCGCGAGCGTCTCAAGGAGGTCGACGCGAAGCTCGAGGGCTGGGACGGGGACCACGATGACCCTGCGCGGCTGGAGCTGATCGAGGAGGAGCAGTGGCTCGCCGCCCAGCTCGAAGTCTACGGTGACGCCGCGGTCGCGCGCGTTCTCGAGTACCGACGCGCCGTCGACTTCGCTGACCTCGCGGCTCTGCCGGACGAAGCTCTCTCCTCCGAGGCTGAGGCTCTTGCGGCCGACGGGGAGGGCGCCGACGGCGACCACGCCAGCGCCGACGAACCCGCCGCGAGCGAGCCGCACGACTGACGCGCGGCGGCCAGCCACCCTCGGCGTGCGCGTCCGACATCCTTTGGTCGGGGGCAGCGTTCGCTCGGGGTGGCAGGCGAGCTTCGGGGGAGTGTCAGGCGTCTTTCTCGTGCGCCGTCCTAGACTCGAGGTTGCGCCATGATTTCTCCGGAGACGATCGCTGCGGTCAAGGAGCGCGTCGACGTCGTTGCCGTCGTCGGCGAGACCGTCGCGCTTCGGCGCGCAGGTCGGACGTGGAAGGGCCTATGTCCGTTCCACAAGGAGAAGTCGCCGAGTTTTCACGTGAACCCCGAGCGGGGCTACTTCCACTGCTTCGGATGCGGCGAGAAGGGCAGCGCGATCGACTTCTTGATCAAGCTCGAGGGGCACACCTTTCCGGAGGCGGTCCGCATCCTCGCGGAGCGCTTCGGCGTCGAGGTCGTCGAGACCGGCGCCGCGGATCCCGACCGCGCGCGATACGAGCGGCAGAAGCGTGAGAAGGATGACCTCCATGGCGTGATGCGGCTCGCCGCGGCGTTTTACGTCGAGCAGCTGCAGCGCCACCCGCTCGCGAGCATCGCGCGCGCCGAGCTCGCGCGCCGTGGGTTGCCCCATGACACCGTGGACCAGGTCGTTCGGCAGGCCCTCGACGGCTTCCACGTCGGCTACGCGCCGTACGGGTGGGACGGGCTGGCGCGCTACCTGGAGCGCCAGGGCGTGTCCGCGGATCTCGCGTCGCGGCTCGAGCTGATCCGGCCGAGGCAGACCGGCAAGGGGCATTACGACCTGTTTCGGCATCGGCTGATGTTCGCGGTCCTGGACCGGATGGGGCGCGTCGTCGCCTTCAGCGGTCGGGCGCTCGAGGAGCCGGGGGACGACGAGCTGCGGCGGGCAGGGCTCGAGCCTCTGCGCCGTGCCGAGGCTTCGAGCCGCGACGAGGGCCGCGCGCCCCCGAAATACGTGAACAGCCCCGAGACGCCGATCTACGTCAAGGGCGACACTGTGTTCGGGCTACACCAGGCCCGCCACGCGATTCGCGACGCGCAGCAGGCCATCCTCGTCGAGGGGAACTTCGATGTCCTTGCCCTGCATGCACGCGGACTCATCAACGTCGTCGCGCCCCTGGGCACGGCTTTCACACCCGCGCAGGCGCGGCTGGTCCGGAAGTACGCCCCAACGGCAGTCGTCATGTTTGATGGCGATCAAGCGGGACGAAAGGCGACGGTCGCAGTCCGTGGGCCTGCCCTCGAGGCGGGCCTCGGAATTCGAGTCGCGAACTTGCCCGCCGGTGCCGATCCGGATGACTACTCGCGCGCGCACGGCATCGACGCCGTTCGTCGGGTCGTCTCGGCTTCTCAGGGCATGCTCGAATACCTGCTTGACCGCGCCTTTGAGGGCATCAAGACCGGCTCCGCCGACGAGATTGGCGCTTGCCTCAAGAACGTGCGCCGCTATCTGTCGGAAGAGAGCGATGCCGACGTTCGCGCGATGGCCAAGGCGTACGCCGATCGACTGGCGGGGAAGGTCCTCGTGAACGGCCGCCCGCTCGCCGACATGCGTGCGCTCGAGCGCACCGTGGAGGGGGCGCTCGCGCGTCCATCGGCGGGCCCCGGGGTGCCTTCTCGACGCGAGGATGCGCGGCCCGCGAGCCCCTCCTCCCGCTCGCGCGTCCTCTCCCGCGCGATCGATGAGGCGGTCCTCGGCGCGCTGCTCGACTTCCCGGGCTTGCTCGCCGACCCCGAGGTCGAGGCGGCCTTGCTCGAGAGCGAGGGCGAGCTCGCGCTCGCGGTGGCGGTGATCCGTCAGGCCTGGGAGCGGGAATGCGGACGATTGGCTCACGAAGTCCTTGATGAGCTTCCTCGTTCGGTTCATGCCTTTGCGTCCGGGCGGCTGGCCGCTCCGAGGTTCTCGGAAGCGCAGGAAGCTCGAGCCGAGCTGATGGAGAACGCGAAGAAGCTGAAGGGTCGGTCGATGCAGGTCGACCGCGCGGCGGCTCTCGAGCAAATGCAGCGAGCTTCCCGACTGGGGGATCGCGAGGCGGAGGACGAGTTGCTACGAGCGCTCGCGCTCCGCTCGAAGGAAAAATTGGGATTGAATTGAGAACGTTACGAAATTACTGCCGCTCATCCGGGGTAGCAGGTTAGCAAGTTCATCCGACCGTTACCGGCGGGGCGCGCATCGCGAGCGTGTCGTCGTCGGCGGGCAGGCGCTTCAGGGAGTGACCAGAATGGCGACGAAAGCCAAGGCTTCGACGAAGAAGGCAGCGGTGGCAGCGCGCGGCAACGCAGGCGCGAAGAAGGCGAGCGACAAGCCCGCCGCAAAGAAGACGGCTGCCAAGGAGTTCAAGCCCGCGAAGGGGCCGAAGGCGGAGAAGGCCGAGATGCCCAAGAAGGCGAAGCCCGCTCCGAAGAACAAAGCTGTGCCCCCCAAGAAAGCTGTGCCCCCCCAAAAAGGTGTGCCCCCCAAGAAAGCTGTGCCGTCCAAGGGCGCGAAGCTGAAGCCGGTGCCGCCGAAGGCTGCCGCCGGGAAGAACGCCGCCGCTGGAAAGGATGGTGCTTCGAAGGCGACCGCGAAGGCGGGAGCACCGTCGAAGGCGACCGCGAAGGCGGGAGCACCGTCGAAGGCGGTGGCGGGTGACACCAAGCGGGATGCGGCTTCCTCCAGGGCCGTGTCTCCGAAGGCTGGGCCAGCCAAAGCCGCTCCCGCAAAGGCTTCGACGCCATCGAAGGCGCTCACCTCGAAGGGCGGCAAGCTGAAGTCCGTTGGCGGAAAGAACGCGAAGCCGGAGGCTGCGAGCGACCGCGAGTTCGATGACGAGGACGACTCGTCGCCGGGGCTCCGGCGCGGGCGCGGTTCGCGCGCCGACCGATCGTCCTCGGGCGAGCCCCCGCCCGACGCTGCCTCGAGCGGCGAGTTCGCGGAGTTCGGTCGCGGTGGGCGCGCTCCCGACGACGGGGACTGGGAAGACGGCGGTGACGCGCCAGCCCCGCGCCGAGCGAGCCAGCCCGACGCCAAGCTCGCGGGCCTCTTCGAGCAGGGCAAGTCAAAGGGCTTCCTCACGTTCGACGAAGTCAACGACGCGATGCCGGCCGACATGGGGCCCGACCAGATCGATGACGTCGTCGGCGCGCTCTCCGCCGAGGACATCCAGATCGTCGACGGAGCGACGCAGGTCAAGATCCAGCCTGGCCGGATGCTCGTCGATGAGCCGATGCCCAAGCAGATGAAGGTGCCGGGGCAGCGCGCGACCGAAGACGTCGACTACTACTCGAAGAGCAACGACCCGGTGCGCATGTACCTTCGCAAGATGGGGAGCGTGTCGCTCCTCACGCGCGAGGGCGAGGTCGAGATCGCGAAGCGCATCGAGTCCGGTGAAATGAAGGTGAACGCGGCGATCCTCGACTCGCCGATCGCCGTCCGTGAAATCATCGAGATCGGCGAGAAGCTGAAGAAGCACAAGATCCGCGTGAAGGATCTGATCAAGGATGCCGAGGCCGAGGATCAGGAGTTCGACGAGGAGGAGGCGGACCGACGCATCATTCGCCTCATCGAGAAGGTCCGCCGTCTCGACAAGACACGCCAGGGCATCTACGAGGAACTCCACGGGGCGAAGAGCGAAGCGAAGCGGGCCGAGGCTCAGAAGAAGCTCGACGGCAACACCTTCGAGATGGCCGAAACGCTCGACGAGATGCGCCTCAACAAGAAGACGATCGAGAAGATCGTCCAGGTGTTGAAGCGTGAGATCGCTCGCATCGAGGAGGCCGAAGCGCCGGTCAAGGAGCGCCTCAATCAAGCCGGCGTCGACTTCGATGAGGTGCGTGCCTCGCTGAAGAAGACGATGGGCAACCGTCAAGCGGAGCAGCGCCTCGCGAAGAAGTTCGGCATCAGCCGCGGCGAGCTCTCCGACCTCGATGAGAAGCTGGCCGAGGCGATCAAGAACCTCGAGCAGATCGAGGAGGAGCTCGGCTGTGACCTCGACTCGCTCCGCGCGAGCTATCGCAACATCGGTGAGGGCGAGCGCGCCGCCGAGCGCGCCAAGAGCGAGCTCGTCGAGGCAAACTTGCGCCTCGTCGTCTCGATCGCCAAGAAGTACACGAACCGCGGTCTGCAGTTCCTCGACCTCATCCAGGAGGGGAACATCGGCCTCATGAAGGCCGTCGATAAGTTCGAGTACAAGCGCGGCTACAAGTTCTCGACCTATGCGACCTGGTGGATCCGTCAGGCGATCACGCGAGCCATCGCGGATCAGGCCCGCACGATCCGCATTCCGGTCCACATGATCGAGACAATCAACAAGCTCATCCGGACCTCGCGCTACCTCGTCCCGGAGTACGACCGCGAGCCGACTCCCGAGGAAATCGCGGAGAAGATGGAGCTGCCGCTCGACAAGGTCCGCAAGGTCCTCAAGATCGCGAAGGAGCCCATCTCGCTCGAGACGCCGATCGGTGAGGAGGAAGACTCGCACCTCGGCGACTTCATCGAGGACAAGAGCATCCTCTTGCCCTCGGAGGCGGTCATCAACATGAACCTCGCCGATCAGACGAGGAAGGTGCTGAAGACGTTGACGCCGCGCGAGGAGAAGGTCCTGCGGATGCGCTTCGGCATCGGTGAGAAGAGCGACCACACGCTCGAGGAAGTCGGGCAGGACTTCGAGGTGACCCGCGAGCGCATTCGTCAGATCGAGGCGAAGGCGCTCCGGAAGCTGCGGCATCCGAGTCGGTCGAAGCAGCTTCGCTCTTTCGTCGACACCTGACCGCGCGACGATGCCTCGCCGGGCTCGGCGTTGCGCTCTCCGGTCCGATGCTCAAGTACGTCCGCGTACGTTGCGCTTCGGTCCCCGAGCGCGCCTTGATCCCGGCGTGCCTCGTCACTTCCGTCCCGTTGGCACGGCGGGTCGAGGTAGCGTCTCGGCCATAAGCGATTTGCTGCGCTTCGAGATGATCTCCGACTACATCTGACCGTGGTGCTATCTCGGCGGGGTCCGCGTCGAAAGGCTCCGCCGCGAGTACGCGATCCAGGTCGTCTACACGCCGTTTCCACTGCACCCGAACACGCCACCGGAAGGTCTCGACCTGCGCGCCTACCTGACAAGCCGCGGGATCGACCCGGCGGCGGCGCATGCCCGGCTCGCGAGCCTCATGGCGAACGAGGGTTTGCCTTACGTCGAGCGTGCGCGCACGGCACCGAGCCGGCTCGCGCAGGAACTCGCCACCTGGGCCGTCGGTCACGGCATCGAGGCGATCCACGATGCGATAATCAGGTGCAGGTCCCGCTCGGCGAGGGAGGGAGGCTCTGCGTCCACGCGAGCGCGGACGTCGGCGTCCTCTTCGACGTCTCGGGGGCGTTCGGCGGCGCGCCAGAGTCGGCGGGCTTCGTGGCTCGGTCTCCCCTACGCATCTTCGACACGCGCAACGCGATCGGGATCGCGACGAAGGCCCCGCTCGCGTCCGAGTCGACGGTCGCGGTCGCGGTCGCGGGGCTTCCGGGAGTCCCCTCGGACGTTCGCGCCGTGACGTTCAACGCGACGGCGGTCGATGCCCTCGGCACCGGGTTCGTGACGCTCTCGCCGTGCGGTGCACCTCGCCCCGACACCTCGAACCTCAACTACGACCTCGGGGCCACGGTCGCGCGGCATGCGGTCGTGCCCGCGAGCTCGGATGGCGCGGTCTGCGTCGATGCCTACGGCTCGTCGCACGTGTTGCTCGGTCTCGCGGGCACCTTCGGTGCTGCGGGCGGCGCGCGCTATCGGGCCGAATCGCCCCAACGCATCCTCGACACCCGAGCGGGTTCGGGCGCCACGGGCGAGCTGTTGCCGTACGTGACGCGCGAGCTGTGGATCGAGGAAAGCGGCGCCGACGCCGTGGTCCTCAACGTCACCGTAACCGGCACCAAGGAAGCCGGGTGGCTGGGTGCCTGGCCCTGCGACGAGGCCTTTCCGGACGTCTCGAACCTCAATTTCGAGGCGGGGGCGACCGTCGCGAACCTCGCGACGCTGAAGCTCGGCCCCTCGCGCAAGATCTGCTTCGTGTCGAGCTCCGAGACCGACCTGCTCGTCGATCGGCTGGGCATTTACCTGCCTTGAGCCTTCGTCCGGGCGGCCCGAGGCGAGCATGCGATCGATCAATCGCAGGTGGGCTTGACGGCGAGGCCGAGGGAGATCGTCAGGTCCTTTCCGTCGGCGTCGAGCATCGTCGTCTCGGTCGCGTCGACGAGCGTGACGTCGATGTCGAGCACGTCGGGGTTGCCGGTGCCGGCGTGTGTCGCCCCATCGTGGTAAGGGTTCGACAGCTTCCCGAGGAGCACGTCGACGGTCGTCTGTGCGCCGACGTTGTTGTCTCGGCCATCGGCTCGCACGCGCAGGTAGCCACACGGAGAGGCGACGCCACAGGCCCCCGGGGGCCGCAGGACCACGCCGGTCACGTCGAGTTCGAGCGGAACGCGGGCGGTGACGTCAGTGCCGATGGCGACGCAGCTGCCGCTGGTTGGCGACACGAGCGCGAGGGTCGGCGGCATTGGAGGCGTCAGCGGCTCGTCCGTCGTCGTCTCCTCGCTGCAAGCGGTGGTCGCCAGCGCGATGAGGAGGGCGAACGCGGAGGTGCCACGCATGGCGCCGGACAGTAGTTCCCTGGCCGCGGTTTGACAACCGCGCCGCCGTGAGGGAGAGTCCCGCCGTGAGCCGGAAGGAGCGAATCGAGGAGCGTCT
>Ga0194129_10004270_pt1 | contig 19163 bp, 22 predicted proteins | sample TA2KigCa35mmetaG_FD_150862 | JGI IMG/M metagenome (GOLD analysis project Ga0194129, IMG submission 150862) | Freshwater microbial communities from Lake Tanganyika, Tanzania - TA2015038 Kigoma Deep Cast 35m | ecosystem: Environmental > Aquatic > Freshwater > Lake | place: Tanzania: Lake...
ATATGAATAAGGAAACAATCGAAAAAGTGTTTTTAAGTGATCATGCGTCATTAGATTGGTGGAAAGATAAAATAAAATCTTTCAAAAACGAAACTTTGACAAGTTGCAAAAACAATCTAAGTTCTGACGAGTTGAATAATCTGTTTATTAGTCTTGGGAAGACTTAAAAAGCACCCTGGTGGAGTCAATATGACCCCCTTAGGTTTCTTGCTTCCTCAAAGAGCAAGTGGTGCGGATGGGACTCTCTCCCGCCTGGTTTCCAATTTCCAGTTAAAGAGTTGGTGGCGAGCCTGAGTTACATAAGAGGAGTTGCATAAACTCCTCTTTTTTTGTATAATAATAAAAAATTTCTCTATATGAAAATCGGTTTTAATTGTAGTTGTTTTGATCTTTTTCATGCTGGGCATGTGACGATGCTTAAGATAGAAAAGGAAATGTGTGATTACTTGAAGGTAGCACTTCAAGTTGATCCAACAGTAGATAGACCTGGTTTAAAAAACAAACCAGTACAATCCATCTATGAAAGATATGCTCAAGTACAGGCATGTAAATACGTTGATGAGATACTTGTCTATGATACAGAAGCAGATCTTCTCAATCTTATTAAAACTCAAACTTTTCATATTCGATTTTTAAGTGAAGAATATAGAGATGTTGAGGTTACAGGAAAACAATACTGTATTGATAATGGTATAGAGATTCATTATCATATGAGGAGACATCAATACTCCACTACAGAACTTCGTAATAGAGTTTACGATCTTGAGAATGAAAAAAGAGAAGAAAAAAACATTAAAGACATTAAGCAATATTCCCCAGAACTTTTAGAAAAATATGGACAAAAATGATTGATACAATGAATACAAAATCTAAAGTATTAGTTGCTGGTGCTAACGGGATGGTTGGTAGAGCACTTGTAAGAAATCTTGAGGCAAAGGGATTTATTAACATCATCAAAGGAACCAGAGATGATGTTGACTTTACAAATCAAGATGAAGTTGAACGCTATTTCTGTTCTGAAGAACCAGAATATGTATTTCTTGCTGCTGCTAAAGCGGGCGGAATTATGGCAAATAAAACATACCCCGCTAATTTCATATATGATAACTTGATGATTCAATCAAATATCATCAACACATCTTATAAATTTGGAGTAAAGAAACTTCTTTTTCTTGGTTCTTCTTGCATTTATCCGAAGTATCCAAATATTCCAATTACTGAAGACCAACTTCTTGCTGGACCTTTGGAAACGACAAATGATTCCTATGCAATTGCAAAGATTGCTGGAATTAAAATGTGCCAAGCATATCGCAAACAATATGGATTCAATGCAATCTCATTAATGCCAACAAATCTTTATGGACCTTATGACAATTTTAATATAGAAACTTCGCATGTTCTTCCTGCAATGCTCGCAAAGTTTCATGCTGCTCTTGACCATAGTAAATACTGGGAGGTAAAACTGTGGGGTAATGGTTCAGCAATGCGTGAGTTTCTGCACGTTGATGACCTCGCAGAAGCATGTTACATTTGTATGCAAAACTATGAAGGAGAAGAGCACCTCAATGTTGGTACAGGTGAAGACGTTAGAATATGGGAACTTGCAAATATTATTGCTGATGTTGTTGGTTATGATCGTCATATTAACTGGGATTTCACTAAACCAAATGGCACTCCTCGTAAAGTTTTGAATGTTGATAAAATTAAATCGCTTGGGTGGCAACCACAGATTGAACTTCATAGCGGAATTGTTCAAACGTATGAGTGGTACAAGAAAAATTTGCTCTAATGTGGTATAATATATACTAGGAGATTATTGATTTGTTTATGACTCAATATAGAAAAACAGCACTTGTCCTTGGTGCTGGTGGTTTCATTGGAAGTCACATGGTTAAACGACTAAAGAAGGAAGGATATTGGGTACGTGGAGTAGATGTAAAAATTCCCGAACACTCCAAAACTGAAGCAGATGAATTTATTCTTGGTGATTTAACTGATCAACTTCTTTCCGATAAAGTTGTTCAGTTCAGGGGATATGTAAATAATTTTTATAAGTTTATTCCTAATAACTTTATTGATACTTTTGATGAGATTTACCAGTTTGCTGCTGACATGGGCGGTGCTGGATATATCTTTACTGGAGACCATGATGCAGATGTGATGAATAATTCTGCATCAATCAATCTCAATATTCTTCGCTCACTCAAAAATTTGAATGAGATGAAAGGAGTAAATAAGACAACTATTTTCTTCTCTTCATCTGCTTGTATGTACCCAGAGCACATTCAGATGGACCCAGAGAACCCTGGTCTCAAAGAAGACGATGCTTACCCTGCTGGACCTGATAGTGAATATGGATGGGAAAAACTCTTCTCCGAACGACTGTATTTTGCCTATAATCGTAATTATGGTATTCCAGTTAGGGTTGCTCGTTACCACAATATTTTCGGTCCCGAAGGAACCTGGAGAGGCGGTAAGGAAAAGTCACCAGCAGCAATCTGCCGTAAGGTAGCGGAACTTTCTGCTGAAGGTGGTGAGATTGAAATTTGGGGAGATGGAGAGCAGACACGCTCATTCCTTTTTATTGATGAGTGTGTGGAAGCAACTTATCGTCTTGTTCAATCTGACTTTATGGGACCAGTTAATATTGGTTCTGAGGAGATGGTGACAATCAATCAACTTGCAGACCTTGCTGCGAAGGTTGGTGGTAAGACGATTACTAAAAAACATATTGATGGTCCTCTGGGTGTTCGCGGCCGCAATTCAAATAATGATCTAATTCGTGAAAAACTCCAGTGGGATTATTCTATGCCACTTGAGGAAGGCATCGCAAGAACTTATGATTGGATCAATTCACAAATAGAAAAAGAAAACTATATTCCTTTCTACCATCCAGTTTGATATGAAAATTACAGTATTAGGTTCGAGTGGGCAAATCGGTGCCTATCTCGTAGAGTATCTTCGTAATAAAAGACATCAAGTTCATGAATTTGATTTGGCAAACACTTCAGATGAAGATATGACGACAATTCCAAATCCACTTTTAGAAGAGAGAATTGCTGATTCTGATTTTGTATTTTTTCTGGCATTTGATGTAGGTGGATCACGATACTTAAAAAAATATCAACACACCTTTCAGTTCATCAACAACAATTGCCGTCTGATGGCAAATGCATTTACTCTTCTACAAAAATATAATGTGAGATTTGTTTTTGCGTCATCTCAAATGAGTAATATGGGTTATTCTCCATATGGAGTTTTAAAAAATGTTGGAGAGCTTTACACCAAATCTTTGAACGGATTGATTGTTAAATTTTGGAATGTCTATGGTATTGAGAAAGACCACGAAAAGGCACATGTCATCACAGACTTTATCCGTAAGGGGTTTGAGACTGGTGTAATTGATATGCTTACTGATGGTGAAGAGCAACGTGATTTTCTTTATGCTGAAGATTGCTGTGAAGCACTTGAAACGGTAATGGAAAATTTTACTGACTTCACCTCAGAAGATAATCTTCATATCACTAGTTTTTATTATACAAAAATCAAAGATATTGCTAGTATGATTTGTGGTCAATTTTCCTTGAATGGAAAGTATGATATTGTTCTTCGATTTTCAGAAGAGAAAGATTCGGTTCAGTTAGACAAAAGAAATCTGGCAGATACTTTTATTACTAAATGGTGGATGCCGAAAACATCTATTCAGGAAGGAATTTCCAAAGTCTTTAATGCGATGAAGGAGGAATATGAAAGTAATTGATGCATTTTTATTTTGTTATGAGTTAGATTTACTAGAACTTAGATTAAATTTATTGGAACCATATGTAGATCATTTTGTAATTAGTGAATCTAGACAAACTCATTCTGGATTACCAAAAAATTTGTTCTATCAAGAGAATAAAGATAAGTTTAAAAAATTTCATCATAAAATAATCTATAATGTTGTAGGAGAACCAACTAAAGAGGATTTAACCACTGTTTCTAATCTATATGATATTTCTCATAATAGGTGTTATCAACAAGATGCCTATGAAAAAGATAGTATAAAGAAACAAATAGAGAAAATATGTCAAGATGATGATATTATTATTTGGAGTGATCTTGACGAGATGCCAAATCCAGAAGTTTTAAAATCACTAAATTCATTTTATGAAAAAGATGTGGTTTATAATTTTGCACAAGAAAATTGTCAAGGGTATTTGAATTGGGTAGAAACTACCGGTATGCTTCATTCTCAAACTAAGGATTTTGATTATGAAAATAATCCTAAGTGGATCGGAACTAAAATGTTTAGTTATAGTATTTTAAAAAAATACACAATGACACAAATGAGAAGGGAGTTGCCAAATGAGAAAAATTTTAGAGTATATCCTGGAGGTTGGCACTGGAGCACTGTTGGAAGTCCCGGAAATTTATCTTATGAAGAGAGAGTTTATGAAAAAATAATAACAACGTCACACTCTAGTGAATTGATGGTTGATAATATGATGGAAGTAATTAAACATAGGATATCTAATAATCAAAATCCATTAGGACAAGACTATGCAAGATATGATATTATTCCATTCACTGAAGAAAATTATCCAAAGTATTTGTTGGATAATAAAAACAAGTATGAACATTTAATTAAAGAATAGGCAAAAGAGGAGTATAACGTAATGATTGTTTCTGAAATTTACGATGGTTCTGGTATAGGAAACCAACTTTGGCATATTATCGTTCCAAGAATTATTGCAGAACGAATGGGATATGACTGGGGTATTCAGAAAAAACCTACCACTCCATTTAAAGCATGTGCTTTCATGACTAACTTTGATATGGGTAAATCAGTCATTGGTGGGCATGGACCAGAAGGTGGACCTCCTGTTAAACTGCCAGAAGGAATTGCCAATTACTATTTGGAGCATAGGCAGCGATATCCTTCTTACATGGGTGGGGAGGAAATGAATGTCTTTGATGAGCAACTTTGGAATCGACTTGAGGATAATACGAAAGTAGAAGGTTACTTTCAAAATATGTCTTACATTAATGACCGCAGAGATGATATCATCAAGTGGTTGGACTATGATAACAAAATCACTGATTACTCTTCTGATGATATTTGTGTAATCCAATTCCGTGGTGGTGATTACTTGACTGGTGCTTCTTGGGTTCCTCCTGAATATTATCATAATGCTGCAAAACATATGTTGGATAAAAATCCAAATATGAAATTTGTTTGTGTAACTGATGACCCAGAACATGCAAGACAATTCATTCCATTTGCAGAGGTTGTTGGTTCTGCAGTAATGGAAGAAAAGGATCCATATCAAGGTAGTATTGGGTGGTATGCTTATCCTGGTGGTCCTGTTGGAGTTGATTATTCAATTCTCAATACTGCTAAAAATGTAATCATGTCATCTTCTACTTTTGCATTTTGGCCTGTTTGGACCAACAAGGATTGTGATGTAATCGCACCTAAGTATTGGTTTGATTATAAAACTTCTAACGGTTGGTGGAGACCTCATGAATCGATTGTTGATGATTGGTATTGGCTAGATCGTGAAGGTGATTTAATGACGGGTGCTGATTGTAAAGATGAATATGAAGATTATAAAAATGCAAAATTATTTTATAGGAGTATTAAATGAGCAAAGTTAAAATTTATACTTATTCCCATAATCGTCCTGATTTTATCCAACTTCAGTACGAAACAATTAAACGCCATGTCAAAGATGACTATGAGTTTATTGTGTTTAATAATGAACGTCCTGGTGGTGATCCAGGTAGTGGGTATTCCTCAGAAAGATTAGATCAAATTTTTAATATATGTAATGAATTAAATATTAAATGTATACGAGTTGAATTAGATCCTGAATTAAAATATATTAATGGATATTTACAATATGATGATAATGGGTCATTTGCTTTAGGTGGAAGTTATGCTTGTTCATATGCATTTACTTGGGGGTGGAAACATTACATTTCAAGAGATAAATCCGTATCCATAATGATTGATTCTGATATGTTTTTTATTAAAGATGTATCTTTTTCTAATATGATGAAAGAACATAATTTTGCTTTTGTACCTCATTATAGGCACTTAAGTTATTTTAAAAGTGAAAGTGAACCAGGAGAATTTGCCTTTAGTTATCCATGGAATGGGTTTGTAGTTGCAAATATACCTAATATGCCAAATCCTCATGAATTGAGTTGGGGACTTGCAAATTACAATGGAATAACATGTGATGTTGGTGGAGAATGTCTAACGTATATGAATAAGTATAAAGATCAATTGAAAATTAAATATTTTGACCAAATTTCTATTCAAAGAGATTCTTATGTTGAAAATGATCCTCATACAATACCTAAAAATCAAAATCAAATTGAAGTCGGGATAAATGGTTCTTTGGCAGTTTTACTTGAATATGATAATGAAAAGGATTTGATTCTTCCTTTTGAAACTTATGCACCTATAATAAAGGGGGGTGCTTATTATGCTGATAATAGAAGTTATCCATATCAAACAAAAAGGGATAATTATTGGGAATATTTTAAAAATATGTTCCAATATATTATTGATAAATTTTTAGTAAAATTTAATTTTCCTAAACCATCTTTTGTAGATCTAATAAAATTAGAATCTGATGATATTGAAGAATCCTTTATTTTTCATTATAAAAATGCAAGTAATAGTCACATTTGGATGGGGAAAAATTATAATTCTAAAAAAACAGAATCATTAAAAATGTTACTTAATTAAATTAGAGGAAATAAAAAATGCCATTTGATATTTTTCCAAAAGATGAAGTAGATTTTTTTAATTTAATTAAAGAAAATGTTAAAGTTATTTTTGATATTGGATCTAGGGATGATATTGATTATTTAAAAAATTCTTATGATAAATCAAGAGAGTTTCATTTATTTGAACCTGATCCAAAATTTTTGACACAAATTAAAAATCAAATTAAACAATTAGAAGATACTGAAAGTGTAGAAAATTTAATATATCTTAATTGTTTTGGACTGGGTGATAAAGAAGGTATTTTTACATATTATCCAAATACTCAATCATTTGTTTTTAGAACATATTTGGCAACTTCTGAAGATGTTGGAATTTCCTTTCCTGTTAAAACTTTAGATAGTTATTGTAAAGATAACAATATAAAAAAAATTGATTTTCTAAAAATAGATATTGAAGGTATGGAAATAGATGTCTTTAATGGTGGAAAAAATATTCTTAGTAATACTGATATAATTCAATTTGAATTTGGATCTTGTATGTTAGATAGAGGAGTATCACCTGAAGATTTGCTTAGATGTTTTGATAATAGTAAATTTGATATTTTCTTACAAAAAGTTGATCCAAGACATCCTTTTTATTTTGAATCTATGCCATTGTTGATACCATTAACAATAGAATTATATACTACAATTAAAAAATACATGATTGAAGGTAGTGGATGTAATATGGTTGCAATTAAAAAAGAAATTGCTCCTCAATTATATAATAAAATTATTTCTAATTAAGAACAAAAAATTTATGATTAGTGTTTATGGTGCTTCTGGATTTGTGGGTGATAGATTCTGCAATATCTACCCCCATTTCATTGTGAAGCAAAATAGAGATGAAAGAATCCCAAAAACAAAAAACATTCTTTACTTAATTTCTACAGTAGACAATTACAACGTTCATACCAATATTACATTAGATGTTGAAACCAACCTCAAAGTTCTTTGTGAAGTTTTGGATTTTTGTAGAGATTCTGATATTGTCTTCAATTTTGTTAGTTCTTGGTTCGTATACGGGGAAACTGAATTACCAGCAAAAGAAGAATATATCTGCAAACCAACAGGGTTCTATTCCATTACAAAAAAAGCAGCAGAAGATTTATTGATTTCTTTCTGCAGAACATATGGTGTTAAATATCGTATTCTTCGATTATGTAATGTCTTGGGTAAGAGTGACAATAAAGCATCTCTCAAAAAGAACGCTTTGGTTCACATGATTAATCTTCTTAAGCAAAATGAAGATGTTTATCTATATGATGATGGAACACCAGTTCGTGATGTAATGCATATTGATGATGTATGTAGAGCAATAAAACTTATCTGCGATAAAGGAAACATAAACGAAATTTATAATGTTGGAAGTGGACAACCAACAACTATTGGTGATATAATTGGTAAAGCAAAGGAGTATCTGGATTCTAAGTCGATTATAAAGTCAAAAGAAGCGCCAGAATTCCATAAGATAGTTCAGGCAAAAGATTTTTGGCTTGATACTTCAAAGTTAAATCAACTTGGATTTAAACAATCAATTCCAATAGACAAAATAATCGGAGAATTATGTATCAGTTAATTGACAATTTTATTGAGTCCGCAAAAGAAATGGATAGTGATATCTTTCCATTCATTGCTAATAAAGATTGGGTAGAAGGTAAACCTGTTTATTATTCTGGACCCTATTGGGATGATCTTGAGGCAAAAGAACTTATTCATTCAGTCTTAAAGGGAAAGTGGCTTTCTTCTGGTGAAAAAGTGAATAAGTTTGAGCATGAGTTTTCTAAAAAGTTTGGATTTAAATATTCTGTGATGGTGAACTCTGGAAGTTCTGCTAATTTAGTCATGTTTGCTGCTCTTAAAAAATATTTTGGATGGCAAGATGGCGATGAAATCATTGTTTGTGCGTGTGGATTTGCCACTACTGTAGCTCCAATTGTTCAGTGTGGTCTTAAACCAGTCTTCGTAGATATTGGGTGGGAGGATTTGAATTGGAATCTGGATGAAGTTGCTAGAAAAATCACAAATAAAACAAGAGCAGTTATTTCTTCTCCTGTTTTGGGGAATCCTTATGACATTGATAAGATTGTTGATATCTGTAAAACAAATAACATTCATTTGATTGCTGATAACTGCGATAGTCTTGGTAGTAAGTGGAAAGGTGAATATCTTACTAAACATGCTATTGCTGCTTCTTGTTCTTTCTATCCCGCACATCACATTTGTACAATCGAAGGTGGAATGGTATCTTCTAATGAGAAAGGTATTGTTGACCTTGCTCGTAGTTTTGCTTGGTGGGGTAGAGGTTGTTATTGCGTAGGGCAACAGAACCTTCTTTCTAATGGAGTTTGTGGGAAAAGATTTGATACTTGGTTGGAACACTATGATGATGTAGTTGATCACAAATATGTTTTTTCTAATATGGGATACAATCTAAAACCACTGGATTTGCAGGGGTCTGTTGGATCTGTTCAACTACTTAAGTTTGATGAAATTCATCAAATTCGTAGGGAAAATAAAACAAAAATTCAAGATATTATTGAAAAAATTCCTGGAACAAGAGTTGTAAATGAAAGAGTTGAATCTGAAACAAGTTGGTTTGGTGTACCTATCGTTTGTGAGGATAAGACACTAAAGAGATCTCTTGTTGCATATCTTGAGGAAAATAAAATTCAAACGAGAAACTATTTTGCAGGGAACATTTTACTTCATCCTGGATACAGTCACTTGGATGATGCCACTAAATATCCTAAAGCAAACCAAGTTCTTGACAAAGTGTTTTTCCTTGGATGTTCACCAACGATCAATCAAAAAATGATTGATTATATCGAAAAAACTATTCATTCTTTTATCGATGCTTGATTTATCTAGAGTAACTCTTATTGCTATTGACAACACAACCAGAGTGAGTGGCACTATTAAAGCAATTTACACCTGTATTGAGCAAGCAAAATTCGGTTCAGTAAAACTCATCACTTCAAAGGAAATTAAAGAACAATATAAAAATACTTTACAGCAAGATAATATTGTTGTGGAGGAAATGATTTATCCTATTACTGAAATTAATGAATACAGTAAATATGTCTTGTATGACCTCTACAAGCATATTGATAAAGATTACTGTCTACTAATACAAGACCATGCTTTTATTGTTAATCCAGAGGCATGGTCTGATGAGTTTTATGAATATGATTATATTGGTGCTCCTTGGCCTCATCAAGAAAATTCTTATTTAACTCCATTTGGTGAACACATTAGAGTTGGAAATGGTGGATTCTCTTTTAGAAGCAAAAAACTTCTTGAAGTTCCTTTGAAAAGAGAAATACCTTTTGATTGTACTACTGGTGATTTTTATAAACACTTTAATGCGAATAATTTTGCTGAAGATGGGAATATTTGTGTACACAATAGACACATGTTTATTGAAGAAGGATGCAAGTTTCCTTCAGTTGAAGTAGCAGCAAGGTTTTCATATGAAACCGCAGTTCCAGAAAATCAAGGATTAACTCCATTTGGTTTTCATTTTAATCTTCCTCCCACAATTGTAATAGAGGAGTAATTAATTATGATAGGTTATAATAGACTCGGTTCTAACGGCCGTCTTGGAAATCAAATGTTCCAATATGCTGCCCTTCGTGGTATTGCAGCACAGCATGGATATGATTGGGTTGTTCCATCCCCAGAAGGTTCACATCAAACTAACTATGGACTTTTTGATTGTTTTGAAATGAATGGAGTTGGTGAAAAGAACTTCGGATTTGTTCCTTCTAATTATCCAACTTATAAGGCAAGCACGGGTGCATTTGATGAGGGATTCTTTAACTCTTGCCCCGATAACTGTAATCTTGAGGATTACTTCCAAACAGAGAAGTATTTTTCTCACATTAAAGGAGAAATCAAAAAAGATTTTACTTTTAAGTCAGAGCATTTAGAACTTTGTAAAAATTTTATTTCTGAAATTGGTGAAGTTATTTTCTTACATGTTCGTAGAGGTGATTATGTAAACCTCCAATATTATCATCCTGTATGTGAACTTGAGTATTATGAGCGAGCACTAGAAAAATTTGATAAGGATATCCCTGTTCTTGTATTTTCTGATGATATTGCATGGTGTTCTAAGCAAGAAATTTTTAGACCAGATAGATTCCTTCTTTCTGAAAACAATGAACGATATGCCCATGTTCATCTTGACGCTGATGGTCAGATGAGGCACTCTTTGATTCCTTATATTGATCTTTGCCTAATGTCTCTTTGTTCTGGTGGAATTATTGCTAATAGTTCTATGAGTTGGTGGGGAGCATGGTTAATCGAAAACCCAACTCAACCAATTGTTGCTCCCAAAGTATGGTATGGATCCTCTGCTACTGTTGATGATAGTGACCTTATTCCCGAAAGGTGGGAGCGTATTTGATGCCCAAAATTTCCATCGCAATTCCTGCATACATTAAAGATGAATTTGATTTATCATATCTAAAAGAATCTTTTGATAGAATTGCTAAACAATCTTTTAGTGATTATGAGGTAGTTGTATCAGACAATTCTTCAAATGATTTGATTGAAAAACTTTGTAATCAATATCAAGATAAATTTTCTTTACTTTATAAGAAAAATCTTGAATATATTGGAATGTCTGCAAATTCAAATTTTGCAATGGATTTATGTACCGGAGAATACATTAAAATTTTACATTGTGATGATTATCTTTATGAAAACAATGCTTTAGAATTGATCGTTAAATCTCTTGATAGTAGTGATAAGCAGTGGTTAGTGAATGGATTTAATCACACTTATGACTCTATTAATTTTTTTGATCCAAGAGTTCCAGAATATCCAGATCATTTATTGGTAGGAAATAACTTGTTGGGGTGTCCAACTAACATAACCATTAAGAATGATGATCTAGAATACTTTGATAATAATGTTCAAACAAGTATGGATCATGAATGGTATCATCGCCTTCGTATGAAATTTGGAATGCCTATAATACTTCAAAATATTTTAACAACAAGTAGGCAGCATAATAATAATACTACATCAAAACTCAATTATGATGTTGTTGTTGAGGGTGATGGTTCCTCTTGGCAATTTATTCAAAGTGAGTTAGAATATTTGCAGAAAAAACATGCAGATTTTTTTGAAAGTTGGGAATATCCAAATGGTTGATTTATCTAACGCTACTTTTATTATCCCACTAAGAATAGAATCAGCAGATAGAATGAGGAATATTATTACTCTTCTCTGTTTTCTTTTTGTTAATTTTAATACTAATGTAATTGTAAAAGAGGTTGATAGCGAACCTGTATTTGCGGAAAATGTCCTACCCCAAATAAAAGAGTTTGTTGGTAGAGATATTAATCTCACGCATGTATTTGAAAAATCTGATGATTCTGTTTTCTATCGGATGCATATTTTAAATGAAATGCTTTCGATGTGTAAAACAGATGTTGTTATTAACTATGATTGCGATGTTCTCATGCCCGTGCAAACATATGTAAATGCATATCAATCAATTCTAGATGGGACATCTGATGTTGTGTATCCTTTTGGAAATGGAAATTATCAAAAACAAGTTCAAGTAACTGATGAGATTGTTTCTAATTTCTTGAATGGTGATTTTGATTTCTCTATCCTAGAAAAAACATCTCAAGTAAGCACTTCTGACTTTGGATGGGTTCAATTCTTTAATCGCTCTTCTTACATCGAAGGTGGTATGGAGAATGAAAATTTCAGAGGTTCATCTCCAGAAGATAAAGAAAGATTTTATAGATTTACTACTCTTGGTTATAATGTGGGTAGGATTGATAATTGGATTTATCACTTAGAGCATAGTAGAGGTCCAAACTCTTGGCCTGCTTCTATTAGAGGCAATCCTTATATGGCACAAAATTTTGAGGTTTGGAACCATATTCAAACTTTAAATAAACAACAACTAAAAGAATATTATTCACAACAAGAGTATCTCAAAAAATATGTTAGCATTTAATCAGATAGGCAATCTGGGTAGACTGGGAAACCAAATGTTCGAGTATGCTGCCCTTCGTGGCATTGCTGCTCGTCATGGATATGAGTGGTCAATCCCTCCTTTTCATATGAAGGGAATTGAAAATTATAGCTTAAGTGAATGCTTTAAGTTAGAGTCTGTGACTGAAAAAAATATAGGGACATATGATAATTTTCAATATGTTGGGGAGAGGTTCTTTCACTTTGATAATTTGCTATTTGAACAGTGTCCTGATAATGTAAGTCTTCATGGATTTTTTCAATCTGAAAAATACTTCAAACATATTTCAGATGAGATTCGTGGAGATTATATTTTTCTCGATGAACACCTAGAACCATGTGAAGAATTTATCAGTCAGTTTGATGGGCAGGAACCAATCATGCTCCATGTTCGTCGTGGAGATCCAAATCTTGTTGACCCAAGAGGATTTAAGTGGGCATATGTAAATTGTTCTGATCAACATCCAGTCCAATCTTTGGAATATTATGAAAATGCACTGAAGCATTTTGATGGGGACCAACCTGTAATTGTATTTTCTGATTCCGCAGAATGGGTAAAAGAACAAGAGTTTTTCTCTAATGATAGATTTTTTATTTCAGAACCACAGGAAAAGTATGCTGATGGTTCTTTTCTACCCTATGCAGATTTGTGTTTGATGTCTCTGTGTTCTCATGCTATCATTGCTAATAGCTCTATGAGTTGGTGGGGAGCATGGTTACAATCCAATCCAAATAAAAAAGTCATCGCACCAAAAATGTGGTTTGGTCCTGCGTATGCGGACAAAGAAACAAAAGACCTTTATGTAGATAACTGGATTATTCTTTAATGTACGTTTCTTCTTGCCCTCTTCGAGTATCTTTGTTTGGTGGATCAACAGATAATCCATACTTTGTAGAAAAGTATGGATATGGTGCTGTTATAAGTTTTACTTGCGATCTAAAGACTTATATTACTTTACATGAAGACCGATTTGGTTATAATATGCAAGGTCACAAATACATTGTAAATTATTCAAAGAGGGAAGAGACTGAATGCATTTTGGATATTAAAAATGATTTGGTGCGAGTAGTTCTTGATTATTTTAACTGTCCACCTTTAAATGTAAGTATGACAAGTGATGCCTATTCTCAAGGTAGTGGTCTTGCATCTTCTTCATCGTATTTGATTAATTTGATCAAGTGCGTTTCTATGTTTAAAGGTCTCAATATGACTGATGTTGAGATTTGCTCTCTTGCTTATGAACTAGAAAGAAAGTTTAATCCTTATTGTGGATATCAAGACCCATACGGATGTGGTATTGGTGGATTTAAGAGGATTGAATTTCAAAGAGGTGGGATTGTAAAGTATGACTTTCAATCAACAGAATTATTTAAGCACTATGATGCACATTTGGTATTTACTGGTGTCACAAGAAACTCAAAGAATGTCCTCAAAGATGTGAGTGATAATCTTGATAAGATACCACCACTTCTTGATACACTTGAAGTCGCGTATGATTGCTTACTTCAGAAGAATTATGACGAATTTCTATATCATTTAAATCAAAGTTGGGAACAGAAAAAACAAACTAGTTCCACTATCAATGAAAATACAATGATTAAGGTCATTGATGAGTATCTACTAAATAGTCCACTTGTTATCGCACATAAGTTGTGTGGTGCAGGTAATGGTGGTTTTTTCTTGACTTTTTCTGAAAAAAACAAATTGACATTACCATATTCTTCAGTTAAAATTAATGTATCCCCTGACGGAGTAAAAGGTAAAAAATTATGATTTCATTAGAAACGGAGCACCCTGTAGCAATTGAATCTCCCGATCATCTTTGTCCCCATGGATGTATTCGTGACAATTACCCTTCAATTGGATTAATGTCTGAGGTATCAGAATACTTTGAGGACAAACAAATCGTTATGATTGATCTTGGTTGTGCTGGAGGTCAATTTGTTGTGGATTTTATTAAGCAGGGAGATATTGGTATAGGATTGGAAGGTAGTTCTCATGTATTAAATGGAGAAGGTAAATCAAATTGGAAAAAGTATCATAATAAAAATTTATTTTTTTGTGATATTACAGAAGACTATCAACTATTTTTGAACAACGAACCTCTAAAGGCGGATTTTATTCATTCGGAAGAAGTTTTTGAGCATATTAGTGAAGATAAAATAAATAGTCTTCTAAGAAACATCAAAAAACATTTAAAAGAAGATGGTATTTGTGCTTTTGGAATCTCTTTAGTTCCCGACATTCAAGTCAGAGATGCAAATGGAAATAATGTTGAACCACCTTATGACGAAAATGATACTACGTTAAAGTTTTACAAATTACATCAAAGTGTTTTTCCTGCAGAATGGTGGAAAAATAAACTTGAAAATAATGGGTTTGAAATTTTAAATAATGGCAGAAACGATGAAAATCATTTTGGGTACATTTTTAATAATACAGTGAGGTGGGATTACCCAGGAAGTGCTTATTTTTGTTGTAAGTTAAAAAATGTTGATGAATAATCCATTTTCACAATATATTGAAGTACTTCGAGGTGCTCATATAGAAGAAGAGTTTGAAAAATTTTCCACAGCATTTATTTCTTATAAAAGAATTGTTATTCTTGGTAATGGTGGAAGTAACTCTGTAGCATCTCATATTTCTCAAGATTATATGAAGTTTCATAGTAAGAAAGTTTCTATTCTTTCGGACCCATCAATGCTTACTATGCTTACTAATGACTTTGGATATGAAAAGGCATATCAGAAGTTTTTGGAATATTATGTTGAGGAAGATACTCTTGTTATTATTATGAGTTCTGGGGGTGAGTCCAAAAACATGTTGAATGCTCAAGAATGGTGTGAGCAGAATAAAGTTGCTTACGGTGTTTTGAGTGGATTTGCTCCTGGAAATTCCTTGAGAAAAAATGCAGTAAGTGCTCTTTGGAACTATTATATTAACAGTACTGATTATGGTGTTGTGGAGTGTGTTCATCAAATTTTTCTTCATGGAGTTGTATGAGATATTGCTTTGATATTGATGGAACTCTTTGTGATACTCCAAACAATGAAAAAGGAAAACCAGACTATGTGAATGCTCAACCATTTTCATTTATGGTTGAGCAAGTTAATCGTTTGTATGATGAAGGTCATTATATCATTATGCAAACTGCAAGGGGTAAAGGTTCTGGAATTGACCATACTGAACTTACCAAAAAGCAACTTGCTGATTGGGGATATAAGTATCATGAGTTGTTTCCAATGTTCTGTAAACCAACTGCAGATATTTTCATCGATGATAAAGGGGAGAATGTTGAGAACTGGAAACAAAACCAACCACCAGTTAAAGGCATTATCGCAGGAGCATTTGATTTAATCCATCCAGGTTATATTAGAATGTTCAAAGAATGTAAGACACATTGTAATCACCTCACAATTGCTCTTCACGAAAATCCATCATTAGCAAGACCACATAAACTGGTCCCAGTTCAGAGTTTAGAAGATAGAAAAGAAATACTGAGAGCAATCAAATATATTGATGATATTGTAGTCTATCAAGCAGAAGATACTTTTCTCTCATATCTTGACGATTATGATATTAGATTTTTGGGTGATGATTATCGAGATGGTTCTTATACAGGTAAAGATGAAGAAATAAAAATTATTTTTCTTGATAGAAGTCATGATTATTCAACAACAGAATTAAAAAGAAAAATTGTAAAGTCTTGGAGGTAAAATGAAAGCACTTGTAACTGGAGGGGCAGGATTCATTGGCTCAAATCTTGTTAATAAATTAATTGAAATGAATTGGGAAGTTGTTGTTATCGACAATGAGAGTGCTGAATGTAATGAAAAATTCTACTGGAACCCCAAGGCAGATAATCATAAATTAGATATTTGTGATTATAAGTTTACGCGAGATTTATATGATGATGTGGATTATGTTTTTCATCTTGCTGCAGAGTCTAGGCTTCAACCAGCAATTAAAAATCCAATTAATGCTGTAACCAAAAATGCTGTAGGCACTTGTACGGTTCTTCAGTGTGCAAGAGAAGCAAATGTGAGGAAGGTAATTTATTCTTCAACCTCCTCTGCCTATGGTCTTAATAAGTATCCAAATTATGAAACTGACCCTAATGATTGTCTGAATCCATATTCAGTCTCTAAAGTTGCTGGAGAAGAATTGTGTACACTATATACGAAACTATATGGACTTAAAACAATTATCTTTAGATACTTTAATGTTTATGGAGAACGTTCGCCCACCACAGGACAGTATGCTCCTGTAATTGGTATTTTCTTACGTCAAAAGAATAATAATGAACCATTGACGATTGTTGGTGATGGAGAACAGCGTAGAGACTTTGTGCATGTCCAAGATGTTGCAAATGCAAATGTGATGGTAGCACTTGCAAATCTTGATGACGAATCTTACGGAACAGTGTATAATATTGGAAATGGAGAAAACATTTCTATTCTAGAAATTGCTAAACTAATTTCTAACGAATACGTTCATATTTCGCCAAGAGAAGGTGAAGCGAGAACTACTCTTGCGTGTATCGATAAAGCAAAAAATGTATTTGGTTGGCAACCAAAACATAATGTAAAAACTTGGATTGAGGAAAACAAATGAGTACATTCGTAGTATTAAGAACTGCTGCACTAGGCAACAGAATTAAGTCATATGCCTCTCACATGGCAAGATACGATAAAGTGATGATTGAAAAACCGACAGATGTTCATTTGTTCGAAAATTTTGAACTAGCAACACCAGAAGACATTCAAAAATATCCTCATACTGGATCTGTTTGGCGTTTACTTGTTAACGAAGACGAAGAACATTATATTGAAAATTTAAAAACAATTGATGGTCTTTATAATAAAGTTCCTCAATATTTTATTGATAAGTATGTGCCAGTATTTCAAAAGTTTAAACTAAAACCAGATCTTCAAGAAGTCATAGACGAGATGACGAAAGATTGGGATAAAGATAACATGGTGGGTATTAATATTAGAAGTTGGTTACCTCCGATAGATAACTGTGGAAGAAGTGTGTGGATTGATTTTGAAGGGTTTGAGAGAGAAGCACAGAAATTAAACTCAACTCAAAAATTCTTCTTTTCATCAGACAATATTGAGATTAATAATTACTATAAATCAAAATATCCAGACCAAATAATCACTCTTCCAAGAACTGTAAATACAATTGCTAATGATGGATATGTTGATGATGTACAGCAAACCAAAGAAGCATTCTTAGAAATGTATCTTCTGTCTCAGTGTAAAAAGAAAATAGTGTGTTCTTTTGGTAGCACTTTTAGTGAAGCAGCATGGTGGTTTGGTGGATGCAAAGCTGAGGTAGTAACTCCTACTTTTTGGGATAAAGTCCCACAAGAATTCTATGACGATGTTTTTCAGAAAAAATAATGGATCTCTTAGACAAAAATAAATCTACGTATAAACTAAAAGGAATTGGTCCGATCTATTACTTAAATCTTGACGAACAACCAGAAAGACGACAGTACATGGAGGATCAATTTAAATATTGGGAGGTTGATAATTATACTCGTATTTCTGCACATGATGGACGTGAAGATGATCTAAGCGATATCATTACAGGTCGTTATCCAGAAATGATGAGTTCTGGTGAGATTGGTTGTATTACATCACATCTTAAAGCGATTAAACATTGGTATGAAACTTCTGACAGTCCCTATGCAATTATGATGGAGGATGATTGTAGTTTAGACTTGATAAGATATTGGAACTTTACCTGGCAGGATTTTTATGCAAATATCCCATACGATTGGGACATCGTGCAGATTGCAATTATTTGCACAGGAGATATTCATGTCAAACTTCATAAAAGATTCGTGAATGATTTTTCGACAGCATGTTACCTTATCAATCGCCATCATGCAGAGAAACTCTTAAAGCATCATGTGAGAGGAGACAAATATAAACTTGATAATGGTGTTAAACCACGCCCAGTCGCTGATGATTTAATTTATAATTCGGGTAATACTTATTCCATTCCTCTTCTTCTCTATAGAACAGAACTTGGATCTAGCATTCATCCAGAACATATTGATATGTGGCATAAAGGAAACTATGATGCTCTTAGTAATTTTTGGCAGCAGAATGGACCAAATATTGATATCAAAGATTATATGAACTATGATCCTTATCTTGGTCGGATAACCGAAAACTCAGCAGCACAACAAGGGGCTTGACATAATCATAGTAATATGTCAGAATAAATACATTCTAGTGATGAGACCTCAATTACTCGTTGACTCACTGAACACGGAGTTTGTCGAAACTCCTTACATCCGCAGGTATTACTCTGCGAGAAACTTAGAGGTACAATTATGTTTAAATTCGCAATCGCAGCTGTTGCAGCTGCTCCTTTCCTTGCC
>Ga0194129_10004271_pt1 | contig 19163 bp, 17 predicted proteins | sample TA2KigCa35mmetaG_FD_150862 | JGI IMG/M metagenome (GOLD analysis project Ga0194129, IMG submission 150862) | Freshwater microbial communities from Lake Tanganyika, Tanzania - TA2015038 Kigoma Deep Cast 35m | ecosystem: Environmental > Aquatic > Freshwater > Lake | place: Tanzania: Lake...
CGGCGAGCGTGCCGATCGCGAGCATCGCGGCGGCCAGGGCGGCGACGCCGAAGGCAACGAGGGTGCGGCGGGGAAGGCGTGGCGTGGTCATGCGGCGGGCCCGTCGGCCGCCTCGGCCGGCGCGAAGTCGGCGGCCGCGATCGTGTCGAGGTCGATGAGCGTGGTGAGCCCCGCGTTGGCGGTGGCGATGCCGGTGATGAAGCGGACGTCCACCGCGCCGCCGAAGTCGGGTGTCGGTTCGATGTCGTCGGCCTTGAGCGCCACCACCTCCTCCACGCCCTCGACGATCACGCCGTACAGGCGGCTGCCCGCAGGGGCCGCCACCTGGGTCACGATGATGCAGGTGCGGTCGTTGTCCGGCGTTGACACCAGGCCGAAGCGCATCCGCAGGTCGACCAGCGGAATCACCTTGCCGCGGAGGTTCACGACGCCCCGCACGTGGGGCGGCATTGCGGCGACGGGGGTGATCGGGAGCAGGCGGATGATCTCCCGCACGGCGAGCACGGGCAGGCCGTAGAGCGCGCCTGAGAGCCGGAAGGTCAGGTACTTGCCGGCCTGTGCCTCGGCGGGCGTGCCGTGGGGAGTCGGTGCGGGAGCGTGCATCGTGCGTCCGCCGGCCGTTCAGGCCGCGGCCTCCGGAGTGGTCGTCTGCCTGAGTCGTACCAGGGCCGTGGTGTCGAGGATCAGCCCCACGCGACCGTCCCCGAGGATCGCCGCGCCCGCGAAGCCGGCCCGCTCGGGAAACATGTCGCCGAGGCTCTTGATGACCACCTCCTGGCGGCCGATCAGGCCGTCCACGAGCAGGCAGCGGCTGTCGCTGCCCGACTCCACGACCACCACGATGCCCTGCGCCGGATCGGCCACCGTGCCCGGGACGCCGAGGTAGGGCCCCAGCCGCAGGAGCGGCACCTGCCGCCCCCGCACCTCGACGAGTTCGCCGCGGCCGTGGATCACTGCGACCCGCCCGGGCTCGGGGCGGAACGTCTCCACCACCGAGAGCGTGGGAATCACGTACCGCTGGTCGCCCACCGCCACGAGCAGGCCCTCGATGATCGCCAGCGTGAGCGGGATCGAGACGGTGAACGTGGTGCCGCGGCCGGGCGTCGACTCGATCTCGATCTTGCCGCGGAGCTTTTCGATGTTGCGGCGGACCACGTCCATGCCGACGCCGCGGCCGGAGAGGTCGGTGACCGCCGCGGCGGTGGAGAAGCCGGGGGCGAAGATCAGCTCCAGCACCTCCCGCGGCTCGAGCGGGGTCGACCGGGCGATGATGCCGCGGGCCTCGGCAGTGGCCCGGATCTTCGCCGGATCGAGGCCGCGGCCGTCGTCGGCGATGCGGATCACGACGAAGCCCCCCTGGTGACATGCCTGGAGCGTGATCGTGCCGGCAGGCGGCTTGCCGGCCGCCACGCGCTCAGCGGCCGGCTCGATGCCGTGGTCGGCGGAGTTGCGGATCATGTGCACGAGTGGGTCGCCGATCTCCTCGATCAGGGTGCGGTCGAGTTCGGTGTCTTCCCCCATCAGCACGAGGCGGATGTCCTTGCCGACCCGCGAGGCGACGTCGCGGACCAGCCGCGACATCTTCTGGAAGACCCCGCGGATCGGCACCATGCGGAGCGACATCGTCGTCCGCTGGAGGTCCTTGGTGATTCCACGAAGCTGGGCGAAGGCCCGCGCCAGCAGCTCGTCGTCTCCTGCGGTCACGCCGCCGTGCTGCACGACCATCGACTGGGCGATCACCAGCTCGCCGACGAGGTCGATCAGGCCGTCGAGCTTCGTGGTGTCGACCCGCACGCTGCCGGATGCCGGCATCGGTCGTGCCGCCGGGGGCGGCGCCGGCGGGGCGGTCGGCTCGGCAGCGGGTGGATGAGGGGCCGGAGGCTCGGGCACGGCGACGCGTGGGGCCGGCGCGGTCTCGGTGGCGACCGGCGGCTGCGCCTGCGGCGGCGGAGGCGCAGCGGGCCGCGGCGTGCGGGCGAGCAAGGCCCGCACCGCTTCCATGATGCCGTTGACGGGGAGGAGGATCGTGCGGCCGGTCTCACGGCCGTCGAGCTGCGCGCCGGCTTCGGCGACGAATCGCGAGAAGGCGTCGGCGCCGCCGAGGATCACGTCGATGGCATCGCGATCCAGGCGCAGGGTGCCGCGCCTTGCGGCGTCGAGGAGGGACTCCAGTTCGTGCGCCACAAGCTGCGGGGCGGCGAGCTTCAGCAGGCCGGCGTTGCCCTTGAACGTGTGGAACGCCCGGAACACGGTGGCGATCGTCTCGGGATCCTCCGGTCGCGTCTCGAGCACGAGCACGCCCTGCTCGATGTCGCGGAGCAGGTCGGCCGCCTCCTCGCAGAACATCCGCATGATCTCGGGGTCGTGCCCGGCCGCGAGCACCTGCACCGGTTCGCCGCCGCCGAAGACGGCAGGCTGCCGCGGCGCGGGCGTCTCGGTCGAGGCGCTGGCCGACGGCTCGGCCGGCGGAGCGGCGTGCGGCACCGATGGCGCCGGGGGCAGCGGCTGCCCGCGCTCCCAGGCGGTCACGGCCTCGACCATCCACGGCTGCCAGGCATTGCACCGCGCGATCGCATCGGCGGAGAGCCGCGCGGCGTCGCTCGCCGTCCCGGAGAGCCAGCCGAGCGCCTGCTGCACGGACTCCCTGATCGCGGGGTCGGCGGCGTCGACCGCGGCGTCGAGCCGGCGGACGAGCTCGCGGAGCACGGCCGGATCGCTCGTGCCCCGTGGGTCGGCGAAGGCCAGTTCCAGGGCGATCTGTTGGAGGGCGTCTCGCGCGGCCGCAACGGCGGTGGGATCGGCGGGCATGGGCGCGGCGGCGTGGCGAGTGGAAGGGACGACGACTCGAGCCCCCAATCCTAGCTTGGCCGCAGGGATGGTTGCCGTGCGGCGGCCCGGCCGGCGGCCTGCCGTCGGCGCCGGTTGCAACGCCTGTGCGGCCGCGGCCCGCAGGGCCGGAAAGGCCGAACTACACTCGCACAGAGAGACGTCGCCGGGCCGAGACCGGCGGCGGGATGCGCATTCGGGGAGAGAAGGCAGCGACGATGAACACGCTCCAGCGGCTTTACGTGACGACGCTCGTCCCGATCATCGGGCTGGTGGCCCTGTCGGTCCTGGCATTCGTGAACCAGAACGCGCTCAACCGCGCGCAGGCGGACCGCTTCGAGTCGTACCGGCTGGCCCACGAGCTGCGGGCGAGCTCCGACGAGCTCACGCGGATGGCCCGAACGTACGTGGTCACGGGCGACCCGGCCTACGAACAGGCCTACTGGAGCATCCTCGACGTCCGCAACGGCGTGAAGCCCCGGCCCGACGGCCGCACGGTGGCGCTGCGGACGCTCATGGAACGGCAGGGATTCACCGCCGACGAGTTCGCCAAACTGAAGCGATCCGAGGACAACTCCAACGCGCTGGTCACCACCGAGACGATCGCCATGCATGCGATCAAGGGCGAGTTCGATGACGGCACGGGGGGCTACACGAAGAAGGGGCCCCCCGATCCGGAGCTGGCCCGGCGGATCATGCACGACGCGAAGTACCACGCCGACAAGGAGACGATCATGAACCCGATCGGCGAGTTCGAGGAGATGCTCGACCGTCGCACGGAGGCGGCCGTCACCGCGGCCCGGATTCGCAGCGACCGCCTGATGCTCTGCATGATCGGCCTGGCGGCGCTGGCCGCCGCGATCGCCTGGCAGAGCATCCAGGCCCACGGCCGGAGCCTGCGGCGGGCGATCGACGAGCTGTCGAAGACATCGGAGTACGTCGCCAGCGGGGCCTCGCAGGTGGCCGCCGCGAGCCGCTCGCTGGCCGAGGGCACCGCGGAACAGGTGGCGTCGATCGAGGACATCGCGGCGTCGGCCCGCGAGACCAGCTCGATGGCCACCATCAACGCCCAGAAGACGAGCACCGCCGGCGACGTGGTGGGCCGCGAGCAGGAGCAGTTCCGCGGCACCGGCACGCTGCTCGGCGAGATGGTCACCGCGATGGACGAGATCGACACCGCCGGCGGCCGCATCTCGCGGATCATCAAGGTGATCGACGAGATCGCCTTCCAGACGAACATCCTCGCCCTCAACGCCGCGGTCGAGGCCGCCCGGGCCGGCGAGGCGGGGCTCGGCTTCGCCGTCGTGGCCGACGAGGTCCGCAGCCTCGCCCAGCGGTGCGCCAAGGCGGCCCGCGAGACGGCGGAGCTGATCGAGGAATCGATCGCCCGCTCGCAGTCGGGCAAGAAGAAGGTCGACGACGTGGCCGCGGCGATCCGGACGCTCGCGGACCAGTCGGCCGGCGTCCGCACGCTCGTCGACGAGGTGCAGCTCGGCAGCCGCGAGCAGCTGCGGGCCTTGGAGCGGATCGGCTCCGCGCTCGAGCAGATCGAAGACGTCACACAGCACGCCGCCTCCGGCGCCGAGGAGGGCTCGGCGGCCGCGGATGAGCTGACGGCCCAGGCCGGCGCCCTGCGGGACGTGGTCACGGCGCTCGAGAAGGCCGTCGGATCGCAGAACCGCCGGCTGATGCGACGCTGAAAAATGCCCCGGCGTGGGCGGACGAGGCGGATTGTCCGCCCACGCCATTGGGGCATCCTTCTGGATCGTGTTCCGATCCCGGGCGGGGTCACCCGGCCGGAGCCGGGCGCCCTGCCCGAGACGGTTGCGTATGCGCTACTCCGTTCGCACCATGACGAAGCCGTGGTAGGCCTCGTTGCCGTGCTCGCCGATGTCGAGTCCCTCGACCTCCTCCTGCGCGGCCACCCGCAGCCCGACGACGGCCTTGATGATCAGCCAGCAGATCGCCGAGACCGGCACCACGTAGGCACCGACCAGCAGCACGCCCACGAGTTGGGCGATGAGCTGCTTGGTGCCGCCGCCGAAGAACAGGCCCGCGTACGGGCCGCCGACGGCAGCCGCGCCCATCGGGGTGTTCGCGACGGTGGTCGAGAGGTCGCTCGAGGTGAACAGTCCCACGCAGAGCGTGCCGAAGATGCCGCACACCAGGTGCACGCTCGTGGCCCCGACCGGGTCGTCGATCTTGATGCGGTCGAAGAACAGGACCGAGAGCACCACCAGCACGCCGGCGATCGCGCCGATGATCGCGGCACACTGAATGGTCGTGAACGCCGCGCTCGCCGTGATGCCCACCAGGCCGGCGAGGCAGCCGTTGAGGGTCATGCCGATGTCCGGCTTGCCGAGCAGCAACCAGGCCGTGATCGTGGCGGCGACGGTGGCGGCTGCGGCCGCCATGTTCGTGTTCACCGCGACCTGCGAGGCGAGGGCCCCGCCGTCGGCGGCGACGCCGAAGGTGCTGCCCGGGTTGAAGCCGAACCAGCCGAACCAGAGCACGAGGCAGCCGATGAAGGCGGCCATCATGTTGTGGCCGGGCAGCGCCTGGACTTTCCCCGACGAGGAGTATTTGCCGATCCGGGGACCGAGGATCAACGCCCCGGTGAGGGCGGCCCAGCCCCCCACGGAATGCACTGCCGTGCTGCCGGCAAAGTCCCAGAAGTTCCACTCCTTGGCGAGGTAGCCGAAGCCCCAGATCCAGTGGCCGGTGATCGGGTAGATCACCAGGGCCATCAGGAAGCTGAAGATGATGAAGGAGTGGTACTTGATCCGCTCGGCGACGGCCCCCGACACGATCGTGGCGGCGGTTCCGGCGAACACCAACTGGAAGAAGAACTTCGTCCACAGGGGCACGCTGGCCCAGGCGATCGAACCATACTGGCCGACGTACTTGTCACCCACAGCCGGACTGTTGTCAGCGGCCCCCACCATCCAGGAGCCGGAGTTGCCGACGAAGGCACCATCGCCGGCGCCGAACATCAGATCCCAGCCCAGCAGGAAATAGGCCAGCGACGTGGCCGCGAACACGATGAAGTTCTTGGACAGGATGTTGACGCAGTTCTTCGAGCGGGCAAAGCCCGACTCGACGCACCCGAAGCCGAGGTTCATGAAGAACACGAGCATGCCGCAGACCAGCACCCAGACGGTGTCGGCCGCGACCCAGAGTTTTGGCACCATCTCGTCAACGGTGGGGGATGCCGGCGTCGCCGCGGCGACCGTGGAAGGATTCTCCCCCTCGGCGAATGCCAGAGGTGACAGGTCAACCGGACCGAACAGCACCGCGGCCAGAATGGCCGCAGCGCAGAACCAACGCGTCATGCGCTTCGTGAACATGGGATCCGCCTCGTATGGATCAGGTGGGAACGAAAGGTGGGAGATGCGGAACGACCCGCAACGCGGCTCAGCAGGGCAAAGTTCGTGCCACTGAGGCTGTCTCATCGGCGAGACGAAGCCGGCCTGCCGTCCGGTCGAGCGCCTCTGGCGCGGCTTTTTTCCGGGGGGTTCTCGTCCCCCCGCCCAGCCCCCCCAGGTCCTGAAAATGCCCCGCATTCGCGCCGATGGAGCGCGTCGTGGCCGCCAGGGCCGCCCGCTTCACAGGCAGCGAGTGATGCAAGTCCGGGCAGGGGCCAGGTTCAAAACGTGACCACCAATCCCGCATCGTGGGGATCGCCCGGGTCGGGCTGAGCCCCTTGGCGGGCCACGTCCTCGTCGAGCGCGTCGACGAGCCGCTCGTGATGGGCGACGCCCGCGGCCGCGAGGAAGTTGGCCAGCAGCCGGAATCCGTGCCGCGTGAGGATGCTCTCCGGATGAAACTGGACCCCGTAGGCGCAGCGGCGTTCGTCGGCGATGGCCATCACGGTGTCCTCGCTGTCGCGGGCGATGATCGTGAAGCCGGCCGGCAGCGCGGCGGCATCCACGATCAGCGAGTGGTAGCGGCAGGCCGTCATCGGGCTGGGTATCCCGGCAAACAGATTGAGGCCATCGTGGATCACGGCGCTCGTCCGGCCGTGTGTCGGCTCGCCCGCCCGCACGATCCGGCCCCCCTCCGCGGCGGCGAGCACCTGATGGCCGAGGCAGACGCCCAGGATCGGCACCCGCCCCAGGGACCGCTTCACGAGGTCGAGCGAACAGCCCGCCTCCGCGGGCGTGCAGGGGCCCGGCGAGATCACGATCGCGGCCGGTGCCGCCGCGAGGATCGCCTCGGCGGTCGCGGCATGGCTCGAAACCACGGCGGCGTCGACCCCGAGCAGGTGGAAGTGCCGGGCGAGGTTGAACACGAAGCTGTCCCGGTTGTCGACGACGACGATCATGCGGGCGGTTGCTCCAGTCCCCCGCCGATGCCCAGCGCGTCGAGCACCCGGAACATCCCTTCCGCCTTGGCCAGGGATTCCGCGTGCTCCGCCGCCGGATCGCTCGCGGCCGTGATCCCGCCGCCGGCGGCGCAGGCGATCGTGCCGGGCGACATGACCAGGGTGCGGATCAGGAGGTTGAAGTCCGCGGTGCCGTCGAGCCCCACGTAGCCCAGCGAGCCGCAGTAGCACCCGCGGGCCGCCCCTTCGAGCGCCGAGATGATCTCGCAGGCCCGGTGCTTGGGGGCGCCGGAGATGCTGCCGCCGGGGATCGCCGCCTCCAGGACGTCGAGGGCGTTCAGGCCACGCTCGAGCCGCCCCGACACGATCGAGACCAGATGCTGCACGTAGCGATACCGCTCCAGTCGGCAGAGGGCCTCCACGCGAACGCTCTCGGGCGAGCAGACCCGCGACAGGTCGTTGCGGAGCAGGTCGACGATCATCACGTTCTCCGCCCGATCCTTGGCGCTGGCCTCGAGGTCGGCCGAGGCATAGAGGTCGGCCTCCGGCCGCGCCGTCACCCGCCGTGTGCCCTTGATGGGATGCGTGCGGACCAGCCCCCTGGCAACCTGCAGGAACCGCTCGGGCGACATGCTGGCCACCTGCACGCTGCCCGCGTCGAGGAAGCAGGCGAAGGGCGCGGGATTCACCTCCCGCGCCCGCAGGTAGAGCGTCATGGGATCGACATCGGCGGTCACCTCGAACCGCTGCGCCAGGTTGACCTGGAAGATGTCGCCGGCCCGCACGAACTCGATCCCCCGGCGAACCATCTCCAGGTAGGCATCGGGGGTGTGCGTCGACCGCACGCCCGCGCGGCCCGGCAGCGGGAAGCGAGCGGCCGACGAGCCGGCCGTGGCCGCGGAATCGCGTGCGGCGGCGCCCCCTTCGAGCACGGCGGCCAGCCGACTGCGGGCTCGCGCGGCCCGCTCCAGCGGTCCGCGGGCCGGCACGCCCTGCGACATGAACCAGCCGCGGCCGAGATCGTGGTCGTAGGCGAAGACGAGGTCGTAGACGTGCAGCGAGAGCAGGGGGTCGGGGCCCGCGGCGGCAGGGGGCTCGAGTCCGAGACGGGCCAGCCCGCATTCGTAGGCGATCAGTCCGGCCACGCCTCCTTGGAAGGGCGGCAGTCCGGGGACGGTCGGGCTGGCGAGGTCGCCGAGCAACCGCCGCACGGCGGCGAAGGCGGCTGCGACATCCTGTCGGCAGGCGGACCAGTCGGCGCGGCGCTGGACCTGCCAGGAGTGGATGGGGTCCGCCGCCACGAACGAGTAGCGGCCCAGGCGCGGCGGCGCCGCGCCGTCGGCCGGATCGGGTCGATCGACGACGGCGCTGTCGAAGAACACGGCGTGCGACAGCCGGCCCGCATGCCGAAACACCGCCACGGGATCGAGGTCGGGGGCGGCCTCGGCCACCAGGCAGCCGGACGGCGTGAACCAGGAGTGGCCCAGCCAGGCATGCCGGGGAGCGGCCGGCGCCGCGATGAAGCCCGACGCGGAGGCAGTAGGGGAGTTCATGCCGGGGCGGGCTTCGTGGGGGTGGCCTCGGTGCCCCGTCGGGCCGAGGTCTCGGCAGCGCGGGCGGCCGCTCGAGAGGGGCCGTGCCCGATCTCCTGCTCGGTGAGATGTCCCCAGTCGAGTGGCTGGTCCTGCCGGTAGTCCTTGCCCAGCGTGACCGCGGTCACCGCCTTCGCCATCTCGTAGCCGAGGTAGAAGGCGTGGCTCGGGTCGACGTCGTCGCGGCCCGCGGCGGCGAGGTCGTCGAACAGCTGGAACGGGTCGCGGGAGTGCAGGTGCAGCCCGGCGCCCACCAGGTGGATCGTGCCCGCTTCGGCGAAGATCCGGAAGTTCTGGTCGCGGATGGCCGCCGCGAGCCGGTCGAGCGACTCGTGTCCGTGGGCCCGCGGCTTGCCGCCACGGAGCGTCACCAGCTGCGGCTCGACGTGCTTGGGGAGCGTGCGGTTGGTGACGGCGTGCCAGACCAGGGCGCGGGCCAGCGCGCACTCCCGCACGCTGCTGGAGGCCCAGTGGATCACCTCCGTCGTGAGCACCGAGCGGATGCCGGTCTCCTGGCAGAAGCCGAGCAGCAGGACGTTGATGCCGGCGGAGTCGACATCGGTGAGCTCGGTGAGGTTGCCGATGCCCATCATGATCTCTGCGGCCGGATGGCGACGGCGGACGTCGAGGTAGCGGCCGAGGCTCTCCGCGAACCCGAAGCCGATCGGCTCGAGCACCGGATCGAGCCGATGCCGCACGCCCGCCTTCGCCACCGCCTCGATCGTCGCCTCGAAGCCCTCGAGGCTGGACGGCACGTCGGGCACCACCACCACCTCGCAGCCCCAGTCGGCGGCCGCCGCGACGTTGGTGGAGTTCACCGACAGCACGAGGTCGGCGCCCGCCCTCACGGCCGCGGCCACCTCCACCGGATCGAAGCTGTCGATCGACACGCGGAAGCCCGAGTCGACGAGCGACCGAACGGCATCGCCGACCCCGGCCCACCGGTCGCCCGGATCGCAGCCGACGTCGATCCGGTCGGCGCCGGCGGCGGCGAGCCGGCGGGCCTCCGCCAGGAGATCGGCGGCCGCCAGCCGCGGCGCGTGGTTGATCTCGGCGATGATCTCGATGTCGTGGCGGCCGTAGCCCGTCAGGTCGCGTGACTTCTGCCCGAAGAACTCGTCGAGGGCTCGCAGGTCTTCGGGGCCGCGCTCGACGGGCAGCGGCGTGACCTCCGCGCAGGCCTCCAGGGGCCCGCGGCAGCCGCCCGGGATCTGGATCCGCGTGGTTCCCGGCGGCACCTCGAGCCGCTTGGCGATCCAGGGCGTGGTCATCAGTGCGGCCACGGTGATCGGCATCACCTGCACGCTCCAGTCGAAACCCGCCCGGGGAGCGAGCCGCTCCAGCACCTGCCGCAGCGAATGCTCGGCGAGCCGGCCGGTGACGAAGTGGATGCGGGGACGGTCGGCGGTCACGATGGGCTCGCGGAACGACGGAATCGGCAGTTTATCATGCTGGTCGTCGCCTCCCGCCCCGGGTTCGTCGAGCCAGCCGCCATGATTCTCGAGGGACTCGTGACCACGATCGCCCCCGACGGCCGCCTCCACGTGGCCGCCATGGGGCCGTGGATCGCCGACGACGAGCGGGCGACGGGGCGGATCACGCGGCTCGTGCTCCGGCCGTTCGCCACGAGCCAGACCGCCGAGCACTTCGCCCGCACCGGCTGCGGCGTGTTCCATGCGACCGACGACGCGCTGCTCGTGGCCCAGGTGGTCACCGGCGCCCGTGCCGCGCCGCCGCCGTCGCGGCCGGCGACCGCCGTGGCCGGCCGCGTGCTCGACGACGCCTGCCGGGCCTGGGAGTTCGCCGTCGACCGCGCCGACCGGTCCCAGGAGCGGCACGAACTCTCTGCCCGGGTCGTGGCGGAGCATGCCGGCCGGCCGTTCCTGGGCTTCAACCGGGCGGCCCACGCCGTCGTCGAGGGGGCGATCCTCGCCACCCGCGTGCACCTGCTCGGGGACGCCGAGGTGGGCCGTCGGCTCGAGGACCTGCGGGTGCTCGTCGACAAGACCGGCGGCCCCCGGGAACGCGAGGCCTTCGCCCTGCTCGAGGCCTTCGTCCGCGGCGGCTGACGGGGGGCCGTGCGAGACCGCTCGCTCGGGGTATGCTTGGAGGGCTATGCCCGATGCCCCCTCCTCCGCATCCCTGCAGCCCGATGCCGTCGAGGTCCGCGCGCCGTCGCGGATCCATCTCGGCATGCTTTCCTTCGGCGTGAAAGCGGCCCGCGTCTACGGGGGCGTCGGGGTGATGGTCGACCGGCCGGTCGTCCAGGTGCGGCTGCGGCGGTCGAAGCGGCTGGAGGCCCGCGGCCCCCACGCCGAGCGGGTCCTGAAATACGCCAAGTCGTGCATCGAGGCCTGGCGGCTCGGCGACGCGGCGTGTGCGCTCGAGGTGATCACGGCGCCTCCGGCGCACGTCGGCTTTGGCAGCGGGACGCAGCTCGGGCTGGCCGTTGCCGCCGGCGTTCGCCACCTGTTCGCGATGGGGGCGGAGGCCTCCGTGCCCCCCGGGGCGCCGCATCCGGTGCAAGACGAGCTGTCGCCCGGCGAGCACGACTGGCTGTTCGACATCCGGGACGCGATGTCGTTCGCCAGGGCGGTGGGCCGCGGGCGCCGGTCGTGCGTGGGGGTGTACGGATTCAGCCGCGGCGGCCTGATCGTGGAGGCCGGCCGCGTGATCCGCGACGACGCCGACGACGACACGACCCGCGACTTCTCGCCGATGGTGGCCCGCGTGCGGCTCCCCTCGACCTGGCGGTGCGTGCTGCTGATCGCCCGCGAGGCCGTCGGCCTGTCGGGCCAGGCGGAGCTGGAGGCGTTCGGCCGCCTGCCGCCGGTGCCCCACGAGGTGACCGCCGAACTCTCGCGGATCGCGATGCTCGACCTGCTGCCGGCGGCGGTGGAGGGCAAGTTCATCGAGTTCTCGCTCGCCGTGCGGAACTACGGCGCGCTGGCGGGCGGGCCGTTCGTGGCCGAGTCGCGGAAGCTGCCCTACGCCCAGGCCACGGCCGATCTCCTGGAGCTGCTCACCGAACTCAACGCCGTCGGCTGCACGCAATCGAGCTGGGGGCCCGCGGTGATGGCCGTCTGCGAAACACTCGACAAGGCCGGCGGGCTGGTCGACCGCCTGGAGTCGCTCGGCATGGGCAAGCATCACGACATCGTGATCTCGAAGTTCGACCAGCAGGGCGCGATGCTCCGCGTGATCGAGTGACGCCGCGAGGCTGACGGCAGCGGTCAGCCCCGGACGGGCAGGCCGTAGGCCGTGAGCACCTGCCGCAGCTTGGCGGCGAGCGGCGGCTCGAGCGGAACCAGCGGCAGCCGGATCTCGCCGGTGTCACGGCCGAGCATCGCCATCGCGGCCTTGATCGGGATCGGATTGCTCGCCAGGCCGAGCAAATCGCGGCACAGGCCGAAGAGCTTCGCGTGGAGCGCCCGGGCCGTGGCGCGGTCGCCCGCGTCGAAGGCGTCGCAGAGCGCCTTCATGTCGGCCGGCACGACGTTGCCCACCACCGAGATCACGCCCCGTCCGCCGACGGCCAACAGCGGCAGTGTCATGCTGTCGTCGCCGGAGAGCACGGTCAGGTCGGTGGCGGCGAGGATCTGCGAGGCCTGGTCCATCGAGCCGGTCGCCTCCTTGAGCATGGCGATGGAGGGGAGTTCGGCGAGCCGGATGATCGTCTCCGGCTCGATGTTGCGGCCGGTCCGCGTGGGAATGTTGTAGACGCAGATCGGGATGTCGACGGCCTCGGCGAGGGCCTTGAAGTGCTGGTAGATGCCCTCCTGCGTCGGGCGGTTGTAGTACGGGCCCACCACGAGCGCCGCGTCGGCCCCGGCCTTGGCGGCGAACTTCGTGAGCCGCACCGCCTCGGCGGTGGAGTTGGACCCCGTGCCCGGCATCACGCGGATCCGGCCGGCGGCCGCGGCGATGCTCTCGGCGATCACCCGCTCGTGCTCGTCGTGCGTGAGCGTCGGGGACTCTCCGGTCGTGCCCACCGGGCAGATGCAGGTCGTGCCGGCCCGGACCTGGAAGTCGATCTGCTCGGCGAGCCTGGCCGAGTCGAGCTTGCCGTCGCGGAAGGGCGTGACGATGGCGACCGACAGGCCGGCGAACTTCTCGGCGCGGGTGGGCATGGCAGACGGACCTCGGAAGGTGCGGGGGCTACGGCGGGAGCCACGGCGGCCGTGCTTGCCGATTCCCGTGGCGGGCGGGAGGATAGGGTTTTTCCGAACATGCGGCAAACCCCGGACAGCGGCGGGCGAGAGGACGAACCATGGGCCAGCGGAGTGCGGACGTCGCCAGGCCGACGCTGCGGATGGGCCGGCCCCGGCAGGCGGCGGTCGCGGCGGCGGAGACGGTCGTCGCCGGCGGCGGCCATCCGGCGACGATCGGCGTCGTGCTCGGCACCGGTCTCGGCGGACTGGCCGACCGGCTCACGGGCCGCTGGTCGATGCCGTCGACGGAGACCGGCTGGCTCGCGAAATCGACCGCCACCGGCCACGCCGGGCGGATCGTCTGCGGCACGCTCCGCGGAACGCCGATCGCGATGCTCCAGGGACGCGTGCACGGCTACGAGGGCTTTCCCCCCGAGACGCTCACCCGCGGCATCGAACTGCTCGCGGCGCTGGGGGTGACGCAGGTGCTGTTGACCAACGCCTCGGGCGGCCTCAGGCACGACATGACCGGCGGCGAACTGGTGGTCGTCACCGACCACATCGACATGGTGCGGCGGCCGTGGGGCGATGCGCTCGAGCCCGACGCCGCCGGGGAACGGCCGCCGCGGCACGGCTCCTACGATCCGGCCCTCGCCGACCTGGCACTGGCGGCGACGCGGCAGGCGGGCGTGATCGCCCGCAAGGGCGTCTACGCATTCCTCTCCGGCCCGACCTACGAGACGCGGTCGGAATACCGCATGCTCCGCCGCATGGGCGCCGACGTGGTCGGCATGTCGACGGTGCCCGAGGTGGTGGCCGCGGCGCGGATGGGGCTCGACGTCGTCGTCTGCTCGGTGGTGACCAACGTCGCCAAGCCCGACGCGCTCGCGCACGTCGACACCGACGCGGAGGATGTCTGCCGCATGGCCGCCACCGCGGCAGACGGCGTGTGGGCGATCCTCGAGACCCTCGCGGCCCGCGCCGCCGGACGGCCATGCGTGTCGTGCTGACCAACGACGACGGCGTCGACGCGCCGGGCCTGGCGGCGCTCGAGCGGGCCGCGGCGGTGCTCGGGGCGACGCTCGTGGTCGTCGCCCCCGCGGAGTGCCATTCGGGCTGCGGTCACCGGGTGACGACGCGGGCGGCGATCCGGATCGACGACGTGGGGCCGGGGCGGTTTCGGGTCGCCGGCACGCCGGCCGACTGCGTGCGGATCGCCCTGGCGAAGCTGGTGCCCGACGCGGCGCTGGTGCTCTCGGGCATCAATGCGGGCGGCAACCTCGGCGCCGACATTCATCATTCCGGGACGGTCGCCGCCGCCCGCGAGGCGGTCTTGCACGGTGTGCCGGCGATCGCGGCGTCGCAGTACCACCGCGCCGGCCAGCCGATCGACTGGAGCCGCTCGGCCCGCTGGGTGGCGGACGTGCTGGCCGACCTCCGCGGCCGTTCGGTTGCGCCGGGCGAATTCTGGAACGTGAACCTCCCCGACCTGCCGGCTGATGCGGCCGACCCGCCGGCCGTCGACTGCGCGGTGGACGGGTCGCCCTTCGGCCTCGGCTACCGGCTGACCGCCGAAGGGTGGGCCTACGAGTCGAGCTACCACGAGCGGCCGCGGGTCCCGGGGGGCGACATCGACGTCTGTTTCGGCGGCGGGATCGCGGTGTCGCGGGTCCGAGCCGTGTAGCGCGGGTCGTGTGGTGGAGCGCGGGTTTTCAACCCGCGTGCGCTCGGCACAGGTTGAAAAACCTGTGCTACTCGGGGAAGGAGCGCGGGTTTCCAACCCGCGACACGTGGGCACGGGTTGAAACCCCGTGCTCCACCTACGTCACGCCAGGTCCGCGTCGAACACCCGCACCTGCGCCCACCCGGTGGCGTTTTCGGCGATGAACCGCCGGTGCCGCTCGGCATCTTGATAGGCGTCGTGGGCGGCGTGCGACTCGAACACGATCACCAGTGCCACGTCGTGTTCGCGGTCGTTCACCTCACGGTCGTACTCGGGGGCGCGGGTGCCCGCCGAGAAATACACCGTGCCCGGATGGCCGGTGAGGTGCTCCCGGCAGGCGGCCACCAGCCGCGCCGCAGCCTCGGGCGTGCGGTCGCGGAGCGTGAAGTAGACGGCGTGCGAGAGCTGCGGCATCGGTCGGTGGTCAGCCCGGGTTCGAGTCGCGGGCCGCCTGCACCGGCGCGGGATCGGGGCTCGGCATCGACTCGCCGGCACGCCGGGGCACCGCCGGGCCGATGATTTCCTCCACCTCCGTGTCGTCGAGCATCTCGCGGGTCTCGAGCGCGCCGGCCAGGCGGTCGAGCTTGTCGCGGTTGTCGGAGAGCAGCTTCACGGCGCGCTCGGCGGCGTCGTTGAGGATCCGAGCCACCTCCTCGTCGATGATCTGCGCGGTCCGCTCGCTGAACTCCCGGTGCTCGTAGACGTCGCGGCCAAGGAAGGGATGCTCGTTGGAGGTGGCGCAGGCCACCGGCCCCACGCGGTCGCTCATGCCCCAGTTGGCCACCATCTTCCGGGCGATGCGCGTGGCCTGCTGGAGGTCGTTCTCCGCGCCGGCGGTGTACTCGCCGAACACGATCTTCTCCGCCGCCCGGCCGGCCAGGCCGAGGACGAGCCGATTGACGAGCGCCGACTCCCCGATGTTCATCCGGTCTTCCTCGGGCACGAGCTGCGTCACGCCGAGCGCCCGGCCGCGGGGGATGATCGTCACCTTGTGCAGCTTGTCGACGCCGGGCAGAAGCCAGGCGCCGAGGGCGTGCCCGGCCTCGTGGTAGGCCGTCATCTTCTTCTCGCGGCCGGTCAGCACCTCCTCCCGCTTCGGCCCCATCAGCACCTTGTCGCGGGCGTAGTCGAAGTCGGAGGAGTCGACCGCATTCTTGTCGTGCCGGGTCGCCCACAGCGCGGCCTCGTTGACGAGGTTGCGGATGTCGGCGCCGGTGAGCCCGACGGTGCCCCCGGCGAGCCGCTCGAGATCGACGTCCGACGCCAGCGGCACGTTCCGCGTGTGCACCTTGAACAGGGCCAGGCGGGCCTTCTGGTTGGGGCGGTCGACGGTCACGTGCCGGTCGAACCGGCCGGGGCGGAGCAGGGCGGGGTCGAGGACGTCGGGGCGGTTGGTCGCCGCGAGCACGATCACGCTCTCCGACGGGCTGAAGCCGTCCATCTCCGAGAGGATCTGGTTGAGCGTCTGTTCCCGCTCGTCGTGACCGCCCCCGAGGCCCGCGCCGCGGACGCGGCCGACGGCGTCGATCTCGTCGATGAACAGGATGGCGGGCGAAGCGTCTTTGGCGGTCTTGAACATGTCGCGGACCCGCGAGGCCCCGACGCCCACGAACATCTGGATGAACTCACTGCCCGAGATCGAGAAGAAGGGCACCCCCGCCTCGCCGGCGACGGCCCGGGCGAGCAGCGTTTTGCCCGTGCCCGGCGGACCCATCAGCAGCACCCCCTTGGGCACGCGGCCGCCGAGCCGCTGAAACTTCTGTGGATCCTTGAGAAACTCCACGATCTCCTGAAGGTCGGCCTTCACCTGGTCGAGGCCGGCCACGTCGGCGAAGGTCACCTGCTTTTCGCCGGCGGCGTAGCGCTTGGCCGGCGACTTGGAGAAGCCGCCGAGAAACCCGGTGTTGCCCAGCGGGTCGCGGGCCCGGCGGAGCGTCATCCAGAAGCCGGCCATCAGCAGCAGGGGCACGAGCATGTAGAGGCCCATCAACAGGCCGGTGCCGTCGGTGGGCGTCCGGGTCAGCTTCTTGATCTCGTCGTGCTCCTGCATCAGCCGATCGAAGCCCTCCCGGAGGTAGGGATTGAGGTCGAGCGAGAAGGTTTTCTGGGGCTTGCGGCCGGGGGTCTCGCCGGCGGGGAGCTCCTTGACGAACTCGCCGTCGAGGTGGTCGCCGGCGAGGACGACGCGGGCGACGTTGTCGGCCTTCACCTGCCGGACGAACTCGTCGTAGGAGATGGCGTCGCGCGACGCGGTCGCGTTGCCCGTGAGGAGAGTCGCGAGAGCCACCGCGCCGAGGATCAACAGGATCACCATCGGCATGCCCGCAGGCCGGCCGAGGAGGGGATTTTTCGAGGACGGTCCCTGCGGTCGCGGGGCGGAATCCATGAACGCGAACTGCTCTTGATTGGGGAATCGGAACGCCGACTGGCGGCACGCGGGCGGGAGGCCGGCGGTCGCGGGTAGTCTACTCTATGCATGTGGCGGCGGGCTGCCCGCGGCGGCGGCCTCCGCCTCCGCGGCGGAGGCCCGGATCGAGCCCGGCGAGGGATCGTGATGCAGGAGAATCTGTCGGCAGGCCGCGCGGTGAAGCGGGGAGTCGTGGCCGTGGCCCGGCGGGGCGGTCGCTTCCTGGCGATTCGCCGCGGCAGGTCGGTCGCCGCCGGCGGCCGGGTCTGTTTTCCCGGTGGCCACATCGAGCCGGGGGAGGCCGAGCAGGAAGCGGTGGTCCGCGAGTGCCGCGAAGAGCTGGCCGCCGTGGTCGAGCCCGATGCGTGCGTGCATCGCAGCGTGACCACCTGGGGCACGTCGCTCGCGTGGTGGACCGTGCAGCTCGCCGAGGGAGATCTCGTGCCGCATCCGGTGGAAGTCGACGAGATTCTCTGGCTCTCGCTGGAGGAAATGCTCGCCGAGCCGACACTGCTCTCGGGCAACCGGGAGTTTCTCGAGGCGGTGATCGCCGGTCGCGTGCAGCTGTAGGCCGCCGTGGCCGACCGGGCAGATCAGCGGGTCACGGCTCGGGCGGCGTTGGCGCGAGGGGCGGCTCCGGCGTGGTGCCGTCGTCCCGCTTGAAGATCACGCCCGGGGGATCCCGCGGAGGCTCGAGCGGCGCAGGATTCGCCTCGGCCTCCAGCATCGCGCGGAAGCGATTGGGCTCCGCGGGCGCGGTGGCGGAGGCCTGGCGCACGCGAGCATCCGGGCAAGGCCGCGTCTCCGCCATGCGAACCTGGGCGAGCCACGACTCGAGCGTCCTCCGTTCGTGGGCGGTGAGTGGAGCGGCGACGCGGCGGGAGCGGCCCGCATCGGTGGGATGCGTCGCGGCGAGCATCCGCACGAGCGTGGTCGGATCGCGGTCGGGACCGACCGTCTCCAGGAAGGTGGCGATGTTGGCGAGCGTGTCCACGCGATCCGGGCGGGTGGAGGCGGGACCGCGCTCGAATCGCGGTTCGTGCCCCGCCGGGCCCCCGTGGCAGGCGCCGGCAGCGCAGCGATTCACGAGCAGCGGCTGCACCTGACGGGTGAACTGGCCGACGAGTTCGGGAGGCAGATCGGCCGCAGACGCCGAAGCGAGGGTAAGAGCAAGCAGCGGGAACAGGCCGACGCGCGCGGGCATGGAAGCGGCTTCCGGAGGGGGGCGGGGAGGGTAGGCTTTCCGCATCGGCGGCTCAAGACGGCTCGCTTGTGGCGAACGCCGGAGAATCCCTAGACTCCGCCGCCACACGCCCCGACCACATCCACCCGAGGAGATCCATGGAACGCACCTTCGTCATGTTCAAGCCCGACTGCCTGGAGCGGGCGCTGCTCGGCCGGATCCTTTCCCGGTTCGAGGAGAAGGGGCTGCGGTTGGTGGCCATGAAGATGATGCGCGTGACGCCGGCCCTCGCGAAGCAGCACTACGCGGAGCACGTCGAGAAGCCCTTCTATCCGGGGCTCGAGCAGTTCATCACGGCCTCACCGGTGGTGGCCACGATCTTCGAGGGGCCCGAGGTGATCCGCGTGGTCCGCGAGATGCTCGGTGCGACCAGCGGCTTGAAGGCGGCGGCGGGCACGATCCGTGGCGACTACTCGGCCAGCCGGCAGATGAACCTCGTGCACGCCTCCGATTCCCCCGAGTCTGCGGCCCGCGAGATCGGGATCTACTTCAAGGCCGATGAGATTCAGCGCTGGGATCCGACCCTGGCATGCTGGCTGCAGGCTCCCGGCGAGGCGTGACCGCGGGATCGCGCTGGCTTGCCTGGAAGCGTAACCGCGTAAGCGGTACGGCTGCACCACGCTGGGCTCTGCTTCGGCCCCCATCGCTTACGCGATTGGGCTTCCGGGAGAGGCGTGTGCGAGTGTGCGCACAGCACAACCACCCCTGGCCGCCGGCGTGACGCCGTAGCGGAGCCGATCCGGGGCTACTTCCGCGTTCCTCGGCGCCGGGCCCGCTTGGTCGCCTTGGCATCGGCTCGGGCGGCCCGCTCCTCTTGGCGGTACACGCGGACCGCCTCGGGGTGGGCCCCCTTCCAGACGTCCGGCCGGAGCGCGTGGTAGTCGGTCTCTCCGGCCA
>Ga0194129_10004279_pt1 | contig 19137 bp, 17 predicted proteins | sample TA2KigCa35mmetaG_FD_150862 | JGI IMG/M metagenome (GOLD analysis project Ga0194129, IMG submission 150862) | Freshwater microbial communities from Lake Tanganyika, Tanzania - TA2015038 Kigoma Deep Cast 35m | ecosystem: Environmental > Aquatic > Freshwater > Lake | place: Tanzania: Lake...
CGCGCGCACGACGGCGTGCCGGTGCGCCACCGCCCCCACGGTGCGCAGGCCGCGCGGCTCCACCGTCGCCGCGCCCATGACCGTGTGCAGCGCCCGCTGCAGGTGCTCGACGACGAGGGCGTGCTCACGCGCGTCCTTGTCGCTCGACCACAGCTCGGCGGCGCGCGTGGCGGGGCGCGTGCCGGCCACCGCGTCGGTGGTGACTTGCGTGTCGTCGACGACCACCAGCCGCTCGGGGCTGGTGCCGAGCAGCGCCACGCCGGCGCGCGGCGCCAGGAGGTAGGGGGCGCCGCCGCCGTGGGCCGCGTGGGCCAGCAGCGACGTCCACAGCGAAGGTACGCGCGCGAACGCGCTGGGCAGGGGCACGAAGAAGCGCCGCGCCAGCACCACCTTGTCGACATCGCCGGCGGCGATCGCGGCCAGCGCCGCCGCCACCGCGGCCCGGAAGCGCGGGCCGTCACGGTCGACGACGTCAACAACGTCCTGCGCGTCCGGCGCGACGCGCGTCGTCGCGCCGGACGCCGGCCACGGCAGCACCGACAGCCGCGCCGGCTCGACCCACAGCGCGCCACCAAACGGCGCCCACGCCGCGTCGATGTCGTCGCCCTGGTCGTCGTCGCCGGCGTTGGCGTCGTCGTCGCGCGGGCCCTCCCGGCCGGCGGGGGCGAATCGTGCCGCGCCGACGACCACGGCGTCGGCGGGCAGCTCGGCGAGCGCCGTCGCCGCGTCCGTCGCCGGCGGCGACGCGAACGTGCGCCGCGCGCCCTCAGCCACCACCAGGCGATGGTCGTCAACGAAGGCGGCGCGCGGATAGCTCGCGTCGGACCACGTCGAGGATGACGACCCGGGGGCCCACGGCGCGGTCATCCGCGCTCGCCCACGGTGATCCCCACCGCCCCACCCACCAGCGGCTCCTGCCACGTGCGCGCGAAGCCGGCGGCGTCGAAGCGCGCGCGCAGCGCCTCGCCCGACGGGAACGTGGCGATGGTGCGGTCGAGGTAGCGGTAGGCGTGGGCGTCGCCCGACAGCGCGCCGCCGATGCGCGGCAGCAGGTGCCTTCGGTACTGCGCGTACAGCGCCGCGAACGGGCCGGGGCGCGGCGTGCCGAACTCCAGCACGATGGCGCGCCCGCCGGGCACCAGCACGCGGCACAGCTCGCGCAGCGCGCGGTCGACGTCGAGCACGTTGCGCAGCCCGAACGACATCGTCACCGCGTCGAAGCTCTGATCGGGAAACGGCAGCGCCGTCGCGTCACCCGTCTGCAGCGACAGCGCCGCGCCGCGCGGGTGCTCCGTCGCCTTGCGCCGGCCGTGGGCCAGCATCTCCGTCGACACGTCGACGCCGGTGACGCGCTCGACCTCGGGGCGGTGCAACAGCAGCAGCGCGACGTCAGCGGTGCCGGTGGCCACGTCGAGGACGCGCAGCCCCGCCGCCGCCGACGGCTTCGGCAGGTGGCCCAGGGCGCGCTTGCGCCACCCGGTGTCGAGCCCGAACGACAGCACGCGGTTCAACGCGTCGTAGCGGTGGGCGATGCGGTCGAACATGCGATCGACGCCAACGCGGCTCTCTTCACCGGGGGCCGCGACCGAGGAGGGCGTCGAGGAAGACGACGAGGGCGAGGGCGAGGGCGAGGCGGGAGAGGGCGACGACGTCGTCACGGGCGCTCCGGCAGCGGCGGGTGGAGGGTGCGGCCGACGGCGGCGGCGACGCGGGCAACGTCGGTCATCAGGCCGCGGAAGGCGTCGAGGGTCAGCGCCTGCTCGCGATCCGAGCGGGCGCGGGCGGGGTCGTCGTGCACCTCGACGAGCAGGCCGTCGGCGCCGGCGGCGACGGCGCCCTTCGCCAGCGCGGCGACGAGGCGGGCGTCGCCGGCGGCGTGGGACGGGTCGACGACGACGGGCAGGCGCGTGCGGGTCTTCAGCAGGGCGAGGGCCGACAGGTCGAGGGAGAAGCGCACGCCGTGCTCGAACGAGCGGATGCCGCGCTCGCAGAGGATCACCGACGGGTTGCCGGCGGACAGCACGTGGTCGGCGGCGCCGAGCAGCTCGTCGACGGTGCAGCCGAAGCCGCGCTTCAGCAGCACCGGGCGACGGGTGCGCCCGAGCCGGCGCAAGAGCGGGATGTTCTGCATGTTGCGCGCGCCCACCTGCAGCAGGTCGACGCTCTCGGCGAAGGCGTCGACGTCGCTCTCGCCGAGCACCTCGCTGACGACGGGCAGGCCCGCGGTGCGGCCGGTGTCGCGCAGCGGCCGCAGGGCGTCCTTTCCCGGCCCGTTCCAGCCGTAGGGGTGCGTGCGCACCTTGGTGACGCCGGCGCGCAGCAGGGCGGCGCCGGCGTCGCGCACGGCGTGGGCGATGTGCTCGACGCGGCCCTCGTCGTCGACGCTGCAGGGCCCGGCGATCACGGGCAGCGCCGCGCCGCCAAACGCCACGCCTGCCACGTCGACGACCAGCGGCGCGCCGGCGGACAGCGTCGACAGGAAGGGCCCGGGCTCCCGCACCTCGACGACGCCGTCGAGGGCCCGCAGAGCCTCCGAGCCCGGCCCATGGGCGACGACGGCGAGCACCGCCGGCTGGCCGTCGGCGAAGAGGTGGACGACGACACCGTCGTCGCGCAGGCGCTCGGCCGCGCGGGTCGCCGACGACGGGGAATCGAACACGACGAGCACGAGGACTCCGGGCCGCGGGGGCGACGTTGGTTTTGAGGTTCAAGACCACGTGAACCTTGTGAACGCTACGAACCACGCCGGGATCTGTCCAGACCGCCGGCCTCGCAGCGGCGTCGCCGGGTGGCCCAGCGCGCGGGCGCGGTCCGATCAGAGCGGGTGGACGACGACATCGGGCGGCGGCTCGAGCACGAAGGCGCCCTCGGGCAGGGACGCCGGGTTCCACGTCGCCTGCGGCAGTGACAGCACGACGACGCCCGGGCCGCCGGCGGGGGCGTCGACCAGCGTCAGCTCGAGCCGGCGGGCGAATGCGGCGCCGCCGACTTCGACGAAGTCGCTGCAGCGCGCGCGCACCAGCGCGCGGCCGTCGCGGCCCTCGACGACGACGCCGACGAGGGCGTCGTCGGTCACGCGGGCGGTAACCACCCAGGCGCCGCGCCGATCCGCCGCGTCGCGCTCGACGCGCGCGGTGTACGTGCCGTCGTCGTCGTCCACGGCGACCAGCCGGACGCGCGGCAGCGCGCGGTCGGCGACGGCGTCGACGGGCGCGCGGCCGAGCAGCAGGGCGACGGCGTCGTCGGGCAGCAGCGGCAGCCCGAGCACGCGGCGCAGCGTGCCCTCATCGGCGGGGCCGCGCAGGAACTGTGGCGAGCCCGCGGTGGCGTCGTAGAGCGTGACGACGTCGCCGTGGGCGACCACGATCTGCTGCGGCGCCTCGAAGAACGAGCGCACCGCCACCATCAGCCGGTCGGGGGCGGCGGCGATCACGTCGACGGTGACGCTGGCCACCGCGCCGCCCACGCCGGGCAGCCCGGCCTTCGCCACGCCGTCGACGGCGTGGCGTCGTGCGGCGGCCACCTGCAGCCGCGTCGCGACGCTGGCGTCGTTCAGGGCGTGCACCGCCGGGAAGCGCGGCGCGTGGGCGCAGCCTGCCACCGTGATCGTCCCCGTCGGTCCTGCCAGCGCCAGACCAACGAGCACCAGCAAGCGGCGCCAGCCCGCCGCGATCATCGCGCGCCACCGGGGGGCGTCGTCGTGGGCGTCGTCGTCGTCGCGGCGTCGAGGCGGCGCAAGAGCCGCGCGGCGCGCGGCGAAGGCGCCGCGACGAGCAGCGCGCGCGCGCGCGCCGCGGCCAGCCGGGCCTCGTCGACGCTGGCGCCCGCGGCGCCGCGATCGAGCGCCCGCTGCTCGGCCACCGCGCGGTGGAACCACACCTCGCCGTCGTCGGGCAAGAGGCGCGTCGCCCGGCGCAGCGCGACGACGGCGTCGTCGACGTCGCCGCGGCCGAGCAGCGCCCAGCCCCACGAGTCGATGACGGCGCCCGACAGCGGCGCGCGCACCACCGCGCGCCAGGCCCAGGCGCGGGCGTCATCGGCCCGCCGCGACGAAGGACCGGCGGCGACTTCGTCGCCGTGGGCGTCCTGCTCGGCGGTGGCGAAGGCGAGCAGGTTCAGCGCGTCGACGGAGGCGCCGCGCCGCTCCACCAGGCGCTCGACGAGCTCCACCGCCGCGAGCGCCTGCGCCGGCGACGTCGCCTGCTGCTCGAGCAGGCGCGCCCACGCCAGCGTGAGCGCCGGGTCGTCGGGGTGACGCAACAGCTGCGCCTGCAGCACCGCGCGGGCCTCGCCGGGGGCGCCCACGGCGTCCTGCACGAAGGCGATGCTCCACGCCTCGGCGGGCGACGGCGGGCGGCGCGCGATCAGGGCATCCATGGCCTGCCGCGCCGCCGCCTGCCGTGACGGCCGGGCCTGCGGCGCCACGGCGGCCAGCGCGTCGAGCAGGCGCTCCGCGGGGCCGTGGCTGGCGAGCACGTCGAGCAGGCGGGCGATCGCGTCGTCGGCGGCGCCGTCGCCGGCGGTGGCGCGCGCGCACAGCGCCGCGGCAAAGACGCTGACGGCGACGTCGTGACCGTCGCCGCCGTCGGCCCCCGGGGTGGCGCGGTGGGGGGCGGCGCGGTCGCCGGCGTCGACGGCGCATGCGGCGGCGCGGGCGGCGCCTGCCTGCCCGCGCGCCAGCAGCAGGCGCGCGCGCTCCAGCGTGAGGACATCGCTGCCTCCGGTGACCGGCAGCGCGGCCAGCGCGTCGTCGAGCAGGCCGGCGCGCTCGAAGGCATCGGCGACCAGCAGGCGGCTGCCCTCGCCGTCGTCGTCGGCGAGCCACGCGCGGGCCAGCGCGCGCGCCTCGTCGGGGGCCGACAGCGCAAGCGCCGTCAACAGGCCGGTGCGCACGTCGGGGCCGTCGCCGTCGTGGCGGGCGAGGGCGGCGGCGGTGCGGGCGGCGTCGTCGAAGCGGCCGGTGGCCCACTGCAGATCGCGCTGCAGGCGCAGGGCGTCGCCGTCTTGTTTGCGGATGGACAGGGCGCGCTGCAGGTGGACGAAGGCGCGGTCGACCTCGCCGCGGTCGGCGAAGACGCGGGCCAGCGCCACCCAGCCGTCGACGGCGCCGCCGGCGCGAGCCATCCAGGCGGCGACGACCGCTTCGGCCTCAGCGAGCGCGCCGCCCTGCACGAGCAGCTCGGCGAGGGCGGCGGAGGCGCCCGCGTCGCCGGGGCGGGCGGCGAGGGCGCGGCGCAGGGCGGCCCGGGCGGCCTCGCCGTCGCCGAGCAGCGCGCGCGCGGCGGCGCGCGCCTGCAGCGCCAGCACGATCGCGTCGACGTCGTCGCCGGCGCGCTCCACCGCGGTGGCGGCGGCGACGTCGGCGGCCTCGGCGTCGCCGGCGACGAGCAGGGCCTCGGCCAGGCGGCGGTGCAGGAACGCCGAGCGGTCGTCGTGGCGACAGGCGGCCCGCAGCTCGGCGATGGCCGCGGGCACGTCGCCCTGCTGCAGCAGCACCTCGGCTTGCAACGCCGCCCGCGTGGCCTCGGCCGACGGCTCGCGCCCCGGGGGCACCGCCGCCGGGGCGGGGGCCGTCGCCCCGGTCGCCGCCGTCGCGGCGGCGGCGGCGATGGGCGCCGCCGCCCGCGCCGCGGTGGACGACGTGTCGACGACGACCGCGGAGCCGGCGGCGCAGCCGCTGATCGACATCGCCAGCCCGCTCAGGCCGAGCGCCCAGCGGGCGCCGAGCGCGGCCGCGGCGCGGCGTCGTCGGCGCGTCGGAGGGCCAGCGGTCATCGTCGTCACTCGAGGGACTTCAGCACGATCCGGGCGTCGGCGACGTCGAACTTGCGCCAGTCGTGGGGCAGCGCCGGCGCCTTCTCGTCGAGCACCTTCTGCGCCCACCGCCGCGCCTCGTCGTCATCGCCGTTGTCGCGCTTCAGCTGCGCGAGCCGCACCATCGACGCGGTGAAGTGGGGGTTGCGCCGCAGCACCTCGAGGTACGACGCCTCGGCGCGATCGTCGGAGCCGCCGGCCAGACCGGGGACGGCGTGGTCGATCTCGCCCAGCGTGTTGCGCGCGAAGTGGAAGTTCGGGTCGAGGGCCAGCGTGCGGTTCAGGCCGCTGCGCAGGTCGCCGATCATGAACAGCGAGTTCATGACGCCCTTGGTGCGGCCGACGCAGGCCATGTTGGCGCTGGTCCAGAAGATCGCGGCGGGGTTCTTGCCGTCGACCTGCTGCGCCTTCATGCCCGCCGCCTGTCCCTTCTCGTACCAGACGAGCTTGCTGGCGCCGCCCTTCTCGAGGTCGCCGAGGCGCATGTACGCGCGGGCGACGTCGGCCCAGCCGTCGCTTCGTACGCGGGCGGGCAGCGTGGCGTCGGCGAGGGCGGCCTCGTACAGCGCGATGGCGCGCTGCAGGTTCGCCGGGGTGTTGGCGTCGGTCTCGACGAGGCGTCGGGGCTCGGCGAGCGGGTCGGCGGGCGGCGTCGCCGGGGTCGCGGCGGGCGCGGGGCCGGTCGCCGGGGCGTCATCGGCGCGGGCGCCATCGGCGGCGATGAAGACGGCGAGCAGGCAGCACGACAGCAGCGGGCGCTTCATCGGGACCTCCACGAGGCAGACGATGGCCCCGGCGTCGTCGTCGGGCAAGCCCCGCGACCGGCGTCTCAGGGGACCGCGGGTGCGCGCGCGTGGCGCCGTCAGTGCAGGACGGTCGAGTCGTCGGGCAGCGTGCGCAGCAGCAGCGTCGCCAGCGCGTCGTTGGCGAGCTTGAGCCGCGCGACGAGGTTGGTCTCCTCGAGGGCGCGCTGGCGGGCCGGCGTCTCGTCGAGCAGGGCGGCGCAGACGAGGTCGGAGACGACCTCGGCGTCGGCAAGGCGCAGCGGCAGGTCGCCGAGGGTGTCCTTGCACTCGGGGTGGGCGTCGAGCAGGCGGGCGTAGCAGCTGCGCAGCGTCGTCAGCTGGGCGGCGATGCCGTCGCCGCCGGTGTCGGCAAGGGGGCGGGCGCGCACCCGGCGGTACAGCCGCCCGCCGTCCAGCGGCAGCTCGTCCTCGAAGGCGACGCGTCCGACGCCCTGGAGCAGGATATGGAACCGCCCGTCGGGCAGGCGCTCATGGTGCACGACGCGGCCGAGGCCGGCGACGCGGGCGACGCCCAGGGGAGCCTGCCCCTGCGTGGCGTCGAGCAGGACCACCGCCATGTGCTGGTGACCGGCGAGCACGTGCTCGGTCATCTGCCGGTAGCGCGGCTCGAAGACGTGCAGGGGCAGCAGCGTGTGCGGGAAGAAGACGGTGCCGGGCAAGGGGAAGATGGGCAGCGCCGGCAGGGCCGCAGCGAGCAGGTCGGGTTCGTCGTCACGTGGCGCCATGGGGAGGGGGTCTTTCACGTCGGGGTCTTTCATCCTGCGGCAGCTTGTGCGACGTAGCAACCGTGGCCCACGACGACGACCATCACGGTCCAACCGCTGGATCCGGCCCTGCCCCGGGGGGCGCGCGCGCAGTGGGCATCGCGCCCGTCCGACCGTTCGATGGCGCGGCCTTCGAGGCGGCGGTCACCGCGTTGTTGCGCGCCTGCGGCGTCGACGAAGCGCAGCTGACGACGGGCCACATGCGCTCGACGCCGCGCCGGGTGCGCGAGCTGTGGGAGCGCCGCCTGCTCGGCGGCGCCGCGCAGGAGCTGGCCGACATCCTCGGGCCCGGCTTCGAGGATCCCCGCAGCGACCTCGTCGTCGTCCGCGGCATCGCCGTGCACGGTGTCTGCCCGCACCACCTCGTGCCGTTCCGCGGCGTCGCCCACGTCGCCTACCTTCCCGGCGGCCGCCTGCACGGCTTCGGCCGCATCGCCCGGCTCGTCGACGCCATCGGCCACCGCTTCACCTACCAGGAGTGGCTGACCCGCGACGTCGCTGACGCCCTCGTCACCCACGGCGGCGCCCGCGGCGCCGCCTGCGTCGTCGAGTGCGAGCAGCTCTGCCTGCTGCTCGGCGAGGATCGCCGTGGGGACGAGCGCGTCTGGACGTCGGCGTACTCCGGCGTGCTCGAGCAGGACGCCACCCTGCGCGCCGAGGTGCTGCGCACCCTCGAGCTGCCGCGCGCCACATGAGCGGCGACGCGCCCGCTCCGGCTGGTCCACCCGCGTCGTGGTCGTCGTCGTCGCCTTCAGCGGCGCTGCCGACCCGCGCCGTCGTCGTCGACGATGCGCTGCAGTGGCTGCGGGCGCAGGACGCTTCGTCGCTGTCGGGCTGCTCGTTCGTCAGCTCGATCCCCGACGTCAGCGAGACGGGGATGTCGTTTCCGGCGTGGCTCTCGTGGTTCGCGGCGACGGCGGCGTTGCTGGTCGAGCGGACCCCTGAGGACGGGCTGCTGGTGCTGACGCAGACCGACATCCGCCGCGACGGCCGTTGGGTCGACAAGAGCTTCCTCGTGCTGCAGGCGGCGTTGTCCGCTGGGGCGACGCTTTTGTCGCGCAAGGTCATCTGTCGGCGGCCGGTGGGTCACACGTCGTCGGCGCGGGCGGCGTACACCCACCTGCTGGTGCTGTCGCGCGGGCTGCTGCTCGCCCCGGCGCGGCCCGAGGTGGTGCCCGATGTGATCGCCGACGGCGGCCCGGTGACGTGGACGCGCGGCCTCGGGCTGCACGCCTCGTTCGCCTGCATCGACGTCGTCACGCGCTACACGGCGTCGCGCACGGTGGTCGATCCTTTCTGCGGCGAGGGCATGGTGTTGGCGTGCGCCAACGCCCGCGGCCTGCACGCCCTGGGCGTCGAGAAGAACGGCAAGCGCGCCGAGCGGGCGCGGCGGCTGCGGATCGAGGGTGGCGTGGCGCGCAAGGGCTGACGACGCGATCGTCGCCGTCAGGGTGCTGTGCTCTTCAGGGTGCTCTTCAGCGCGGTCGTCGTGGTCGTCAGCGCGCCCTTCAGCGCGCGCCGAGGTCGAGGCCGGCGAGGGCGGCTTCGCCGGTGCGTCGTCGGCCCGAGTTGCTCATGACGAAGCGTTCCGACTTCAGGAAGTCGTCGGCCGGGAGAGGCTTGGCGAAGTGGTAGCCCTGCCCGTAGTCGATATCGAGGGACTTGACGACCTCGAGCTCGTCGGCGGTCTCGACGTTCTCGAGGATCACGGGGATGCCCAGCGTGCGGCACATCTCGCCGGTGGACCGGACGATCATCTGCTTGAACGGGTCCTTGTGGACGTCGCGGCAGAAGTAGCCCGACAGCTTCAGATACTCGGGGCGCAGGTCCTGCACGAGGCGCAGGTTGGCGAAGCCGACGCCGTAGTCGTCGAGCGCGATCTGGAATCCCTGGTCGCGCAGCTTGCCGAGCGTCTTGGCGAAGGCCTGCGGGTTCACGATGGTCTGCTGCTCGGTCAGCTCGAACACGATCTCTTCGTTCTTGAACCCGGCGGCGGCGATCAGGTCGGGCACGATGCGCGCGAAGTCGGGCTTGGTCATCGAGCGCGGCTGCGTGTTGATGAACAGCCGGCTGCGGCCCTGCAGCCTCAGCTTGGTCGCCTCGACGAGGGCAGCCTTGATGCACAAGAGGTCCGTCTCCCACAGGCGCTCCTTGCGGCTCGCGTAGGCAAACAGGATCTCGGGGTTCCTCAGCGGCGTCGTCATCGGCGCGCGCGCCAGGCTCTCCCAGGCGTGGGCGACGAAGTGGTCGGACGTCGACGTCGACACCTCGACGATGGGCTGCAGCACCGCGCGGATGTTGCCGGCGGCGAGGAAGTCGTCGAGCAGGTCGATCTCGCTGACCTTGCCCTCGGCCCCGTCGGGGGGAAGGCCACGCTCGCCGTGGACGAAGCGCTTCAGCCGGCGCAGGTCGATGGGCTTCTCGAGGATCGCGTGCGCGCCCACCGCGCGGCCCAGCGCGTGGACGTCGTCGTTCACGTACCCCGACATCGCCAGCACCGTCGTCTCGGGGAAGTGCGCCGACACCCAGCGGATCAGGCGCATGCCCTCGAGCCCGCCGAGCTCGCTGACCCGCAGGTCGGTCACGACGACGTCGAAGCGGTTGTGCTCGAGCAGCGCCTCGGCGGCCTCGATCTCGCGGCAGGTCACGATCTCGAGCCCCGGCGCCTGCAGATAATCAGCGAGCACCGACAGAACCGTCGGCTCGTCGTCGAGCAGGAGTACCTTGCGCATCAGTTCCTCACCCGTCGGCGTTGTCCCAGCCCAAGCCCCAGCAGCAGCGCGACCCCGCCCAGCGTCGTCGCCGCCGACGCCTCTTGCTCGGCACAGCCCGACGCCGCGCTCGACGGGTCGGGCTCGCAGATGTCGCTGCGGCAGCGTTGTCCCGTCGGACACGGAAACGGGATCAACTGGCCCGAGGCGTTGCAGATCCCCTCGGTCTCGTCGTCGATGCAGCCCGGCGAGCAGTCCGACGGCTCGCCTTCGCCTTCTGCTTTGCCCTCGCCTTCACCTTCACCCTCGCCTTCGCCTTCGCCTTCACCTTCACCCTCGCCTTCGCTTTCTTCTTCGCCCTCGCCTTCGCCTTCGCTTTCTTCTTCGCCTTCGCCCTCGCCTTCGCCCTCGCCTTCGCCCTCGCCTTCGCCTTCGCCCTCGCCCTCGCCCGTCTGGGCCGCCGCAGGGACTGCGGCGAAACCGACGAGCAACACGAGGGCGACGGGCAGGGCACAGCGCATGACGACAGGCTAGCGCACTCGCGCGCGTGATCGCCGAATGCAGCCCGCCTGCGTCGACCCGCGACGACGATGGGCGATCGCGACGCGCCGCGACCTGGAACTACCGTCGCCGGCGTGGCCCGCTGTACAACGAAGGCGTGTCCCCGCTGGTGGCCATCACCGCCCTCGCCGGCCTCCTTGCCGTCGCCGCCGCCGTCGTCGCGCTGCTGACCGTCCGCCTCGAACGGATGGCCGGCGCCGTCGCCGTCGCTGCCGGGGCGTTGGCGTTGGCGGGCACGATGACGACCGGACCGGCGCTCGGCGGGCTGCTCGCCCTCGGCGGCGTGGCGTTGTTCGCGCCGGTGGCGGCGGGGGCTATCGTCGTCGGCCTCGACGGTCGGCCGCCGCGCACGCTCCGGCCGGCCAAGCTGCTGCTGCTGTTGCCCCTGGCCGTCGCCGTCGTCGCCGTGGCGCGCGCGGTCGCCGACGCCGGCACGCTCGGCGGCGCCGGGCAGGGCATCGGGCAGGGCATCGGGCAGGGCATCGGGCAGGGCATCGGGCAGGGCATCGGGCAGGGCGTCGGGCAGGGCGTGATGCCGCCGCCGCCGCCGCCGGAGACGATCGCCAATCCGGCCGCGCTGCTGGCGTTCCTGGCGTTGGCGGCATCGACCCTGGCGGCCCTGCTCCTCGCTCGACGTCGGGAGGCCCCGTGAGCGCGGTGGCCGTCGCCGCCCTCGCCGGCGCCGCGGTGGCCGTCGTCGCCCTCGCGCTCAGCCTGCTGCGGCGGTCGCTGCTCGCCGTCGCCTTCGGACAGGGGCTCGGCGCGCTGGGGCTGGCGCTGGCCGCCGGGGTGCTGGGGCACCGGCCGCTCGCCGGCCTGATCGTCGCCGCCGGCGTCAGCACCAGCATCGCCCTGTCCGCCGCCGCCGTCGCTGTCTACCGCCGCCGCGGCGCCGACTTCGTCGATGAGCTGCGCGAGCTGGGGGGCGGATGATCCCCCTACAGGACGACACCCTGTCGTGGATCCTCCGGGCGCTGCTGGCCGGGGCGCTCGCCGCGGTGGGCGGGCGCCTGCTGGGCGGCCCGTGGACCCGCGTCGGGGCCTGGGCGGGCGCGCTGGCGTCGGCGCTGGCGCTGGTGGGCGCGGTGGACGCGGCGCTGGCCATCGCCCGGGTGGGGTCGTTCCGCTACTTCGACGCCGGCGGCTGGGTCGGGGCGCGGCTCGCCGGCGACCTGTGGCCGACGGCGGCTGGCGGGGGCGTGCCCCTCGCCCTCGAGCCGGCGACCGCGCCGCTGCTCATCGTCGTCGCCGGCGGCGGCGTCGCCGTCGCCTTCGCCCTGGCGGCGCAGCGGGCCGCCGGCGCCGTGGCCAGCGCGCTCCTGCTGCAGGCCGCCGTCGTCGCCGTCGTCCTCGCCGACCGCCCGGCGCACCTGCTGGCGGCGTTCGCCCTCGCCGGCGGTGTCGCCACCCTCGCGCCGCTCGGCGCCGGCGCGAGCCTCGTCGATGGTCGCGCGGCGCTGCGCGCGTTCGCGCTGCACCGCGCGGGCGACGCCGCGCTGCTCGGCGGGGCGTGGGCGCTGGCCGCCTCGCTGGGCGACGACGTCTGGACGACGTGGGCGCCGGTGTTCGAGGGCGCTCCGCTGCGCGACCCGTGGGCCCGGCTGCACGGCGGCCTCGCCGACGGCCTGCCCCACCGCACGCTGTGGTTCCTCGCGGGCGGCGGCGTCGCTGTCGCCGCCGCCACGCGCATGGGCCTCGGCTGCTGGCCGCTGCAGCGCGACCTGACGACGTCGACGCGCCTGGCCCCCCCGCTCGTCGGCGCGATCCACGGCCTCGGCCTGTACGCCCCCGCCGTCGTGCTGCTCGTGCGCCTGCGGGCCACGCTGGCCCTCGCCCCCGAGGCGATGGACGGCCTCGCCTTCGTCGCCACCGCCACCCTGTGCGTCGCCGGCGTCCTGGCGCTGGCGGCCCGCGACCTTCTGCGCCTCGACGCGCTGCTGCTGCCCGCGTTCGCCGCCGTCGTCGCCGTCCTCGCCGGCTGCGGCGACGACACCGGCGTCGTGCTGGGCGGGCTCTTGCTGGTCACCGCCGGCGTCACCCTGCCGTGGGCCGCCGCCCTGGTCGTGCAGGCCACCGGCGAGCGCGATCCCGTGGCGCTCGGCGGCCTCGAGCCGCGCCTCCCCCGCACCCACTCGACGCGCCTGCTGGCCACCGCCGGGCTCGCGCTGCCGCCGTTCGCCGGCTGGGTCGTCGTCGAGCGCGCGCTGGAGGCCACCGCGCTGTCCACCCGCATGCCCGCTGTCGTCGTCGCCGCCCTCGCCGCCGGCGCTGTCCTCGCCGCCCTCGCCGCCTGGCGGGCGCTGCATCGAATGTTCAATGGTGCCCCTGTGAAAACAGAGCGGGATCAAGGGGCAGGCGAGCCCGGCGCGGTCGCCCAGGCTGGCGCGCTGCTGCTGGCCTTCGCGGCGCCGGGCTTGTGCCTGCTGGCGATCCCCCGCGGCCTGCTGCTGCTGCTGTCCCTCGAGGTGACCTACAGCCCGCCGCTGCAGGCCTTCTGCGCGCCGAGCTGGCAGCAGACGGCGGCGGTGCGGGCGCTGTACGCCGCGACCACCGCGCCGCCACCGCTTTCGCCCTCGACGTTCGCGCTAACGGCGGCGGGGGCGGGGCTCTTTCCCTGGGCCTTGTCGTGGGTGTTCTTCCGCGCCGCGCGGTCGGGACGGCCGCCGCCGGGCCGAAGCGTGCTCGACGCGCGGCCGGTGGCGGCGCTGGCGGCGCGGCTGTCAGCGTGGGCCGGCCGCGACGTCGGGGTCGTGCGCTCGGTCAGCGAGGGCGTCGAGGCCCTGTCGCGGCTGCTCGCAGTGAACTTCGTGCCGGCGGCGCTGGACCTGCTGTTGCAGCGGCTGCCGGCGCTGGTGGCGGCGGCGGGGGCGCTGGTGGTGCGGGGCACGCAGACCGGCGTCGCCCCCCACGCGCTGGTGCTGGCCTTCGTCATCGCGGCGTGGCTGGCGTGGCAGGCCGCCGGCGGGGCGCCGTGACCCCGGTGGGGTGGCTGGTCGCCGTCCTGCTGGCGCCGCTGGGCGGCGCCGCCTTCGCGCTGGTGCTGCCGGCGGGGGACCGCCTGACGCTGCGGTCGGTGGGCGTCTTCACCGGCCTGCTGGCCTTCGCCGCCGCCGTCGTCCTGACCGCGCAGGGGGGCGCGAGCCTGACGCTGCCGGGGACGCCTCTCGTCGTCGCCTGGCGGGGTGAGGCGGTGCCGGCGGCGCTCACGGTCCTCGCGGTCACGCCGCTGGCGCTGCGGGCGGGGGCGCCGCGGATCACGGCGGCGCTGCCGGCCTACGTCGTCGCCGTGCTCGGCACCGCTGCGCTGTCGGTGTTCGTTCTCGTCCTCACCGACGTCCGGGCCGCCATCGCCGCCGCCACCGTCGCCGCCGTGCCGCCGTTTGCCCTGGTCGCCTTGTTCGGGGGGCCCGAGCGCGGCTCGGTGAGCTACCGCGCCGCCGGGCTGTGGCTGCTCGTCGACGCCGCCGCCCTCGCTGCCCTGACGCTCCTGCCATCGTGGCGCGGCCCGCTGCTCGTGGTGGCCGCGCTCGGCCCCGGGCTCGTCCGCCTCGCCGCCGGGCCGTGGGGCCTGTGGGCCCTGCCGGTGCTCGAACAGGCCCCTGTTTCGGCAGCCTGTCTGGTGGCCGGAGGCGTGGCGCCGGTGGGAGCGGTGTTGCTGTGGCGGACGGCGGCGTCGCCCGGCGTGCTGGCGGCCGAGGTCGTCGGCCCGGTGGCGGCCGTGCTCGCGGCGGCGGCGGCGGTGGGGGCCGCCCTCGTCGTCACCGAGCGCGACCTGCGCCGGCTCGTCGCCCACCTGCTCGGCGTGCTCGGCGCCCTCGCCGCCGCCGCCTTGCTGGCCGGCGCCCGCCCGGCGGGCCTCGCGCTGGTCGTGCTCACCGGCTTCGCCGCCGCGCTGGCGCTGATGATCGTCGAGGCCATCGAGCGCCGCCTCGAGACCCGCCGGGTCCACGAGCTCGCCGGCCTGCGGGCCGGGGCTCCCGGTCTGGCCGCGCTCCTGCTGCTCGCGCTGCTCGCCCTGACCGGCCTGCCGTGGCCTGGCCCCGGCGCCGCCGCCTGGCCCGCCATCGCCACCCTCGCCCGCCACGGCGACCGGACGCTGGGCGCCGCCGGCGTCGTCTTCGGCCTCGCCCTGCTGGTCTGCACCGTCGTCGTCGTGACCGTCGCCGGCCGCGCCGCGCTGCCGCCGCGTCGCCGCCAGCCCGAAATTAGGGTGTCGTTTCTGCAGTGGTTCAGGCTGCTGGTGCCGCTGTGGGCGCTGGTGGCGGCGGCGCTCGTCGTCGACGACGTCGTCACCGGGGCGGTGGCGGCCGCCACCGGGGGGACGCCATGACCGCGGGCTTGCCGGTGCTCGTGCTCCTTGGGGCGGCGGGCTTGTGCCTGTTGCTCGAGACGACCGGCGCGGGCCCGGGGCAGCGCAAGCGGGAGGCGCGGCTGCACCAGGGCGTGGTGGTGGCAGTGGCGGGGCTTGCTTCGTGGGCGCTGTCGCCGTCGTGGGGCCTGGCGGTGGGGGCGCTGTCGCTCGTTCTGTTCGCGCTGGTCGCGGGGACGACGCTGCTGGGCGAGCGGGCGGCGCTGGCGCTGTTGCTGGCGGCGGGCGTCGCCGCCGTCGTCCCGGCGTTGTCGATGGAGTCGTCGACGGGGTCTTCGGCCGGGTCGTCGGCAGGGGCATCGACGGGGGCCCTGCTCGCGTTCGTCGCGCTGTGGGCGGCGGCGGCGGCGGGCTTGAGCGCCCGCGCTGCCGACGACGCGGCCACCGAGGCGGCGACGAAGGCGGCGGTGCTCGGGGCGGCGGCGACGTCGTTCATCGCCGCCGGGCTCGTCGTCGAAGCCGCCGGGGCGCCGGCGGTGGGGCGGGCGCTGGTGGTCACCGGCCTCGGCATGGCCCTGGGGGCGCCGCCGCTGCAGGGCGCTCGGGTCGACGTCGCCCACGGGGCGCCGGTGGAGGCGGTGGTGCTCGGGGCGCCGCTGTCGCTGTGGGTGCTCGGCCCGGCGGTGGGGAGCCTGCTGGCGTCCGGGGCGGGGCACTGGCGGGCGGCGTTGGACGGGTCGTTGATGCTGGCGCTGTTTGCGCTGCCGCTGGTGGCGCTGGCGCAGACATCGGTGCGCCGCGTGGTGGCCGTCCTGATCGCGGCGCAGTCGGCGCTGCCGCTGGCGGCGGCGCTGGCGGGGACGTCGATGACGGCGGCGACGCTGGCGGCGGCGCTGGGGGTGGCGGGCCTGGCGACGTCGCTGGCGGCGCTGCCGGCGTTGGCCCACGCCGACGTCACGTGGGAGGACGCCGCCGGTCAGGGGCGGCTGTATCCGTGGCGGGCGGGCCTGCTCGTGCTGGCGGCGGCGCAGGCCTGCGGGCTGCCGCCGGCGGCGGGCTTCGCCGTGCGCGCCCGGCTGGCCGAGCAGCTGGCCTCGTCGGAGCCCTGGGTGGCGGCGGGCCTGCTGGTGGGGGCGGGCTTGTCGGCGGTGCCGGTGGTGCGGCTGGCGTTGTTCCTTTTTGCCAAGGAGCCGCGCCGGGCGCCGCCGCCGCCGCCGGCGTGGGGCGCCGTCTTTGGCCTCGCCGTCGTGGTGGGCTGCGGCGTCGTCGTCGCGGCGCTGCTGCCGCCCTGAACGATCGCCACGCGACGGCGTCGGCGGCGGGCGGCCGCTGCCGGTCCGGGGGGGGCCCGGGCGCGGACGCGTTTGACACCCGGCGGCGCCGCACAAGATTCTCGCGACGACGACGGCGACGGCCGGACAGAAAGGGACCGCGGCATGGCGAAGCAGATCGCGATGGGCATCGACCTCGGCACGAGCAACAGCTGCGTGGCCATCGTCGAGGACGGCGTGCCGAAGGTGATCGCCAACGAGTGGGGCGAGCGCACCCACGCCTCGGTGGTGAGCTTCCTCGATGACGGCGGCGTGCTCGTCGGCAACGACGCCAAGAAGCAGATCATCACGAACCCGCGCAACACCGTCTACAGCGCCAAGCGGCTCATCGGCCGCTACTTCTTCTCCGAGGAGGTGAAGAAGGCGGCGACGGTCTCGGGGTACGAGATCGTCGAGGGCCCGAGCAACGGCGTGCGCGTCAAGGTGCGCGACAAGTCGTTCGCCGTGCCCGAGATCTCGGCGATGGTGCTCAAGGAGATGCGCGCCATCGTCGAGGCGCACGTCGGCCACCCGATGACGCAGGCCGTGATCACGGTGCCGGCGTTCTTCAACGACAGCCAGCGCCAGGAGACCAAGCACGCCGGCCGCATCGCCGGCCTCGAGGTGCTGCGCATCCTGAACGAGCCGACGGCGGCGGCACTGGCCTACGGCTTCGGCCAGAACGTCAACCAGCGCGTCGTCATCTATGACCTCGGCGGCGGTACGTTCGACGTGTCGATCCTGCAGATCGGCAACGACGTCTTCGAGGTGCTGGCCACCAACGGCGACACCTACCTCGGCGGCGACGACTTCGACGACCGCGTCGCGCAGTGGCTGCTGCAGGGCTTCATGCAGCAGAAGCAGGTCGACCTGCGCCGCGACCGCCACGCGCTGGCCAAGATCAAGGAAGCCGCCGAGCGCGCCAAGATCGCTCTGGCCGACAAGGACCGCACGCGCCTCCACATCCCGGCGCTGTTCACCGACCAGAACGGCCTCGCCCACGACCTCGACGTGCAGCTGTCGCGCAGCGACTTCAACAAGATGGTCATGGACCTGGTGCAGCGCACCTTCAAGGTCTGCGACGAGGCGCTGCAGTCGGCGCGCATGACCCCTGCCGACGTCGACGGCGTCATCCTCGTCGGCGGCCCGACGCGGCTGCCCATCATCCGCAACTCGGTGCGCCACTACTTTCAGCGCGAGCCCAACGTCGACGTCGACCCCGACCTGGTCGTGGCGCTCGGCGCCGCCATCCAGGCCGACGCGCTGCTTGACTCGAGCACGAGCACGTACCTGCTCGACGTCACGCCGCAGACGCTGCGCCTCGGCACCGTCGGCGAGTTCACCGAGGCGGTCATCGAGAAGAACACCGCGATCCCCATCGACCGCACGCGCACCTTCGTCACCGCCCGCGACAACCAGGACAAGGTCAAGATCCGCATCTACCAGGGTGAGAGCCGCAAGGTCGCCGAGTGTCAGCTGCTCGGCGAGTTCGAGTTCAGCGGCCTGCGCCAGGCCCGCCGCGGCGAGGTGAAGATCGAGGTCACCTTCGAGATCGACACCGACGGCATCGTCAACGTCTCGGCCCGCGACACCGAGACCGGCCAGCGCGCCAGCACCAGCATCACGCTGTCCGGCGGCCTGTCCGAGGCCGAGATCGCCGCCGCGGCCCAGCGCGCCCAAGACGCCGAAGTGCGCAACCGTTGAAGAACGACGCCGCGCTGCGCGGCCTCTTTTTGTCTATGGGATGAACCATGGCCGAATACACCGAACCGCAATATTGGCCGCAGCTGAAGGGGCTCGCCCGCTCCATCGACGGGCTCGACTATTTCCAGATCTTGAACCTGCCAGCAACGGCAACAAGCCAGCAAATCCGCACCGCGTACTACGCCCTCGCCCGCGCGCTGCACCCGGATAAATTCTATCACATCGATGAGGAAGAGCTGAAGGCTGCGATCCACAAGATCTACAAGCGAGTGACCGAGTCTTATACGATCCTGAAGGACGAGCAGAAGCGCGCCCGCTACCTGAAGGACATCAGCGGTCCCGAGCGGCAGGCCAAGCTGCGCTTCACCGAGGCCAGCGAGGCGGAGCAGAAGGAAGAGCAGCGGCAGGCGGCGAAGGTGGCGAAGACGCCCAAGGCGGAGCAGATGTACAACGCGTCGATGCTGGCCATGCAGAACGGCAAGCTCGACGAGGCGTACAAGGCGATGCAGTCGGCGGTGCTGCTCGAGCCGGGCAACGCCGAGCTGAAGCGGCTGCTTGGCGAGATCGACAAGAAGCGAAAGGGCGGCTGAGCCGACGCGTCCGGGGACGGCCACACGTCGCGCGCTCGTCCCTGGGCTGTGCCTCGTCGCCTCGTCGGCGTGCGACCAGGCGTCGTCGTCGCCGTGCGCGCGCCGGTCCGACGGCGGTGTCGACGAGCTGTGCGTCCCCGGTGTCGGCTGCCAGCGCGTCGCGGCGAGCGGCGCGGGCGAGGGAGAGGGTGAAGGTGAAGGTGAGGGCAAGCCGGTGAGCCTTCGTCCGCAGCCCAGCACCGACGTCGTCCGTCGGCAGGCGGGGCCCTTCGTGCTCACCGGGCGCACCGTCACCACGAGCCCGGCGCCCACCGCGCGCGGTGAGCGTTTCACGCGGCACCGCGCCGCCCGCGTCGAAAAGGACCCCCGACGTGCGCCCGGCGGCCAGCACCTCGCCGACCAGCGCCCGCCGCTCGGCCGCCGTGGGCGCCGGCGTCAACAGCGTCCACGCCAGCACCGGGTCGGTGCCGTCGAAGCTCTGCCAGCGGTCCTTCGTCGTCATGCCGATCCTCGTCAGCGCCGCCGCGCCTTCGTCGCCTTCGTCGCCTTCGTCGCCTTCGTCGCCTTC
>Ga0194129_10004280_pt1 | contig 19130 bp, 50 predicted proteins | sample TA2KigCa35mmetaG_FD_150862 | JGI IMG/M metagenome (GOLD analysis project Ga0194129, IMG submission 150862) | Freshwater microbial communities from Lake Tanganyika, Tanzania - TA2015038 Kigoma Deep Cast 35m | ecosystem: Environmental > Aquatic > Freshwater > Lake | place: Tanzania: Lake...
ACCTTATCTAAGTAATTGCTCAAGACATTTGCTGGCAAGGGATAAGTTCTGTTCTGCCTTGAGTCCCATACTAACACATCAATCCCTACTGATACAACTAGATAATAAACTTCAAAGTCTTTTTCTTTTAGGAGATCCGCAACTTCGTATGTAGGATTGGTGTCCACATTAACTTACCTTTTTGAACCTCGTATAGAACTCTGCTCTACGCAACTTTGTATATCTATCACCGGGAAGATGCAAGGGAACAGCACAAACTTCCATGTTGCTCGCATCTACAATCATGTATAGATCGCCGGTTTGTTCCCAACGCCACAAGTCTCCGATCTCTGCCACATCAAGTTTAGCAAGCTTCTTCATCCTATGCAAGCTTTCTATAATCTAAGCTGAGATATGTAATATCTATATTATAGCTGCCACCATCCATACAATCAATACTCTTCAAGGTGACGCTATCATTAAAGAACGGATGCTTGATAATCTCAACAATGATATAGATTGTAGCATTACCCTTATACTGCCAAAGATCGCCTACCTGTATCTTGTTCTTTTTGCTTGGCATGGCGCTATTTTATACTACAACCAACTAGTTCGCAAGCTTTTATTATGATGCCTGCAAAGAAAAGAAACACTAGCATATCCCATAGTTGCGGTGCATCTGGATTGTGGTGTCTAACAACAACCCTACGGCATCTTGGACAGATTCTATGCCACGCCTTATCTTATCCATTAATCTGCTGATTCCTGCCCGCCTCAACTCTCTGCTTCATTTGCTCGTCGCGCAGCTTGGCAGCGTTGCTGCCGGGAGCAACAGCAAAGTCACACTCCTTATGCGCCTCACGGTTCATAATAGCAGAGACAATCCGATCCCGCACCAAACTATGGAAACGTACAGTATTCTTTGTATTGCCCGCGCTAATCAGCTTCCAAAGACGCATGAAGTTAACATCATTAAGTGTCTTGGCATACTCTACCATGTTCTTAATCTTATCCCATTCGATCTCTGGAAGCAACCGCTCGCTCGCGTGGATCTGCTTATAAAATTCATAAGCCTGATCATCGTCATAACCAATGATACCATCAAACTTGCCATTGTCAAACAGATTGCTGATCTCGTTGCTGTAGTCCATTTAATTAATTCTCCTGTATCGGTCGTCAAATGATTCTAGCGGAAGCGTACTCTTTTGTCCAGCGTAACAAATTAGCGGAGAATCAGAATAAAGTTCATATTGGATAAAAGATCTTTCATATTCATCTCCCAATACTTCTGTCACAAATGCAATAGTATTCGCGTTAGAACCAAGACCGCTTATCTTTCTAAAGATGCTTCCTACATATTTCTGGACAAGTTCATCCACGATATGCCTTATAATTTTGATGTACCACTCTACAAGCTAACCATCTTATCTGCCCGTTCAGACCATCATCATCGCATATATATTGCGCCCTGTAAACAGGTAAAACTCTAGTATGCAAATCAACTTCATGGATAAAAACTAGCAGGTTACCATCTACTTTATCCCTGCTGATAAGCAATTGTCCCACACTATTCTGATACTTGTCAAGCTCTTTTTGAGTGTAGTGTTGTGGCATATTAAAAGCTTGGCTTTTCTTCACACTCAACGATGGTATCAATAAGATGCTTGTTCTCGTCTGTCAACGGGATATACTGCGTTGCATACCAATAACTGCTTGCGTGCGTTGCATACCAATAACTGCTTGCGCTTGAACCACGATGGATATCGGTACAGCGCACACTATAATCCTTCTTCCACTCAACGTCAACAGAAGTAATGGTATTCACATTGTAAACAAAGTATCCCGTCTTTTCGTTAAACCCGCGGCGACGGATACCATAAATCATAATCAAGCTGTGATGATTCTCAAACTTTTCCTTTTCGGTATTATAGCGCCGGTTCCTAGTAAGGTAAAGCTTGCCGATATGTTGGGAATACTTTTTCTCTGTAGGAGTCATGGTTTAACCTTTTGAAGATTCTTCGTTATACATCTTGTTATCCCGCTGTGTGATTTTCATGCCTTACCCTTGTGGTTTTTCCAACCTATCTCTTTCAAAGTAGCTACCCGATATTCATAATAACTTTTTCCGCTACAATCTTTGTTCCTATATACTACTACGATTTCTTCTCCTACGCAACTACCTTCAAGAAAATAAAACTCTTTCTCTGGATTATCCTCAAGATACTTAATACAATATCTAATGGATTGCTTTGTATTCAAGCTTTGCCCTTGTGATTTGGATTTGCAACAAAAGTAGCGCGTGTCTCAAACTTAATGTCTGGCGTACTCTTAAGACCGCGTGATAGGTGACACGATTTTCCTTTGTGCAATCCAGTATTAGCCTGCCAAAATGAAAGGTAATTACTCCTGTCACGCTCGCTATTAAACTTAAGAATGGATACGTTAGCAGCTTTTCCCTCTCCTGCGGCAACGCCAGCATACTTTACCACAGTCTCCTCGCTACAGTCAACACAATGGGTAGAGATACCGCCAACCTTGCGCTTCTCGCGGGAGTGCTGGTCAAACTGCACATCACATTCGCTACAGTTAATGATTTTCATGGGCTTATTCTACAACAGGTTGAATGTTATTGCAAGAAGGCTGACGACAGTTTTTAACTAAATCGTTGCAAGCAATCCGCACCATACCATCACGATGATAAAAATCATCATGCTTGCCAATCAATTGACAATAGAAAAACCACCAACCTGCAATCTTTTCCATTCTGGTAGGAATGATAATCACCGGCTTATATGCAAACTTGACCGTTGCGCTATCCCAACATTGATAATCATATTCTACCATATCCCCAAGCATCTTCATATACTTTTTTTCTGCTGGTGTCATAAATGTTCTGGATGTTTCTTTAGGAACGCTAGGCGAAATGCCTTGATCTCTCGATAATCCTCGATGCTATATTCCATATCACCGTCTGGCAACATCCATTCTACACGATAAGCCTCTCCCTCGTCAAGACCATCTTCTTCATCGTGCGGCTCACTAAAATAGTTTTCCATAACTTCAAGAACCATGCCATACTGTTCTTTGAAATTATTCTTATCATCTGTAGGAAATAGCACAAGATCTCCTGCAACTACTTTCATACAAATATCCTATAGATGATATATACCACGACACCAGTATACATGAAATCACTGATGGTTGCCATTATGAAAGTATACGGAAAGCTTTTTTGTTGTTTACCAGTTCTGATACTGAAGGAGTTATCTTGTGTCCCGCGACATTATAACCTTCTGGAGAATAGAAGTCAATTTCGAAACAACAATAACTTCTATGTGCAATTGTTATACCAGTAATTATACCTATTGCCTTTTGCTTTGATAACTGATTTGTAAATTCTATCAAGCTACCAATTAGGTGTCCATACTCTGCAAAGACTTCTTCGTAATTTGAATAATCTTTAGCAGGTCTATTCATAAAGAGTGGGTAGGGATGGATTTGCACCACCGTAGCGCATAAGCGCGGTTCATTTACAGTGAACTCTCGTTGTCTACTTGAGTACCTACCCGTATAATTTAAAAACTTGGTAGCGGGTGAGGGACTCAAACCCTCAAACCTTTCGGCGCGGGTGTTTGAAACCCGTGTGTTTATCAATTTCACCAACCCGCCATATCTTTATTCTATACTGCCTTGCACAGATTGTAAAGATGTTCGGTAAAATCATCTATTTTCTTTTGTTCATACCAACATTCTTCATAATCCCATCCATCCGACCAATCAACCTTATAAACTATTGTACCATCATCTTCGCATTTGTCAACTATCCAACCAAGACTATCACCACAATGAAGAATATGACCAATATCGTATTCCATATGTTTTAGCACCCAGAGGGGTACGATCCCCCGCTTCCAAGGTACAAGCTTGGCGTACTACCGCTATACGATAGGTGCATTATATCGCTAACTAGTCTGCTGTTCAAGAAGCTTCTGTTGCTTTTCTTTGAAAGCTTTCCTTGCTTCCTTCACAATCTTATCATGGCAGCGATTACAATAGAAGCGAAATCCTACATGAGCAACAGCGTGCATATTGCGTGCCACATCCCATCCACAGGAGTCACATTTATTTGTGTAAGGATCGTTGCTCATTGATTAAATTTTCTAAATAACCTGCCACTTCTCTTGTATTGTAATTTCTCTCAGACATACCATCTGCCCAATCAATAGAATATCTTATCTCGTTTGTGTCGTCAACATATTTATCAGTTATCATCTTATGCTCTCTACGATTCAATACCACCTACCCCACTCCCGCTTCTCCATGCCCTTATAGAGCGTTTGGAGGGCACCTTCAACGAATCCATCGGTCCAACCAAACGATTGATCTAAGTTTAAACTAAGCCCTTTGCGCGTGTCAAGAACCATCTTGTTATATTCCCTTGCATACTTCATTCCAAGCTTATAGAACTTATCGTAATCCTTCTGGGAAATCTTGAAAGATTCCTTCATAGTCTTTTCATCTAGGACATTAACACTAATCTTCTTCTTGTCCTTGCCAACCTTCTGCTCAGAGATAACCAGAGGAGCCTTCTTTAGAAGGCTCTTAAGATCATTAGTAGACATGTCGCTGATGTGCTTATTCTTCTTGGTAGCCATTATATGTTATCCTTTGTGTTAGTCAATTTGCGCTGGACACGGATCGAACGTGCATTTTCAGCTCCAATTACGGATAGCGATTTAGAAGATCGCCTCGGCTACCAGCGCATTATTTCACCATTCTACATCAACTTCTTCAATAAGTATATGAGAAATAAAATCATCGTATGGAAAATCTTTTTGATTCTGTTTTCTCAACAGCAGCGTTTCATGGTAGATCTCACGCATGAAACGCTCTGCACCATCCCGCCTACGAAAATATTGTGGCTTTGTTCCATCATCGTAGCGGGATGATACACGATAGACTTTCATGGGTCTATTACTTTCCTTCGTACTTCTTCTTGAGCCGTTCGTAGGTCTTGCGCTCTGCTTCCTCTTGCTCCTTAGCATACAGTTCCTCCTGCTGCGCGTCAAGCTTTTCTTCCTTGAGTCGCGCCTTCATTTCCTTCTCTGTCTCCTCACGCTCGCCAACAATGGCAGGATGATCGGTGCCGTCGTCCTCATTGTACCAATAATCAATAGCAAGCTTCTTCCATTCACCATTCTTCTCTGCCTTCTGTGCCTTCTCTACAATCTTGGCAAGCTTTGCCAGAGAGATAAAATTACCATCGTTATCATACAGGCTCGCAAAGCAATCTTCAAAAGTTTGACGTTGGGACATTATGTGTTCTCCTTGGATTTATTATACATCAAATCAACCTGCGTGCGATAGCAAGCGGCATATTTCTCTACCTGTGAACCAGCATACCATTCAATCTTACCATCTGCCCACTCAATTTTATACATATTACAATTCAAAACAGACTCATATATCCTATCAACAACCATGCCAAGCACAGGCACATAACTATTTGATTCCACTCCCTCGTACAACAGGCAGGCAACAAGGTCGGCGTGATTATAGAGGAAGTCTTTTCGCATAGTCAAGACACAAATATAAAATGTTTTGCAAATTCTGAAAGCTTATTCTGCTTCTCTTTCAATATTACGCACCAGATCGCCAACTTGTAAATTCATATTACTGGTGCAGGAGGTTGGACTTGAACCAACATAAAACGGTGCCCCATTGCATTGCCATTATGCTACTCCTGCGTATGACCCTAACCAGATTCGAACTGGTGTAGCGGCCTTGAAAGGGCCGAGTCCTAACCGCTAGACGATAGGGCCGATAAATCTATTCTACCACAACTTATAACTTTTTGAAACTCTTAGAATCGTGTTGCATACCGCCAACAATAAACTGCACATCCCTGATTGGATTGTAAACGCGCCATGTATTGAATTCATTTATCCGATACATGAACAACACTATATCACCTTTTTGTGAAGCTGTACCATAAATCTTATCTGTTTGTTCGTACAGTTCCCATTCATCGAACATTCATTACCACCTTGTATCTCTCAAGGTCGCGCTTCCATTGTAGCACAGTCCCATCATCAACCCAATTTCTTTTTCCATTCTTCCACTCGACAATCCAATGGTAGCCGTGATTGGGCACATATTCAACAACCATGCCAAGACAATCATAATCCCCATCATAGACTAGATCACCAATCTCGATAGGCATCTTGCAGTATCTCACAGGGCAGGTTTGCATCAGCCAACCTTTTTCATACAGTCGTCAATATACATCTTATGTTATGGACGTTCCTGATTCAAGCGTGGAACATAAAAGAAAAGATATTCGTTGTCCCACTTTGTTTTCTTAACAAATACTAGCACATCATCTGGCAATAGGTCAAGTTCTGGTGTCCATTTACTTTTTATCGGCTTGGTGACAATATATAAATCACCTATACAGTTTTGCATAATAGTGTAGCAGGTTCTCTCTAAAAAGCAAGACCATGCTATTGTAATACCAATAGGTCTTGTTGTTCTCTGCCCATTCTACATGAAAAGTTCCTTCGTTGCAATCAATAACATAACCAAGGACACCCTCTGTTGAGGCAATCAATTCACCGATCTCTGGAGATTTAACTATTGGCATTTTGTAGGTCAAGCCAAAGCTGATGGATATGTGCCATATCTTTAGGAATCACAAGACTCGTAGGCAAGCTTGGATCTGCCCATTCTACAATATAGAAATCAGTAAAGCAAGTAATAATCCAACCGGGAACTGTAGGGTGATTGCCAACGTAATATGGGTGGGAGAGAACCATCGTGCCGATATCATATGTCATATCTTATTACTTGTCGTTTTGTAAGTCAAGATAATACTGATGATTCTACATCCCAATCTCTAAACATTGGTGACATTGGCGCATCATTATCTGCATAACATTTACGTTTGCCAACAACCCAACCAATCTTTCCGGTATACGCATCATACAACATTGTTCCCGGCTCGACAATGTATTTCTTCATATATTTCACTTCTAGCTGACAGAGTAGGAGTCGAACCTACATAGGACGAGTTAACAGCTCGTTGCATTGCCATTATGCGATCTGTCAATACTACATGGGCCTGCTCGGAATTGAACCGAGATCGAGAGATTAAAAGTCTCCTGCTTGACCTTCCAGCTACAAGCCCTTGCAACTATTCTACAACAAACCTCTTAACTTGTTTACTCTTTTGTAATTTCCTGCTTTTGGCGTTAACCCTATTTTAATAAGTATCTGCCGATTGTTCAAACCTTTTTGTATCAGGCTTAATATTTCTTCGTCTGGAACCTTCTTGACTCCACTGTTAATATTCTTTCCACAGAATGTTTCTGTTTGACTGTGGCACATAGGACATAACCATCTAAGATTTTCTAACCTATTATCTTTTCTATTCCCGTTGATATGATCTAACTCAAGATTAACTGGCTTACCTAGCCAAGTTCCGTCATTATTACATATCACGCATCCATAGGCAAGAAGATTCTTTTTCTTTATCAGCGTTCTTACATAGTGAGGAGAAGCGTTACTATCCTCTGTAAAGATATCTTCTACTGGCTTTTCTTTTCTGAGTCTGCTATCATCTAAAGCTGTTTTGCCTTTAGACCACAACTGCCCTGTCCAATGTGACGTATCAATATTGTTGTCAAGCACCTTCTTTTTCAATCTCGTAGCTGTGTTTCCAGTGTCAGTCAAGCCTAATTTCCTTGCTGCTTCTGCCGCACTATAACTCTGCTTTACTGCTTCTGTCAACTGCTTTATGCTTATATGTTTTAGTGACATGGTATACTCTCCTTACTACTATAATTAGTATACCATAAAACCAATCGCCTGTAAAACTATGGGTAAGGTGGGACTTGAACCCACATGGTCTTTCGACCGGCAGATTTTCTTACCACTATAGCTTTCGCTACCGCTTGCGCGTTTGTGGTCTGGACTATACCTTTACCTTCGTCATTACACGGTCAGGTAGGTGCCGTCTAGTCTCTACACCTTCTAGGATTTCTCCTAGCTTGGCTCGGTATTACCAGTTAAGGCTTCACCGAATTTGACACCTTACATTCTAGCAATTTCTCACTAGACGCTCAAATTATTTCATCAAGTCTGCTCTGTATACCGATTCCAGCACTTACCCTTCTTTCTGCTACCTCTCTATTCTACCTCATCTTCACTAGATGTTCAACCACTTTTAAAAGTTCTTCTATCGTTGCGTTGCTTTTTAATGTATTCGCTCTATAAGAAACAACCTGTATATTGCCTTTTACATATCCTAACTCTGGTCTGATTCTATCAATTGTTGGTGAAGTATTGCAAACTTTTCTATCACCTGATTTCAATTTTGTTCCCAAGATCGGACAACGCTCAGGAACTATAAAATCATCTGCTGTTATGTCAAACGGAATGTTTTTTTTCTTTGCTCTCTCTTTTGCTTTTGACAAAAGATAATGTTGTGTTCTAGATACTCTACTAAAAACTTTATAAGTTAATTCCCACTGTTGCCCACCTTCTCCATACCATTTCTTTTTGTAAGCGTTCTTACATTTTTTGCAAGTAGAGTATAGCTTTCCCTTGCTCATACAGAAAGCATCATCTTCTTTTATTGTATCACACTTCTTACATTTCTTCATAATGCACCTGTAGGGAATTGAACCCTAGCCAAGCACCAATCTAGTGCGACCGATTATAAGTCGGTTGTGGGGAAACCACCCCTCAAGTGCTTATTCGCTTATCTTACCAAAACCGGTTTGCTGCTGTCAGCATCTACTTCCATGCGCGTGCTTGGTAACGCTCCAAGCCAAGAACCCCAATCTAGGGCTAAAGAGATTATAAGTCTCTCCTATGCACTTGCACCCACGCGCTTTCTCTCTGCCTCTATCTTACCACATCTACTTTACCTGTTCAACAACTTCTGTGCTGCTAGTTTATTTTCTTTTATTCCGCTCTCATGCTCTGCATAGGTATGACCATGTGACCATTCAACATACCAGAAACAAATTTGTTTTTCATGTGGCGCTATCACCCAACCAACCGCTGACTTGTATACTACAAGATCACCGATCTCGATTCCCATTCTATCCTACTTCTTTTTCCCTGTCAAGATTCTTTTTTTCTTTGTCTGCTTTCCGTTTCCATTCTAACACAGAGGAATAGAAGTTCCAAGTCCTTTGTCCGCTCGTCCATTCAACTTGTGTATCGGCATGGATTGGTTCGATTGTTGGACGGCCAACTTCTATTACCCAACCATATGAATTAGTAAACTCATGGTAAACTAGATCTCCTGCTTCTATCTTCGCTCTCATTCTAGCCTACTTCCTACTTTCCCGCAAGATCTTTCTATCCAACATGAACGCTTCATCTTTGTAAGATTCAGTTACCATAAAGCTATTCCAACCATAGTTACCATCACTCCAATGGTTGTGACACATACGCTCGTTCACGCTATGCACCCACCCAATTCTATCTAAGGTGCTATCATATAGCAAGTCGCCTACTTGAATACCATACTCATTTTTGGACATATTCTAATAGGAAACTTTCTTCATAGCGTCCAAGACCACGCTCACTCTTATACCACTCTACATCGTATGCGTCACCATATTCAGCTATATTGACCACTAAGCCTACATCGTACACATAACCTGTTGGATGAGTATATACGATCAAGTCGCCAATTTCAATCCTGCTTTGAGGAACTTTGTTCTTGCTTGAGCGCATAGGCTACATACCTATCCATGTAATAATGCTTGCCGTCAAGAGTATCCTCAAGCAAACAACATCCAGCCATAACATGCTCCTTGACAACTACAAGAACCCTGCCTTCGTCAACAACCATGTCTCCCACTTCTACAAGCTTATCACTGGACATAGCCGGGGTCAACAAGAGCGGGAAACATCAGGTTGAAAGCAAGCGTATTCTTGTCCAAGCCATAAGCAATAAAATAGCTTTCCATAGTTTGAATGTCAAGAGTATACTGCTTCTCCTTGCGAATATCATTAAAGATATTGTCAATAGTATCAACCATTGGCCTGCTCCTTATCAAGACGAGCGTTATACTCGTATCCGCCCTTCTCTGCCCGCTCCTGCATATCCTGTCCAAACTTGCCAGCAAGGGAGTCACGGACAATAATGCTTTGCAGATGCCGGTGAAGCTTTGTGGCAACATCAATGCTATTCTCAAAGTCCTTGACAACCTTCTGGCTGTTTTGCAGGTTCATCATCGTTTCACACGCAACACTACCATCATCATTAATCATCTGCACCTTGACAAAACCGGGATGAGTCGCCATAGCCTCAACAGTAACATTCTTGATGAAAGACATTTGTTTCTCCTGTGCAACGGGTTGTGGGAAGATTATAAACCTACTTCTGGATTTTAGCAACCGATTTCTCGCGGGCAATCTTTATATCTGCTTCACGATATTTTACATTCCTGCTATCACTCACAGCGGAAAGGATGTATTCCCTTCCGCCCTTTGCCCATGATTTCACACCACAGTCCTCAAGGACAATACAAACCTCGCCAGTGTACCAACCATTTCCACCGCGAATCTGTACGAGATCTCCTACTTGGAATTTAGCAGGTGCATCACAATTTTGCAAGAACTTTTGTGCATATTTATTTTCAACAATGTTCTTGTATTCTTGCTCAGTAGGGACATACTCAGGATTGGCACGAACCTTGCCAATGATGTTAGTAAAGTAATATCCAAAATTTGAATAATAATCCACTACCTTCTTGAAAGCAACATTTTTCTTATCATCCCAAGAGTCATACCAAGCTTTCTGCAAAGCTAAAGCCTCGTCGGTATACTTGGCTTCGATTTTCTCAAATGCTGAAAGTTGGCCGGGAGTCAAGAGATTCTTCTTTTCAAAATAGTTCTTGATGCTAGAAAGAAAAGTCTTTTCAAAATCGTTTAGATCTGGGCGATCAATCAGCTTTTCAATACGGGGGATAAAGTTGTCCATGACCCTATCTTAAAATACTACTTGTATTAGCGTCAATAACTTTTTTTAGTTGCTGTTCGTTTTCCACTTCAATAAATCGCTTGCCAATTTCTTTTACAAAATCAATGGCTGTAATTTTCTTTGGTAGAAGAGATGCGTTAACGCCTGTATCGTCTAAATAAACTATCTCATATTTAAATGCATTACCGTAATCTGGACGGTAAACGCGCTCTACAAGCACCAATCTTCTACGGATGGTATTATAGAACAACTTGCCTACATTAGCAAAATATTTCTTTTCAGTCTGTGTCACCGTCTGCCTCGTTATTATAGTCTGTTTCCTCCTCGTCGTCAACAGGCCAAGTTTGACGCATAGCATCTTCTGGAGCGCACGTAAAACACATCAACCGCTCATGTTGCTCGTCAACAGGTACAAAAACAAAATCATCTTCAAGACCTGCTTTATGGCAGACGGCACAACGAATGAGAGACATTGTATATTATCCTTTATTAGAAAACAACAGGGAAGGCGAGGAGCGAATCCACATTTGGATACTTTGATTGCACATAATTGCAACCTCGCCTTCCCTGCTTACAGCATACCACGTTCAGCCAACAGACGCAACAGGATCAGTGACCTGCTCGCTAGGCTGTTCAAGAACGGTGCCAGTAGCCGTAAAGCCACCATTACGACCTCGACGGGCAATCACCACACCAGAAGCCTTAAGCGACTCGATAGCCTCTCCAACATCACCAAAGGTGTTCTTAAGGAACTTGGCAGGGCAAGGACGCTTGTTCTCAACATTATAGGAGGAAATAGCGGACAGGATGGACTCAGAATTGTTAGTGGACATAATATATACGTTCCTTTCGTACTGCGGTTTTACTACGTTGGGTTAGAGGTTAACTGCCTTGCTACGCTTCTATTATAAACTTGCTTCTTACTTCTTGTCAAGCACCTTCTTGCGATCTGCTGTCCGCCTAGTAACTTCACCGTGAACCTTGACAGTCTTTTCAATCTGTGCAAGGCCGGTGATACCAGCTTCACGAGACTCATTAATAGACTTGCGCACAGCATTAAGAATCTCTTGAACATCAGGGTGAATAATAAAACTATCGTTATTGTTATCAGCAGGCTTGTTCGACATTGTTGATTTCCTCGTTAAGAAGATTTGTCACTTCCTGACAATGATAACACATCCAAACAGGCTTTGCAACCATTTCTGCAATATCGTTTTCATCAAACTGAACTTCTAAAACTTCTCCCAATACTTCATACTCATGTTTGCACATTGTTTTGCTCCTGTCAACTATGGAATCAATGGCTTAGTATACCTTTGTAGATCGGTACATGGGATCTTAAACTCTGGCTTTATCCAATGCACTTTTGTTTCTTCCATGACCATCATATTATATAAGTATCTACCATTGTGTTCGTTTTTAGTAATGCCAGCAACCATTACTGTAACTATTCCAGCCTTAACTAATTCGTTGTCCCAATCCAACCAATATTGCCAATTATAATGCAGTAACTCGCCAATAGCAAGGGAATATTTCTTTTCTGTTGGAGTCATTTGATTTACTTACATTCTCACTCATTAGCACATTCATATGATCTAGAGATAAAATCAGCACAACATACTTCAAACTCTGGTAACATCCAAGGTTTAATGTCGGGTTTTTGCTCAAGAGGCATAAGCTTATAATACCATCTGCTGTATTTCTTTTCAAGTCCCATAACCATTACAAGAACACGATTAGGATTAGGACCGAAATCATACCAATTAGTTTGATACTTGTAAAGATTGCCAAGAGCAGCAGTATACTTTTTTTGTGTAGGTGTCATATGATTTGATAACTCCCGGCAGAGATTATACGCTGGTTCTCTGCCGGGAGTCAACAGTTATTTTAGTCAATAGCGATTACACGCTCGTTTGTCTGGAAGTAGGGGCTACGCGCACAGTCGGCACTAGTGAGCCACATACGCTGACACCTTGACGGTCCCGGCTTAGGAGCATACATATCGGTGAGAATGATATGCCCGTCAAAATTATGTCTGTTCACATAATCTGTGGGAGGATCAAAATTTGTGCCACCGTGCATAACACGTTCAGCCTTACGGTGCTTGCCCTTCTTCCACTCATAAATCAGCTTCTCGTCAAGAGCGCAATCAAAAGGAATAACCGTGAATGTAGCAATCTTAGAAAGATTGTTCAACTCTGCAAAGAACATTTCAAGCATGTCGTCACCAACGCTACCGCTCTGGTCAATTGAGATAGCAATCTTAGCATGACGCTGCACCTTCTTGCCAGCATGAATATAAGGAAAACGCTTGTTAAGCTTCTTAACAGTCGAGTTCTTATCAGCCCGCTGAGAGGTTTTGATAAAGTACCGCAAAACGCTGCGCCAATCAACCTTGGCACTAATACGATTCAAAATCTCTTGACGAACACTCTGAGGCATAGTACCCCAACCGTTGCTGCTCTTACCAGCTTGGTCGGCAGCATCCTTCATCATTTCCTTAAGACGCTGCTTTGCCATTTCCTTGATGGAAGGATCAAGCTTATCTGCGTTCTCACCCCAACCGCTATGGTCGTCAAGAGGTTCGCCCATGCCGTCACCATCACCATCCTTACTCTCTGGGAGATTAGCATAATACCACTCGCTGCTCTTTTCAAGAGGCAAATCCTTGAACGGTCCCTTGCCCGGGATACAAGCCATAGACGGCAAATCATCTGCAAGGAAGGAATTAATTGCAAGGTCAGTAGCAATATTCCAACGCTTGTTCATCTTGCCCTTGCCGGTAGCCTCGTCAAACGGGAGTCTATCAGACACATGACCAAAGATCAAATGATAAAACTCATGCTTGATAACTGCTACACGCTCCTTATTCGTAAGATTCTGGAAGAAGGTAGGATTGTAAAGCATCTCGTAATGACCGCTGCTAGTAATACGCACACCAGCAGTAGGGATAGCGTCATTGGGGTGCTTATCAATATGACGTGAAATGCCCGCAAAGAACGGCTCATTCTGGAGCAGGGAAACAATGTAGGTATCGAGATCGAAGGGGACGTTGTTGGTCTTGGTCATGGGCATATTATACAACAGAACAACGGGTTGTGTCAAGCAACAGCAGGGAGGGGAACAACCTTATTGCTGCTCCCCTCCCAAGCATTATATTACTTCTTCTGGTCAGGTGCAAGCACCTTCACAAGACGATCCTTAACGATGGGATGCAGCTTCACCGTGTTCTTGGTGTTCTCAGCGGCAACAGCCCTCCACAGCTTCATAAACGCCTCGCTAGGAACAAGCTTTGCATAATCAGCAAGGCTCTTGACAATTTCCGGCGTCAGGTCAGGCTTGAGGCGACCAGAAGCAATCATCTTGTCAATCATGGCCGTATGGTCATTGATAGTCCAAGACTTTACCTTATTAAGCTGCCCCTTGTCAAGAATATCCTCAACAGTAACCTGACGGTCAATCTTTTCGGCAAAGTCACGGAAGGCAACAGCGGCTTCAAAGCCAACAAACGCACAGGTCAACTCATAAAGCATAGAGAGATTGTCCTGAATGTTAGTATACATATTTGCGCTCTGCAAGCACTCATTCAAGCGCATCCAAGAACGGCGGGAAGGATAAACCTTGTTAGGCTCATACTCGCCCTTATGCTCAAGGTGCGTGCGGTTCTGGTTGATGAAATCCCACATCGCATTATCCACCTTGCCCTTGGCAAAGTCAAGCCAATCCTCCGGGGTAGGCTCAAGGTCAAAAACAGTCCAACGGTCAAGTTCGGCAGGGTCCATCTCGCCAACCTGATACTGTGCACCATGCGCACCACCGTTGACAGCAGCAAAGATAAGCGTACCGGGATGCAGGTGCCAACCATTAATCTTACGGGAGTCAGTCAGTTCGAAAATACCCTGACGAACCTCCTGCGTAGCACGATCAACCTCGTCAAGAAAAAGTACCACAGGCTCGTCACAAGCTGCCTTAATCCAATCAGGAGCGTTCCAGCGGGTGCTGTTGCCCTCGATAGAAGGCAGGCCGATAAGGTCGCCCTCTGTGAGCTGTGATGCCCTACGCTCGATTACACGCTTTCCAACGGCAGCGGCAAACTGATAGACAGTCTCGCTCTTGCCGATACCGTGACGACCGCGCACAAGCACAGGCTTCTTGACGTTGGTAACATGGGGAACAAGCTTAAGGAAGGTCTTAAAGTCAACAGCCATGTGTATACCTCTTATATTTACTGCGGGTTAACTGCGTTGGTTGGAGTATTCTACATCAGGTTCATCTACATTTGCAACTACTTATTTCTTTTTTCTTTTTCCCGCTGCAACCGGGACCGCGCTATTATCGCCGCTTCTGGTAGTGCTTGTCAAGCCCACTCTTTCCCGTCAGCCACTCTGCACTAATCATGCCACGCACGGCTTCCTCGTCGGCAGGGGAAACAACCTTGCAAGAGTACCAATGATCAACATAGTAGTCGTTATTGGGAGAGGGTGCATCCAAAGGCATAGTAAAATTATGCTGATGTTGGCTAGCATCAGTAATATTGGTAGCAACGATAGCATCATTATTAGGATCACGATGCGTGATGCTGTCAAATATAATATCATCAATCATAAAGATATCATCTTGTCTACCATCTGCACGCTTGATAAGCGCACCAACACCAATGCCATTAGAAATCATAAACGCTGCGAGATTGTGCCGATACTCGCTATTCTGCCGCACATCATTAGCCATGTCAAGCGTAAGCTTCTCGCACTTGCGCCGCGTGTGTCCAGCAGTATAGCAGTAGGAACACTTACGCGCAAGATCTCCACTCTTGTAGCGTGCCTTGGTAGCCTCTGAAATCTGCGGGCAACCGCGCCGATTGTGACCGACACCATAGCAGGTACGGCAGTATACAGTACGCTTCCCATTGATCCAAGCCATTTGTTTTTCCTTCCTCAACAAGAGATGCAGACATTATTGCATAGCCTACCCCCACCGTCAACACGCTAAAAATAATAACATTGGCACGGTTATTGCATGAAGTTGGCGGCTGGCGCACCTACACTCCACAAGGGTATTGTACGCGAGTCAGAAAAGAAAATCAACCCCCTCGTAAACATTTGAAATCATTAAAGTTGTTGCGTTGACGCCGGAAATATGGCGCGTTAGGATGTTGGCATGACCATACGTTCACATACATCATCGTAAATATGCGAATTTATTAAGCTAATTTTTTGACGCCAAAATTCTGGCGTCAGTTACTTAACGTGTATCTTTTGACGCCAATAAAATGACGCCATATTTTTGGTGTCAAAAATCTGACAGTCAAAATTCTGACACTAAAAATGTTTTACCAAAACAGACAGGTAATCACCCATATAACAACCATACCAGCAAAACCAGACAATAAAGCTAATTCTGTTACATCTATATCTTCTTTTTTAGAATCGTCTTCTAAATTTATTATACGTGTTTCGTTTTTACTGTGCCTTTCGTTTGGTTTTTTCACCTGTCATTTCCTCGTATAAGTTATCTATATCTAATATAACTATATCCGAGATTGACAATAAGCTACTTTCATATGCAAACGTTTGACCAGTATTTAATGGAAGCTTGCTATTAAGTGTTTCCCACTTAACCTCGTATCCAAGCATATTACCGTATTCATCTTCTTTCTTTTTTCTTTCGCTTACAATATAACCCATCATATTTGGGTCAATATTAAAATATATATTTTTATTTTTTATCTTAGCTACTTTTTCACTAACACCAAACATTTTCATTATGTCTTTATACGACATATGTTTATATGTTTTTAATGCCGTGTTAATAAAATCTTTTTTAAATGTAGTTAATTTTATAAACACGACCTCCCCGATAGGTAGTGGTGGGGTGGTGGGTAGGTGGTGGTCTATCATGAATTATCTAAATATTCTTTTAGGTTATTTTTATATCGCGTGACTTCGCTGGCTGTATGATAAGTGTTGCCATCGCGTGTTATGGTTTCTTGATTTACCCAATATATTCCCCAAGGATATGCTGTACTGCGATTATTGTATTTTATACGATGCTCTTTAACAACACCTAAAATATATCTTGTGTGCTTTCTAGTAGAAAGTTTTTTCATTACAAGATCACCAATTTGGTGTTTATCTTTTTTATCTATGCCATTCTTCATAAAGATTTTTCATATCTAGAATATCGTTTTCGTTATGTAAAAAAATATTAGGTTCTTCTTCTGTACACCAATGAATCCTATAAGCCGGTTGACTATGTTCGACATGTGCTATCCATATGCTTTCATAAACAATTTCTGTTATCCAACCAACCTCTATTTTTTTCAGAGCTGCATCGGTATAACTAGCAACAAGATCACCAATATCGTGGGTCATGATATTTTCCTTAATATAGCAGCAGCGTCATGTTCAGACCATAATCTTTTATACTCTCCCAAATGGTATTCAGCAAAATTTTTAGCTGATTGTTTTATAGTATTAAAAGTGATTACAGTATAAAAATAGCTATCCATGGCGAAGTTGTATTCGACTGACTCAACGTATCCTGACCCTATATATTTATCTTTGTAGGAGTTAAAAGCTTCAGGAATATATTCTACCAGATCTCCAGCTTGAAATAGCCGTTCATCAATGCTCATTGCTTAATTTGATTGCTTTTTTTATAAGAGCTTCTTCACGTTCAAGCTCTTCTTTTTGCTTGCATTGAACACAAATATTTTGTATCCAATAACTTTTTATCTTATTGCGATTACTGTCATCTAATTTTATTCCACATCGTTCGCAGATATGTGCGCTTTGTCTTTCAATAGCAGAAATAAAAGAAGCTATTTCAACGTAGTCTTCTTCTCTAATACCGTTCTTGCAATCGATATAAAATCTAAGAGTACCAAATTTTTCTTTTACTTGAGAAGCATAACATTCTGAAGTCTTATTAGAAATAAATCTAGCAATCTCGCTAATAAGATCAATCCATCCATCGCCACATTCAAAATAGAAATTTTCTGGAAATACAGTTGGAAAAGAAGCTTTGAGTAGATTAGAATTATTGTCGTTCATAATATCTCCAATAAGAAACCCCACCGCTATTACACACGGTGGGGTTAAGTATGTCAACAGCTACAATTATTCTGCGCGTGCAAGAATATCTAGTTCGCGTTCTAGAAACGCTTTAAGAGAACGTGCTTCGCGGAGAGAGAGCATAACAGTATCGCTTTCGCTGCCACGACCATAGATCTTGACAAAGCTTTCGCCACCGTGACGTGTATCACCGCGACGGATTTGAACACCATAGCCAGATACTTCGTGGCTGTTTTCATATACGCCTGTCTTTGCATCAAAGACCTTCTTTGCGCTACGACGGGCGGTGTTGGACTTCGCAGAACGACGGGTTGTTGCGGATGTACGGTTTGACATTTGTTTCTCCTTTGTGGTTATCCTGTTGTCTCAGGGTTCGTTTCACTACTCTACTACAGGTTTCGGCTGATGTAAACTACTACATTTTATTTTTCTTTTACATCATAATAAATATAAGTTACTTGTGTGTCTTGTGTCTTATTTAATAAATCATCTATTTGCTCTTTTAGCTGTTTATTAGTACAAGCAACAACGCCACCTTTATTATAGACGCCATGTTTTTCTGCTACTGAAAAATCATATTCTGGATATTGTTCTCCGCGATTATATTTACCGGTTTTTAATTCAATGTCTATTTGAGGTTCATTCATGTACTAGATTCTTTCTGGGCTGTCACTCCAATATAATTCTACATTTGGTAACAGTTCTTGCATCCAGTTCTTCATCAGCTCTTCATCTTGGAAATTAATTAAGCGTCCATCTAAATCATATGCTTTCCAACTATCTACCATTCTAAGAATATCAGCCTTATTAAATACAACTTTATTAACTCCATTAATACGTGCTGCTTTACGCAGCAAGGATGTATTTAACCAATTACACTGACGGGGACGGCCAGTTGTAGCGCCATATTCTCCACCAAGTTCACGTATCTTTGTGAAAATTGGATCAGCAGGTTCAAACTTTTTACTGCCAACATATGTCTCATATACTTTAGTTACTCCCCATACATTCCTAATTTTGTTTGGAGGAACGCCGTTAGCAACAGCAGCGCCAACTGTGCAAGTGGAAGAAGTAAC
>Ga0194129_10004281_pt1 | contig 19128 bp, 16 predicted proteins | sample TA2KigCa35mmetaG_FD_150862 | JGI IMG/M metagenome (GOLD analysis project Ga0194129, IMG submission 150862) | Freshwater microbial communities from Lake Tanganyika, Tanzania - TA2015038 Kigoma Deep Cast 35m | ecosystem: Environmental > Aquatic > Freshwater > Lake | place: Tanzania: Lake...
ATAGAATGCGCACTGAATAAGGTAGATTTATACCACCGGGAACAAAATGATGCGCCGCGCATTGTGGAGCTGGTAGCACAAAATGATATGGATACGGCCTTGCAGCGCATTAAAGCCTTTGGCGGAAATGATGAGGAAGGTTTACAGCGTAAGTTTATTCTGTATATGCTATGCCTGATGGAGTTGACCTTGTTGGACAGCAAGGATAAGCCCTTTAGAAAAGAGGCGATTGAGAAGTTGCTGAAGCATTTGGATGATAATCTGCCGGTGGATCACTCAGTATTGAATTGGAGTAATTTTATAAGTGAATATTTTATATTTGTTGTATGTGAAAAAATTCAATCAATCAATTTAGATTACTCAGTAATTTTTAACAGAACCAAAGGTTGGAATGGAGATTGGTTGTCCTCTCAGTTTAATGATAATTTTAATATAAGTAATAAGGATTTTGTTTCTAAGATTCTTGCACCTGTTAATTATCCTGAAACAGAAAACATATATAAAATCCTCTTTAATAGTAAATTAAATAATGATAATTTACAAGAATTGCAGGAAAATTACTTTAGATATCTGTTAATTCATGGTAAATTAGATTTTGCAGTTAATTATCCTAGATTATTTGATATAAGGGATGAATTGATAAGCAATTTTATTGAGGCCTTATTGGTTAAGCATAAGATTCAACTTGTAGAAGAATTAATTAATAACAATAAAATAACTGTTACAGATTCTGTTTATTGTGAACTAATCACATATTACCTAAGAATAAATAATTTAAAGAAAGCCCAAAGTTGTATTGAAAAAGTAGATGGACTTTATGTTAAAAATAAAGGATTGTATTTGTTATGTGAGTATTACATTTCCGGAAATAATTTTGATGAAGCCGAAAAGATACTTGAACAATTGACTGTTTTTGAATTTACGGGTAAGTCTTGTTTGGAATTAGCATCAAAATTATATGAATTAAAAAGGAATGACGATGGTTTTATGTTTTTAGACAGGACCGTCTTCCCCTTTTTAAAGCAGAATATAATCCATATCGAAGATGTTTTGGATTTTGATACTATACTTGATCGGTATTTTGAAATTTTAAAACTTGTTTATTCCAAGGAGAAAGATCTTTATAATTTCGAAAAGGTTGAATTAAGAAATTTGATTGTAGAGAAATGCAATGATGAAAGTCAACGTGCGAAATATTTAGGCAAATTAGCCATCTTGTTTTTCGAATTAGAAGAGTATGAAAGTGCGTTTAAATTGATTGACACCCAAAGTAAGTTTACATTTGGCAATAAAGCCAACCCGATTGCTTTGAAAGAGAATAAGCTGAAAGCTTATGTGAAGTGCATAGAATTGGCCCTGTTGAAAAATAATATTGATTTGGCTGACAGTATTTTACATAAAATTTCAGCTGAATCATCCTATTTTAAGGAAGCCAGCGAGTTGATTATTTTGTTTAAAGTTAAAAATTATTACAACAATGAGCTAATTAGTAATCTTAACATTTATGAAATAAAAAATCCAGAATTAAAAATGATTCTGATGCAAAATATGGATATTGATAAGTTAGAGCAATGTGCGAATTCATTTCTTGATTATAATGAGAAATACTGCGATATTATTTTCAATAGGATATTATCATCTCATAGAATTTCAAAGATTAATGATAAACATATAGACTTACTGATTAAATATTTAATAAAAAATAATTTTACGGACGAGTTAAGAGATGTGATTGAATATAAAATTATAAATTCAAAAACTGAAGCATTAGATCTGTTATTATTAATTGAAAGTTATTCTGTAATTGCCGATATAATAAAATCTGCTCTAAAAAGCAGTAAATGGGATTACAATTTATCAGCAGACCAATTGCAGCGTTATTACTCGATGAATAAAGATTATAATGGGCTTTTAAGATTATATAACTTGGGAAAGAAATTTAAGACTCCCTATTTTACTGAGTATACATCCATATCCTTGGGAAGAGAAGATAAATTATCGATAATCAATCATTGTTTAATCAATAATAAATATAATGATGCCTTTGTCCTGGCCAAGGAAAATAACCTCATTGCTAATTATGTCAATATTTGTATAGAATTAGGTATAATAGATTTGGTAGAAGAAGCAATACAGTATTCTATTGGAAATGATTTATATGTATGTGATTTGTTAAATATCTTTGCAAGATTAAATAGATTTGATGAAATAGATAAGGTATTAGATGGTTATTTTAACACTAATCTGGATAGAGGCGAAATACAGTTGTGTTTTGAGATGCTGTGTATTCTTGTAAAAACAAACAATGAGCAACAAATTTCATCTTATATAGATTTGATTCTGCAGAAAATATCCAATTGGGACATAGAAGTGGAAGGAAATTGGGAGACGGTAGTTAATAAGTGTATCAATGCAATTGAAACAGGTAAAAAGTTAAATTTACCTTACTATTATCCGAAGTTCATCACAGTTGGTATAGAAAAAATACCTTCAAGAAACGATTTTGAAACATTGTCAAAATATATTGATTTACTGAATGTTTCTGTTAAATGGGGTTTGACAGAGGATGCGGTGTTGCTTGTCGAAGAATTGCCTTATTTTGTGAGAAGTACAGGTCATGAATATTACACTTCTGATTTTTTGTTGAGAATAGCTAAGGCGGCAACACTATCTGGTAAGCTGAATTTGGCAAAGGACTTGCTAAACGAGTCAGTGTCGCGTTGGCAAATATCTGTAGTTAATAATCCGGATTATGAAGAGAATCTACATCTGAATTATATTCAGGATTTGTATGAAGTGGGTTTAAAAAGCGAAGCTGAATTCTTGTGTTTAAATCTAAAGTCTAATATTCTTAGAAATGAATGTCTGACTAAATTTGTTCATATATCTGTTGATGAAGGTAATATTGAAAAGGCTGTAGAATATATTGATACATGTATAAATAATTTTACGAATGCTGAATCTTCAGTTGAAATATTTAATGTCAAAAACTCTAAAGATAATTGTTATGAAAAAATAATTAAATATTATATTTACAATGACAATATAGATGATGCAGAATATTATTTAGATGAAATAGATGGCATAGCAATTAAGGAGGATTTATGTTTTAGTGTAGCCTATCATTTTGTTCAAAAAAATAATATACCGGCTGCACTAAAGGTAATGAAGAAGGTTAAATCAGAGCAAGTAGTAAGCAGATTTTGGTTTGCTTGTGGTGAAGTTATGGGCTTTGCGGAAGCCGAAAATTTGTTTAAAGCATTAAGTGTAGATATGTTAAACCATAACTATGGTAAATCGTTTCTTAGAGGCTTTTACCATTGGAAAAATATCGATTTGTACAATAATAAATTTTCGAAAAAAATGGTTAAACACTTTGGTGATGATCATATATCTTTGCAAAGAAATTTGCAAAAAGCATTACTATATAAATGCTTTATTCAGTTAGATTCAGAAGGCAAATTTGATAACCAGTATTCAAAATACAATTTGGATCAAATAAAAATAGTAAGTAAATCTTAAAATTTACGCATTATTGATATAGTCATTGTAGCCAGTGTTTTCAGCTTCTTCTTTTAGGATATACATAAAGTCTTGCTTGCTTATCAAAAGATACTTTTCTGATTGAGACATTCTGTAAACATAGGTTTCAGCAACTTCTTCCATTCCTTCTGTCATTTTCAAGATGTAAGCCGAAGAAGCAATATCTTTAGCCACAGAAAAAGTTTCTGACAGTTTAAAGTTTTTAAGTTGGCTTGAGAAGTTATCCCATATTTTATCCCATTCTGTTTTATTGTTGCCAGACTTTTTATGAAGTGCTACCACAGAAGAATGTAAATTATTTAACTCTGATTTAGGGAATTCAGGAAAGGCTTCTTCAATAACTTCTTTCAATTCTTCCAGTGAAGGAGCTTCACCAGTTGATTCGGTCATGGATAGTATCAAGAATTTGGCCGTCCAGGTTTGCGGAGAGTCTGAGTTTGAATCGTTTTCATTATTTAGGCCGAGTAGTTTAGATAGCAGTCCCATATCACTGTTTTTAAATGTACTGCGATTATAGCACAAAATTATCTTAAAGCAAAGCAATTTTAAAAAATACAGTCCAATTTTAAAATAATGAATTTTGACATGTTTTATAAAAAATCTTAAATTTGAGAATCCTGTACATAAATCTCCTTACTTAAGTTATTATTAACATTGTATGATTTAACATGTCAATCCAAAGCATATTCATCGACCCCACCTACCTCCGCACCATTTATGATGGCCTGCTTTCCGGTACTTTACACAAGGATAATGCTTCTGCCTTGCCTGCAGGGCTCGTAGGCCTTTATGAAGAATCCCTTCCACCGGCCAGTCATGTCAAAGAACGGCAAAAGTTTCTGGAATTCTTTTCGGTGTGGGCAGTGCTGAGAAAAGAAGTAAGTGTAGAGTTTGTAGCTTCAGTTCTTAATACAGACGGGGAATATGTTCGAGGTTTTGTGGCAAAATATAGTAAGTGGTTTAGCATCGGAGCATCCGCCAGGTATCAGTTGTATCACAATAGACTTAAAATATTTTTAATACAAAAATTAAATTTTAATGAATTTTCTAAAATTAATAATAGAATTTCAAAACTATTAATTCAATCAATCGATAATAAGACGGGTGATGAGCTTGAAATATACGCGATGGAATTTATAGCCTTTCACCTCAAAAAGCAGTATTGGCTAATAGAGTCAAGTCCTTTTCCGTCGGAAGTTTTAAGTGATAATAAATTCTGGGAAAGGCAGAAATTGCATTGTAAATCCTACCTATGGACTTTGAATAATATACGGGAGGTTATTAATGATGCACTTAATGTGGGAGATGAAACCACTGCAGTTAGATATGCAGTAGATTTTCTGAGAGTTGATACTGATATGATTTCAGATTTTGAGGGAGTTATTGAAAATATACAATCCGGTAATGATGAATACTTCTTTGATAATTTATCAAATAATCATAAAAACAACACGGATAAAGTAGGCTTCTATCTGTCTGTTTTACTTTACAATGCGGCTTCAGAAGAAAAACCGGATAGGGCAATCAGAATTTTGACACGAATAAAATCATTTATTGATAATGCTAATTTTGATATTAAGCTAGGGTTCATTCCTTCTGTGGTCAAGTTTAAAATAGCCCAAATGGCATTTGATAATCAATTGGATTTTGATTTCATTTTTGGTAATGAAAAATATAAGTTAAGTGAAATCAGGCACTATACTCAAAAACCATTTAACATAATTGTTGAAGACAATAAAAATTTTTACAGTTATTTGATTAAAAATAAATACAATGTGCTATCCACGGAAATAAAGGATTCTTTGTTGTATTCAGCAATTTCTGATAAAGATGGCGAATTTACCCAAGAAATATTAGACACCGGATTTAACAAATTTAGCAGTAAAACAGCTCAGAAAATAGCGTATAATTATTACATCAATAAAGATGCCGATGCTTTTATTGCACTGATAAAACAAAATGAGGATTTTATTCATTTCTTACCGATTTTGTTTATCCGAATGGAGCTCTTTACGGGAAAAGAAAATGTGCTGAATTTTATAAATAGCATTTCAGAACGTTTTTATAAAGCACTGATGTTGGCCCAGTTTATCCAAGGCATGATGCTTATGGGTAAGGTTGATACTTCGGATCAGTTATTGGAAGCGTTTAAGCAAGAAGTAGCGTTTGATGATTCTTTTTCAGAAATATTGAATCTCCTTGAAATAAAAAGACAAATACTGGATAATCCCGAAAAATGTTTTTCCTTCATAGGCCGCGGCGAATTGGTTGCCAATCATTTAATTTTAATACTGGGTGCGAGAAAGGAAACTGAAAATATGTTATTGGAATTTTACCGTAAGTGTAATCTGCCACTTCATATTTTAAACCGCGAAAGTGTGAAAAAGATCGCATTTCTGCTGGGAGTTGAGGGAGATGTGAATGAATTTATTGACCAAAAAAAGATTGAACAAAAAGAAAACTACCATAATTCTTCAGGAGGTTTTCTTGATTATGAGGATGAGATTGTTTTGTCTTTTTTACAAGGATTGAATGAAGCTGAGTTTAATGAAAAAACACTTGTGCTTTTAACATATTTAGAAAGTCCTGACAACCTGGGTGTGGCATACAGGGGGCTTAGGAAAACATTTATAAATAGGCTTTTGTATTATTTATGTATCGAATTATTAGAAAATAAAGAAAATGTTAAAGCCACAAAACTATTTCACATTTTAGAGCGCACTTTGCCTATGACAGCGGCTGAAGAAAATTTAGAAGCTTTTCGGAATTATCTGGATGTTGCCTTCAGGCTGGGTGTTTCTAAGTATTCAATATCTAAAATAAATAATAAATATAACAAGAAATTATCCTGGAATTCAGAATATCACCTTGCTAAGGTTGCGGAGAATTATTTATTAAAAGGAGATATTGAAAAAGCGCACTTTCTATTGGTAAACAGCAATCCTAATAAATGGGAGATGCACTTCTTGAAGTCCTCATTAAAATGGCATAATACAATCGATAGGTTTATTAAAGTATACATAGATAAAGATGAAATACTAAAGGCTGTAGAGTTAGCAGAAAAGTCCGGCAAACCCTTAAAATACATGTTGACGATAGTTGAGAATAAAAGGGTAGAGGATCGGAATATTATAAATAAGATCCATGCCGCTATCTTTTCTTTTTTTAATGAAAAGCGTCTTAAGCATAGCTCACGTATATCGCAGGAAGTTCAAAATAGACTTTATTTTGAAGAACTGATTGTTGTTTCTGATATATATTGTAAAATTGACATGCGTGATCTAGCTTTAAAGTATTATGACACTATTTTAGATCAGTTAAAGACGGTTTACAATGTGGATGATTATCAATGGATATTGTGTAAATTGTGCGTTTCTTTATTAAAAAATAAAATAAATAATTACTATAAGTTTATCATAAATAACATTGATATTTTAGATCGTATGTTGCATTTTGGCCTCAGTGAGGATTGGATTGAAAATTTATTTGCTTTACGGGAGGAATTTAAATTGATGAAAGATACTGCCAATGTTCAAATTATTAATGATAAGCTTGTGCTCTTTAGGTCAGAGGCTGCACATGGTAACCATGTGCAGGATAAGTCAGTGGAAAATAAATCTGCGGTCAAACTTAAAGATATTTATATAGGTGAATATCAATCTTATTCAAATATGCTTTTTAACGCTGATCGCAAGAGGATCCTCGAGTTCTTAATAAAATATTCTGCTAATATATGTTTTGAAGAAAAGGCAAAAGCCCATCATATTTTGGATAAAATATCTATGATTTTAGACTTAAACAAATGGGAGAAACTGGGGAAGTCGCAACCATGATGCTAAACTTTACCGACCCCACCTACCTTCGCACCATTTATGATGGCCTGCTTTCCGGTACTTTACACAAGGACAATGCCTCTGCCTTGCCTATTGGTTTAGTTGGAATTTATGAGGAAGCAATGCCGCCTGCTAGCAATGTTAATGAACGAAAGGAATTCTTGGAGTTCTTCGCGGTTTGGGCCTTGCTGAAGAAGGAAGTGAGTGCGGAATTTGTAACACCTCTATTAGCGGGTTGGACCGAAGAACAAGTCATCGACTACATCGCCCAATACAGCAAGTGGTTCAATAGCCCGTTGAGTGGGAAGTATGTTCTGTATCATGAACGACTCCGAACATTTGTTCTGCAAAAGGTATCACATAACCACTTTACGAAATGCAACGAGGCTATTATTCAGCAAAGTCAATTGGCCTTGCAAGCCAAATCTGGTGATGCTTGGGAGCGCTATGCTTTACAGTATTTGAGCTCGCATCTTCTTGTCACCGCAATGGAACGGAAGGATGCCGATGCGCTGAAAACGCTTGCCTACGACACCGCCCACTGGAACCGCCAGGTGGAAATCAGCAAGGGCTTTGAATGGAGCAAGCGCATGCTCAACGACATGATGCTTTGGGCCTCCAAGTACGACGACGATGAAGTAATTGAATGCGCGCTCAATAAAGTAGATTTATACCACCGGGAACAAAATGATGCGCCATCTATTTTATCGTTGATAGAGCAAGGTTTTATAGAGGCAGCACTTGAACGAATTGATTCGTTTGGCGATGATAGCTTATTTGGTCAAAAACGGAAAATAGTTATTTACTTTTTGAGTTTGGATATTTTACTAGAAAAAATAAGTTTAGGTAGAGTTGAAGATATTAAAAAGGTAATTAGACATTTTGATTCTATTGTAGGGAATGATATTGTTTTAAATAGGTTATTAAATGGAGGGTATTTAATAAAAATTCGGGATCAACTTCAAGCACTGGGTTTGGGTGTGGATTTTATACTGAATCGCTCAAGTGAAATTTCAGATGTTATTACAATTGATGCAGATAATGCAGACGATACTGACAGTTTATTAGATAGGATTTATTCTTGTTTAAAAGGCTGTAATGTGAATGTAAATAACTATTTAGATTTAGTAATAGATAATCAGATATCTTCTGAAAAATATGAGGAAATATTAAAAATACTGAGAGAGCTGCACGCTAGAATTGATATTTCTATAAATCTTTATAATTCTGTTGTGGAAGCTTTGTCAATACTGTGCTTGAGACATGCTAAAATAGATATTGAAAAATTAATAAATATTTATAGGATTGGCATAACAACCAAATCTTTTAGCTATAATAAGCTATTAATGCAATGTGTGAATTATGCAATCCATTATTCCAAATTAGAAAAGTTAGGTTCTGTAATAGATAGAATTTCAGATTATGAATTTAAAACAATATCTATTTGTAATGGTTTTACGGCTTTTTGGGGTGCAGGTATAAGGAATCAGGCAATTAAATTATTGGATCGGCTTGAAATAAATGAGAACAGTGTGGATATTATTGTTGAATATGGTAGCAAATATGTTAATCCCGGCTCCGCTGCAATGGGTGTTGAGCTGATGTTGAAATCTCTTGAGTTTCGCTTGTGCTGCCTTGAATGTGAGAAATATGAAATTCAATTGAGGACTTTGAATTATTTGTTGAATAATGAGGGTGGCAGTTTAGTTGACGATTTGATTGCTGAATTGATTAAAACAATTAAGTTTATTTCTAATTATCTTAAAATTCAGGAATTTAAGATTCATAAAATGGTAGTAAGATTGGCAGGTTGTTTATTGGCTGGTAATAAAATAGATAAGAGTACTAAAATTCTCTGTGATTTGTATTATTCTGTAAATGATATTGAGGACTGGCTTGACATGGTTTCTGAAAGCTTTGCTGTAACTGGGAATAATTATAAAGTTCAATTACAGTTTATAGAACTAATTAATGATTTTATATATGTTCGGTTGACAGATTATTTAGCTAGTGAATTACCCGAAAGAAGAAAAGTAATGTTGATTACCAGAAATGCTATATTATTTCACTTATTATATATGAGTCTGAATTTAATGCAAGAATGGGAATCCTTATTATTTAAATATAATATAACTGAACTTAATCATGATGAAAATATAGCAAATAATAAAGTTGTTATGAGTGTCAATATAAATGACTATATTAATGAGCTAATTAAACAATTACCATTATATTTAAATAATGATAAAATAAAGTTGTTTACTTGTTTGTTTGAGTTAGGTTATTATTCAAGATATAAAATATATATAAATAGAAATAATGAATCACTATGTAAATTAGTTAGCTGTTAAAAAAGCGTGTATATTTGCTTTCATAATGGAAACAATTCAATTTGATTACGAAGTAAATCCGGATGGAATATCTGAATCTATTGGATTTGATGACCAGGAGTCGGTGGCTTGGGAGAGAGGTTATTTCTGTGAGATTGAAGATGGTATCTGGTATGAATTGTTTGTGAATGATACTATCAAAGAGAGCTATTGAAATACAGTAAAACAACACAATAAAAAACGCATAACATTACACACGAAGAATTCACCGAAAAGTACGCCGCCTTACTGGAGCGGGAAGATTTTTTAGAAATCCAAATCCAAAGAGGCAACGGCGTGTTGGATGACAACAGTTACCTCGAAAAACTCAAGGCCTTCGGGGTTAGCCGGGAAGGTGCATTGGGATATATGGAGGCAGACAGGCAACTGAATGCCCTAATGGAAGAAAGCGGGATTTTTGACGACATGGAAGCTGTCACCCTCCTCATGATGCATGACCTAGACAATGTGGAGGAACTGAAACAGGATGCCGCAAACAACGCTGCTGTGCTGCGCTCACAGTTGATTTCAACGAACGGTTTGAGCGAGGAGGAGGCAGATAAGGTTATTAAGTATTTGTTGAAACGGAAATGAGTCATTGGATGCCGTTTGATTAGTTGGTATATCTGCCAACAAACAGTTCCGTTGTGCTTTTCGTTAGCTGAGGTATAATAAGGGTTTACAGTATTTTCAGCAACCTTGTTGCAGGATTCTGCTGTAAATCCCGCTCATGGTTCCGGCTCAGCCTACACTATTTCGGCTTTAAACGCGAAGGCAATGCGAGTGAATATTTGAGCCGTTATCTGGAACATATTTTCTAGCAGATTTGTTAAGAAGAAAAAGATATTGCTTGCTTTGTATATTTAAAAAATTGATGTATAATTGCGATGGTGCTTGAATGCTTACAGTCAAAAACACTTGGATAGATTAAACATGAATAATAATACAATTGAGTTAATTAACTTTATTCAACTCGTATACGCGGATGGGGTTCTTACAGAAAAAGAAGCCAAAGCAGTGAGTGCAAAGGCGGAAGCCCTTGGCATTAGTCAAGAAGAGGCCGAAGTTATTCTTGAACAATTTGCTTCCAATCCTGATTCAATCATAAACATGGTTCAACAACACAAAGCAGCTACCAGCGCTGTTGCTCCATCTGAAAAATCAGTTAAAAAGCGCGTTTCTCAAGATATTAAACTTTCACTCCACCATGAGAAAATAAATATCAAAGCAGATAAAAGCTACCAGCAGCTTGAAGGGCTTAATTATGATGAAATATACCTAAGAACAGTAAAAAAGCTTTTTAAAAGTTCAAAAGGTGAAAAAGTAAAACAAATAAAAGAGATTGAAAAAGAGATTAGCAACCTAAAGAAAGAATCTAAATTAGGATCTGATACTTCTCAAAGTTTGGAGCAAAAAAAGGTTAAACGAAAAGCCATTTATGATTCATGGACAACTTTACTCTCAGCTTTTGTTCTGCTTTGGTCATATTTTTCTCTGATTGGTCTGAAATCAGATTGGGTCTCCATTTTAATAGGTATTGGGTTTAGTGTTTTGGTAACCTTTTTGATTAGTAGTTTTTTCTCCGGTTTGATAGATGGTTATATCAATGAAGAGATTTCAATGCTCGACAATTCAGTCGATTATCTTTCTGAGAATAACAGCGAGATAGCATCTAGCATAGAGCGTCTTAACAGCATTAAACATGCTGTTCTTGAAAGTTTAAACGAACAACAATTATTTCAAAGTCTCTCCAAAAACAAGTCCAAGCCGCTTGAGCTAAATCCGTTTTATGAAACTGGATGTAACGAAATTGTGCGTCAAACAGAAATTAGTGACGGTGACATGCAAAAAATTATTACAAACTGTTTGTTCATTAAGGATATCATCAAGCAAAAAAACGAGAGCTTGCACGATTACGTAGAAAGTCAAGCCAATACGGAATTGCCTTCAGCCAAAAATTTTCATTCAATTGAGAGACAGGTTGCGGAAATTAACGTTTATATGGCTTTATTGAATGGATATTGTTATTCAATACAAAATTTGTCAGAAAGAACTCAGTTTGAGCATTTTCTCAGTGAGAATCTTATAAATTTATCCCGAAAAGACAGGCTTCAGTTACAAGGGATGAAGAAGATGATTGGACAGCTTACTCACCTCAATGATAATATATCCAATTTATCGAGGGAAGTAATGGAGATAAAAGACTCACTTAATGATTTTGAACATACATTGGGTATGCTCGAATATTCCATGGACGATGTTCGCTATTCAGTAGATGATATTAAATACGATATGGCAGAATCAAAAAAGAGTAAAAATAAATAAAAAGATAATGAAAAATATAGGTTGTTTATCAATAATTGCGATAGTTATTACTGCATATTATTCAATACCGGTTCTTTTTGGTCCCAATGAAGAATTGAAGGCCGACCCGAACGACAAAGTTGTGGTCAAGGAATGTTCTTTGATGAAAATTAATACGAAGAAGCTGAAGTTTGAAGGTGCAATAAAGAAATTAACTGAAGACCAAAGAGTTTTATATTGTCAGGATTCCGCTGAGGTAAATGAAACAAATTTTTTCAAAGTAGTTCATGAGAATGACACAGGTTATTTGGCAACCGGAGAGTTTAAACAGTATTCAACTAGTAAATATTCACATTTTTGGTCAAATTTTGACTTTCAGAAGGGAAAAATTATTGTTTGGATATCTGCTATTTTTATTGTAATTATTGCCGTTTTTATTAAGGTCAGAAATATTCACAAGGCTTTTCTTTCTGAATTTCAATAGATGATTTAGTTGCCTTGAATTTTGGGCAACTTTGCCAAAATAGTGCATTTACCTTTGAAAACCAGTTAGAAATTCTTCATTTGGATAAAAACCACCCCGGAAACACAGGTCAAATCAGATTTAATACCTTCGAAATTTCAGGTGCTAACAATTGATAAAAAAATGAATCATCTGTAGATTTATGGGGGCTATTATTTAGGTAAAAAAAGTGTTTCACTTCTGTTTCACCCGGGTTTTGTGGAAAACTTTTAAAGCTTGTAAGTGTTATTTTTTTAATTATTTATAAAATATTGTTCACTTTCCTCTGTAAGTATTCCTAAAAATCGGACTGGTTAAAATTAGGCAAAAAAACCTAAATTTAACCAGGCATATGTATTAGAGAATTTAATATGTCTTATGATTTCTTTGAAATCCAGTTTCATTGAAAAGCTATACAAGAAAAAGGATTGAGTTGTGTTAGGCTTTTAAAGCTTAACTATTTTACTATTTCTGTTGCAAAAAAACAATATGAAAAATAAAAGAGAGGTACTAAAGTCGCTGGTCGGATTGAATTACATTGATTTACAGGATGATGATAGTTATCCGGGAATTCGAATTGATTACCCCGGGACCTGTGAGGATATTTATGGAGGGATAATTGAAGAAGTTGGTGAGGATATTATTAGGGTTAAGGGATGTACAGATGGGGAAATAAGATATGTCGACATATCGCATATTTGGACTATTGTAATTAGCGAAGTAGATTAAGTAATTCTTGCTTTCAACAATATTTTGAAGTACTAAATTAAGCGGATAAGCCTTTTTTAAATGCCTGCTCCATGGCTTTTTTATGCCCATTTAGGTTCATGGTTTTTAGGTCAAGAGAATGGTTTTTGCCATTTGTATCATTAATCTTTAGGTGCCAGCCTAGATTTGTTCCAATCAAAGAGCTGTTAAGTGCCTCACTCTTTTCAAGGTCGAATTTGTAATTAGCTATTTGACATTCATGTATATTGCCTGAATTGGACCAGAATATGGTATTGCCATTAATGGTGATTGAATCCCGCATATTTGATTTAATTTCAAAGATTCTTCCAATAAAAAGTAGAGAATATATGCAAGGCAAAATCCATTCATACCATACTGGCTGTTCAGTAAATAAATAATAAAGTGTTGCAAGGGAAATAGCAGAAAGTACCAATATGATAATCCATTCAGCAGTTGATGATAAATTAAATAATACAGATCCATCATCCATTTTTTTGCCCCGGCAAAACAGAATTTTCCAAAGCCAACTGATTAAAATCATGGCTAAAATCACACCAATGTAAATTCTCGAGCTTTCTATAAACCAGGCGATTAGGGCAGCGGCGCTTATCAGCAACAGGTAATGAGTCCATTTTAATTTCATTGCAATATGTTTGATTTCCAATTTTCTGTTTCTATGAATTTTATCATTTCCTCTTTACTTAGATGATTGAGATCTCCTTTAAGGGTTTCATGTTTTTTTCTGGAAAATTCGCGTATCATTTTGCCTTCACAAAATCTTCTGAGTTCGGTTTCATTTTCAATGAGTAAGCCCGGCACTTGTTTTAAACTGCCGTCATCGTTTTTGGCCACCATGGTAAAATAGCATGAGTTGGTATGGGTTGAATCTCCGGTCCTTGGATTGTATGCTTCCACCCGCATCCCGATTATCATGCTGGTTTTGCCCACATAGTTTAGAGATGCCTTAACGGTTATGAGGTTGCCCACTTCTACCGGAGACAGAAATTCCACGCCCTCTACTGCAACCGTCACAACATAGCTCCCGCTATGTTTGGATGCACATACATATGCCACCTTGTCCATAATGGAAAGTAAAATACCGCCGTGCACTTTGCCTCCAAAATTGGCATAGGATGGAATCATAAGTTCTGTATAAATGGTTTCTGAATCTGTGACAGGTTTCATGGTTTTGGTGTGTAGGCAAACATAAATAATTATTTTCTGGAAATAAAAAAAGAATTGTTACTTTGCTAATACATGAAACAATTACCATCTATAGATGCGGCTCTTATCAAACTGACCGGAGTTTTTTCATACAGTAAAAAGAAAATTTCATTGTTTACGGCTGCAGGCTATGACTCCATGCCCCTGACAGATAATCTTCCCGTAGCTTCAGATGCTGATTTTAAAAAGAAAAAGGATGCAGCAATTCAGTCAACCCGGAAATTTTACAGGGATTATTATTACCGTGAATTTTATTCACTCATGTACACCGGTGAATCGGAAGATGAGCCCATGAGGTCGCTACTACGTCACAATTCCTTGAAATTCTCTTTCTCCATGGGTGAGGATTCATCCTTTCGCACGCGCACTGTTACCTGTACCTGTCAGGAGGTTTTCCTTTTTGGGAATGAAACCGGAATCATGGCCTTGACCCTTGAGCCTGAGGTTTTGGATTTTCATCATATCAGCGATATGACTTTTGCCCTACGTTCTTTTGACACTGAGATTGAATTTGAAGGCAAAAAATATGAATTCTGGGACTTTATTAGCACCGAGATGCTGGCAGGTATTCCTTTGCGTGGTGCCAATGTGCAGGCCGATGATTACAGCGGATCTAAATTCAAAATATATTCCGTTATCAATACCATTGAACCCGATGACGGAACATGTTATGAAAGAGACAGACTAGTTTATGAAATCGGCACGGGATCCATGATAGGGACGATGGGCAGCAAGGGATACAATGCACCGTCTGAAGAATATTTTGCAGAATTGATGCAAAACAGTATTAAGGTTTTTAATAATTATACAGGGCTTGCATTACTTGATTCTTTTACTATTATCGGACAGAATGTTTATCAGACAAAAGATAAAAATTATTACCAATACAATATTTACAATCGTGTTTATTTTGGCATTTATGTATTTAATCTTTTTTTAAGGTATAATATTTTCAGGTTTAATGCAGTTTTTAAAGATAAAGAGATTAAAACAAGGGATGAATTTCAGGATTTTATTAATAAATTCAATTATTCCCATATTTCATTTAATTTTTTACCCAATATATTCTATAAAAAAATCCACGATGCCCTAAATATTGATGATGAAATAAATCAGTTTGAAAAAAGGTTGGGGAATTTGGCAACCAGTATACAGGAAGAGCAGGAAAAGCGGCAGGCTACACTGCTGGGTTTGGTGTCTGTGCTTACAGGGTTATCATCTGCTAATGATATATTGAATATATTAGAAAAAATAAGGTTGCAGCTTAGTTGGTCTGCAGGAATATTCTATACGTTACTTTCGCTGCTTGCAGCGATGCTTGCTATTCCTTTATTGGCCTACCTGTTTCCGGAGAATGCCAAGAAATTGAAAAAACAGATTAGCAGCAGAAGAAAGCAATGAAATATCACATATCGCCTAAGGTCAGGCAACATGTATCCATCCATTTTGGAAAACAGGAAAAAGCGGGCAGTTGTTTTTTTGCTTCGGTTTTCCAAAATGCAGATGAATTGCTCACCGCTATTGAAAAACGCGATCCGTTTTCAGTAATTGTGCAGTCTTCAGGCAGAGAAGCACACACATATGATTTATCAGATATAGGCGATTGTGGTACTGTTGGTCTGGGGCTTAAATGTGAATTTACCGACCGCAAAATAAATATAGAAAACCGCAATGGCATTGATGTGCAATTTATTGAAGTAGAGCAACTGCCTTCTACGTCATTAGTGACTGTTATCTGCTTCAAACAAGAGGAAAACTATCAGCTAATTACCGCTTTCCCCGGTGATTATGCACCTGCATTTCCGCATGATCAAATGGATTCAGATGAACTTAGCAGGTCTATGGCCTTCTGGGATAAGCATATACTTTTAAAAATAGTACAATTAATATCCAAGGGATAAGCTATAATTCTTCCAATTTTAAAGAAACAATACTTATGAAAAAGAACTTAGGACCCCTCATGTTAGTAATTTCAGGACTGGTTATTCTGTTAGGACTTTACCTGATTTATAAAACCTTTGCCATTTTCGGCATTTGGACCATACTTTGGACCGGCGTGGTTTCAACCTTTTCAGGGCTCATTTTAAATCTTTTTTACGGAGCCCGCAGCGAAAAGGACGGCGAGGTAGTTTTTAACCCCAGCGAATGGCCTAAATTTATTCAGATTCTTATCAGCCTGGGGATAGGATATTACCTGTTTACCATTTTAAGCAACCCTGAAATAAATAACTATGATTACTGGTTTGGTATGTCTTATCTGATTCTGCTTACTGCAGTCCCCATCGTAAGATCGTTCATTGTATTGCTGAGAGACAGAAACGACTTTGTTTCTATCAGTGCCACACAACTTAAATACAGAGATAACAGCACCAGAATGGAGTTTGAAAAAAGTAATATAAAATATGCAAAAAGTACCATTACAGGTATTACCCTCGTGATGACGGATGATTCTGAGCATCAAATTCCATTAAGTAATATGAATTTTAAGGTATCAGATAAGGCCAATCTGTTAAAGGAATTGGCGAAGGATTTCCCCAGCGGCCCAGCGGAAAGTGAGAACACCGATGAGGTTTCCGGCGAAGTGGCTGATGCATAAAAAACTGACATTTTAAAAAAGCATTTTCTAATTAGGGAATGCCTTTTTTAATATTTTTAAAATCGGTTCTCAGTCAAAACCTCTGCCGAAATTTCATTTTCCTCCAGGTATTTTCCGTCGGGGAAAATGAGTCTGTGTTTCCCGGTTTCGGGATTTTTTGCCCAATGAAAACCCGGCCTGCAATATTTTAACCTTGTGTTAAGCGCTCTAAGTCCGCCACGTAAACCGTGAAGATGAGTTTCGTTGAGCACTTCCATCGAGCAGCTTACACGAAAAAGACAGGTGCGTTTGTAAAATGGTTTTATGGCCCATCGGTAGAATAGAATCGTTAGCATCAATAATTGTTTCATGAATTACATTTTCACATTGAACCTAAACGCGTAGCCGGCATATAGTTTTTTAACCTGCACCGGAGGGCTTTGGTTATAAATATGGTCGTAGTTAAATGACAGCTGAACTTTTTCAGAAACATTGTAATTAATACGCCCCAGTAAAAACCAGCGTATTGAAGGGTTATTGGCCAGCGAAAAAGCATTGGCCTGTATAAAGGACTCTGCAATGATATCGCAATTCTTGAATAGTTTTTTAGCAACCTTTACATAGCTGTTTGCTCGCATTCGGCTAAGTTGAATCGCTGGTGATCCCTGTATGTATTTACTTGTGTCTTCCACGCCCTTGTAATTCCATGTTTCCATCTCATAAAAACCACCAAGGCCCACATAAAAATCGCCACTTTTTTTATCCAGAACTTTTTGCCGCACATTCATGCCTGCCAGTTTTCGTTCCTGCATGCCCCAAAGTCCGTTCCACTGGTATTGTACATATGACTCAATGCTGGTTTTTCGCGTATCCAAATCCCGATATCGCAACTGAAAAAAACCTTCATTCTGAATAATTTCTTTACCTGATAGCACCGTGTTAAGTTGTCCAACAAAAACGCCTGCATAGCGGTTTTTTGATTTTTGAAGCACCTCTATATAACATTCAGCGTCGTTTACACTTCGTTTTTGCTTATCGTGGCTAAAGGATCCTGACAGGAGCATGTAGCGTTTTTTAGTAAGGGAATCCTGCAGTTCGCTGTCGATATTAAGGATTTGCGCACTCGAGTTTATTTTAAGTAATATGAGCGTAGCAAAAGTGCAGATACGTTTGGGCCAATACATAGTTAAGATTTTGGACGGGGTAGTCATTTTTTAATAGGTTCAATGATAATCTTTGGTCTTAGAAATGGGGAGTATTACACTTAAGAGTTACATACTAAAGATTCTGTAATTAATCCTACAAAATCTTTAAAATGTTTTCAATTAATTTAGCTTTTGGAGTTCTTCGATTATTTTTTTCCCAGTTTCTGAGTTGACAAAATCTTCATGGTTAGCAATTTCAAGGAAAATTTGATTTTCTCCGGTGTCAAGTGTAACACTATGAAGCCAATCGAAGTCATAATCGATTGATATTCTTTCCAACTCGCCATCACCAATAAATTTTTCAACAGCGGATTCGGCTTCTAATTCTGTTTCATTTATGTAAAATCTTATAGAAATATTTTCACCACCGTCCGTTTCTTCAGAACTACAATTTTCAAATTTCATTGCTTTGAAATCAGAAAACATTTTTTCAACTGACTTCTTGTTTTCTAAATCATAAACAAATCTATTAATGGCTTTATTGAAGTAAATCGCATAACAATTTTGTTCAGCGATAATTCCATTTTCTCGCTCTCTATCACGAGTTAATCCACTAAAAATTATTTTCATTTTAATAATTGGTTTTATTATGTGTCTCCAAATTTAGGCTTTTTGCCTAATTATAACCAGTTCGATTTTTAGGGGTACTTACAATCCCAGCTCCGTAGGAGCGACATTTTCATAGAAAATGGATTCGAGGGAAAACGGAGCGCCGTAGGTGCGGCATCGTAATTTATTTGCCCAAATCCCCAAAAATATAGTGTATTTGGGGATTGTAATCACCAAAAACAGGGTGTAATTGGGGATTTGCGGGGGTGATTTTAGAATCCTTTGTCACAGAGTT
>Ga0194129_10004285_pt1 | contig 19123 bp, 16 predicted proteins | sample TA2KigCa35mmetaG_FD_150862 | JGI IMG/M metagenome (GOLD analysis project Ga0194129, IMG submission 150862) | Freshwater microbial communities from Lake Tanganyika, Tanzania - TA2015038 Kigoma Deep Cast 35m | ecosystem: Environmental > Aquatic > Freshwater > Lake | place: Tanzania: Lake...
CGCCACCGCCCTGCAGAAGCGGGTGCTCAACGCCAGCCGCGGCCCGGCGGTGTGGGCCCTGCGCGCCCAGACCGACAAACGCCAGTACGCCCGGCAGATGCTGCAGCTGCTGCAGCACACCCCCAATCTGGCCCTGCGGGAGGCGATGGTGACCGGCCTGGAGGTGGAGGGGGATCCCCGGGAGGACCCTGGCGCGAGCGGCCCGCACGGGCGCATCACCGGTGTGCGCACCTATTTCGGCAGCCTCTACGCCGCCGATGCCGTCATCCTCACCGCCGGCACCTTCCTCGGCGGGCGCATCTGGGTGGGACACCAGTCGATGGCCGCCGGACGCGCGGGGGAGCAGGCCGCCGAGGGCCTCTCCGAGGCCCTGCGCGCCCTGGGTTTCCGCCTCGATCGCCTGAAGACCGGCACCCCGGCCCGGGTGGACCGGCGCAGCGTCGCCCTGGATCAACTGGAGGAGCAGCCCAGCGATGCCCACGATCGCTTCTTCTCCTTTGATCCCGCCGCCTGGGTGAGCGGTGAACCCATGGCCTGCCACCTCACCCGCACCACCGCTGCCACCCACCAGCTCATCCGCGACCACCTCCACCTCACCCCCATCTATGGCGGCGTGATCGACAGCAAGGGCCCCCGCTACTGCCCCTCGATCGAGGACAAGATCGTGCGCTTCGCCGACAAGGACAGCCATCAGATCTTCCTGGAGCCGGAGGGGCGCGACACCCCCGAGCTCTATGTGCAGGGCTTTTCCACCGGCTTGCCCGAACCCCTGCAGCTGCAGCTGCTGCGCACCCTGCCGGGCCTGGAGCGCTGCGTCATGCTCCGCCCCGCCTACGCGGTGGACTACGACATGCTGCCGGCCACCCAGCTGCGGCCCAGCCTGGAGACCAAGCGGGTGGCGGGGCTCTTCAGCGCCGGCCAGCTCAACGGCACCACCGGCTACGAGGAGGCCGCCGCCCAAGGCCTGGTGGCCGGCCTCAACGCCGCCCGGCGCCTGCGGGGCCATGAGGCGGTGCTCTTCCCGCGGGAGGGGAGCTACATCGGCACGATGATCGACGACCTCGTCACCAAAGACCTGCGGGAGCCCTATCGCGTGCTCACCAGCCGCAGCGAGTATCGCCTCGTGCTGCGGGGCGACAACGCCGACCGCCGCCTCACGCCCCTCGGCCGGGAGCTGGGCCTGATTGATGACCGCCGCTGGCGCCTTTACACCGCCAAGCAAGAGGCCATCACCGCAGAAACCCGGCGTCTCGAAACCGTGCGGCTCAAGGCCAACGATTCGGTGGCCGCTGCGGTGGAAGCCGAAAGCGGCGCCGCGATCAAAGGGTCCCTCACCCTGGCGGAGCTGCTGCGACGGCCCGGTGTCCACAGCGCCGACCTGCTGCGCCATGGCCTGGCCGATCCCGCCCTGCCGCGGGAGGTGCGGGAAGGGGCGGAGATCGATATCAAATACAGCGGCTATCTGGCCCGCCAGCAACAGCAGATCAGCCAGATTCAGCGCCAGACCAACCGCCTCCTGCCCGCCGACATCGACTACGCCGGGATCGGCACCCTCTCGGCGGAGGCGCGGGAAAAGCTCAGCGCCATTCGCCCCGGCACCCTCGGGCAGGCCAGTCGGGTGCCGGGGGTCAGCCCGGCGGATGTGACCGCCCTGCTGGTGTGGCTGGAGTTGTCCCAACGTCTGGCCGCCGCCAGCACTGCGGGCTCTGTGGGACCGTCCTCTCTGCCCTCCCGAAAACCAACCAATCCCGATAAGGTTGCGCCACGTTCGTCCTGAGACTCCCTTGAGCCCTCCGCGTCCCACGCGAGGCCTGCCCACCTCCCGTGCCTATTGGGAGTTGAAAGCGGAACAAATGATGAATCGGGTGTTCGCCCCGGACGCCGCGATTGATCTGGAGCCTCTCGCCCCCGACCCGGAGGCCTCCCGCGCGGCGCCCTCCCCCCACCGGCCCCTGCCGCCAGGGGCGCCGCCGCCCGCGGCCGCCTCTCCGGCCCGCGCCGCCGCCACCTCGGCCCACGCCGCCGCCACTCCCGGCGCCCCAGCCAAACGGAGCCTCTCCGAGTTGACGGTCGTGCTGGGGGCCATGCTGGCCGGGGTCGGCCTGGTGGGCGCCATCGGCGCCGTGCTCCTGGTGCAGCAATGGGCTGGCCTGCAGCGCAACCTCAGCCAGGAACGCAATCTGCTGCTGGTGGAGCGCCTGCGCGCCCTCGGCCCCGCCACCGCGCCAGCCGCCCCCGAGGCCCTGGCCACCCCGCCGGCCCCCGTGCTTGATCCCTCTCCGGCCACCGCTGGCGTGGCATCCCCTCCCGTCAGCGCTCCAGCGGTTCCCTCCGCCCGGACACGGGAGGTGGCCTCGTTTGACGGGCTGCCCCCTCCCCCCCCGGAGGAGCCCTGGATGGCCCAGCTGTCCTCGCTTCCCCCCACGGGCGGGCGTCCCCCGCTGCGGGTGCCCGTGAGCCCCCGGCTCACCGCCGCCGCGCCAGCCGCCGCCTCCAGCCCGCTCCCGCCTCGCCCCGCCGCCCCCGGCCTGGTTCCGGCCGCGCCGCGGTCGCGACCCGCCGCGCCCCTTCCCCAGCTGGTGGGTTTGGTGGGGGCACCGGGCCGGGCGGGCTCGGCCATCTTCCAGGTGGGCACCACCGCGATGAATGTGAATGTCGGCGAGCAGATCGGCTCCAGTGGCTGGCTGCTGCGGGCGGCGGACGGGGAGAGCGCCGTCATAGAGCGAGGGACGGAGGTGCGTCGCATCGCCATCGTCTCGGGCGGTTGACTCCCATGCCTCCCCGCGCCACGGGCGCCCTCGGACCGCGGCCCTCCCCGCGAACCCTCTGGCAGGCCCCCCTGGCCGATGTGCTCGAGGGTCGCGCCGGCGACCTCTTGAGCGGACCCTGGAAGCTGATGGTGCTGGGTGATGGCAGCCCCACCCGGCACCTGCGGCTGCTCAGCGGCGCTCCGCTCACCGTTTCCCTCATGGCCATGGCACCGGAGGGTCCGGCGGACGCGGAACGCCCTCGGGAGGTGGAGGAGCTGGAACCGCCCCTGCTGCGCCGCCAGGTTTGGCTCACCTGCGGGGGGGAGACCCTGGGGTGGGCGGAGAGCTGGTGGAACCAGCGGCAGGCGGAGACCTGCCTGCGCGACCGGCGCCAACCGATCTGGAGCAGCCTCACGGAAGGCCGCGCCGAGCTGTATCGGGAGGTGGATGGGCTGGCGCTGGTGGAGGCCGACTGGCTGGAGGAGCGCTTCGGGCGCGCCGGTCCGTACTGGAGCCGCCACTATCGCTTCTTCCGCCAGGGCCGCGAGCTGACGGTGATTCGCGAGGTGTTCTCCCCCGCCCTGGAGCGCTGGCTCGGACCCGCCACCACACTGAATCCTGAAGACATTCCGCACCTGGTGACAAGTCAAAACAATTCAGGCTTGACGAATTGACGTTGGTTCGGCCCTGACAAGCATGGGGGCATCTGCTTGCCCACGTCCCCATGGCCCCATCCCGCGGACATCCCGACTGGCTGACCCTCACGGAGCTGGGTCGCCTCTATGGACTCTCCGCCGTCACCATCGGCAAGGTTTTGCAAGCCTCAGGTCTGCGCCAGCTCGATGGCCGCCCCAGCCCCGAAGCGCTTCGCCAGGGCCTCGCCTTTCAGCGCCACAGCAGCCCCTCGCGCCAAACCCTCTGGGATCGCGACGGTTGCGCGCCCCATCTGGAGCACCAGGGCCTGAAACCCCTGCGCCAGCGGTCCCCGCTGGAGCTCTGGGCCGATCTGATCAGCGACCTCCAGCAGGGCACCCCCGCAGTGGTGATGTCCGCGGAGGACGCGGCCGAGGAAGTGCCGGCCGAGCTCGTGGGGCCATTGAACCGGCGCCTGCGGGAGCGCGGCTGCAGCTTCCAGGTGCATCAGGCCACGATCAGGCGCTTGCCCCGCCCGTCTGCTGACTCGCCTGCTCCAACAGCTGACGCAGGCGGGCCTCATCGGCGTGGCTGAGGTTGGTGCGCAGCAGGCGGGCGTTGGGCGCATGGGCCTGAAGGCGCTCGATCACCCGATCCGGAGAGGATTCCCGCACCAACACGCAGAGGGCGGCGGTGCCGGTGGTGAGGCCATCGCCCACCTCCCGCAGAAAGCCGTCATTGATGCCCAGATCCGACAGCGCCCCGGACGCCGCGCCCACGCCGGCCCCCACAGCGGCGCCCAGCAGTGGATTGAGGAAGAGCAACCCCACCAGAACGCCCCAGAAGCCACCGCTGGCCGCCCCGGCGGCAGTGAGGTTGATGGCTTGATGGAGATGGACCTGGCCCTCGCTGTCGCGCTCGACGACGACGGCATCCTCCAGGGAGAGGAGCTGCTCCTTCTGGAGGTCGACCAGATCGCGGCGCACCGTCTCCGCTTCGCTGACCGTGGGGAAGCCGACAACGACCAGGCTGCTCATGGGGAGGAAAGGGGGCGAGAACTGATGGAAATGTAAGGGTTGCCCGAAGACCGAACGGACGTCAGGCGGGGGCGTCGCGGGGCTGCCGCTCAACGGCGACGGGTGGAGCGGGGCAGCGGGCGCCCCGTCGGGGCAGGGGGCGGCGCGGCGGCCAGGGGATCCGCGGGAGGGGAGGGAGGGGGCTCCTGGCGTCGCCAGCGGGGCACCGTGAACATCTCCTCCTCCGGCCAGTCCTGGCGGGAGGAGGCGTCCAGCGGCTCGTGCGCGGAGTCGTCCCCCGGCTCCGCCACCGGCTCTCGGGCGGGCCGCTCCCGGGCGGGTGGCGGTGGCGCGGGCCGGGAGGCGGAGGGGCGGGCGGGGGGTTGGCGATAGGCGGCGGAAGCGGCGGCCCCGCGGCGAGAGATGGCCTCCAGGGGCGGACGGGCGCGGCGGGGCGCGGGGTCGCCGCTGGTGGAGGGAGCCGCCGCTCGGTCGGTCTCCCAGGGTTCGCGCCAATCCTCACGGTCATCAAGAAGCCAGTCGAGCTTCCCTTCCACCCAGCGGCCCAGGCCGTCGCCGCGTCGGAGGCCCCCTCGCCCCGACCCGCGCGGGTCAGGCCGGCTGCCCGGACGCGTGCCGGCGACGCCGTCCACCAGCTCGCGCCCGCGACTCACCCATTGCTCCAGCCGATCACCCAGGGGACGTCCCTCCCGGGCGGTGCCGTCGTCATCAACCCAATCCATGGGCTGACCTTAGCGAGGATGGCGGCGCAGCCAGTGCTCCCGCGCCAGTCCCACCAGGGCGATCGACACCCCGCCCAGCTCCAGGCTCCAAAGAAACACGCCCATCGGCATCCGCGCTTCGCGGGAGGTTAGGGCGTCAGCGGCTCAAACACCAGCAGGCAGTCGGCATGCCAGCGGCCGCCATGCCAGCGCTCACAGCAGAGGCGGCAGGCCAACCCCTCCCGGCGCCGGCGATACGGGGAGCGCAGGCCGCAGCGGGGGCAGCGCGCCAGCCAGCGCGCCGGCCGCAGAGGCACGGGGAACCGGTGCCGCAGACTGACCTCAAAGCCCGGCTGACGGCTGTTGATCAGGGCCATGCGCGCCCGAAAGTGGGGCCCATGGGCCTCCCGGACGCCCAGCACCCGATCCACCCAGGCGTGGATCATCTCGTGGCAGAGGGTGCTGAGGGTGGCCGTGCGCGGCAGGGGATCCAGAAGGGGACGGGACAGCAGGATCTCGCTGCGCATCTCCCCCGGGCTGGAGCCCCAGCGGCGGTAGAGGCCCGCGGTGCGGGTGAGGCGGCCGTCGCTCCAGCGCAGGACCACCAGGGGGCGGTCATCGGGCGCCAGGCGGCCGTCGAAATGCTCCCGGTTGAGCTGATGGAAGAGAGGGAGCAGGGGTTCGAGGGGCAAGGGCCGACGCGGGACGGGCCCCCGGCGAAAGGCGGGCTCAGTTTGGCGGGTTTCGTCGGCAACGGGCCGTTGTCGGGCAGACTCAGGCGCTGTTCATCACGCGCGCATCCATGGACTGGGGACTGAGCTCGGCGGAAAAGCGCTGCTTGTCGGTGCTGGCGGCTTGCTGCTCTATTGGACGATCTCAGCGGTGCGCCTGGTGCTCAGCGCCCGGGGCATCAATCCGCTGATCAAGCAGTTCTTCACCCAGGTGGCGTCCGGACAGGTGGACGGCGCCTATCTGCTGACGACCAAGAACTATCGCTCCCATGTGAATCGCCAGCAGTTCATCCGCTTCCTGGCGGGCCTGCAGCTCAACAAGTACCGCAACCTCCGCTCGGGCCGGCCGCGGCTGCAGGACGACCAGGTGATCCTGACGGTGAAGTTGAAGTCGGACAGCAAGGAAGAGCTGCCCCTGGACTTCACCTTCGTGAAGGTGGAGGACGCCTGGCGGGTGGACCGCATCCAGAAGGTGGCGGCCGGCTGACCGCCTGGCTCCAGCGCCGTGACGCCGCCGTGACTCCCGCCGTGACGCCCTCCTCCGACCAGCGACGCCGCGCCGAGGAGCTGCGCCGCCTGCTCCAGCAGGCCGCCCACGCCTACTACGTGCTCGATGCGCCCGTCCTGGAGGACGCGGTCTACGACCAGCTGTTCCGAGAACTGGAGGCCCTGGAGCGGGCGTTTCCGGAGCTGCGCAGCCTCGACAGCCCCACCCAGCGGGTGGGCGGTGCCCCGGCGGAGAGCTTCCCGACGGTGGCGCATCGCGTTCCGCTGTTCAGCCTCAAAAACGGCTTCCACCGCGCCGACCTGGAGGATTGGCACGAGCGCTTGGGCCGGCTGCTCTCTGGGGGCCGCGGCGAGCGGCCGGCGCCCGGCGACCGGGCGTCAGCCCCGCAGGGGCCATCCTCCCTGGCGCTGGTGGGGGAGCTGAAGATCGATGGCAATGCCCTGGCCCTGAGTTACGCGAATGGCGTGTTGGCGCGGGCCGCCACCCGAGGCGATGGCGAGCGCGGCGAGGAGATCACCCCCAACGTGCGCACGATTCAAACCGTGCCCCTGCGCCTGACCCTGGAGTCCCCGCCGGACTGGCTGGAGGTGCGCGGCGAAACACTGCTGCCCAACGCCACCTTCGCGCGGCTGAACGCGGAGCGGGAGGCGCGCGGCGAACCGCTCTTCGCCAACCCGCGCAATGCCTGCGCCGGCACGCTGCGGCAGCTCGATCCCAAGGTGGTGGCGGATCGCCAACTCGCCTTCTTCGCTTACACCGTCCACCTGCCGCCCGACTGGCGACCGCGCTCCGCCAGGGATCCCGCCCCGCCGCGCACGCAATGGGAGGCGCTGGAGTGGCTGAAGGCGGCGGGCTTCCAGGTGAACCCCAACGCGGCGCTGCTCCCCACCCTGGCGGAGGCCGAGGCGTTCTTCGCCGCCTGGGAAGAGGGCCGCAAAGCGCTGCCTTACGCCACGGATGGTGTGGTGTTGAAGCTCAACGATCTGGCCCTCCAGGCGGAATGCGGCAGCACGGAGACCCATCCCCGCTGGGCGCTTGCGCTCAAGTACGCGCCCGAGGAGGCCAGCAGCCGGCTGTTGCGGGTGGTCGCCCAGGTGGGACTGACGGGGAAGGTGACCCCCGTGGCGGAATTTGAGCCGGTGCTTCTGGCCGGCACCACCGTGAGCCGGGCCACCCTGCACAACGCCGATCGCCTGGCAGAGCTGGATCTGCACCTGGGCGACACCATCGTGGTGCGCAAGGCCGGCGAGATCATCCCCCAGGTTGTGCGGGCCCAGCCCCAGCTGCGCCCCTTGGCGGCCGTCCGGGTCGAGCTGCCGGAGATGTGTCCGGAATGCGGGTCCGCGCTGGTGCGGGAGGAGGGCGAGGCTGCCACCCTCTGCGTGAACAGCAGTTGTCCGGCGATCCTGTTGGCCTCGCTGCGCCGCTGGGTGAGCAAGGGCGCCCTGGACGTGGAGGGAATCGGCAGCAGCTTGATCGAGCAGCTCGTGGAGAAGGGACTGGTGCGTTCGATCGCCGATCTCTACCGGCTGGACGGGGCTGTGCTCGCCAGCCTGGAGCGGATGGGGGAGAAATCCGCCGCCAATCTGCTGGACAGCCTGGAGGCCTCCAAGCGTCAACCCTGGCCGCGCCAGCTCTATGGACTGGGCGTCCATCATGTGGGGGAGGTGAACGCCAAAACCCTGGCGAAGACCTTTGCCAGCGCCGCCGCCCTGCGCCACGCGGCCCTGGCGGAGCCGGAGGCGATCACCGCCATCTTCAGCCTCGGGGCGGAGGTGAGCCAGTCGCTGCGGCAATGGTTCGCCACGCCGGCCAACCAGCGCCTGCTGGAGGAGCTGGCGACGTTGGGGTTCGCCCTCGGTCAGACGGAGGAGGAGGAGGCCGCGTCGAACGCGGGCTCAAGCGCCCTGGCGGGGAAAACCTTTGTGCTGACGGGCACCCTGCCCACCCTCAGCCGTCGCCAGGCCCAGGAGCGGATTGAGGCGGCCGGGGGCAAGGTCAGCGGGTCGGTCAGCGGCAAAACCCACTACCTGGTGGCGGGGGAGGAGGCGGGCGGCAAGCTGGAGAAGGCACGGAGTTTGGCGGTGCCGATCCTGGACGAGGCGGGCCTGCTGGATTTGCTGGCTGGCGGCGGCGAAAGGGGGGCCCGTGCCACGTGAGGCGGCGGATCAGCGCTGGCCGGTGATCGCAAAGCGCACAAAGGCATCCTGGGAGAGCGTGAGCGATGCGGCGTTGGCCACCCCGGCGTCTGGCTTGGCGGAAACGATTTCAAAGGACACCAGACCAGGATTTCTGCGCATCTCGCGTCGACCTGTTTCCTCGTCCTGAACCCCTTTGACGGTCACCGGTCGGGCGGCATGGATGAGGATATAGAAATCAATGGCCGCCAGCTTCTCCCCCCATGACGGCAGTCCAGACACATCTCGATCATAAAGAATAGAACCTTCGTTGAATTGAAATCTGCTACCCTGCACCCACTCCTTCCAGGATTGCACAACTTCCTTGTTTTTCGTTTTTTGCTTCTGCAAAAAGCGGAGATCGAGGGCGGCGTTGAAGTGGGGTGGCAGCCAGAGATGCCAACTCTCTGGCGTTGAACCGGCTGGATTCTTGAGAAGAGTTGCGCTGCTCTTTCCCGGCTGCTGCGTCAACCCGTGAAGCACCTTCTCCGCCGCGTGCGCATCATCGGCAATCGTCAACGGCTTGGCTTCCACAGCTGCTGTTCGAGGACTGGTGGGGCCGACGTTACAGCATGTTCCCGTCGCCGGATGGCGGTCCGCGACACGATCGGCGCGGCTTGGGAAATCAGGAGGGGATTGCCGCCTCGCCAGCGCGCCGGAGGCCTGGCAGGAGCGCAAAAAACTCCGGGTTCAACTCGGCCAATGGCTCTTTGAGGATTTCGAGCTCCTCCGCTGGACCATGGACCTCAAGGCGAATGATCTTGGCGATCTTCAAGGCTTCATCCAGCAGGGCGCCAACGTTGTCAAGATGAGCCAGAACGGCGGCGGCGTTCTCATAACCCTCCCGGCAATGAGCTATGTGCCCGTTGAAGGAAAACGCATAGTTGATGCATCCGCTTTCCGACCGGGTTTTTTCAACAAAACGCGCGCCCAGTGTCTGAAAGGCGGCGAGCTGGCCATCCTGAACCTCGAAGTAGGGAACCAAGGTGCAACAGGCATCTGTCACTAACATGAACAACTCCGGATTTTCGCTTGAAGGCTAAACAGGAAACCCGTGGCCGTGTCAAGCCGTGTCCGCGTGCCCCGGCAAGGGGCGAGGGCTGGGCCCACCGAGCCCCGCGGTCCGCCGCGGGACGCCAGGGGAATCCAACAGGGCATTTCGTAAACGGGGTCAAGTCGGCTACGTTCACGCCGGGTGTCCTTTCGCCCCACCCCCGACCCATTCCCGCGCCCGCTGAGCCCTTGCCCGCTGAGCCTGTCCCCATCGACTCCGACCCCTTGGAGGCAGACCCCTCGCCGGAGATGCCCGGGAGCCCGTGGATGGCGCCCATGGATATCACACTCAGCAGTGCTCTCCCGCTGACCGGGGCCTTCGCGATCCCGTCGGCCTCCCTGGCGACGAGCGCTCCAGCCCCCACGCCCCCTCCAGCCGCCGAGACGCCGCCCGAGGATCACGAGCCCTCCCCCGCCTTGACCGGCCTCCCCCTTTCCCTCTCCGAGTCCTTCTGGCGCCTGCTGTCACGGCACCAGCTGCTGGTGCCCCTCCTGCGCCAGTCGGTGATCGCGAACGCCCTCGAGGGCGTTCAACTCAGCGCAGAGGAGTGTCAACAGGCGCGCAGCCAGTGGCTGCAACAGAAAGGCATCCAATCCCCCGAGCAGCTTCAGACCCATCTCGCCAAACACGGCATGGTGGAGGACGAGGCCCTCTGGCAGGCGGAACTCCCCCTGCGCGCGCGTCACCACGGCCACGATCAATTTCTTCATCGCGCTGAACAGCGCTTCCTCAGCCGCAAGCAACAGCTCGACACGGTGATTTACAGCTTGTTGCGGGTGCGGGGCGAGGCCCTGGCCCATGAGTTGTATCTGCGCATCGCCGAGGGGGAAGCGGACTTCGCCGAGCTGGCCGCCACCTACGCCGAGGGACCGGAGCAGGCCACCCGGGGGGTGGTGGGACCCGTGCCGCTGTTGCAGGCCCACCCGATCCTGGCCAATGTGCTGCGCACCAGCCAGCCGGGAGAGTTGCGCCCCCCTTTCGCGATCGAGCAATGGTGGCTGGTGGTGCGGCTGGAGTCGTTGCAGCCGGCCAGCTTTGACGACGCCATGCAGAGCCGCATGACCCAGGAGCTCTTCGAGGAATGGGTGGACGAGGAAGTGCAACGTCTGATCCAGAACCACGCGACAACGGCCACACCCTGAACACCATGGTCTCCACCTCCCCTTCCACCGATCAGCGCCGGAGCTGGCTCAGCCTGGCCCCCTTCACCCTCCTCTCCCCGGAGGCCAGCCGCCGCCTGGAGCAAGAGAGCGAGCTGCAGCGCTTTGCCGAAGGACAGGTGTTGAGCAGCGCCAGCGCCATCGGCGCCCGGATCCTGGTGGTGCTGGAGGGGGAGGCCCGGCTGCTGGGGCTGCGGGAGAGCCGGCCCTTCACCCTGCGCAAGCTCGGCACCGGAGACATTGTCGGCCTGGCGTCCCTGCTGCGGGCCGCCCCTTGCGAGCAGGTCAGCGCCGCCACGCCGGTTGTGGCGATGGCCCTTCCCGATGCCCTGGTGCTGGAGCTGTTGCGCCAGGAGGCGCCGTTCCAGGAGTGGTGCGCCGGCCACCTCTGGCTGGCGGAGCTCCATGGCCTGCTGGTGGGCCTGGAGGATCGGAACGCGACGGCCGAGCCGTTTGATCCCGCCCGTTGGCGGCAACGGTTGGAGCGCCTGGCCGAGCGGGCCCGGATGATCCAGCCGCGACGGGGAGCGGTGGCGGCGGCGGGCGAAACCCTTTATCTGGCCAGTGGCAACGTGCCGGACCTGCCCCTCGGCAGCCCGCTCAAGGCCGGCGCCCCCCTGCCCACGCCCCTGCCGCCTCTCCCCTTGCGCCTGATCGCCCTGCCGGAGGAGGGGGCGGGAGGCGTGGAGGCGAGCCTGGAACCGTCGTCGGCCCTGGTGGCGGGCACCGTCGGGGAGGAGGCCTCCCTGCCCCCACCCACCAGCCTCGATCTGGGCCAAGCCGGCCCGCAGCGGGGGTTTGCGCTGTTGCGGGCCAAGGGCGACGTGGCGGAGACCACCGCCTGCCTGCAGATGCTCGCCAAGGGCCTCAACCTGCCCTTCCGTCGCGACGCGGTGGAGAAGATGTTGCGGGAGAAGGTGGCCCAGGGTCAGCGGCCCAATCTCCAGCTTTGCGCCCAGATCGCCTCGATGATGGGCCTGCTGGTGAGCGGCGCCCGGGTGCGGGGCGAGGCCCTGAACCGATTGATCACCCCGGCCTTGGTGCCATGGAAGGAGGGCTTCGCGATCCTGGTGCGCAGCCATGGCGGCGGCTGGACCCTGGCCTCGCCGCGGGATGGCTGGGTGCGGCTGAGCCCGGCGGAGGTGCAGGCGGCCTATCCCGAAGGCTTGGAGCTGATGCTGGTGGAGCGCAGCATCACGACACCGGAGGAACGGTTCGGGCCGGGCTGGTTCTGGCCGGCCCTGAAGCGCTACCGGGGGATGCTGCTGCAGGTGCTGCTGGCCTCGTTTGTGGTGCAGCTCTTCAGCCTCGCCAATCCGTTGCTGATTCAGGTGATCATCGACAAGGTGATCGCCCAGCGCAGCCTGGACACGCTGCAGATCCTCGGCCTGGCGCTGGTGGTGGTCACGCTGATGGAAGGGGTGATCGGCACCCTGCGCACCTACCTCTTCTCAGACACCACCAACCGCATCGATCTGCGACTCGGGGCGGAGGTGATCGACCATCTGCTGCGCCTGCCGCTCAATTATTTCGAACGGCGGCCCGTGGGGGAGCTGGGCACCCGGATCGCTGAGCTGGAGAAGATTCGCAACTTCCTCACCGGCCAGGCCTTGATGACCGTGTTGGACGCCTGTTTCTCGGTGATTTACATCATCGTGATGGTGATCTACAGCTGGCTGCTCACCCTGATCGCCCTGGCGGTGCTGCCCATTCAGATCGCCATCACCCTTGGCGGCGCGCCGTTGTTCCGCCGGCAGTATCGCCAGGCGGCGGAGGAAAACGCTCGCACCCAGAGCCACCTGGTGGAGGTGATCAGCGGCATCCAGACGGTGAAGGCCCAGAACGTGGAGATGGTCAGCCGTTGGAAGTGGCAGGACTATTACGCGAAATACATCTCCCGCACCTTCGACAAGACCAAAACAGGCACCTTACTCAATGAAACCAGCCAGGTGTTGCAGAAGTTGTCTCAGTTGCTTGTGCTCTGGGTCGGCGCGGGGATGGTGCTGAACAGCGAGCTCACGCTCGGTCAGCTGATCGCCTTTCGCATCATCAGCGGCTATGTCACCCAGCCGCTCTTGCGCCTGTCGTCGATCTGGCAGAGCATCCAGGAATTGCGGGTGTCATTTGAGCGGTTGGCCGATGTTGTGGACACACCGGAGGAGTCCAACGAGGCGGACAAGGCCAACATCCCCCTGCCGGCGATTGATGGCCAGGTGGTGTTTGAAAATGTCAGTTTCTCCTTCGTGCCCGGCGGCGCGGAGGTGTTGAGCAACATCAATCTCACCGTTGAACCCGGAACGTTTGTGGGGGTGGTTGGCCAGAGCGGCAGCGGCAAGAGCACGTTGATGAAGTTGCTGCCCCGCCTCTATGCGCCGAACAAGGGCCGGATTCTGGTGGATCAATACGACATCTCCAAGGTCGAGCTCTATTCCCTGCGCCGTCAGATCGGCATTGTGCCCCAGGAGCCCCTGTTGTTTTCCGGCACGATCAGCGACAACATCGCGCTCACCAATCCCGAGGCGAGCAGCGAGGCGATTGTGGCGGCGGCGAAGATTGCGGCCGCCCATTCCTTCATCATGGAGTTGCCCGCTGGTTACAGCACGCCTGTGGGGGAGCGGGGCGCCGCCCTCTCCGGTGGTCAGCGCCAGCGCATCGCCATCGCCCGCACGCTGTTGGCGCGCCCCCGCTTGATGGTGATGGACGAGGCCACCAGCGCCCTGGACTACGACACCGAACGCCAGGTGTGCGAGAACATGCGGGAGTCGATGCGGCACTGCACGGTGTTTTTCATCACCCACCGGCTGAGCACGATTCGTCGCGCCGATCGAATCATCATGTTGCATCAGGGTGCGCTGGTGGAATCCGGCACCCACGATGAATTGATGGCCCTTCGCGGCCGTTATTTCGCCCTTTATCGCCAACAGGAGGCAAGCTGATGATGTCCCCCTCCGACTGGCGTCCGCCAGAAGATCCCAACGGCTCCCCGGATCGGGAACGGGAGCGGTTGTTCGCCATCGGCGACAGCGAAGAGGTGGCCTTGCAGCAGTCGCGCTTCTGGGCCCGCAGCATCACCTGGACCCTGATGGGCGTCACCGCTTTTGGCCTGGGTTGGTTGGCGTTGGCCAAAACCGAGGAGATCGTCACAGCACCCGGCAAGTTGGAGCCGCTGGGTGTGGTGAAGGAGATTCGGCTGCCAGTGGGAGGGGTGGTGGATGAGCTGCTGGTGAAGGAGGGGGAGATGGTGAAGAAGGGCCAGGTGTTGCTGCGGCTCGACACGGAAGCCACGAAAGATCGGCAGCAAAGCTTGCTCAACAGCATCGCCTTCAAGCAGCAACAGCTGCTGCTGAAGGTGGAGGAGTTGAAGCGTTATCTGGATGTGAACGATACGGAGCAGCGCATGTTGGTGCGCAGTTTGGGGTTGGAGAAGGAGGTGCTTGATCGTTTGGAAGTGCTGAACCGGGAGGGGGCCACGGCGGAGTTGCAATTCCTGACGCAACGGAACAAGGTGCAGGAGGTGGCGAGCAAGCTGGAGGAATCGAAGGTGGATCGGCTGCGGCAGCTGGCGATTCTCGGCCAGGGCATCCGTCAGTTGCAGACGGAGCTGGCGGATCTGCGCAGCAAGTTGATCGAAAACAATGTGAATCTGCGCTATCAGGCGCTCACCTCCCCGGTGGATGGCGTGGCGTTTGATCTGAAGCCCAAGGCCAAAGGCTTTGTGGCGCAGACCAGTGAGCCGGTGTTGAAGGTGGTGCCGCGCGACAAGTTGGAGGCGCGGGTGGAGGTGCCGAGCAAGGACATCGGCTTTGTGAGTGTCGACAAGCCGGCCGACGTGAGTGTGGATTCCTTCCCCTCCTCGGATTTCGGTGTGATCAAGGGCCGCGTGCGGCGCATCGGCTCCGACTCCCTGCCGCCGGACCAACTGAAGAATTTCTACCGCGTTCCGGTGGACATCGCCCTGGATTCGCAATATCTGCGCCTGAAAGATGGCACCAAACTGCCGTTGCAGGTCGGCATGTCAATCACCGCCAACGTGAAATTGCGCAAGGTCACCTATCTGCAATTGCTGCTGAGCGATTTCAAAAACAAAGCCGATGCCCTCCGCCGAATCTGACCCCGCTGCAGCCCGACCTGGCGCTGCTCGACCCGGCCCTGCTGGACCCGCCTGCACCGTGCCGGACGCGATTGCCCGTTGGGTGAAAACCCCGTGCGGTCGCGCCAAGTATTTGGAGCTGGCCGAGCGGCGCGGCCCCTTGGCGCGCCTGCGGCGCTGGTGGTTTGTGGGCGTCGCCGCGCTACGGGATTGGCATTTGCCGGCGCCGCCACCAGGGAGCTGAGGGGCGGGGGCTGACCGTCATTGGTCGGTGGGCGCCTGCAACGCCTGCCGCGCCACGCGGTTGACCACGACAACCACCGCCAGGGTGGCGGCCAGCCCCAGAACGCGTACAGCCCAGGTGAACGCATCCGCCTCGCCGCTGAGCACCGTGGAAAAGCGGGCCACATCCCCCGCCAGGGCGCCGAGGCCGCAGAAGAGAATCGTGCCGGGGAGGATGCCGATCAAGCCAAGGGTGTAATCGCGCCAGGTGACGTCGCTGAGCCCATAGGCAAGGTTGAGCAGGCTGAAAGGGAACGCGGGCGAAAGGCGCGTGAGCAGCACCAGCCGCAGCCCCTCCCGACTCACCGCCTCCTCCACCGCCCGCAGCCGCGGGGCGCCCTCCAGCCGACGCCGGGCCCAGCCCCGCAGCCAGGTGCGCCCCAGCAGGAACACCAACAGCGCCCCCAGGGAGGCGCCCACAAACACCACCGCGCTGCCCCACCAGGTGCCATACAACGCCCCGGCCAGCATCGACGCCCACACGCCCGGCAACAACAGGGTCACCCACAGGGCATAGAGCGGAATGAACAGCAGAGCGCCGAGGGGACTGCGGAGCAGCGGCAGCGCCGCCTCCAGCCAGGCGTGGGGATCCAACCGAAGCGAGGCGGAGGGGTTGGCAACTTAGCCCCGATGGGTTGGGATGGGGGGCTCCGGAGGCGCTGGGCGGTCGGCGGACTGCCCTGGAGGCGGCTTGGATCCATCCGCACACGTGCAGATCCGTTGCCGTGAACCACTTCAATGCGAACCTATACGAACGCCATCTCTTGTCATCCCTCGGCTTGGCCCTGACGAGCAAGACAGACAGGCGAGCCGGTGGGGTTCACAGACGAGTCGGTGAGATTCATAGGAAGGAGAGCCCAAAAAGATCTGGTTCTCGGAAACCACGAAATCCAACTCCGAAAGATCGAATTGCAGTCACAATGCTGGAAAAAAACTATCGAGGTGAGCAGGGTTATCAGTAGTGACATGTGCAAAACAGCGAGTCGCATGAAGGAGTTGACTGCGAAGATCGAAACAAGACGAGAAAATGCATCGCCTACCTTGGCGACTTGGCGCATGAGCACCCGCAAGCATGCAACCACTTCGCAGCACCCGATACAAGCGCTTACCCGTTTCTGAGTAGCACTCTGCGATCTGAACATAATCTCTGAACAAGCCCTGCCACGACTCGTTTTGCCACCCAGGATGCGCCTTGCTCCACGGTTTGTTCATCGTCCGATGGGGTGCCCTGCCGTGGTTCTCTGAACCAGCTACATGTTCGAAGGTTTGGAGGCCAGGGCAAGAATCCCTAACATAAGATTAGTGGTCTTGACATTGATGGGTCAGGGATCTTTTCTGTGCCAATTGACAGCCGGGCATAGCAGAGAAGATTTATCATTCAAGAAACCGTTATGAGTCGATCGCCATGGATGACGATTGTCTGACAATATCACCGCCGATCTATATGGTCGGAATGAAGATCGGATGTTGGAGGTGCGGGGAAAGAATGCCGGTGGTAGCGTTGTTAGCGCCGACGGTTGAGGGCACAGATGATCAGGTTTGTGTCCTGTTAGATGTTGTTTCTCTTCCTAAAGACGTGCTTGGATACGTGCAGAAGCGAGTGCCAACTTATCAGCTTAGCTACTCGAAAACAGTTCAAAGCAAATACTATGCGAATGTCTGCCCCAAGTGCAGAATTTTGTCCGGTGACTTCTTCCTGCATTCAGAACCAGGTGCACCGTTTTTTCCGACGTGTGCAGAGGAAGCTGGTCTGCTTTATCTCGCAGAAATCCCTGTGCAGGGTCCGGTGCGCATTCGGGCTGGTTTTCACGTGGGAACGGGCAGGTTGATCCTGAAGTATGCGAAACGAATCCCATAAACAGGCTCGGAACACGGACGACAAACCCGCATGCACTTTTGGGTAAGAGCTGCACGTCGGTTTAGGCGGGCGTTCGAAGGATTGGCAAGTCAAAATCACAGCCAATCTCTTTCGAGCTGTTGCAAGTGCGCAAGCTTGCCTTTGCAATCAGCATATCAACCATGAAGGGGCGCAAAGAGTTCAAATAGCCGCAGACTGCCAAATGTGTTTAGTCCTAAATTGAAGATATCCCGGTTTTAGTGGCTCATGTCAAGTGGCTGGGCTCGGGACGCGAGAACAGTCTTTAGTATCAGGAGGAACGGTTATAGGCGGATCCGTCTACGGCGACAGGGACTTGCCAGGGTATTATGAAACCCATTGCCACAACAGGGATTTGGCCATGGCTCCAGCTTGCAGCAGTTGTGATAGACGGCAAAAACGGTGCCGAGACCCTTCATACGAGGATCCGTCCACTTTGCGTTCGAAGGATCTGGATGAAATAAAAGCCACGTTCCTCTGATACTCGTTATCAACCTATTATAACGGGATCAGTGTGTGGCAAAGCTACTAGTCTATACTCGAAGACTTAAGCAGTAATAGGTTGAGAATGAGCTACGGAATAGTAGTCGTTACGGCAACGACGGAGTAAGTACGTGCTTTCAAAGAGCGAGAACATCACATAGTCTAGAAACGAAATCTGCTTGTGCGAGATGACTGCATCTATGAGTTGTCGTCAGGCTGGCGATCGACTTCAATGACAGCAACAGCTCTTCCCAGCCTTCTTCGCCATTGAGCAAAGTCTGATGCTACCGATGCTGAGGATTCAGCTATAAGCAAAACACATAATAAGATGACAGCAAACTGGAGGATGGGGTCAAGTCTCCAGCCTTGAGAGAACAGAATAAGGCCAGTAAGTGGAAGCCCGACAATCCGGCCAAAGCCCACAGCCGCTGCAAGTAATGATTTTACTATTACCGTGGGAGACGTATCAGCCCTTCTAGTCAACATGAACCATAATTGAAAACATGCTGCAGGAACAGCCAAAAGCCACCAAAAGAAGAGAGCCACCCCGCATAGTGATGCGAGGTTAAGCGATGCTTCAAGCATTCTGGTCGGAAAGAGATATGGAAGAATTATGGCACACGACAGGATCTGAGTCAATATAAGTAACCGCCCTTTCTGCATTAGAGCGCACAGGTTTTACATAAAGGATAGATGGCCCCTAGGCCTACTTGATGAGAAGCGACCCTTCGAACAGGCCCCTCGAGTAGACAGGCCGCCATAGGCTCTCTGCGCCGCCTCCACAAGCTCCTTGCCTGCAACTCAGGGGCAGCGTTCGAAGGATGGGAGTTCCACAATGCAATCCCTAGCGCGCTGATTGTTTTGAATATTGGCTATGCTGACAACCTGAGTCCAACTGAATCAAGGTCATCACTCTGTTGCAATGAAGGCATACTAAACATCGGGCTAACCATATTGCATAGTTGTACTGGTCAACGTGTGCAATATTAGCGATAAGAGGCTAGCTCTATTAAGCATACTTCTTGGGTTTTTGAGAATGTATTCTCATGGGAAGTTGTCTACGCTCGTGTGAGCGTAGTCATGGGCTAATGGATATTAAGAGTCCAGGTAGCGTTCGAAGGCTGCTTAAAGCTTCGTGCAAGCTAATAAGGCTACGATCATTCTCCTTAGCCATCTTGATTAAGCTATAGAGATCCGACAAAGTGTGAACCCACAGGTTAGTCTTACTAATAGAAAAGATAAAGACCTGAAGATCTCAACTCTAGCAAGCCCTGAGATTTGATGGCTAATCTTTGAGCTTCATCTCAAAGCCATGCTTGCTAGAATCTAAGACTAAAAAATAGGAATAGACAAGTTCACTGCCTTAGCAGACGCAAGCCAGCAGAACATGCTATCTGGTCTGGCTCGTGATAATATGGGCGCGTCATCGGGGAAAAGACATGAAGGGGGCCTCGAAAAATTTGGCTCCTTCCCCGTCGTGGGCCCCATCCACTCCTCCTGATGCCACAATGGGTTTCACTGGTTTGCGAGAGCAAAACTCGAATTTTTCGAGGTGCTTTGAAGTCTTGACAGCACTAAGTATAATAGATATATTGACTCTGTTCCATTATTACTAAACCTGGAAATGATCAATCGAAACAT
>Ga0194129_10004286_pt1 | contig 19119 bp, 14 predicted proteins | sample TA2KigCa35mmetaG_FD_150862 | JGI IMG/M metagenome (GOLD analysis project Ga0194129, IMG submission 150862) | Freshwater microbial communities from Lake Tanganyika, Tanzania - TA2015038 Kigoma Deep Cast 35m | ecosystem: Environmental > Aquatic > Freshwater > Lake | place: Tanzania: Lake...
ACCTCAGCGGGACGCCGGTACTCGTCGCCAACCTGACGGGCTCGGCCAACACCGCGGCGTCGATCGAGGTGACGAGCCTCGCCTGGTCCACCGACGGAGCACGGCTCGCGTACCGCGCCGACGCGGAGTTCAACAACCAAGCGCACCTCTACGTGGTGCCGACCGACGGCTCGAGCACGACGCCGAAGGAGCTCGTCGGCCCGGCGAACAAGGACCTCGCCGTGACGGCGGGGCTGGCGTGGGCCAACGCAACCACGCTGTTCTTCGCCGGCGATCTCGTCACCAACAACGTGACGAACCTCTACTTCGTCGACGCGACGGCGGCCGTCCCCTCGGCGACGGGCGTCCTCACCGAAGCGACCTTGAACGCCTCTACGAAGAACGTGAAGGGCAGCGTGCAGCGCGGCTCGGATGGGCGCATCTACTTCCGAAGCTCGCACGAGCTCACGAGCAAGAACTCCCTCTACAGCTGCGCCGCGGACGGGACGGGCGTGACCAAGGTCGCGGGCGCCGTCGTCCTCTCGAGCATGAACGTCCAGGCCGACATCACGGCGTTCAGGCTCTCGCATAACGGCGCCTCGGTGGCCTTCACCGCGAACGCCGAGAGCGACGGGCTCGACCAGCTCTACGCGATGACGCTCGACGCCGCAGCCCCTTCGAAGCGCTCGGCCTTCACGAAGCCCGTGGACGCCACGACGGCAGGCCTTTTCGGTGGCTCGCTCAATTCCCTCGAGTGGAGCCCCGACGGCTCGAAGGTGGCGGTGGTCGGTGACTGGGCGCTCCTCGACAACGAGTACGCGCTCTACGTCCTCAGCGCGACCGGCGCGACCTCGTCGACGCGGCTCCTCGTCCCCCCGACCAACGCGAACCAGAACGTCGATGCGGTGTGGTTCTCGAGCGACGGCCAGCGCGTGCTGGTCCTCGGCGACCTCGTCGTCAACAACGACACCGAGCTCTACGCGATCACCGACTTCACCGCCGCCGACCAGACGCCCACCACCGTCCGCGTCGTCTCGGCGGCGGGCGGGGACGTGGACGGCGCGTTCGCGCACTGAGGTCTCGCAGCGCCTCTCCAGACGCTCGCCCTCCTCGCTCTGTCAGGGTCGGCGAGCGTCGGCTCGTCGGCCCGGTCCGCTCGCGCTAGGGTGCCGCACATGCGACTCGATCCGCATACGTTTGGCCAGGACCAGGCCTGCTTCGGCTGCGGCCCCGGTCACCCGATTGGCTTTCACCTCGAGTTCGAGCGCGAGGGCGAGCGCGTCGAGACGCGCTTCGTCCCCGGTGTGAACCATCAGGGGCCACCCGGCATCTTGCACGGAGGCCTCGTCACGACGCTGGCCGATGAGCTCGCCGCCTGGACGATCGTCGCGCAGAAGGGCCAGCTCGGCTTCACCGCCGCGATCGACGCACGCTTCCACCGGCCGATCCGCATCGGGCGCGTGGTGCGCGGCGTCGGCTGGGTCGTCGAGGATGGCGGCCGCGTCGTGAAGGTCGAGGTCATCCTCGAGCAGGACGGCGCGCGCGCGTACCGCGGCCTCTTCACCTTCGCGGTGCTCGACCGCAGCGGCGCCGAGAAGCTCCTCGAGGCCGAGCTCCCGGAGGCGTGGGCGCGCTTCTGCCGATGAGCTTCCGATCGGCCTGACGAGCGCGGCACGACGCGTGACGCTCGCGCCAGAGCCGCCTTCGCCACGCCGCAACAAGCCTTCGCCTGGCACTGTTGGCATGCGCTGTCGGTCGCCTTCACCGGGCACGAGCTGCACACCTCGACCGCGAGCAGCGGCTCCGTGCACGACTTGAACATGGCCGCCTGCACGATCGTCGCGTGCCCGTCCATGTCGCAGGCGAGGTGCTTGACCGCGCAGGTGTAGAGCGCGTCGAACTGCGGTTGGCACTCGGCCGCGGCCTGGCGATCCGCCTCGCAGTCGGCGATGCACTCGCTCTTCGTGTCGTTCTTGCAGCCGAGCCCGACCACCTCGTCGCACGCCGCAGGGCAGTCGAGCACGACGACGCCAGCGCCCGTGCTCGCGGAGCCTCCGGTCGTCCCATCGTCACCGCTCGAGCAGTGGAGGGTCGTGAGTGCCGACGCGCCCAGCACGAACATGCCGAAGAGCCTCTTCATGAGTCGAAGCATCGCGAACGCCGCGTCGCGGGGATCAGCGCGTTGCACGAACGAGACGACGGCCCCGAGCGAACGCGGGCCCCGCTCAGTCCGGCGTGCAGCCGTCGCCACCGCACACGTCGAGGATCTCGCCCGTACGCCAGAAGTGCGCCATCTGCTGGTTGTGGTGGTCGAGGTTCCGAGGCTTGCCGTGCGGGTCACCGAGCTTGTCGTTCGGCGGCACGTTGCCGGGCGCAGGCCACGGGTTGCCGAAGCTGAAATTCACGAGCCCGGAGCCCTTGTGCGGGTACGCGACCGGCGTGACGAGCGGCACGTCCTTGCCGTACCCCGCGAGGAGCGCGACCCCAACGCCCGAGCGCGTGACGACCTCGTTCGTGAGGAGCGCGACCTGATAGTCACCTGTCGCAGAGACGAGCAACACGTCGTGCGGTGGCGTGTTCGGGTGCGGCTTCGCCTTCACATGACGGTAGTGGCTCACCGGGTCGACCGAGTCCCACAAGCCCTGGATGGCTGACATCAGGACCTGGCGGTCGTGAGCGTCGGGGTAGAGCGCCTTTAGGAAAATGAAGAACGGCCCGAAGTCGACCGAGCGCTCCAGGAGCGTCGAGTAGTTGTTGCCCGGGACGCCGAGCTGGCCGCGCGCGATGTCGGGGCTCAGCGCCATGTGAGTGGCGCCAAAGATCCCGCCCTGCGAGATGCCGTTGTAATAGACCTCCTTCGGATCGATCCGCACGCCGCGCGAGGCGAGCTCGGGGAGCTCGTCGAAGCCGCGCTTCAGCGCGCGCCCGAGGAAGACGTGGTTCAAGGCGCCCTGGTGAAGCCTGTCGGAGAGCGCGGGGAACTCGGACATATCGCTCAGCATGGCGAGGATCGCGTCGACGTCCTCCGAGCTCATGCCGAGCATGTTCGTCCCGACGACGACGAACTTCTCCTGGTTCGCGAAGCGGCTCATCCAGCCGTCGCGCACCTGACCGTAGCTGCCGTTCAGGCCGTGGCCGTGGATGAACGCGCCATGGATCGGGCCCGCCGTCTCGGGCGCCACCGGCAGCGCGCTCCGCGGGACACGCATCAAGAAGCCGGCAGCGATGGGCTCGCCGCGCCTCGGCAGCCCGTCGGGCCCGAAGTCGAGCCGGTAAGCGGGCGTCTTGCCGATGGTGATCGGTACGAGGTAGTGCGGCACCTCGAAGGTGCCCTCGATCTCGAAGGCGATGTCGGGGCTCTCCTCGACCGTGAACTCCTTGACGTTCGTCACGTCAATGGCGGGCCGCGCGTCACCGAGCGCCGCGAGCGCGTCGTCTCGCATGTGAAGGAGAGGGCCATGCAGCGCCTCGGTCGAGGCGGTGACCCAGTCGAAGGCGAGCGTGAGCTCCCCGCGCGGGATCCCGGCCTTCTCGAGGCCCGTGAAGATCTCCTCGAAGCGCGCCTGACGCGCCTCGACCGGCGTGCCCGCACTCCGACCGTCGCGGAGCGCCACGAAGGCATCCGAGACCGGGATCGGCGCGCCGTCGACGTCCACGAGCCCCCGGAACGCGACCACGTAGCGCGTCGCCTCCTCGAGGAGCACCGCGGGCCGCACGACCAGGGTGCGGTGCGCGACCACCTCGTCGCTGAGGTCGAGCTCGGCCCAGCACGGCACGCGCTCGAACGCGCCCTCGGGCGTCACTTTGAAGAGCACCACCGGCGAGTCCGCCTCGAGCGTCTCGGCGATGCGCGTCTCGTCGGGGAGCTTCGAGACGTCGACGTTGGGGAAGTAGACGACGACCGGCTGGCCGACGCCGAAGCCGTCGAGCCTGCGGTAGGGCGCGGGGTCGACGTGCACGCCTTCGAGGTTCGCGGGGAGCGTCGCGTCGCCGTAGGCCAGCGTGAAGCCGGTGACGCGCGTCGCGTCCTCCTTCAGGTAGAAGCTCGATGGGAACGGCATCGCGCAGTGCTCGGGGACGAGCGGATCGCAGCCGGGCTCGTCGGGGATGTCGAGCGGCGGGAGCGAGACCTCGCCTCCGTTGCATGCGGAGAGCGAGAGGCCGAGGGTGACGAGGCGAGCGAGCATGCGTGCGTACATTGGGGGCATCCTTTAACAGGTGGGTCACGCCACCCGACGCTTCGAGCCGCGTGCCGTTCGGTGTCCTAGTCAAACCTCGACGTCGGACCCATGCAAGAACGACCGACACCCGCACCCCTCGCACATGCCCTGGGCCTCGTGCTCAGCGCACCGACGGCGCCGTCGCCATGCGCCGCGGCGGGGCAGGCGCCTCGCCGGTCGGGCGGCGCTACTGCACGCCCCAGATGCGGACGAGCGCGCGCCCGGTGCGGCGCGTCGCGGTGCGATAGACGAGGCTCACACGCGAGATGTTGCGCATCGAGCCCGGGAAGTCGAACACTTGGGTGCGCGTGCCTGGCGCGAGGAAGCGGCGCACGGGGAGATCGATGCGCTGACCGTTCTCGAAGCTCACGTCGCAGTCGAGCATCTCGATACCGCCGTCGACGGCCTCGAAGAAAATCCCGCGAAACATCTCCGGGCGCGCCGCAAGCGAGACGACGTCTCGGTCGACGCGAAAATCGACGGAGCGCTCGCCGAGGAACACCGGCGCGCCGGTCGGGACGGCGGGCCCCGTCACCATCGGCGTCGCGGAGGGGCCGACCACCATCGGCGTAGCGGGCCCGACGACCGCCGGGGTCGGCACGCCCACCACGACCGCGGCCGGACGCGGCGCGACGACGACGGCAGGCGCGCGTCCGCGGTAGTACCCGCCGCGCGTGTGCACGACGCAGCCGCTCGCGAGCGGGGCGAGGAGAGCGAGACCGAGAGCAGCGACCTTGGATCCCGAGAGGTAATGCACGGCTTCGCCCTAGCGCAGTCGCGCCGCGCCGTCACGCGCTGGCATCAGCTCTTCCGCGCCTCGCCGAGGAACGCGCGCGTCACCTCGTGCCGTGGCGCTTCGAACACCTGCTCCGCAGTCCCCGTCTCGACGTCGTATCCGCCGGCGAAGACGTGTACGCGGTCGGCGACGTGGCGCGCGAAGTGCATCGAGTGCGTGACGACGATCATGGTGAGCCCCTCGGTCGCGAGGTCCTCCATCACCCGCAACACCTCGTTCGCCATGACGGGGTCGAGCGCAGACGTCGGCTCGTCGAACAGGATGGCCTCCGGCTGCATCATCAGCGTCCGCGCGATGGCCACGCGCTGTTGCTGCCCGCCCGACAGGTTGCGAGGCAGGGCGTCATGCTTCGCGGCGAGGCCGACGCGCTCGAGGAGCGTCGCGGCACGCCCCCGCGCGGCGTCCTGCGACTCACCGAGGACGAGCGTCGGCGCCTCGGTGAGGTTCTGCATCACCGTCAGGTGCGGAAACAGGTTGAACTGTTGGAAGACGAAGCCGACCTTACGCCTTACGGTCCGCAAGAGCTCCCTGTCGCGCCGCGCGTCGGTCGTCGGCAGCAGCGTGTGCTCGCCCACCGTGACCCGCCCCCCCTGAAACCGCTCGAGCCCGTTGATGCAGCGGATGAAGGTGCTCTTGCCGCCCCCGGAGGGCCCGATGATCGCGTCGACCTCGCCCTTTCCGACCGAGAAGCCGATCCCCTTCAGGATCTCGGCCTCGCCGTAGCGCTTTACCAGACCGTCGACGGCGATCATGTGGCCACCCCCAGCCGCTCCTCGAGGCGCCGCGACAGGAGCGACATCGGGTAGCTCATGAGGAGGTAGAGCACCGCCGTCATTCCCATCAACTCGAGCGTCGCCTGAGTGCTGAGCGAGAGCACCGAGAAGCGCTTCGTCAGCTCGACCAGCGTGACCACGCTGACGACCGACGTGTCCTTGAAGAGCGCGATGAAGTCGTTCACCACTGGCGGGATGACGAGCCTCACCGCTTGCGGCACGAGGATGCGCCGCACCGCCTGAGCGTGCGACATGCCGAGCGACAGCGCCGCCTCGAGCTGACCGTGCGGGATCGCCTGCAGGCCGGCGCGGTAGATCTCGGACTCGTACGCCGAGTAGTTGATCGCGAGGCCGAGGATGCCCGTCCAGAACGCAGGCAACGTGACACCGACCTCGGGCAGGACGAAGAACAGGAAGTAGAGCTGCAGCATCAGCGGGGTGCCGCGCAGGAACTCAACGTAGCCGGCGAGCGGCGCGCGCAGCCACGAAGGTCCGTAGAGCCGCAGGACGGCGACGAGCAGCCCGAGCGCCATCGCGAGCGGGAACGAGCCGAAGGCGAGCATCAGGGTGAGCGCGGCGGACTCGAGCAGCACGCCGCCGTAGGCGCGCACCACCTCGAACCCGCGCTTCCGAGCAGCGAGGTGAACCGTCTCCGAGTCGGGAAGCTCGGGCTTCGAGACGTCGGCGCGGACCGCCTTGTCGAAGCCGTAGAAGCGCCCATGGTCGACGATGCCCTCGAGCTCACGCTGCGCGTCGTCCCAGATCCCGTAGCTTCGGTAGGTCGCCGCGAGCGTGCCGTTTCGCGACAGCAGGATGAGAGCCTCCGAGAGCGCATCGCGAAGCTCGCGCGCGCCCTTGCGTACGAACGCGACGTAATAGCCCTTGCCGACCGGCTCCCCGACGGGGACGAGCGCGGGGAAGCGCGGCGCATAGAAGCGCGCGATCGGCGTGTCTTGCAGCGTCGCGTCGAGCTTGCCGGTCTCGACCTCGCGCAGCGCGTCGGTGCTGCCGTCGTAGGAGATCACCTCGCAGCGCTCGGGGGTTCCGCAGAACTCCTTCATCCGGGTCTCGGCGGCCGACCCGGTGAGGACGCCGATCTTGGCGCGGGGCCTGTCCCTCCGCCCGAGATCGTCCCAGCCCTCGAGCGGACCGCCCTTTCGGACGAGGAGCTGCAGGCCGTACACGTAGTAGGGGATGGTCGCCTCGAAGGCCTCCGCGCGCTCGGGGGTCAGCTCGTAGCCGTTCAAGATGACGTCGCACTTCTTCGTGTCGACGAGCCCACCGAGTTTGTCCCAGGGACCCTGGACGAAGCGGGGCACCACCTTCAGGTAACCGGCGAGGTGAGCGGCGAGGTCGACCTCGAACCCCGTCACGCGCGAGGGGTCATCGTCGCGCGGAAATACGTAAGGGCCCCCGCCCTCCTGATCGCCGCACCACGCGAGCTCGCCCCGGCGCCGGATGTCGGCGAGCCCGTCCGCGCGCGCAGGAGACGCGAGCAACGAGCCGCCGAGGAGCCACACGAAGATCGCGAATCGCAGCGCCATCGAGGTCTCCGAGCGGTAACGGCTGAGCCAGGTCGGCGAGTACCACGACGCGCCCGCCTCGGCACGACTTCGACGTTCGCGGCGGTGTGCTTGTTCTGGTAGACCCTCCCTATGCGCACCCTATCCTACTTAGGAATCTTCGTGACCGTGGTCGGCTCCAGCGTCGCGGCCTGCTCTTCAGACGCCGAGCCTCCGACCGGTCCCGCCGCCGGCGGCGGCGCGGCGCTGACGGCCACGACGTTCTGCGAAATGTATGCACAGGCGACCTGCGCTGCGACCGAGGCGTGCGACTGCCCGACGCTCGACGGCGCGAAGGACTGCGTCACCAAGAACGTCGACAAGTGCGAGTCGACGCTCGCCGGCCTGCTCGGCGCGATCAGCCTTGGCGACGTGCAGTTTGACGCCGCCGCAGCGAGCGCGTGCATCGAGGACGCGGCAAAGACGCTCGGGACCTGCGTGGTACCGACGAGCCGCAACGCACCGGAGGCGTGTCGGTTTTACCTGAACGATTCAGCGAAGCTCGGCGAGAGCTGCTCGAAGTTCGGCGCGGGGCTCCGCTGCGCGGGCGGCGCGGGCGTGTGCGACGGGATGACCGGCGCGTGCATCGCCCCTGGCGCGAAGGACGAGCCGTGCGTCGCGGCGGTCTGCGCGGACAGCCTCGTGTGCGACGCCGGCATGTGCCGGTCGCTGCAACCGAAGGGCGGCGCGTGTACCCGCGACGAGGTGTGCGAGGGCGGCCTCCAGTGCCTCGACGGCGCCTGCGCGCCGCCTCGAGCGACGGGCGAGCCGTGTGCCAGCTCGACGTCTTGCGCCGCCGGCCTCGGCTGCATCGCTGGCGAGTGCGCCACCGCCTTCCCCGCAGGTGAGGGGTGCGAGCTCGAGGAATGCGGCGCGGAGTCCACCTGCCTCGCGATCCCGGGACTGAAGAGCTGCGGCCCGCGAGGCAAGGCGGGTGATGCTTGCATGAAGTTCGACGACTGCGAGCAAGGCACCGATTGCGACTACTCGAAGCCAAACCCGGTGTGTGTCGCCGTCCCGAAGCTCGGCGAGAGCTGCCCGCTCGGACAGTGCCTCGAGGGCGCCTCGTGCAGCGAGGGCACGTGCGTCGTCACCCCGAAGGTCGGCGAGGCCTGCGTCACGAACTCCGGGAAGCCCTGCGCCGACGGGCTCGGCTGCCTTGCGGGGACGTGCACCGCGGGCGCGGCGGCGGGAGCGCCGTGCGTGGGCGATCAGGGCGCCTGCGCGCAGGGGACCACCTGCGATTACTCGGTCACTCCGGCCGTCTGCAAGACGCAAGGCGATGTGGGCGCCGCCTGCGACAACAACGACACGCTTTGCAAGGTCGGTCTGCACTGCGACTCGGCGACCAACACGTGCGCCACGCCCGTGGGACTCGGCAAGCCCTGTGCGTCGCCGCTCGCGTGCGAAGCGGGGACCTACTGCGAGTTCAATGAAAATGGCGGATTCTGCGCGACGCAGCCGTCAAAGCCCGGCGACAAGTGCCTCTTCGAGTGCGGTGCAGGCCTGCGCTGTGGGGGACCGAACGGCAAGTGCGCGAAGGGCGCCTGCATTACCCGGTGACGTGCTTGCACGGCCAGCCGCGACGGCGGGCGTGACGAATCACGCCTCGGATGGCGATTCGACTTGAGACGGTTGACGTCGCGAGCGCGATACGGGTGAATCTACCCCGCGCGGCGCGCGGCGCGCGGCGCGAACGCTCGACCACGATCGGACGACACCATGAAGACCACCACCGCTTTGCTACTCGGCGCGGCGCTTGCCGCCGCCCTCACGCTCCCCGGCTGCAAAAAGGAAACCGAAGCGGAGTCGACGAAGAGCGCGGCACCCACCGCCGCCCCTGCGCCCGCGGCGGTCGAGTCGGCGTCCGAGCTCACGAACGCCGATGCCACCGCAAGCGCCAATGCCTCGGCGAGCGCGACGCCTCCGCCGCCCCCGTCGATGCCACGGGTCGACGTCTGCGAGCAGGTCCTCCGCGCGGCCGCAGCAGGCAAGTGCACTGAGGCGCGGAACCTCGTCCCGAGCTGCACGGGCCCGAAGGCGATCGCGGCAAGATCCAGCCTCGTCGCGTGCCTCAAGGGTCGCTGAGCTCACCCCGAGCCGCCCGCCTCGAGGCCTCGGCGGCTCAGCGTGTGCGGGCGCGCTCGGCGGCGACGAGCTCGGGCTCGGGCTCGATCGTGACGGTGTGAGCGAGCATGCACGGCAAGTACTCCACCCGGAGCTTGCTGATCCAAAAAGGCCCTGGATCGACTCCGAGCCGCAGGTTTTGCCAGCGACACCGCACGACCATGCGCTGATTCGTGCGGCCGATGACGACACCGTGCATGTAGACGTTCGTGTCGATCGACGAGCGCACCACGAGGTGGGACTCGAAGCTGAGGAGCTTGCGATCGGCGCCGGGCGCGTCGACAACAGGGAGGGCCCGAGCTGCCGCGATGTCCGTCGACGCCGTCGCGGACGGCGCGCCATCCGGGGCCGGTGACGCGGCCACCTCCGCCGAGGGTGCACCGGTCGTCGGAGGTGGGGCGGCGACCGCGGCCGACGACGGCGAATCGGCCTCCATCGCCACGGACGGCGCCGCGGCGGGCGACGCGTTCTCGCTCGACGGCGACGCGACCTCCGCGGTCGCCTCGCGACCCTTGTCGCGACCTCGGAGGTAGAGCCCGAGCGCCCCGCCCCACACGACGACGACGACGACGACGAGAAGCCCGACGACTGAGCGCCGTCGCGCAGGCGAACGCTCCCGACCCGAGGGCGCAGGCGACGACGCGACCGAGCCGCCGACGCTCGCCGGGGCGAGTGCCGCAAGGGGCGTAAGGTTTGGCGCGGAGCTGCTCGCCACAGCCTCCCGCGGCCCGCCGGCGCCTCGCGCGGGGGCGACCTCGGGGACCGGCGGCGCCGCGAACAGCAACGTCGCGCCACCGTCCTGGTCGGCCGCCGCGAGTGCAGGCGGCTGGCGAAACGAGTCGGGTGCGCGCGCGGCGGCGGGTTCGTAAAGCGCCGCAACCTTGACCGGGCGCGGCGCGGCGTTCGCGCTCGGCGGTGCCCACGCCGACGGGCGAAGCGAGGCCGCGCCATCGACGGTCGGAAGCGGGGCAGAGGACGGATCGCGCGACACGGGACTCCCCCACGCAAACGCCCGAGTCTTCGGCAGCGCGCCAAGGGTCGGGAGGTGCGCCGGGCTCTGAGGCAGGCCGGGACGCGACGCGGTGAGGCGCGGGGCCCCGTCGTCCACCACGGTCCGGAGGCCTGGCGCCGCGGGCGGCGCGAGCGATGGCGCAAGCGGGTGTGGAGGTGGAGGCAACGCGGGCCCCATCCTACGAGCCTGCGCGCTCCGCGTGGGATCGGAGACGTGCGTGGCGTAGGGCGAGACGGCGTCCATGACGAGCGTGCCCTCGAGGTCGTCCCCGGAGAGTTCGGCCACCTCGATATCGGGCTCATCCGCGGCGCGCGCCGCGCTCTCGCCCGACACGGGAGCGACCGCGCTCTCCGACGGCAACGTCGTGGGCTCGGGACGCGCGGAGCTCGCATCGGCGCCGCCGGACGCGAGCCCGCGCAGCATGGTCGGGAACGTCTCCTCGAGCGAGCCGGAAGATGAGTCGTGAGGTGCTCGCCTCGCGTCGACTCCGCGTGCGAGCGTCGACGAGCGGTTCGAAAAGAGCCCGCCGACCGCCTCGAGCGGCGCGATGAGCGTCGCAAGTGCTTCCGCGCCGCGAGGCTCACGCGCGGTCATCGCCGCGAGCGAGCGCACGAGCTCGCGCGAGGTCGGCCGCGCGTTCGGCTCCGACGACAGGCTGCGATCGAGAGTGAGCGCGACCTCGACCGGGAGGTCGGGCCTCACGAGCTGCAGCGGCGTGTTCGCCGCGTCGGAGGTCGGCTCCTCATCGCCGGAGAGCAGCGCTTGAACGAGCAGCGCGAGCGAGAAGACATCCGAAGGCGCGGAAGGTCTTGTGCCTCGACGCACCTCGGGAGCGAGCCACGCCTCCGAGTCTCGCGGAGCGCCATCGGCGGGCAGTTCGACCGCCACCAGCGGACACGCGCCGAGCAGGAGGACGTCACCGTCCCACGTAAGGAGGACGCGATTGGGCGACACTCGCCCGTGGACGAGCGGGCCGTGCCTCAAGGCGACGGGCGACGAGGCATGCATCGACGCGAGGGTTTGGCCGAGCGCGCACGTGACGTACCAGAGCGCAGGCTCCGCCAACGACTCCCCTCCGAGCGCGAGGTGGGCGAGGAGTCGGGCGAGCGAGACCCCCTCGCGAAGCTCGAACACCAGCGCGAGGTCCGCCCCGTCCTCGAGCACGTCGACGAGCCTCGCGAGGCCTGGGGCGTCGGCGCAACGAACGCGATAGTCACCGAGCACCGCCGCGGCTTCCGGGCTTTGACGCGCGACCCGATGCAACGCGTACCCCACGCCCCCGCGCGTCGCGTACTGCACCGACTCCGTCCTCCCGAGGCCTCCCATGACCGCGTAGGTGCCAATTCGTGAAGGGACAGGACGCACCATGAACCGCACTCTAGCCGGTGCGCGAGCGGACGAGCCAATCTCCGCCATCTCCATGCCGCGACTCGGACGAGGCACGATCCGTGTTAAGGGCCGACGAGCGCGGTCACGACGCGACGACGGACCCGTTTTTTATGGCACGGAAGATCTCGGCTGGCACGGTCCTCTACCGCTCGCTCGGCGAGACGCTCGAGGTCCTGCTCGTCCACCCGAAGGGCCCGGTCCACGAGGCGACCCCATGGGGGATCCCTAAGGGCTACCCGAAGGACGGCGAGACCCTCGAGGACGCCGCGCGCCGCGAGACGTGGGAAGAGACAGGGGTCGTGCCGCGGGCGCTCGTGGCGGTGGGCGCCGTCCGCTATCGACGGACGCCGAAGACGGTCGTCGCCTTCGTGGGTCCAGGTCATCTCGAGGAGCCGCGATGCGCGAGCCATGAGATCGACGGCGCGCGCTATTTCCCGCTCGAGGAGGCACGCGAGCGCATTCACCCCGACCAGCAGCCGCTGCTCGACCGGCTCCTCGCGGTGCTGCGAGACCGGCCTCGACCCGTGACCTAAATCCAGTCACGCCGCGCAGTCCTTCAGGCGTGGGCGTGCGCGTGGCCGGACGCGCCCTCGACGCGCACGAGGCCCGCCACCATCGCTCGAGGACCGACGCGCACGGCGCGCATGGCGAGCGTCGCCCCGAGCGCGAGGGCCGCGGCGACCGAAGGCCCCTCGAAGGCGAACGCTTGCGCCGGCGTCGCGAAGAGGAACTCGGGGGCGAGGGCGCGCGCCGCCGCGATTGCAAGGAGGACCGCGCTCGTCACCAGAACCGCGCTGCCCACCGCGGAGCGAGCCCCGCGCCCGTCACCTGCCGCCGCATGCTCGATCGATGGTGCGAGCGCCGCGAACACCATCGCGCCCGCACCGACGACGGGGGCCAGCGCCGCGGCGACGACGGTCGCGGCAAGCCCACGCAGCGGCAACGCGACCGCCGCGACCACGACGAGCGGCCACGCCACCGCTCCGCCGCGCGAAGGCCCCTCGCCTGCCGCCTTGACCAGCGCGGCACACATCGCCCCTACCGCAGCCTGACCGGCGGCGCCCTCGAGGATGCAGACCGGCGACGACGACGCCTCACGCTTGGTTTCGTCGACCCCAGCGCCCTCGCGCCGTCGCGCGACGAGCGACGCGAGGAGCGACGCGACGAGCGTGAGCCCGATCCGCAAGAGCGTGAAACGGACGCCGAGCAACACGAGTTGGGCGGGTAGCGCGATGGGGTCGACAGCCCTCGCGACGCGCGCGAAGCCGCGACTTCGAATGGGCGCGCGCGCGCTCCCTAGCGCGAGGACGGCCCCGACGACAGCCCAGGGCGCGACCGCGAGGGCCTGCTCCGTCATGTGATGATAGCCGTACAAATGAGCGTCGCCGCGCGCGAGCGCGACCGCCACGAGCGAGAGCAGGCCGAGGCCCGCGCCGAGGAGCTCCCAGCCCCGCGCGGGGGCGTGGCCGTCATGGCCGTGTGCGTGGCCCGCGACGACGTGCATGAGCGAGCCGCCCACCAGCGCTTGGAAGAGGCCGAGCGACCCGAGCGGCATCGCGGCGACGAGGCTCCCGGCGCCGAAGTAGCCAAGCGATGTCGCGAGACCGATGAGGCCAATCGCGAAGGCCGCGCCGCGAACGCCGTGCCGCCGCACGAGCCAACACATCGTGACGCCTACGGGAATGCGATGCAGCACCACGCCCGTCCCAAGCGCGAACGAGCCCGCTCCGTCATTCAACGCAGCGCCGTCAATCACCGCATGGAGCGAGTAGGCGAAGGTCGCACCCCAGGTGACCGCGCTGTGGAGATCCCCCTCGGCGACATGGAGCCGCCCCTCGAGCAGGCGCGGCAGCGCGAGGCCAACCATCGCGAAGAGGACCGCGGTTGGGCCACCTTGCTCGAAGGCCTCGGGGAGGATCTCGAGGAGGACAAGCCCAGGGAGCCCGACGACGATGAACCCGTCGAGCGCCGCGAACGGCGCACGCCGCTCGCCGGCCATCCGAGCCACGGCAGGCCCCACGAGCAAGGCGACGACGCTGGCGACGAGCAGCAGCACGCGGCCCGAAACGTTAGTGGAAAGGGCCCGCATCGTCCAACGCCACGCTGGGCGTGCCCCTGATAGGGTCGGCGGATGCATCGCATCCTGCTCGCGAGCTTGCTCTTCGTCGCCGCGTGCACCGACCCCGTCGAGGCGACGCGAGCGCCGCTCGCCGTCCCAGAGGGCTGCAACCCGCTCGGCGCGAGTGCGACCGGCGAGGCCGACTGTCTCTTGCCCTACCCCAGCAATTTCTATCGCGAGGAGGGCTCGGACGGCGCGCACGTCGTGCTCCCCGACGCGGCTCTCCCGCACGACACGAAGGGCCGCGCGGTCAGCCCGACGACGCTCCATCCTGCCGATGGGTTCTCGCCGGGGTCGCAGCTCCTCGCCGTGTTCGCGGAGGGCGTGGACGCATCCGAGCTGGTCGGCCCGCTGGATGACCTCACGCTCTCGCGCGAGGACTCGAGCCCGACGCTGCTGCTCGACGACGAGGGGCGACGGATCCTGCACCTCGCGGAGCTCGACCCACGCGCGAAGTCCGAAGCTCGCCGCGCCCTCGTGATCCGACCGCTCGAGCGGCTCGAGGAGGGCCGCCGCTACGTGGTCGCCATTCGACGACTCCGCGGGCTCGACGGCGTCGTGCTCCCGCCGCGCGAGGGATTTCGGCGGCTCCGAGACCGCGAGGCCGATGGCGAGCCGGTGTTCGCGAAGCTTGGGTCGTTCGAGGCGGACGTGCTCGCGCCCCTCGAAGCGAACGGCGTCCCGCGCGGCGAGCTGCAGCTCGCCTGGGACTTCACCGTGCGCACGCGCGACGACATGACCGGAGACCTCCTCGACGTGCGCGCGCGCGTCCTCGAGACCCTCGCGAAGAGTCCGCCGAACCTCAAGGTCGTGAAGGTCTTCGAGGCCCCGGACGAGCTCACCGCGCGGCGGATCGAGCTCACCGTCGACGTGCCCTTGTTCACCGAGAAGGATGCGCCGCTCTCGCCGCTGCGGCGCGACGACGAAGCCAAGCTTGCCCCGAGCGGCACCGTCGCCGTGCCGTTCACGGTCTGGATCCCGAAGAGCGTCGCGGAGCGCCCCGCCGACGCGCCACCGGCCCGCCTCATGCAGTTCGGCCACGGCTTCTTCGGCATGCGCTCCGAAGCGGGCGAGGCGGCGTTCACGCTCGCGGCCGAGCGCGGCATGGTGGTGATGGCGGTCGACTGGGCGGGCATGAGCGAGGCCGACAAGGCCCCGGTCGCGGAGCGGCTCGCGACCGACCTGCCGAGCGGCCTCGCGTTCTGCGATCGCCTCCACCAAGGCTTCGCGAACGCGCTCGCGCTCGGCGAAGCCGCCGATGCCCTCGCCTCGTTGCCCGAGCTCGCCTTCAACGGCGTGCCGGCCGTCGCCCCGAGCCCGCTTTACTTCTACGGGATCAGCATGGGACACATCCTCGGGGGGACCTACGTCGCCTTGTCGCCGAGGATCGCCCGCGCGGCGCTCAGCGTCGGGGGCGCCGATTTCTCCCTGATGATGTTCCGTGCGCGGCCATTCCTAGGCTTCCTCGCGTTCGTTCAGCTCGGCCTGCCGGACACGCTCGATCAGCAAAAGTTTGCCGCTTTTGCGCAATCCGAGCTGGACCGGATCGACCCCCTCACCTACGCGCCGCACGTCCTCGCCGAGCCGCTCGACGACGCACCCAAGGACCGTCGCGTGCTCTTGCAGATCGGCATCGGCGACGTCGCGGTGCCGAACCTCGGCTCTCACCTCCACGGGCGAGCGCTCGGCGTGAAGCACCTCGTGCCGGCACCCCGAGCCATCGCGGGGCTCGAGGACGTGAGCGGCCCCTACGACGGCAGCGCGCTCGTCGAGTTCGACTTCGGGATCTCACCGCTCCCCGGCGAGCGCGCGCAGCCCTCGGTCGACGACACGCCGGCGCATGAGGGCGTCCGCAAGACCGCGAGCGGAAAGGAGCAGATCGACCGCTTCTTCCGGCCGAGCGGGACGATCGACGCGGTGTGTGACGGACCCTGCGACCCCGACTGAGAACCCCGTCGACCACCGCTTGACCAATGCCAAGCGCCGATGGAAAGCACGCGCCCTGGTGGTACGGAAAGCAGGGCGACGCCACGGCACCCCGAGGCTCGCTCGCAGGTGAAAGCGAGCCCCGGCCCCTTCTGCCGGTGGTAGCTTTGTTCGATGCGCACGGCGACGCGAATCACGACGGTCCTCGGCCTCTCGCTCGCGATCGGGGTCGCGGCCTGCAGCTCTGCCGACGTCACGTTCACGAGCGGACCGACGAACGGAAGTGGCGGCAGCGACGCCGCGAGCGCCACGACCGGCAGCAACACGACCGGCAGCAACACGACCGGCAGCAACACGACCGGCAGCAACACGACCGGCAGCAACACGACCAGCGGTGGGGCCGGCGGGGCCACCGCGAGCGCCTCCACGACCGGGGCGGGCAGCGGCTCCGGCGGCGGCGCCTCGAGCGCGAGCGCCAGCGGGGTAACGGCCGCGTCGAGCTCGTCGATGGCCTCGTCGAGCACGGGCGGCGGCTGCGCGCCCGCATGCGACCAGTGCTCGATGAAGGGGCAGTGCTGCACCCAGACGTGTCAGGGAGGGCCGTGCGTTTGTCCTGCCGGCTGCGGCGGCTGCGACATGCAGTGTACCAGCGGCAACTGCACCGCGACCTGCCAGTCCGGGAGCACCTGCACCGGCGAGTGTGCGAGCGGCGCCTGCACCTGTGAGAAAGGCGCGACCTGCGACCTCTCGTGCGCCAGCGGGAACTGCGCCATGACCTGCGCAGGCGACAACCCGAGCTGCAAGGGCGAGTGCGCCGGCAGCGCCTGCACCTGCGGCAAGGGGAGCACGTGCGACCTCACGTGCGCCGGCGGCAACTGCGCCATGACCTGCGAGGGCGCGAACCCGAGCTGCAAAGGCGAGTGCGTCAGCAGCGCCTGCACCTGCGGCGACCAGAGCTCGTGCGACCTCAAGTGCGACGGCGGCAATTGCTCGATCACCTGCGCGAGCAACAACCCGATGTGCAAGGGCAACTGCATCGGGAGCGCGTGCACCTGCGGACCGAACAGCAAGTGCGAATTCGAATGCTCGAACGGCAACTGCGAGACGACCTGCGCGCAGAGCAGCACTTGCTCCTTCCGCTGCAAGAACAACGCGTGCCAGCCGGTGCACTGTCAGCCGGGCGCGGCCTGCTCCCTCACCTGCAAGAACAACAAGGCCATGACCTGCAAGTTCGCCACCTGCGCGGGCGTGGTCAACAAGTGCGCCGACGGCATCACCGTGACCTGCAACGCGCCCTGCCCCAATTGACGCCTGTCGAGACGGCGACGGCCCCTGTCTTCATGGTCGCGCGACCTCGAGAGGCCGCGCGACCATTCGCTCACACGCTCACTTGCACGAGTCGGGCACGTTGATGCCCTCGGCGGACAAGGCGCGGAACGAGGCCTTGTACGCGTAGAGGGCCTTCGCGCACGCATCACCGAGCCCGAGAGCCTCGAGACTTGTCGCGAAGGTCTTGACCTCACCGCAGTTGGCGGCTTGAAACTCCCCCTTCGCTCCGCCCGCCTTCTCGAGCTCGGCCGCGAGATCGCAGACGCACTGCGCGTACTGCTGACACTCCTTCCCCGAGCCCGAGCTGCGGACGCAGTTCTTGCGCTTCGCGAGCTCGTCCGGATCCTTGCCAATGCAAACCTTGCCGGGCGGGACCTCGTCCGTCGCGAACTCCGCGCAGCGGAACCCGACGTTGACGAAGCGATCCGCCGGCAGCATCCCGTGGCGCGTCTGGTTCTCGAGCTCGGTCGCGTCGCCGTCGTTCCAGCTTCCGCCTCGAATCACGCGGCGCTTTCCGTCGGGCGCGCCGGTGGGGTTCTCGCGCGAGGGCAGCATCTTCAGGCCCGGGCTGAACCAGTCACCCAGCCACTCCCACACGTTGCCGCCCATGTCGAGGTGCCCGAACGGCGAAACGCCATCGGGGAAGCTTCCTACCGGCGCCGTCCCTGGGAAGCCGTCGTCTGTCTCGAGCATCGCGCGCCACGGGCGACCGCGCTCCCGCAGGGCCTTGCGACACGACACGTCGCAGGTGTTGAGCCGCTTCTTCTCGACCATCGAGTTGCCCCAGGGGTACTTTTGCCCGTCGTTGCCATGCGCGGCGTGCAGCCACTCCGCGTCCGTCGGCAGGCGCTTGCCCATCCACCGGCAATAGGCGTCGGCGTCGTACCAGTCGACGCAGTTCATGGGGTGCTTGTCGCGCCCCTCCTTGTCATAGTTGCAGTACTCGTTCCAGAGCGGCGCCCCGAAGTTGTTGTCTTCGTCGCAGGGCGTCGTCTCGGCGTCGCAGCAGCCCGCCTCGACGCACTGCCGATAGCTCTCGACGGTCACCTCGTACTTGTCGAGCTTCACCTCGGAGATCGCGGCGCCGACCGGCTTTGCACTGTCCGTCTTGGGCAGCACCACGGCCTCGTCGTTCGGAAACGGAGGCTTTTTGGGCTTCGCGGCCGCGCTCGCCGACGGCGCCGGTGCGGACGTCGTCGCGGCGGCGGTCACGGTCGTCGCCGGCGCCGGCGCCCTCCTCTCCTTCGCCTTGCACGCGAGCGGCAGCAGGAGCAGGAGCGAGAGGGCTGGCCGCGCGAGGCGACGGGAGGCAGGACGGAGCATGACGAACATCCTTTCGATGGGGCGGCCAGCCGAGACGAGACGGACTGCCTCGCTTCCACGGCGCGACGCGACGATGACCGCCGTCTAGCGTGGCTCGATGACACGAGTCAATCGGCAACGAGGCTCCGGCCCGGGGGGCGCTTCGGTCCGCGAGCATCGGACCGGAGAGGCCAACACCGGCCGCGGCGCTCCCGCGCCGAGCGGCCCGCGAAGGCGAGGAGCGCTCGCGGCCTAGGCGCGCGACGAGGAGGCCGCGCAGCGTGCTCGAAGCACGTGAGCGGCAGACGAGGATGTGCAACACCGGCCGCGGCGCTCACACGCCGAGCGCGCTGCTTTCCCGCGTGACCGCCGCGATGGCGAGGAGCGCTCGCGGCCTAGGCGCGCGACGAGGAGGCCGCGCAGCGTGCTCGAAGCACGTGAGCGGCAGACGAGGATGTGCAACACCGGCCGCGGCGCTCACACGCCGAGCGGCCACGTCGCGCACGGGTCGTTCATGTGACCCGCGCGACGGGCCGGGCGGGATGACGACGGGTGGGATGAGGACCGGCAGGACGGCGGTGGGCG
>Ga0194129_10004288_pt1 | contig 19116 bp, 20 predicted proteins | sample TA2KigCa35mmetaG_FD_150862 | JGI IMG/M metagenome (GOLD analysis project Ga0194129, IMG submission 150862) | Freshwater microbial communities from Lake Tanganyika, Tanzania - TA2015038 Kigoma Deep Cast 35m | ecosystem: Environmental > Aquatic > Freshwater > Lake | place: Tanzania: Lake...
GATGAACAATTACCTACTACTACTTCCCATTGTTCTCTTTGTGACTCGTATGTTTACAAGGTTGGCGCTCATTGTAAGTCTTGTATTGCTTATCACGGCAAAAATGAGTTTACGAATTACATTCAATTTAGATGCTATGATGATGACGGTAACTACTTGTATGATAATGATGATGAACAACACGAAACTACTATTTGGGATAGACAAGATGCTGATGCTGAGGAATATGAGAGTATGTGTATTAGATATGCTGAGGAAGCTGATGAAGAGGACGAAGATAATGGGTTCTAAAATATATAAATTATATAACTTTTAATTTCATTTAACTTAATTTAATCTTAAATATTTAAAGGGAAATTTAACCCTTTTTTATTTTCACGTTGTTTTACATTTTTATTAGTTTTCTAGAAAAATATATTGTTCCATTTTAAATCTTAAAAGGTGTAAATTCAACCAATAAAAAATAAAAAAAACATTTAATTAATTTTTTAATTATATAAATATACAAATATACAGTTAAACAATTTTATTTTTATTTTTATTCTTTTAGTTTCTCTCGCTGTAGAGAACTGCGTATCTTAGATAACTCCCATATTCTGTAATCCACGGATTAAATCTGCTTTTAATTCATCATAGTAATACTCAATCGCAAATCCAATTTCATAAAGGCTCATTTTCTGCTTCTAGTTAAGTTTTAGGGTTTCCTATTATTTTGCTGGTGTTCTTTATATATCTAATACCTTCTTTTTCTTGTGAAAAAATAATTTCAATTTTTTTAACAATTAGAAAAAATCAAAAAAAATTATTTATTTTTTAAATTATACAAATATACTAATTTTTATTTTTATTAATTTTATTAATTTTATTAATTTTATTACACCGACCGAAAAGAAAAAATGAGACATTGCTTTAACAATTTATTTTATATGAATCACACTCGGACTTGTGTTTTTGATAACCATACCAAGCAGTATATCCTTGTTGTTTCCAAACAGTATATGCGCAATTTGTATTGTATTGACAATTAAATAAACTTGAACAAGCAATTTTACACTCATTATATTTAGACATTGAATCTCCAGAACACCAATAATAACTATTTATCTGCATAAGACCATAATCCGTTGAACCATCTGTATTTTTATTTGTAGCATCACAATTAAATGAACTTTCATATTTACTTATACATACCATTGTTGGTATTGTGTATCCTGGAAATCCTGAATTTTGTAAATAATTTGATACCTGACATTCATTTAATTTATTTGTGCGTAACATTGTATTAGGGTAATCATTCTTGAAGTTATATTTACAATTTGTTTGAGAAACTATTTCATATTTAAAATTATATTCATTTAAAAATTCAATAACTTCTTTATTATATAAATCAAAAAAAGAAACTATGTCTCTTACTAATACCCATAATGATATACCTGATGGATTTGTAATAATACTATATTGATATTGATTATTTTTAACTTCACCTAATTTAACAACCCAATAAGGTGTATCAACTGAAACACCATCAAGATGAACTGTTAATTTTCCAGGTTCCGAAACATTCTTATAATATCCATAACCTTTTATTTGGTCTATTTCATTATTTTTATCTATTTGTGTATTTATAACATTAATATTTCCATTATTTAAAAGACCATAATCAGCTGTAATACAAGTTCCGTAACCTTGAAAAATAACATTTGTTGGAGCTTGATATACTTGTATCCAATGACCTAAATAACTTTGAATGTCAAGTTCATTAACTGTTGTTTTAACATTTTGACTATTTGATACAATAAAATACAATAATACTAATAATAAACTATACAACATAATATAATATATTATAATAAGAAAAACTAGACTAGACACCACATAATTTTATATATTTGTTTATGTAATTCCTCTATTGTTCCATCATTTTTTATAATCCAATCACAATGGCAATGAATCCATTCTGATTCAGAACGATGCATATTCGCATTTTCAATAACTCCAAGACTGTCTCGATGAACCTGTATAATTTGACCTCCATTATTTTTTATCATTTCTATTTCATTAACAAAACGACAATCCGATATAACAACGTTTCTATAGAGAAACAACTGGTTCTCTATTATTTTTGTCCAAATATCAGGATGAAAATGATTTCTAAAAACTTCTGTTCCTAGATGTTGTAATACATATCGTGGTGTCAATATTGGAATGCTTAGTGTTTTTGCCCATTTTTCATCAATTTCTTCCCGCCACTTGCGGTCTTCAACTGTAAGTCCCTCTAATTTTTCTCTCGACCATCCAAAAATAATGGCAACAATATCTTTTAGTGCTGAAGCAAAACTGAGTTTTACAAATCCGTATTCTTTTACCAAATAATCAGCAACTGTGTCTTTGCCCGATGACTGGTATCCGCTAATTCCTATAATCATTGTGTGTATGCGTTAAATAATTATATTATCTGTGTATAATTTTCTGACATATAGCATAATGAACTACCAATACTATAGTTCTGACCCTTATGTTTTTACAGGTGCTACCGGCAATCCTTCTGTTTTCAATCAACCTGTCGGTGGCACTACTTACACATATGATAGAAAAGGAACCGGAATTACTCATCAAACAAAACCTATAGATGAAAAGGAAAACGCAAAATTTATTAGAGATCTTGTATATGCTACAGACCACAAAGCATTACCAAGAGGAGGCAAAAAAAAGCGTTCGCAAAAACGTTTATCCAGACGTCAGAGACGTCAGAGACGTTCATCTAGAAAAAATAGACATTAGAAAATCATTCAGTATTTTTATCTCTGCTGTTTAGGCAAAAATAAAAAAAAAGTTTCTCCAACATTATAAGTAACTTTCTCTATTGGTAATAGAGAGATCTTTCTCTATGGTTTAGAAGTTTTTTCGTAGTTAAATATATATTTAATAAATAATGTCGATTGCAATGAATATATTTGGTGGTCCCTACAATGGTTATTCTGCGAAACAAACAATTACAAGTTTTAAAACAGGAGATGATGCTTCTATTAGAAGTATTCTTAAACGCAGTTGGAATACATCACAAGCAAGCGGCACAGTTAATGGATACAATCGCATTGTAACACCATTCCGTGCTGTTAATAATTCAGGCGATTTTTTAGTTAGACAAAACTATGTGTGTGGCGGTCCTAATCCCGTGTCCAACGGAACCCGAAGACCCGGTCTTGGACGATTATATGGAAGAGCACAATCCAGTTGTGATGCCACCGGTGTTCCTTCTGCATCATGCAATCCTAAATTTGTTGCCGACAGTTCTGATTATATTCGTTTTAAGAAACAACGCGCATACAATGTTACATACAATGATGTTAATTTTGGTGGATACAATAACTCCGCACAAGAAGCATTGCCCAGAGTTCGTTAATAATGAGTGAAAATAAAAAAAAATATTCAACAACTCTATAGAACAAATGTATAACTATTTAGTAGAATTTGTGGGAACAATCTTCTTCATTTATGTCATTCTTGCTACAGGCAATCCTATTGCCATTGGCGCTGCCCTTGCTTTAGTTATTGCTTTAGCAAAAAATAGTTCTGGCGGTCACGTTAATCCTGCTGTAAGTCTAACTATGGCGTCTGCCGGCAAACTTCCTACAACGGATTTAATGCCTTATATTATTGCTCAGTGCTTTGGCGGTCTTGTTGCTTACCAGTTGTATTTGAGATTTAAAATGTAAATAAAAATTTAATCTAATATTTTTATTAGCATAAAAATATTATTTTCTGGGATTGCTGCCCGAAGGGAAACAATTGTTCGCCTCTATTATAGATAAATGCGCAAATTCTTTATTCCGAAATCCTCTATAATTAAAAAAAATATGAGAACCGTAAAACGCACTACATTGGGTGGTAGAAAAACAGTGAGGAACTATCGCCGTAGTCGTCGTCGTCTCGAATAAGTCTTTCTAGTTTTGTTGTGTTGTTTCGCATTTCTTCGTGTTTTTCTAGCGCGACCTCTCCCTCCCTTAGATTCGTATGCTGCTGTGTTTCCACCTAGATTATGAGTATATGGTTTTGGTATAATAGCATCCATTTTTCTATACTATAACATAGTATTTATTCTGTCACACAAAATGTTTCTAACACAGTTTAACCAAGAAGTTCCAATATCATATTTTGTATTATATTGCGCATTGCTATTTGTATCAATTCTCAACACATCGTAATCATAATTCTCGTGTTTAATTTTGTATTGTAATATTTGGTCTGTTAATCTTGCGTAGGATGTTGATGTATCCACTAACCATCGTGTATGATAATCACGGCATTTTTCTAAATAAGTAATTGGGATACCATCTTCGCCATTTCGATTTCTTTTATTTATTCGTTCCGAACATACAACTGGTTCTGAATCTAAATATATTACCGCATTGACACGATAATCCTCTAAAAATTCATCATACCAACGATTATATATTTCGTATTCCATTTTTTCAACTTGTCCATCGTCATACAACATTTGCATAAATATGTTTTTGTCGGCAATTAATGAGCGTTCAATGATGATAATTTTACATTGGGGATTGTCTCTAATTGCGCGCTTCAACATTGTAAGACGACTTATGTATGCCATCACTTGAAATGTAAATGAATAACGTTTCTTGTTTTTGTAGAACTTCTCTAAAATAGTATGTCCTTCTTCGTCTTTTATACTCTCCCAAATATCAACTGGTTCTTTTAGAAACAGAATGAATTTACTGTATTTAGAATCGTATTTATCTACAGCAGACTCAAGATTCTCTAGAAATGTGGATTTACCAGTTCCGATGTTGCCTTCAATAGAGATGATATATGGTTTAGACATTATTGTATAATATATTTATGCTTTATTTCCATTTTCGAATTGTCTTTTTTCTCTCAATCAATTTTTCTGGAAAATAATTTGTTGTTTTCCCCTTTATTTTGTATTCAAACTATATAGATTCAATAATGGATTTTAACTTTATGAAAATAATTGTGTCTGGATTCGTGTTTGTATTTTTATTATTTATAATTATTAATCATTTAATAAATGCTTGGTTTTCTGGTAATCTTCACGAATCTGATAGAAATTTAATAGAAAAATTTGAGACAGAATTAATTGATAATTCTGAGAGCATAGCAAATCTGTTTGATAAAGTAAATACACAAATGGATATTATTCGCACGTTGAAACAACCATATACAGACGTAATTCAACTTGTTAATTACAATCGTGATATATCAAACAATATGTTAATATTAACAAATCTAAAAACACTTGTGAATATGGGAATTTCAAAAAATGACAAAGACCTACAAACAAATCCCGGAATAACACAAGTGTTTCAATATGGTGGAAACGATTCAATTGCCGATATCATTTCTGATATGGCAGCACTTGATGAGAATAAGATTACAGAAATATGCAAGACAAAAAACACATCGGAATGTGAGAAGATTTCATCAGCAACCGATAGAGCATCGTGTGTTTTAAAAATACAAAAACAGTGTTTGAAAGAAATAGAAACAACATACATAATGCGAATTAATGCTGTAGTGGATGCTCACCAAAGAATTATAGATAGAATTTTAAAAAAAGAATCTACAATGTAGTTGAAAAATAATTTGTAAGAAAACATAAATTTTCTAAGGGTCCTTATAACTGCTACCCGAAGGGGCAAGTGTCGTGGCAACTTCGTTGCCACTTACACGTGTATTCGCCCTCTGGGCGAATATTTGGACCCGACAGTTGCTCTGAGCAACCTCTGAGAACAGTTTTATGAGGGTGTTGCGGACCCTCATAAAATAATAAATACCAAAGATATAGAAAAATGGAATCCAATTATTCTAGTTTAATAACACCTCCAAAATTTAGCAAAGTGAATGTCAATCAAAATATATATGATATTGGTGAATACCGCAAAATACTAAATGGTGAGAATTCTAAAAAAATGCCAAATATAACACAACCTGTTGGACGTATCTATGTTGCTGAAACAGGTATTATGTGTAATGATATTAAAACAGGCTATTCTGTTCCAAGACATACTATAATTAATGTGAAAAAATCTAAGGAAAAAAAAAATAATGGACTTCTGGATTCAGCATATTCAGATTTTGAAAGTGCGGCAAACAATAATATTTTTGAAGATGCTGACAATAAATTTTCCGATAAATGTATGTCGGTCGATGTAAATGAAATAAATATACAAGGAAAGAAAACAGTGGCGAAAAATAAAAATATATCTCTTGCTGAAATTCAACGGTCTCCTTCCGATTTTTTCTCTGGTAAGATGCCGGTTGTTCCGAAAGAATACAGCGAACCTTTTTTATCTCTAGCATCTAGTGATTATGTTACTGATGTTACTGCTTCTAATTTTATGGAACATATGGATGCCGGACAACAATTCTTTATTGGCACTTTAGCAGTCCTTGGACTATATATGTATCATCAATTGTTGTATGGAACTCGCAAATAATTCGTAAAAAATATAAGTTTTCTTACGAATTATACCCTTGAAGAATTCAATGAATTCTTTACGGGGATTGCTCAACGAAGATGAATCCGCCAGTGCGGATTCAAATCTTCGCCGGTCTATACCCTTCGTTTTTGTCTCCGAGTTTTTTTTCCACCTTTCTTGGTTTTTCTACTTTCTATTTTTTTATGTTCCTCAGATACTTTGTAAGGATCATTAAAATTGAGAGCAATAAGAGTTGCAGCATCTCTTGGAAGTGACTTAGTTTTAGACAGTCTGGTGTTTGCTGGAAGGTGTCCCTCTTCAATTTCTGCATCAAGTTCTGCTTGAGTCATCCGTTCAGATAATGCTGAAATCATATTATTCACGTTCATATTGATTGCATTTTTAATAATATTTCTACATTCACTACTGTCCATCACACTGAAATTATTATTATCTCTAATATTGGCATCAGCACCTTTTTCAAATAATATTTTAACTAAATCATATTTTTTAGCTTTGCAAGCGATGTGGAGAGGAGTGGTTCCTTGTTCTGTTTGAGCATTTATATTAGCACCTTTTTTAATTAGTTCCTCAACTAGTTTGGGTGTTCCTTTAGTCACAGCTAGATGTAGTGGCATTTGACTTAAATGTCCAATATTCACATCGGCACCGGCATCAATAAGGAGTTTTGCCATTCTGTCATCTGGTTTTGATATAGAAATATGCCTAATAGCACTATACAAAACACTTGAATGACCACCAGAAAAAACACCTGCATGCACATGATCCGCTTCAGCACCATTATAAATAAGGAAGTGTGCCATTTCTAATTTAACATTGTTTGTCTCTAAACTATAATCACTATTAGGATATTCAACAAGGTCTACAAGTAGATCATTTTTATTTGTGTAGTGTTCTGTTAGCAAAGCAAAATATTGGAATTCATTATTAACTATACATAGTCTAATAATACTTTTAATCTGCTGTTGTGTCAGTTCAGGGTTGGCAGCACCTACTCTTATCAATTCATTAACAAGTCTTTGTTTGTCTTGAATACGTTGTGTGGAAGCATGCGATGTAAGAATATCACCAAACATAGAAACTCTCACTACTATATTATCTTTTATTGCTTTTGCCTTCTTTACTATTATTAATGATGGATCTGACCGAAGATTCAACATAAATGATATTATATACTATAGATACAAAACTATCTAGAATTTAACAACAATGCTAACAATTTCTTTCTAAATTATCTAGAATTTAACAACAATGCTAACAATTTCTTTCTAAATTATCTAGAATTTAACAACAATGCTAACAATTTCTTTCTTAATGCTTTTACACGCAGAAATTGATAGTTCTTCCCGCTTTTTTCGTGTCTTATTATCAACAACAGAATCATTGTCAGGAGTCTTCCGTTTTGATATACTGTTTCGTGAATTCATATCATTCTCTATCGCATCAAAGTTTTCTTCGATGTATTCCAAGATGCGATTCTCTATCGCCCATTTGAAAAAATTCAATTGCCCAATTGTTGTAACCATTCCTGTAGTTTCATTATAGGGAATTGTTATTCGGTCGCGCCTACAAAATGGGTCAAATCGCGATTTATTATATGCCTTTAATTCCAACTTATAACTATTAAAAACCTTGAATCGCTCCTTGTTGTCCTCACCATTTATTACTGTGCTGCATCTTGTTTTCGCAGGAATTGTATAAACTGTAAAAAACTTTTTCGCAAAATTAGTTACAAACCAATCAATAATTCGTAGAGAAATTTTACTTTCACCATTTACTACATTTACCATTCTATCCATATTGGTCTTGTCTGAATAAAAATCCATCAAATTTGATAGTAATAATTCATTCTGTGTGGGACTTCTTGATACAACTGATGCCATTTTTTGATATTCTCTATTGCTCTAATTTCTCTATGTTGTTTATGTAAAAAATCATCAAGTGGGAAAACAAAAATCCATAATTATGGCATAGAGAAACAATCACTATGTTATAAAGAAAATGAAAGCAACCACAAAATACATCATTTTATCCAAAGACAATAGAGATTCTATTCAAAATAATGAAAATAATCAGATTATGTTTATTAACAAGTCTCTCACTTATTTATTACCGTCTGTAAATCACGATTATTATATTCGCAATGGTCTATTTGAAAATAGTCTAATTGAATGGTGCAAACAGTTTTGTAATTTGGATGGAGCATTTTTGGATGTTGGTTCTCATACAGGAACTTATGCTATTAGTCTTGCGTCTTGTGTAAAAAAAGTGTATGCTTTTGAACCACAAAGGATGACATATTATGCTTTGTGTGGCAGCGTGGCATTGTCTGAATTACATAATGTGGAATGCATTGCTTGTGGATTGGGTTCAGAAGAACAAATAGGAACACGAGTTCTTAATTTAATAAGTCATGATGGAGGCGGTTCAACTATGCAGAATACTCAACAAATTGTCCTTGCGAAAGAGATGATTAATGTGAAAAAGTTGGATGATATTCAGATAGATGAGAATATTTGTTTTATTAAAATGGATGTTGAAGGCAATGAATTATCTGTTTTAAAAGGCGGAATAGAAACATTGAAGAAAAATAATTATCCAAAAATGATTTTCGAATCTAATTATGAAAATATAGAATTGTTTGATTTCATTCGCAAAACTCTTGGATACAATATTATTAATATTTCCGGTATTTCAAATATGTTTTTGGCAACACACCCATCGTAATTTGGAATAATTTTTACTCCAGAAAATGATTCTTAAGAAATATAAGTTTTCTTAAGAACAATTTTACAAGATTATAAAATTAAAAAAAATAATTTTAAATATTATTCAATAAAACTTGTGTGTTATCCATGCATAAATGTTTGTATGCCATAATTTTCAAAATTTGCAATAATACTATTTTTTTCATTAATTTTATTTTGATATTCTGGTTTTCCATACCAAAATCTTTCATGCCATTCAATATAGATACTTTTTACATGACTTATATAATTTGAAGAAAGAAGTTTCGGTAAAACTACAAATTCACTTCCCTCAATGTCACATTTAATATATATTTCGGCATCGCTGTCATTTAATACAATTGATGATACTAATTCTTCAATATCCATGCAATTTATTTTTTGTGGAACTATGTTAAAAATTGCGCCATTTCCAGGATCATAATTGGGATTAATATCTAAACAGTTAGAACCCATTGTATAATCATTAATAAATGTATTATTTAACCATGCACCATCATGAGAATTAAAACTTATTGTGCCTGTATAATTCATTATTGCAACATTATAATGTTTAAATGTATGAAATATTTTTTCATACATAATAACTTTATCAGATTGTCTTGATATTTCATAAATTTGTTGATTGGGTTCAAAACAATAAACATTGTCGTTAATGCCTAAATTAAATTTTTTTATAAATTCTTCCAAACCTTCAAATTTATGAGTTCCTAAATCAAGATAATGTCTCATATATCTACTATGTATTTTTTATATTCTATAATTCTACGCAATTATTTATATTTATTGTAATAATTTACAAGAAAATATTTTGTAAAAATACAAGTTTTTTATAAACAATTTTCAGGGGTTGCTTCCCTGCACCATAAAATGTTATTTTAGAAGCAACTCTAAAAATAGTTGTTGTAAATAAAATAATATATAGATAACTTTATTTGTTATTCATATGTATAATTTTTGTGTGTGTGCTGTTTTTAAAAATGAAGAACACATATTAGAAGAATGGTTGTTGCATTATATTTATCGCGGAACAGAACATTTTTATTTAGTAAATGATAATAGTAATGATAAATATATTGAAATTATAAATAAATATTCAAGCTTCATTACATTATTTAATAATGATATTCAGACAAAAGAAGTTGGGAGACAAGTTATGATCTATAATAAATATTTTAAAAATATTCTAAATGAATCAAAATGGTTCGCAATTTTAGATCTGGATGAATTTTTATACAGTCCAAATGAAATACAGCTAGTTAATATATTTAATAAATATGATAATTATGCACAAATAATAATTAATTGGTTGTGGTTTGGCAGCAATGAACATAAATACCAACCACAATCAGTTGTTGAAGGATTTACAAAACGTGCGTTAATAGATGAGACAAAACCGTATTATTCATATAAAACTGTATTCAAAGGTCATTTATTAAATAATTTTGATATTCATTCACATAGTGTAGATGGGAATGAAATATGTTTAAAATATAATGAAACTATTATTCCTGATTTAATAATTAACCATTATGCTATTCAGTCACTTGATTTTTTTTTAAAGATTAAATCTACTCGTGGAGATATTAATAATTGGTTCGACCATCAAAAACTTTTAAGAGATACTGCATATTTTAATGCTTATGATATAAATGAAATTTATGATGACAGATTATTAAAGCAAAATCAAGAAATAATTAATATTGTTAAAAATAATAAAATAATAGAAAAATAAAATTATTATTTACACCATTGAAGAACTCCCAAAGGGTATATATCTTATACAAAGTGCGGTGGATATCCCTTCGGGATGCTAGTGGGGCATGTGTCGTGGCAACTTCGTCATAGCAATCGTAGATTGCTATGAGGGACATTTTAATTCTCCGATGGGGCGGTAAGGGGTGCATACACCGACCGTCGGACGCGCAGCATCCTTATCGGTAATGATTTGAAATCTTCACCTGCATAAATCATTACAACAAATAGTCCTGTAGAAAAAACCAGCGGTCATAATAACCTCGTGGATATTTTATACATTCACACAGTTTGGGGTTTTCTATAAAAACAGATGACATTATTGTTTGGTCTTTTCCTACAAATCTTCCCATTTGATAGAGGTTTTCCAACATTGTGTAATACAAATCGTGCCATTTCAAAATTGCTGAAGATGGACCACCAAAAATAGTTCCACCAATATGATTTCTCTTTGTTAAATCTGGCAGACCCATTGAAAAATCTTCTGGAAATAAAGGGTCAACTTCTAATAATAACATTTTGTCTTCTGGAATTTTATTGGCATCGGGCCATTTAAAAAATCTCATATTGGGTGTTCTAAAACATCCAATATCACACCATAGAAATTTATCACTATGATTTGTTTTGAATTTTTTCTCAATCTCTATCGCCATCTTTAAAAAATTACTCTTCTCGTTCCAAATTAAATACAATTCCACACTGTGCATTTCTTTTTCGTGGTCTATCAAATATTGACTGTTAAATATGTCTATGTATTTGTAGCAATAAAATTCATCAAATGATATCTCTACAATGATTGTAGGATAGGAACTATTTTTTCTTAGCTCCTCTATTAAATTGTGTGATGATGCGTCACAAAAAATAATCATACGATTCTGTATTGACAACATATTTTTCATCCATCCAACATAGGTTTCGTGATTTGCTTTGGACTTTGGTATATTAAAATATGCTGTTACTATAGTTGCCATATAAATAAAGTATGTCTATATTGTGACACACTTTATTTCTCTATTTTGTTTCATTTCAAACAACTAAATTGTGTTTCCTCAAATTCAAATTTTACGCCGAAATCATTTTCATTCTTAATACAAGCAGGATAAGTTCCATATTTACCCCAACTTGTGGGCAAACCATTATAATTGCGACTCCACACTTTTATTAAATTTCCTTCTGAGTCGTGGTCATCTAGTCTGTGTGAATACACATCATCACCACATAGATATCCACCTTTTTTTATTTTTGGAAACCACGCTTTAATATCAGCATCAACATATAAAAAATCGTGATTACCATCAATATAGGCAAAATCAATACTTTCATCCGCAAATTTTTTTGCTGCGTCGACTGACAGTTCTCTAATAAATTCAACGCGATCTCCATATTTTGATAAACGATTTTTTGTTTTTTCAAATACATTGTCGAAATCATTCTGTGTCAAATTATTCATCGAATCTGGATACTCATCATTATCAAAATGTCTGTATGGATCAACACAGTATAACTTCTTACAATTTGTATATATAAGCAAGTCCTCGGCAAAACCTCCTTCCCAAGTTCCAATTTCTACAAATACTGAGTTCTCACTATTCATTTTTATTGCTTTTAATAGAGACGGCATTTGGTCTGGTTTCATATTAATATATTTATATCTATGATATTTCTCTATGTCATTATTTCCAATCCACATTTTCATAACTATATTGGTTGGGAGGATTCAGCAATAGAGATTCTCTAATATTAGATATTTTGTAAGAAAATTTTCTTGTATTTTCTTACAAGGTTACATTTATACTTATTCGTATGCAATGCAATCGGTATCATATTGTGTTTTGCAAAATCCTGTTCTCTGTCTATATACAATGGATAACCGGTCAAAAAAATATTGTTCTGGTGCAAAACAAATCCGACCGCAATATCTTCAATAATATATGGATATCCATATGGATCAACTTCTTGGAAAATATTCCACCCGATGCTGTCAAAGTGTTCAACTAATGTTTTGCAAGATTTATTGGAGAGATACACAACCACTCCTCCAGCATATTTTAATTTTGGCACGCGATTGAATCGCATCATTTCTTGAATAGTATATGGAATACCGTGCAGAGGATTTTGCAAATCCTCTTGGTGCGATAAATAATAAGCCGGCATAAAATTATTTTCTTCCATACAGACGGTGGGTGAATTATTTGCAACAATTCCCATATAATCTTCTTTGTCTCTCTTGTTTAAAAAATTTATGAGAGAGGCTTCGTTGAAGATTAAATCATCGCCACAACGCAAAACGCCTTCCTCCACCTCATAATTCTCATATATAAACCGGATTCCCATAACAACCTTTTTGGCGACATGGATGTACGAGTCTTCGCACTTCAGCATAATTTTATTTCCCAACAAAACATCATTTTCTATATTTGGATTTCCCAGAATATAAAATACTTTCCACCCGGCGTATTCATTATTGGGCAATTTGAATTCTTTCAATCGCGTATCTTTGTGTTTATGACAACTGTAAATTAGTATTGCACCCCGGATTTGCTCTTTCATTTTATATTTTTTGCGCAACAGTTTTATACCGTTTTCTCTATCAAATTGTTTATTCCCTCTTCAAAATTACACATTTGCACAAAATAAGAAACGAAATTAGGCAATCGTAAGGTGAAATTCCTTACTATTGATTTTACATTTTTTTATTTTTAATGTCGTAAAAATCGGCGTTTGAAATGTTACACCTTTGCACATTTTAAATGCCGACCTCTGGTCGGCATCTTTGAATGTGCTTAGGTAACTGTCACTAAGTATGCCACCTATGGTGGCATATGAAGTCGCATCCGTAGGATGCTTTGCAACTGATAAATCACCTTTTATATCCAAGAAATCGCCTTCGGCGATTTCAGGTTATATAATCGGCGTTTTAAAAGTGCAAAGGTTTAAAAGGTGTAAAAAGCATGTAATAGTTTTACCATTTACCGCCGCCACCGCCCGTTTTCTTAACAGTAACTTGACCGCCTTTTGCCTTTTTCTTGGCATTTGGGTCATATTCATCTTCATCATCCGAACCAAGATTCTTAGAAATCTCCCAAAATTCTTTAGAACCCAATTTGAAATCTGGGCGGTCCATTGCTTTATACCAAAATATTTGGTCATTAATTTTGTTTGATTTGGCATTGTTATTTATGACAAGACATTCATAATTCTCTGTTGTCTGGTCCATAATAGAACAAAATGACTCAAGTGTGGGAAACATAGACGCATAGTTTTCCCATATTTTTTTACGATTTACCAAATAGTTTTCACGCAGAATAAAAACATAATCTATATTTGTTCGTAAATTTGGCGGAATACCAAGTGGATATTGCATTGTTATGATTAACATCACTTTCCAGTGTCGTCCATTCATAAATAGGGAACGCATTAATTTATCACGCGCCCAAGTATTGTCATACAGACAATCATCTAAAATCACAAAAGTCCGCGGATCAATTGTGGTTTTTTTATATGCCTCCATTTCTTTTTGCATTTGTTTCATTATTGTTTTCTGTCGACGCAATACATTCTCTATTAAAGCAGTATTATATTCCTCGTGTATGAATAATTTTGGCACTAGTTTGCCATAAAAACCATTACCCGCCTCTGTCCCTGATATTACAGTGCCAATTGGAATATCTTGGTGATGAAATAATAAATCTTTTACTAAAAAAGTTTTACCCGTGTCACGACGACCAATCAACACTATAACTGGACCCTTATTCTCATCTGGACGAAATGTGATTGCTCTCATATCAAACTTTTTTAATTCTAGCGTCATAATATATTTTTGACAAACATATTTTAACACCAGATTTTCCGTGTTGCCTAAATTCTTCTACATTAGTTTAATTCTAACATAAAGAATCATTTAGATAAATATATTATTTATTCATAATGTCCCAAATTGGTTATCAAAGATGGCGAAAACCAAATATTGAAAAAATGGCAAATCAACAAATCTCTATCGACAACACTTATCAACCCTTCAATTTAGCAAATACTCAAGGATATAATCCCATCTACAGCAGATTCTTCGAAATGAGCGAAGATAATTATAATATGATTGCTCTTAACCATCAATACCAAGTTACTGATTTACACACACTGTTTGATAGAGATGGCAAAAAAATCAAGAAAGATGTATTTGTAAAGTTCTCACCTCTATTGGACCCTTTGAAATTTATAACTGGAAAATACAATTTGAAAGACGACAGTGTCAAATTACTCCCTTCTCTCGATGCGTCAAAATGTATCCCTAAAATCAGCAACCACCATAACTGCTCCTACACAGACGCATTCTTTTCCTTTCTGTCCAATATGCTACTAGAAAAACACGGATTCATACACGGTGTTCCCTTCTATGGTTCTGCTCTTGCTGTTCAAAATCGGTTCCGATTTAATCTTGCCGATGACCTCGATTTTGTTAAAGACTCCGAATTCTTTATGGATAATATTGGAAAATACTACACTATCGATGAAAATGCCGAACTTCTGTTACACGAATTCTCCGGTTCCGGTTCCCGCGCAAATAGACAAAAAATTGCCATTCACGATTCTGTTAATGCCTCTATCGAAGTAGATAATATTTTGGATGAAAATGCGAGGGAATCTGCCTCGAATGAAGGGTCCAATACATCAGTATCCGAATTTCTGTCGTTGGAATACGAAAAAACAGAAAATTCTTCTAATAAGTCCCCACACAAAAGTGAAAGCGACGATTCTGGTGGTTCCTCGTGCAGCGATGAAACTGAAGATGAATATGATGAAGAAGAACCAGAAGATGAAAAAAATCAGGATGAAACCCAGTTTGAAAATGAAGGCGATAGAGAAAATGATGATGATTCTAATTGGGAAACAGAAACTTCATCGTCTTTTGATTATGAACAAGAAGAACCTGTGTATTGTTATCTTCACGATTTTCCAGTCCAAATGATTTTTCAAGAAAAATGTAATGGAACTCTCGATGAACTTTTAATGAAAAAAACATTTGGTAATGAAGAAATGATTGCTGCGCTGTTTCAAATTATTATGATACTTCTTACATACCAAAAATCATTCGATTTCACACACAATGACCTTCATACTAATAATATTATGTATGTATCTACCAATCAAACACACATTAATTACTGTTTTGAAAATACTTGGTATAGAGTTCCTACATATGGACGCATCTATAAACTAATTGATTTTGGTCGTGCCATTTATAGATTTCAAGACAAGACATTCTGTAGTGATAGTTTTGCTCCTAATGGCGATGCCTTTTCACAATATAATTGCGAACCTTTTTTTAATGAATCCAAACCGCGTTTAGAACCGAATTTCAGTTTTGATTTATGTCGTCTTGGTTGTTCTCTATATGATTTTTTTACAGAAGACAATGATAAAAATTCTAATCCCTTGGATGAACTTATTAAAAAATGGTGTTCTGACGACCAAGATAAGAATGTTGTCTATAAGAAAAATGGTCAGGAAAGATATCCGGGATTCAAATTATACAAAATGATTGCGCGGACAGTGCATCACCATACACCCAAAAATCAGTTGTCTAATCCAGTGTTTTCATCTTTTATACATAGTGGTAAGTCTGCTCCTACCACCACTAGCAGTATTACTATAAATATTGATGAAATTCCCAAATACAAAATAAGGTAATCACTATGGACGCAAGTTTTTAGGATTTACACCATTGAAGAATTAAAATGGGATATTTTAATTCTCCAATGGCGCGGTTCCCTATGGGTAGTAATGATTTGAAATGACATCCCGCGTCCCTTCGGGAGCTAGTGGGGTGTCCCATTTTACACCATTGAAGAATTAAAACGGCACGTTTTAATTCTCCGATGGCGCGGTATCAGTAATGAATTAAAAGATAGCACCCCTTTGGGGTGCGATTTTAATTCTTCACTGGTATAAATCTTCACTGGTATAAATAAACACAATTTCATTCATTTTCGAAACAATGTATGAAATAAGAATTTTGAATGGAGTTTTGAATGGAGTTTTGAAAACTATTTTTCTGATGGGTTTTTATTTTCGAGAGATAGAGATTTGTTGAAAACTAAATAAAATCATATAATCTCTATCTTTTGTGAGAAATTGTCTTCTATGCCTTTTACAGATTGGTTGCTCGGCATTTGAATATTTCATAACATTTTTTTTATTTTTTATGTCCTCTTCTTTTTGATTTTCTGTGTGGAATTTTTTTTTTATTTTGTGTGCCCCCTTTCTTTTTTCGTCTAGACCGTTCATCTTCGCTACTGCTTTGTCTCTTTTTTGTTTCCAAATCTTCTAGTGTTAATCCGGGAGGAGAATATGCTTCCGATGGTGAAGGTGGTTGTGATATTAATTGTGACTGAAAATTAATTAGTGGTGATGCTGGTGGTGACTGTGACTGTGACTGTGACTGTGACTGTGACTGTGACTGTGACCTACTATTATAGGGAGGTGAATATGGCACATAATCATCACTCTGTGATTGCGCAGCAGAATGTGTTGTGCTCTGTGTTCCGACAATATAATTATTTAATGTTTCATTCACCTCCCGTTCATCCACACTTGTTGTTAAACAAGAACTATTCACAAATGTATGAGAACCACACAGAGACATTATTTCCAACAATGATAATAGTTCTACTAATTTTTCTCCATTATTAATTTCACGCATTTTTAATGCCACTGGATCACTCACTTCAGATGTCTTATAAACAATGTTGTCTATACAAAAATTCGCATAGAATAATAATTTCATATCTTCGGAACCACTCTGTCTTACATATTGTTTCACTATTTCATACGCAAGAGAACCATACACAGCAGTTGGTCTTTTATATATACAAAACGCATATTCATCATAGCTGTTTCGCGTATTAATTATGTGTTCAAACAAAATGTCCATATCAATATTTGTCTCGTCTCTGCGATGTGTGCTTCTCAATATAATTGTGTAATATTTCGAATCAGGGTCTCCAGCATCTATTTTTTTTTGAAAATATTTTGTGCAAAATTCATTAAACCCTATTTGAGAAGTTCCCAATCCCACTCTGATTTTTGGAATATATATAAAACCATAATTTTGAACATTTCCTCTATCTCTATCTTGTTTATTTCCAAACTGTGTGTTTAGAATTGCTAGACTTTCTTTATTATAGGTCTTCAACATTTTGGGTGTTCCTTCCAAATTCGGTTCAAGAATCTTTCTAACATCTCTCGCATCAGTTTCACGCATTTGTATTAAATAATTTAACATGTCTCTATCGGCATCGGATTTATTCAATTGTGTTTTAATGTTTTCAATTTCTGTTTCAGTATTTTTTAAATATCTCTCAAGATTCGATTTATTTAAATCTCTCAAATGCGATTTTGTTTTATGAGACATTTCAGTAGTTATTTTTCCGAGTTTCTCCAAATTCCTAGAAAAATCTTGATAGTGAATTGATACACAACCTGCTGCTGTTTCATTTGTTATAGTTGTTGTTTTAATATTGGCAATTCTCTCATCTAGTCCCTGTGGATATAATTTTGAAATCACATAATCATCATAATCAAAGTAGTATTTTGTGTTGATATTTCCGTGACCAAGTGAATATACAGTGTGTTGGAGTTGTTCTATCACTGGGAAATCAGTTGTCCCAAATTCTTTGTCATAATGTTCGCAAAGATAGAGAATTGTTTCGGCAACACCATAGATATTATTTCCTGTGTGTTCATTCATATTTTTCAGTTTTGCTTTTATTTCTGAAAGCGTCATTTTTTTTACACCACTGTCTTCATAAATATTTTTTAAAAAAAAGATGATATTATTGTTGTAGGAACCTTTTAGTAACATTATTTTATCTAATTCAATTGGCAATTCCGCATCTCCGCCTCCACCACTCATTATACATTATATTTCATAAAATAAAATGTGTATCTGCCACCCGACACTTCTACAAAGGGTGCTGAGAACCCGACACACCTATAGAGTTTACACCTTTGCAACTGATAAATCACCTTTTTAAGTCGGGAGGCATCCTACGGATGCCGACCGCAAAATCCAAGAAATCGGAGAGCAACCGAAGGTTGCTCCACGTGTAAGTGGCAACGAAGTTGCCACGACA
>Ga0194129_10004289_pt1 | contig 19116 bp, 13 predicted proteins | sample TA2KigCa35mmetaG_FD_150862 | JGI IMG/M metagenome (GOLD analysis project Ga0194129, IMG submission 150862) | Freshwater microbial communities from Lake Tanganyika, Tanzania - TA2015038 Kigoma Deep Cast 35m | ecosystem: Environmental > Aquatic > Freshwater > Lake | place: Tanzania: Lake...
CGCTCGGGTCGGGTTCCTCTCGAACGCCTGGGCGCTCGTCGAGGCGGGCGAGTTCGGGCTCGTCGATCTCCTCGCCATCCTCGAGGAGTTTCGGGGTGACCGCGCGCGCGAGGTCGTCGAGCTCGTCGTCGAGGTCCTCTCGCGCATCGACGATTCGGTGATCGCCGAGGAGGCGCGAGCTTCCTTCGATCGGTGGGTCGCGAGCCTGCTCGGCCCGATCCACGAGGAGCTCGGCTGGGAGGCGAAGCCGGGGGAGCCGGAGTCGCATCGGCTGCTCCGCGAGGTCGTGCTCGATGCGCTCGCTCGCCACGAGCCCGACCGCAAGCTGAAGGCCGAGGCCGCCCGTCGCGCGAAGGCTTACCTGCGTGAGCCCGCGAGCGTCCCCGTGGACATCGCGGGCGTCGCCCTTCGCGTCGCGGCACGGACCGGCGGCATCGCATACGAGCCCGTACGTGCTGCGCTCGGCACGCGATCGGAGCCCGAGCACCGCGTCCGGATCCTCCGCGCGCTCGGCAGCTTCGGCGACGCCGAGCCCATCACGCGGGCGCTCGACCTCGTCCTCTCCGGCGAGGTTCGAGCCACCGATTTGCGCTACGTCGCGCGCGGCGCGGCTCGAGGCGCTTCGTCGCGGCGTGCGCTCATCGACTGGCTCGAGGCCCACTTTGCCGAACTCGCCAAGGAGCTTGGACCAGGCTCTGCCGCCGAGCTGCTCTCGGTCGTCGAGCGAGGCTGCTCGGCGGAGGAGCGAGGTCGTGCGGCGGCGACGTTCCGGCCCTTGCTCCAGCGAGCTGGGAGCCCCACGCGCCGCCTCGACGAGGCGCTCGAGGGGGCGGCCGCGTGCACCGAGCTGCGACGGCGTGAGGAGGGCTCGGCCACCCGTTGGCTCGGCGCGCGCGCGGGCGAACGCCGCGAGCGGTGAGCTCGGAACACCGTCAACGGGGCGCGGCGCGCGGTGCCGAGGTGGCCTTCTTGGCCTTCTTGCCCTTCGCGGTCTTCTTCGCCGTCTTCGGGGTTTGACCGCCGACCTTCGTGGCCTTCGAGCCGCGTTCCGCCACCGCTCGCGGTGGGTTCCAGCGGCGGTTGAGGTGCGTCTTCACGATGTCCTTCAGCAGGCCGAGGTGGGCACAGTGGTCCGGCTTGTCGTCTCCGAGGTAGCCGCGCACGTGGTAGTTGCCGCGATCGAAGCGCTCGTCCATCGCGAGGCCCAGCACGTCCGCGCGCCGCGACACCCTCGACTGGCCGTTCAACGCGTCGATGAGGTAGTGCGCGACCTCGCGCGTCGACGCGTACCCGGGCGGGATGATCGACGAGTAGGACTGGAACATGAAGCGCTTCCCGCTCGCCGATTTGCGCGCAAACTCGATGAACTGCGCGAGCCCTGCGGGTGCAACCTCGGGTCCGTCTCCGAGGTAGCCGGCGTGCAGCGAGTCGAGCAAGACGATCGAGTCGACCTTGGCGCCGGCCGGTTGCAGCAAGATCTGCTGAATCGCGCCGTACCCCGCGCTCCACGACGAGAGCCCGAGGTGGCGGATGCGGGCGCGGGGGATCCCGGCGCGCCGTGCCATCTCCTTCTCGATGCTGTCGAGCAGGTGCTCGAAGACGTTCGGCGAGGCGAAGGAGCTCGAGTAGGCCCCCGAGCCGATCCCGAGATCGATCCCGACGAGGACGATGCCATTCGCCGTCTTGACGAACTCCTTGCGGGCGGGCTCGTGACCATGAAAGTGAATCAGCACGTCGAACGAGCCGGCCTTCGTCAGGCCGCCGCGCTTCGGAGCGATGAACTGCCCCATGCTGATCTTGCGCGACCAGCCGTCGTACGCGCCAAACCCCGGATCGGGGGTCATGCACGGGTTGACGCCGCCCGGTCGCTCCTTGCGCTTCTTCGGTTTCCGGCTCGTCCCGTCGCTGTCGTCGCCCGTCCCGGCGGGCTCCGCGTTCTGCGAGGAGACGCCCACGTTGGCGCCCGCTGCGGTCTCACGAGGCACAGTCTCACGAGGCACAGTCTCACGAGGCACAGTCTCACGAGGCACAGTCTCACGAGGCACAGTCTCACGAGGCACAGTGCCGGCGCCGCCGGGTGCCATCGGCGGGGCAGGGAGCGCCGGTGGCGACGCGCTGCCTCCCGCGGAGATGGGTGGGTCCGCGCTCGCAGGCAGCGGCGCGCTCGTCGTGAGCGCGAGCATCAGCGCGAAGGGCCAGCGTGCCGGTTGACGCATGTTCATCCTTTCACACCACAGATGCCGCGCGCTGGCGAGCGTCCGGTCGCGTCGACGGTGCCGGATGCTTGCTGGCGCGCGGGCACCCCTCGCGACGGTCGGGCCGCGAGCGAGGGGGCCGGCACGGCGAACTCAGAGCTCGATCGCGATCGCCGTCTTGACGTTCGACGAGCCGCGCACCGACGCGAGGACCGCATCGGATGGTTTGTCGTCGAGGTTCCACACGCTGAGCGCCTGGCCGGCGGACGACTTGCCGAGGTGCACCGACGCGACGTTGATCGCGTGCTCGCCGAGCGCCGTGCCCAGGAAGCCGATCACTCCGGGCGTGTCGACGCTCGACACGACGAGCGCCGAGCCGCCGAGGCCCGCCTCGATGTCGAAGTCGCCCCAGCGCACGAGGCGTGGGCTTCCGTCGCTGCCGAGCGCACCCGCTGCGACGTGCTCGCCGCCATCCTCGCCGGTGACGCGGACGACGACCTGCGACGCGAAGCGTCCGACCGAACGGGTGCTCTTCAGCTGGCGGACCGTGATGCCGCGATCGGCCGCGACGTGCGGTGCGGCGATGGCGTTGAGCGGCACCGAGAGGAACTGCCCCAGGTAGCCGGACACCGCCGCCGAGGAGAGCACCTCGACGGCTTGCTCGCCGGCCTCGCCGATGCAGTCGATGTCGACCGTCTTCGGCGCCACGCTCTCGACCTGCGCGAGGAACTTTCCGAGGCGCTCGGCCAAGAGCCGATAGGGCGCGATCTTTCGCGCGATCTCGCCCGTCACGGACGGCACGTTGACCGCGTTCTTGATCTCGCCGTTCTCGAGGAAGTCGACGACCTGCTCGGAGATCTGCACTGCCACGCGCACCTGCGCCTCGGCCGTCGAAGCCCCGAGGTGGGGCGAGCAGATCACGCGCTCGTGCAGGACGAGCGGCGAGTCCTTCGGCGGCGGCTCCTCGACGAACACGTCGAAGGCAGCGCCCCCGATGTGACCGGTGTCAAGTCCACGGACGATCGCGGCCTCGTCGTAGATCCCGCCGCGTGCGCAGTTGATGAGCAGGACGCCCTTCTTCAGCTTCGGCACCACCTCGTTGTTGATGATGCCCTTCGTCTGAGGCGTGAGGGGAGTGTGGACGGTGATCACATCGGCGCGCGCCCAGATCTGCTCGAGCGAGACGAGCTCGATCCCGAGCGCCGCAGCGCGCTCCTGCGACATCACCGGATCGAAGCCGACGACCTTCATCGCGAGGCCGCGCGCACGATCGGCGACGATGCGACCGATCGTCCCGAGGCCGAGCACGCCGATCGTCTTGCCGGCGAGCTCCACCCCCTCGAACTTCTTCTTCTCCCACTTCCCGGCCTTCATCGTGCTCGTCGCCTGGGGAATGTGCCGCGCCAGCGACATCATCAGGCTGAGGGTGTGCTCGGCGGTGGTCACCGAGTTTCCGGTCGGCGTGTTCATCACGACGATGCCCCGCTTCGATGCCGCGGGGACGTCCACGTTGTCGACGCCGATGCCGGCTCGGCCGATCACCTTGAGGCGGTCGCCGGCCTCGATCACGCGCGCGGTGACCTTGGAGCCCGAGCGCACGACCAGCGCGTCCGCCTGCTTCACCGCCTCTGCGAGGTCGGCCTCCGAGAGGCCCGGGCGATAGTCGACCACGATCCCCGCGCGGCCCTTCAAGACCTCGAGTCCCTCCTCGCTCATCGAGTCGCTCACCAACACCTTGAACATGGTCTCTTCTTTCCGGGGCAGGCGCCCTCTGTTCCCTGTCTTCGATCGGTCATCGTGATGCGTGGGCGCTGGCTCCCTCCGGAGTCGTCGCCCACGAGGCCGCGATGTCGCGGCGGAGTTGCATGCCATCGAACCGGATGTGGTTCGCGGCGCCGTACGCCGACGCACGTGCCGTCGCGGGCGATGGGCCGACCCCGACGACGCCGAGGACCCGGCCACCTGCCGTAGTCAGTCGGCCATCGGTCGTGCCGGTCCCCGCGTGCACGATGTGCGCGCCATCGACGGCGGCTGCGGCGGCGAGACCGGTGATGGGGTCGCCCGTGCGGGGCGCGTCGGGGTATCCCGCCGCCGCGAGCACCAGCGCCACCGCGTGGCGATCCTGGGCCACCGTCACGGAAGAAGCATCGAGCGAGCCGCGGGCCGCCGATTCGAGCAGCGTCGCCACGTCGCCGTCGAGGAGCGGCAGCAGCGCCTGCGTCTCGGGATCACCGAAGCGGACGTTGTGCTCGAGCAGCCACGGCTGACCGTCCGGCCCGAGCATCAGGCCAGCGAAGAGCACGCCGCGGTACGGAGTCCCGGCACGCCGCAGCGCTTCGAGGGTCGGCACGATGACGCGCTCCTCGATCGTCGCGAGGAGCGTCGGCTCGACCTGCAACGGCGCGCATGCCCCCATGCCGCCGGTGTTGGGGCCGGTGTCGTCGTCGCCAATCCGCTTGTGGTCGCGCGCGATGGGGAGGACGAGATGGCGCGTGCCATCCGTCACGACGTGGACGCTGAGCTCCTCGCCGGGAAGGCGGTCCTCGATGACGACCCGCGCTCCCGCTTCGCCGAAGGCCCGGTCGATCAGCATCCTGCGGGCGACGGCCTTCGCCTCGCCGGCCGTCGAAGTGACGACGGCGCCCTTGCCGGCAGCGAGGCCATCCGCCTTCACCACGACCGGGCGGCCTCGCTCGTCGATGTACCGGCACGCCTCGGCGAGGTCCCCGGTGACCAGGAACGGCGCGGTCGGGATGCCCGCGCTCGCGGCGAGCTCCTTCATGAAGGCCTTCGAGGCTTCGAGTCGCGCGGCGGCCCGGCGCGGGCCGAACGCGACGATGCCCGCGGCCTCGAGCGCGTCGACCACCCCCGCGCACAGTGGCCCCTCGGGGCCGACGACGACGAGCTCGACCTCGGTCGCCCGGGCTGCCGCGACGATGGCAGCCGGTGAGAGAGGGTTCGGCGAGAGCGAGACCGCGCGGAGCGGCGTGCCGTCGAGTTGAGCGGAAATCCCGGGATTTCCGGGCGCAACGAGCACCTCCGTGACGCCGGGCGAGCGGGCGAGGGCGCGGGCGAGCGCGTGCTCGCGGCCCCCCGATCCGACCACCATCACGCGGCGCGTCATCATCGGCGAATCGGGTAACACACCTCCCGGCTTCGGGCCATCCGGTGCGTGTCAAACGTGCAGGGGGCGTCAACGCGGGCGCCCCTGGGCAACCCAGGTGGCGACGAGCTGGATCTGCTCGGGCGGGAGCGGGGGCAGTCCGAGCGGCATGCCGCGAACGGTCGGGTCGGGCTTGCCCGCAACCTCGCGATGCCGCGCCCAGAGCGCAGCGACGAGCCGCGGCGTGCCATCGGGCATCGGCTCGAACAGGCTGTGACGCTTGCCGGCGTCGTCGAGGTAGCCGCCCTGGGCGTGCTCGTAGCTCGTGAAGTTAATGCCCCGCTTGCGGAACCCGAACCCGCCGGTGTTGCCCGGGCCGCCGTCGCCGATGGCCTCGTCCGGGTTGCCGTGGCAGTGGCGGCAGGTGACGTCGAGCACCGCCTTCGCGACTTCCTCGTAGGGAACGCGACGGTCGAGGTTCGGGAGGGGCGCTGGCACGGCAGGCGAGGGTGCGGGTTCGAGCGCTGCGCCGAGGAGGTAGGCTGCGACGTCCTGGGCTTGCTCCGGCGTCAGGCCTGGCTTGGGCATCAGCGTGTCGGTCTTCATCGCCGCGGGATCGAGCAACCACGCGACGAGCCGCTCCCGCCGCATGCGCTCGCGGGTGTACTTGAGGTCGGGGGCGAGAATCACCGCAGGTCGCTTCTCCTCGGCACTGCGCTGATAGGTCGTGGGCGCTTCCGGGCCGAGCGGCGTCGCGGCGGCGAGCGGCTTGACGCCCGTCATGCGGTGGCAGGAGCCGCACTGCATGGCATCCATGACGGCGCGACCGCGCTCGGGGTTGCCTTCGCCGCTTGCCTCCGGCTGCGCCGCACGCTCGTCGGGGCCGAGGCTCGCGAGGTAGGTGGCGATGTCGCGCGCCTGCTCTCGTGACAGCGGCAGGCGCGGCATCGCCTGGGTCAGCGCCGGGCGCAGGTCGTGAGGCTCGAGGAGGTACCGGACGAGCCAGCCGCGGTCGAAGCGTCGCCCGGCGGCGTGGAGCGACGGGACGACCGACAGGTGCGCGACGTGCTGCTTCCACTCGGCCGCCTTCGGGCGCTCGTCGAAGCCACCCGCCATCACTTTGGTGTGGCAGCTCACGCAGTGGCGCGTCAGCGGCTCCGCGGCGAGCCCCGTCCCCTCGTGGCAGCGGCGGCACTCGTACTGCGCGACCAGCTCACGTCCGCGCCCGGCATCGCCCGGCGGCTCGTCCGCCGTGACGGCCTCGGGGGTCGGTGCGGCGGACACCGCGGTCGCACGTTCACCGCTCGCCGGAATCGCGGCCTCATCGCTGCGTGAGGGGGCGCGGTCTCGACAGCCGAGCAGGAGCAGGAGGGCGAAGAGGAAGAGGTGGCGCATCGCGCTCCGTCGAGGTGGCAAGACCGAGGTCGCCTCGCGGCTCAGCTCTCGCCGGGGGCGGCGGCCTGTCCGTCGCAGATCGCGGCGTCCCGCGCCATCGTGCGGCAGCGCTCGAGCGCGTGCGCCTCGCCGTCGGTGTTGCCGGCCTCGGCCCGCAGCCGGCCGAGCGCACGGTAGGCTTCGGGCGTCGTGATGAGATCCTTCCGGGCCAGCTTCTCGAGCGTCTTGCGGGCCTTCGCCTTCGTCTCCGGCAACGCCGCCATCGCTTCGGCGAGCTCGGTCTTCAGCGTGACGTCATCTTTCTTCGACTTCCGGAGCGCCTTCAACGCCTTGACCGACCAGCGCAGGTTCTCGGTGCGGGCCTCGTCCGACATCCCTGCGAAGCTCTCTTTCAGGTCGCTCGGCAGCTCGTCGGCGAGCTTGCTGAGGTCACCGCCGCTTCGGGCCGAGGCGACCGCGAGGACGCGCAGCGAGCGGTTGACGATGAGGTCGCTGCTGGCCTTCGAATAGGCGCGGATGTGCGGGATCATCCGGATGACCTTGCCTGCGGCGGCCAGGTGACGCCCCTCGGCGAGGTCCTTCTCGGCGCTGGCAATCCCCTGGACTCGGTAGTCGATCGCCTGCACCTCCGGCCACCAACCGCCGCCACAAGCCTCGGCGCGGGGAGCGGTCATGGTCAGGCCGAGGGCGGCAGCGAGGGCGAACACGAGGGCAGGGGTCGAGCTACGCGAGTGGGTCGTCATGGGTTCCTCCGGTGAGCTTGGTCGTCGAAGCCGTGCTGGGTGTGACACCGCCCGAAAGAAAATTGTTCACGCGACGATGACGATTTTTCGTCGCCAGCCGGATTGGGAAGCCACTTTGAGGGGTTACGTCGCGCTCGGGGTCGTCGGCGAGGCCGCACCGCCCGTCAGGTCGACCAGCTCGATCCCGAGCTTCTCCGCGTAGGTGAAGATGCGCTCGTCGCGGTAGAACTCCCCGAAGACGATCCGCGTGATCCCCGCGTTCGCGATCATCCGGAAGCAGCTCCAGCAGGGCGACGCGGTGATGTAGATGCCGGAGCTCTCGATTGAGGTGCCGTGCCGCGCCGCCTGGATGATGGCGTTCGCCTCGGCGTGAATCGTCCGGACGCAGTGCCCCTCTTCCATCATGTGCCCGGCTTCGTCGCAGTGGGGCAGCCCGCGGATCGAGCCGTTGTAGCCGGTCGCGAGGATGCAGCGATCCCGCACGATCACCGCGCCGACGTGCTTGCGATCGCAGGTCGCCCGCGTCGCGACCACGCGCGCGATGTTCATGAAGTACTCGTCCCAGGACGCCCTCGATAAGCCGCTCACGCGCGGGAGGCTGGCAAGAGCGAGCGACGGCGGCAAGCGCGCTGGCGACGGCGGCTCAGCCTTGCGCGTGGTCGCACGCCTCGTGCAGCTTCTCCGCACCCGCCCGGACCTCGGTCGGGTGGCTCGAGAGCCACCGTAGCCAGTGCTGGCAGGCATCCTTCTTCGACCAGGAGAGGCTCGGTGGTCGGCGCTTGAACAGCCGCATCAGCGTGCGCTGGGCGTTGAAAGACAGGTGGTCGGACGCGTTCGTCGCTCGCACGAGCTCCCAGGCGTAGCGCCGGTCGAGCTCGCGGACGTTGAACCCCTTGGCGCGAAAGCCCGCGACGAGCCAGGCGTCCCTGCCGCCCGTCGCGGCGCGCGCCGCGGCCTGCGACCACCGCAGATGCGCTCGCGTCGGGTCGGACTTCGGGCCGGTGTCCTGCGAGTCGAGGTTGGTCATGAACGACAGCGCACGGTCGGCCGCACCACGGACCGTCGGATCCGAAGAGCGGAGGAGCTCGATCGTCGCCGTGACGGGCTCGAGGCGCTCGGCACGCGCGGCGGCGTCGATCGCGGAGAGCTGAAGTCCGGCCTCGAGGGCGGCCGCGGTCTCCAGCGGGAGGAGCCAGCTCTCGTCGAGCGGCAGGTTCGGCGTCATCAGCGCGTCGAGGCCGCTCGGATCCGGGCTGACCGTCTCGAGACGCAGGAGCCTCGGGGCCAGCTCGAAGGCGGCCGGGAGAACCGTGGCGCGGAAGGCGTCGAGCGCCCGCTCCAGCTCGCCCGGCATCCGCTCGGGGAGCCCCACGGCCTTCGCGAGCAAGCGCCCCGAGGTCTCGCAGCCCAGCTCGGTCGCGGCCTGCACGATCGCGACCTTCACCGTCAGGTCGTGCTCGCGGTCCCAGAGCGAAGCGAGCTTCGCGGCGTGGCGCGTCGCCGTGAAGGCTCCGATGGCCGCGACGGCCGAGCGCCTCACCCCGGCGTCGACGTCGTCGATGCCGCGCGCCATCGCATCCAGTCGGTCCTCGGCTCCGAGCAGGACGAGCCGATCGATCGCGCGGCGTCGCTGTTCGGCCTCGGGGGCACCGAGGAACGCGACCACCTCCTCGATCCTGCGCTGCTTCGCCCCGAGGTGCTCGCGGTGCCATGGGTGCGCGACGCCGCTGTCCATGCATCCCGCGAGGACGTCGCGCTCCGTGCAGTAAATCCGCAGGTGGAGGTGGTCGTCGTGGGCGCCGGAGCCTGCCGGTTGGCGGAGGATCTCCGCGGCGCGCTCGACCAGGCCGGCAGGCTCTCCGATGCTCTTCGCGTGGGCGAGGAGCTGGGTCTTGAGCGGCACGCTGATGAACAGGTACTGAACCTCGGCGTGCGCCGACTCGAGCAGCGCCCGGACGATTCGCCAGGTCCGCGGCGCGTCGAAGCGCAGTCCGAGTTCCGGCGCGAGTCCGGCGCGGTTCAACGGCACGAGGTCGGGAGGATCGACCGGGTTTCCGCGCCCGTCGAGGTAGGCGAAGGCGATGTCGGCGTCGCGGCCGGAGTTGTGGCTCACCGAGTAGGAGATGTCGCCGCCGTGACGGCGCGACAGGTTCCCGAGCCAGAGCGGTCGACCGTTCGTCCGCTGCAGGGCCTCGCTCGCGGCCTCCAGCGTCGCGACGAGGGCGTCGGTTCCAAAGCGGAGACCGCGCTCCCTCTGCCGCGGCAGGATCTTCAGCCGCTCGCTCTCCTCGACCCGCCGCGCGCCGACGAGGTAGCCGTCGCTCGTGTCGCCGATCGACACCGAGCCGAGGGCAGCCTCGTCGGCGAGGAACGGGAACTCGTGGTACGGGCCGTCGTCATCCTCGGCCAGGGCCTCGATCGGGCACGCGAGCGCCCCGGTCAACACCATGGAGGTGAGCCAGCGCCGCCGGGTCGGGATCACGATGCGGAGTTACACCGTCGCGCGCGTGCGCCGCAAATTTCAGGGTCGACGCGCCCGCCGCGGGCCAGGTCGGGGTCGACACGCGTGACGAGGTCAAACGCCGATCAACAAAAAGGAAAGGGCCCGCCACACTCGCTTTTCGCTGCCGTTGCTTCCGTCAGGACCTGGCGGGGTTCACGATGCGCTGTCGGCGGACCCACAGGGCGAACGGTCGGTGCCGCTCGCCGGATGACGATGGGTTAGCCCACCTGGCCTCGGCTGTCACGGCTTTCGTTGCGGCTCGACGGTACGGTGGTAACCTCTGACACGTCGTGCTGGCGTGGCGTGGGTCTGGTGCTTCGGGCGCCTGGGTGGTCTTCATCGGCTCCGCGGCCCTGGCTGCGCTGGCCCTCCACCTGATCTGGCGCCAGTCGGCGTTCGGCGTGGGGGTCGCGGCGCTGCTCGTGGGGCTCGCGTTCTCGCGCTGGCGGACGCGCCGCAAGGTCGAGCGATTGCTCCGCTCGGGCGACGTCCGCGGCGTGCTGCGGCGATGGTCGATCTCGTCGGGGTCGCTCCCGAACGCGGGAACGATGGCGCCGCTGATGACCGCGACCGCCTTCGCGGCGTACGGCTGGATCGCCCGGGCGCGCGATGCGCTCGCGAACGCCGAGCGTGGACCCGCATGGGAAGCGGCCCTCGAGCACCGGCTCTTCCTCGACGCGATGCTGTGCGCCTTCGAGGGTGATCTCGACACCGCGGTCGAGCGCGCCGAGAGCTTGCAGCGGCTCCCCGTACCGCCGGCTGCACCCAAGCTCGTCGAGCGCATCCGGACGCTGCGTGGCGCCGTGCTCGCGCTGGCCCGCGCGTTCGCGCACGAGTCGAAGGCCGGTGATCGGGAGCTGCTCCTCGACGCGAGCTCGGCGAGCCCGCTCGTCCACTGGGCGATGCGCTACGCAGCCGCGATCGCCGCCGTCGATGCGGGCGAGGTGGGCGAGGCGGCGCGGCTCCTCGAGCAAGCTCCCGAGTGGCCGGAGGAGTCCTGCTTTGCGCGGTTTCATCGCGAGATTGGCGACGAGATTCGCCGCCGCGGCGACTGAGTCGAGGTGGCGCCATGTCGCGGTGGCGCCATGTCGCGGTGACACCATGGCCCCGCACCGCGCCACGAGGGCGGGCACGGTCGGGCTCAGCGTGACCAGCGCAGCCGCATCGCGCGAACGAAGGTGCGGTCGTCCCCCTCCTCGACGAAGAACGCCTGGTCGCCGCCTCTCGTCAGGTGGAGCTGGACGTCGCTCTGGGTACGGAAGGGCAGCCGCGCCACCGTGCGTCGCAGCGGCGTGACGCCGGAGACTTGCGGGTTCCAGGCGGCATCGAACCGGTACTCGGAGCCTTCGACCGCCACGAGCACTGCCCGGCAGCCCGAGGCGTCGCATCGCACCGCCGCCGAGCTCGACGCGTCGGCGTCGAGCCGAATCCGCACGAGCTGGGCGAGCGCCTGTCCCTCCGCGTCGAGCGCGAGCACGCGCAGCCCAGGGACATCGTCCGGGGAGGTCGGCGCGTTCGGGCCGGCAGCGGATGTCCGGGTCGGCTCGTCCATCCACGAGAGCACCGGTCCGCTCGGTCCGGCGCTGAACCGCGGCGTCCGGGAGTGCCCCGCGGAGCGTGCCAGCTCGCGGCCCGCGCTGGCCAGCTTGAAGGCCTGCGGCTCGATCGTGGCGACCTGGATGTCGCCCTGGGCGGCCCCCGGGCTCGTCTCCGACCACGCGACGAACAGCCGGTTCGACTGCAGCCAGAGGCGCGGCTCGGTCGAGGCGCCCGCGGTGGTGGTTACCCGGAGCTCGTTGCCGCGGCGCTCGAGCTTCGGTGACACCCGAGCGAGGTTGACCTCCGCCTCCCCCGTGCGGGTGTCGCTCCAGGCGCAGACCAGGTTGCCGTCCTCGAGCCGCACCAGCCCGACGTCGAGGATCTGCGTGAGGTTCGGCGGTTGGCTGCCCGAGGCGAGCCGCGGGAGCCGGGTGATGGTGCGCTGCTGCAGCCGCTCGCCCTGGGCGCCCACGCGCGTGAGAAACACCTGCGGGTTCGGGTTCGGCCCCACCCAGGCGACGAGCGCGCTGCCCTTGGCGCCCGCGGGGAGCGGCACCACATCGACGCCTCCCGCCGACAGCGCCTTGTCGGAGAGCGTCACGGTCTCGCCGGGCGTCCCGTCCCGCTCGATGAAGCGAAGCTGGAGGCGAGCGCCGGCTTGCTCGACGGCGGACGGGCGCGTGTCGCCCGGCGCAGGGCCCGGTACGTCCTCGACCCAGGCGAGCATCGTGCGGCCATCGGCGAGCTCGGTCATCGCGAAATCGGCAACCTTGCCCTCGAGCTCCGCCAGCGTGACGAGCGACTCGGCGAGCGGTGGCTCGACCGATGGCAGTGGCTTCGACGCGGGGGCCCAGCCGTGGTCTCGGACGGGCAGCTTGACGAGCGCGAGCAGCGGTTGATTGCCAGCGCTGAGGGCGATCGCCGTGCAGAGGCCGTCCTCGCAGCTCGGCGAGCGGAGCTCGACGGGAACGCCCTGGCCCGCGGGGCTCTCGGGAAACTCGGCGAGCCGCACCGGCTCCGACGCGCGCGTCCGCAGGTCGGCGTCGAGTCGAACGACGGTCGGTCCGGCGGGCACCTCCGCAGACGAGACCCCGAGCTTCATGGGGGCCACCGTGAGCGCGCCGAACCCCGAATCATCGCCGAAGAACCGGGGTACGCGCTCGTCCTGGGTGCTGACCGCGAGCGCGGCGCGCGCACCCGAGGGGGCACCGGTCGACGTCAATGCGACGAGCTCCACCGTCCGCTCCGCCTCGGCCGTCGTGGCGACACGCTCGAAGGCGACCAGCGCGCGTCGTCGGTCGCCGCTCGCCACGAGATCGCTCAGCGCATGGCTGCCAATGCCGTCGACGGTGACCGCCGTGCCGACGCGGTCGTCGAGGCCCACGCGCGCCAGGCGGACGTGCAGATCGGCGCCCTCGCGGAGGTTCCACGCAACGAGGGCACCGTCGTGCAGCGCGGCGATCTGGACGTCGCCCTCGACCGGCCCGGGCGCCGCGATCTCCCGGCGGTCGCCGGAACCTCCCGCCGCCTTGGCGCCGACGCGGGCGACCGAGACGGTCCGCTTCCCCTCGTCCTCGGCGCTCGACGAGAGCGCGGCGATCCAGAGCGATTCGCCCGCCACGGCGGCGTTCCAGTGGCTCCCGCCATCGACCATCGTGGTCGGGCCCCAGACCCCGCTCTGCAGCGTGGTCACCGAGAGTTCGTGTGTCGGGCCTCGCGACCCGTCGTGGACGAGGAACGTCGCGGCGCCGTCGCCGTAGAGCCCGAGCCACTGCGCAGGTCGAGGCGATCGGAGGGGCACGCGCGCCGGGCCCCGCGGCTTTCCGTCACCGTCGAGGTCCAGCGCCTTGACGAGCCATCCGCCATCGCCCGGCTCGACCCAGGCGAGGACGAACCCGTCGGCGTGATGGTGCAGCGCGGCGGGTGTCCCTTCGGGTGCCGGGTGAATCGCGCGCATCCCGGAGTCACCGGACGTTGGGTCGATGGCGCTGGCGTCGTCGCGGTCGAGGCGGACGGGACCGACGAGCCACTGCCCCCCCGAGCGGGTGGCGAGCAGGCCCCTCGCGTGATTCCGCGCGAACCGGAAGCGCGGCTCGGGCGTCGGCGCAAGCACCTCCGGACTCGCGAACTCGGCCAGCACCACCCCTGGAAACCCGGGCGGCGTGAGCGGGGTCGCGGGTTCGCTCCGCATCGGAGGCAGCGGGACCTTGACGTTGCGCTGGGTGGGCAGCGCAGCAGGGGTGCAGCTCGCGGCGAGCAGGCAGGCGACGATGGCGGACCTCATCGCTCGGTAACGTGGGGCGCGTGGCATTCCTTCCGCGCTATCGCACCCGACCCGGCGCGCTGCAATCACGGCGCGTCGGGGTCGACCGTGTCGGTCGAGGGGCGCTCCGCGAGGGGCGGACCCGCGAGCGGGAGCGTGACCTCGAAGGTGGAGCCGAGCGGGCCCTCCTCGCGAAGGCGGGCTTCGCCACCATGTTCGTGGACGATCGTCTGCACGAGCGCGAGCCCGAGGCCCGAGCCATCACGCTTCGTGCTGAACGACGGCTCGAACAGGTGCTCGCGAATCGACGGCTCGATGCCCGTGCCATTGTCGCGCACGAGCACGCGCACCTCTTCTGGGCTCGAGAGCTCGACCTCCAGGGTGATCGAGGGCGCGTGTCCGGCACCCCGCGCGGCCTCGATGCCGTTCTTCACCAGGTTCGTGAAGACCTGGGTGAGCTGGTCGGCGTCGGCGAAAAGCGTCGGTCGCGCGCGGAGCTCGAGCCGCACTCGGTCGCCTCCGGTGACGTGCGGCGCATCGTGGAGGACGGCCACGTTGTGGAGGACCTCGTCGAGGCGGACCCGCTCGAAGCGCGGCGGCGGCATCCGCGCGAAACTCGAGAACTCACCGACGATCGTCGTGATTCGCCGAACCTCGGCGAGCACCGTGCGCGTCGCCTCGTCGAAGTAGCCCTCGAACTCGGGCGAGCCCCGCTCTTTCAGCCGCCGCAGCGTCTCGATCGAGGCCTGGATCGGCGCGAGGGGGTTTTTGATCTCGTGGGCGACCTGCCTCGCCACTTCGCGCCGAGCTGCGATCCGCTCCGTGCGCGCGAGGCGTCGTCGCAGGCGAGCGACCTCCTCGAGGGCCGGCTCGGGAGGGGCGTCGTGGGCTCCCTCGGAGGGACGTTCGACGTCGAGCGGACCGAGCTCTCGCGCGAGACCCGTTGCCGCCGCGGACAGGGGGGCCTCCGCGGGCAGGGGTGCGCTCGCGCGGCCCTGGAGGACGAGGCCGAGCGCCGTCGCGAGGCACAGCGCGACCCCGCAACCGAGCAGGATGCGGGTGTCGAGCTCACGCAGGGTGGCCGCGAGCGTGGTGGCGTCCGCGCCGCCGATCCAGCGGCCAGCGACGAGCGGGCGCACCGCAAGGCCGATGGCACACGTCGCGAGGACCACCCCGAGGTGGAGCGCGAGGAGCCAGCGGAACCGGTGAGGGGTCGGCATCGCGAGGACGGTACGCCTGACGTTGCCGTGTGTCCCAGGTCCGCGCAAGCGTCCCGCAGGCCGATGGGTCGGGCGGCGAACTGATTTCGCCCTCGTTTGAATCGTGCGCGGCCCCGCAACGTCATTCGCTCATGGCCCGATTCTCGAAGGGGACAGCTCTCCTCCTGGTCGCGACGGCTGCAACGCTCACGGGTTGCACCATTCAGTTCACGCAGCCCGTGAAGGAGGTCGCTTACGATTTCTCGGACCGCGACTTTTACGACCGCGCGTACGCCCCCTCGCCGCGCTACGCCGAGTCGACGCCGGCGCGCGTGACGGCGTCCCTGGCCGCCCGTCCACGCACGGTGGTCGCCGAGCCGGTGCCGGTGCGCTGAGTCGCGCGCCTGCGACACGTTCCAGCCTCCTCCTCGGTCCCGCTCGGCGCTATGGTGAGGCGTGTCCTCTGCGCGCCAGCTCGTTGCTCCGTGTTTCGCTGCGCTCGGGTTGCTCGTCACCGCGTCGGCGTGCCGTGACGAGACGGTCGCGGCGGCTGCGTCGGCGGCCGTCACCAGCGGCGTCGGCGGGACGCCTGGGCAGTCGAGCGCCGGTGGCGCGCTGGCGATGGGTGGAGGTGGCGCCGGTGGGACGCTCGCCCCGCCGCCCCCGACGCGCGTCGGGCTCGAAGCGAACGCCCGGGCGTCGATCGAAGGAGCGCCGACGTCGGCGGAACGGCTCCTCGCGGAGCTCACCGCCTACGCCGCTGGTGTGCGCTCCGTCACCCTCGAGGTCACGTGGGCGGACCTCGCTGAGGACGGCGGCCTCGACGCCCTCGCCGCGCGCGTCGCCGACGTTCGAGGGCGTGGGCTCGAGGTGGTGGTCGTGCTGGCGGTCGTCGAGCGCCGTGCGGATGGGCGACCGGCGGCGCTCCTCGGCAAAGCCTGGGACGACGCCGACACGGTCGATGCCCTCGCCGGCATGTTGACGGCCATCGTCGATCGCGTCGGAGGTGAGCTCGCTGGGCTGGTGGTGGGAAGCGGGGTCGACGTTCACCTCGCGTCGCGCGCGCAGGCCGTCGCCGCGATCACGGGTGGCCTCGACGGCGCGCTGAAGAAGCTGGGGGCTTCCCGACCCATGCTGCCGAGCCTCGCGGTCGGGCTGTCGTACCGCGGGGAGCCGTGGGGCGACGCAGTGACGAAGCTTGCGGCGCTCGGGAGCGCGTCGGCATTTTCATACGCCGCGAACCTCGGCGAGGCCTCGATCCCGAACGCGAGCTCGCCGGCGAAGGACCTCGACGCCATGATCGCGGTCGCTGCCGGTCGTCCGGTGTTCTTGACATCCGTCAGTTTTACCAGCGCACCGTCTCTCGGGGCCGCGCCCTCGGCGCAGGCGTTGAGGCTCGAGACCTTCTTCTCCGCGCTCCAGCCGAGGCGTGGGCACTTTCGTACGGTCAACGTGTCCAGGCTTCACGACCTCGACTCGGTCTCGTGCGCGCGCGCAGCCGATCGGCAAGGGCTCGCCATCGACGCTCCCGAGATCACCTTCGTCTGCGCGTCGGGTTTGCGCGACGTGAACGGCGCAGCCAAGCTTTCGTGGCAGACGTTCTTGGCGGCCTCGGCGGCCTATGCACCTCCTTGAGCGGAGGTGTACCGTGAATGGACGTCGTGCCCACCTCCGTGGGTCGACGAAGCGCTCGGGAGCGAGCAAGGAGACGGCGAACGCGATGGCAACCTCGATGGTCGACAAGATCGGCGCGCTGCAGGACCTCGGTCTCTACCGCGACCTCAACTGGGAGGGATCCTTCGAGGAGTACCTCGAGGTCGTCAAGGCGCGACCGGAGGTCACCCGCAACGCGTACCAGCGCGTCCACGACATGATCGTCCGTCACGGGTCGGAAGAGTACACCGACTCGAAGAAGAAGCTGGTCCGTTACAACTTCTTCCGCGACGAGCTCGAGGGGGGCAAGGACGCCATCTTCGGTCTCGACATCCCGCTGATGCGGCTCGTCAGCGTCCTGAAGGCGGCGGCCCAGGGGCTTGGTCCCGAGCGCCGCATCATCCTGCTCCACGGGCCCGTGGGCTCGTCGAAGTCGACCATCGCTCGCCTGATCAAGAAGGGGCTCGAGCACTACTCTCGGACGCCGGACGGCGCGCTCTACACCTACGACTGGGTCGACCTCGAGGAGATCGGCATGAGCGGTTCCGAGGCGGCGCGGTTCGCGAGCCCGATGAACGAAGAACCCCTCCGCCTGATCCCGTCGGAGTGGCGCGCGCGGGCGATCGAGGAGCTGGGGCTCGGCCACGAGCGCTTCCACGTCGCGGTCAAGGGAGACCTGAACCCGGCGTGTCGCTTCATCTTCTCGAAGCTGATGAAGCGTTACGAGGGCGATTGGTCTCGCGTCGTGCACCAGCATGTTCGGGTGCGGCGGCTCGTCCTCAGCGAGCAGAACCGCGTCGGCATCGGGACGTTCCAGCCGAAGGACGAGAAGAACCAGGACTCCACGGAGCTCACGGGCGACATCAACTACCGTAAAATCGCGATTTACGGCTCCGACTCGGATCCGCGAGCGTTCAACTTCGACGGTGAGTTCAACGTCGCGAACCGCGGTGTCCTCGAGTTCATCGAGGTGCTGAAGCTCGACGTCGCGTTCCTCTACGATCTTCTCGGCGCCACCCAGGAGCACAAGATCAAGCCGAAGAAGTTCGCGCAGACCGACATCGACGAGGTCATCATCGGCCACACCAACGAGGCCGAGTACAAGCGTCTCCTCGACAACGAGTTCATGGAGGCCCTACGCGACCGCACGATCAAGATCGACATCCCGTACATCACCAAGGTGTCGGAGGAGATCCGCATCTACGAGAAGGACTTCAACGCGCGGAAGGTTCAGGGCAAGCACATCGCTCCGCATACGCTCGAGGTCGCGGCGATGTGGGCGGTGCTCACGCGCCTCGAAGATCCGAAGAAGCACAACCTACAGCTCATCCAGAAGCTGAAGCTCTACGACGGCAAGGTGTTGCCGGGCTACACCCAGGACACGGTCAAGGAGCTACGCAAGGAGACGCGTCGCGAGGGCCTTGAGGGCATCAGCGCGCGGTACGTGCAGGACAAGATCTCGAACGCGCTCGTCAACGAGTCGGGGCAGGGCACCATCAACCCGTTCATGGTCTTGAACGAGCTCGAGAATGGCCTGCGGCATCATTCGCTGATCGTCGACGAGGAGCAGAAGAAGCGATACCGCGAGTGCATCGCGATGGTGAAGGCCGAGTACGAAGACATCGTGAAGAACGAGGTGCAGCGCGCCATCAGCGCCGACGACACTGCGCTGCAGAAACTCGCATCCAACTACATCGACAATGTGAAAGCCTTCACACTGCGCGAGAAGGTGAAGGATCGCTTCACTGGTCAGGACGTCGAGCCCGACGAGCGGTTGATGCGCTCGATCGAGGAGAAAATCGACATCGCCGACAACCGTAAGACCGACTTCCGTCGTGAGATCATGAACTACATCGGCGCGCTCGCCGTCGAGGGGAAGCGCTTCGAGTGGCACACGAACGACAGGCTCCGTCGTGCCCTCGAGCTGAAGCTCTTCGACGACCAGAAGGACTCGATCAAGCTCCAGACGTTGGTCACCGGCGTCATCGACAAGGACACCCAGGAGAAGATCGAGATCATCAAGAGCCGGATGATGAAATACTTCGGCTACAACGAGATCTCGGCGCGCGACGTGCTGGACTACGTGGCAAGTATTTATGCCCGTGGGGACATCAAATGACCCCGCTCGGGGTGCCGCTCGGCGCGGGAGCGCCGCGGCCGGTGTTGGCCTCTCCGGTCCGATGCTCACGACCTTGAAGGTCGCTGCGCTTCGGTCCTCGAGTCCGCCTGGGCCGCGAACGCTCCTCGCCTTCGCGGGGCCGCTCGGCGCGGGAGCGCCGCGGCCGGTGTTGGCCTCTCCGGTCCGATGCTCACGACCTTGAAGGTCGCTGCGCTTCGGTCCTCGAGTCCGCCTGGGCCGCGAACGCTCCTCGCCTTCGCGGGGCCGCTCCTCCTCGTCGCGGCGGCGGGGGTGGGCGGCCTGCTCGTGACGCTTGTCAACGGCGTGGCGGACTGCGAGAGTCCGGCGTGATGAGGTTCCTCGGTCGGGCCGGGTGCGGTCTGTTCGGTCTGATGCTCGCGGCG
>Ga0194129_10004291_pt1 | contig 19115 bp, 15 predicted proteins | sample TA2KigCa35mmetaG_FD_150862 | JGI IMG/M metagenome (GOLD analysis project Ga0194129, IMG submission 150862) | Freshwater microbial communities from Lake Tanganyika, Tanzania - TA2015038 Kigoma Deep Cast 35m | ecosystem: Environmental > Aquatic > Freshwater > Lake | place: Tanzania: Lake...
ATCACGCGTTCGATCCCGACCACGCACGCCGCAGCCTGGGCGTGCACTCCGCGCTGACCGAGATCGCGCTCGCCCAGCGCATGGGGATCCCCCACTACTACCTCGGCTACTGGATCGCCCAGTCACCGGCGATGGCCTACAAGGCCGACTACCGGCCGCATGAGGTGTTGGTCAGTGGGCGATGGGTCTGCATACGTGAATGAAACACCGCAGATAGAGACACGCCGATTGCAATGAAGCCTGTTGGATCACCCGGGGTGCAGCGTCTCAAAGTCAGCGTCCGATGAACGTCCCGCTGCCGGCTTTGGCCGCATTTAGTAAGAAGTCTCTCATTGAGCCCTTGAAGTAGTCCCCAATCCCAACGACATGGACCCTTCGGCCGGGTGCGGCGCTAACCCACTGCGAGATGACCATCATCACTTGTTCCCGGGGATCGCCGGATCTTCCGCCATCAAACGAGTCCGGCGCTCCGTCCGTGAAGAGAATGAATGCATCCGCTCCTCTGAAATCCATCGCTCTCCGTAACCCATCAGCTGTCCGAGTGGCACCTGATGGCTTCAGTTCACGAAGAAAAGTCGCAAGGCGACGTCGGTGCTCAACAGAAGCATCAGGGATCTCCCGGGTATCCGGACGCCATGCTGGACTCGCACCAATTTCTTCTGGAACCGTTTCGACATCACTGCCGAAGGTGACCAGAGCAACCCTTTTGATGGGTAAGTGCTCGATCCAATCAAGAACCGTCTTAACGGCGGAGTCCCAGCGACCCGATTGAGCCATGCTAGCAGATCGATCCACAACAAACACGACCGAGTTCATCGACCCTTCGAGACCGAGAAGTTCTTGGCGAAGCTGCGCCTCGACGTCACTCTGCAATGAGATCCGTCCCCGCAAACTCTCAATGCTTCCATCCTTGGCCGCGATCGCAATGTCGTTTGCCCTGACGACCCCGGTTAGCCGCTCAACCTCGCCTCCAAGTTTGAATATCTGTGCACCCTGTCCGGCAATGACTGCGCTACTGGCCTGCAGCTGCGTAGTGAGTGTGCCAATCTCGTCTTCGAGTGCATGTATCTGACCCCAAAACATCTCGGGCGTCGGAACTGGAACAGTGTGTTCCCCAGGAATGCTTGACGGAGCCGATGAATAGGTGGGTTGAGTATCCACCGTCTGATCTCCTTGGCTTACTGTCACTCGACTAGCGACTTGAGCGTCAGGCTGCGGTGCCGCCGAGAGAAAGACAATGCCAAGGCACAGCACGACCAGCATCAAGTCAACCATTGAAATCCAGTTCGACTCTTCGTAACCGGGTTCGCCAGCGTCGCTACTCATGACTCGTCCGCAATTGTAAGAGGATTGGAACTTCCTAGGAGTGTTGCTCTGCCAGCAACATTAAGGTCATCCAAAGTGGTACGTAGTGCAAGCGCAGCCCGTGACGCTTCCTGGTGAATCTCCGTGGTTCTTGATACCGCGCGTGAGAATTCAGTTAGGTTGGCCTGAACTGACGCGACAGTTTCTGAAACTCGCTCTTGCGAAACTGTCGCTTCGGATGCCGCCCTCTGCAGCGAGTCGGCCGAGACAGCAAGTGTATTCATCGTGAGTCGAACTTCAGTCGGCAGCGAACTGACGCCGCTCGCGGCGAGCAGACTCGAAGTCTCGTTCAGTCGCGAAGCTGCAGCATCAAGTTGAGCAAGCGATGCCTCAAAAGCGGCAGCCGTAGATTGGAACTGAGCCGACGAATCACGAGCCGTATCACTCATCGTTTTGGCGCGTAGTTGAAGTGACTCGGTGATTCGGACGAGGTCGCCTCCAGCTCTATCGAGGTCCCTGTTCAGTCGGCTCAGTGATTCATCGAGACTCCTTTGGGGCAATTCAAGGGCATCACGGACACTGACAGCTGACTCGCGGAGCAGCACCGCTGCCCGCTCTGTCGCGGCAGCAAAGTCAGTCGTGATCAATTCGGTCTGCTTCGTGGCTGACTGAAGCGCCAAGACGCCAGCTTTTAAAGCGACGGCAGATTCGTGGATTGTCGCGACGACCGTGTCGAGTCGGTCGTCGGTATCCCTGAACATGTTTCGGTTCGTAAGCCCCTGGGCGGAGACAACAGATTGCCTTTGGCCACGGTGCAGTACAACAGAAAGCAGTTGGTTGAAGATTGCCAGAAGCGCACCGCATGCGACGCCTGCCAAGAGTGCAGTGACTCCTTCGCCGGAAATGAGTCCGCCGAGGGCTGGGGTTGAAGTGCCCTCGCCGGCGTCAACTATGGCTGCGCGCCCCACGCCTTGAGTGATTGCCAGCACGGTCAACACCACCCCAAGCAACGGTGCCATGGTTCCAAGTCTTCGAAAAAGAATGACCGAAGTTCCTTCGAAGACCGCTGCTACAAGCTCTCGTCGGGCATCTGCCCAAGACAGCTGTCTCAATTGGCCGGACTGGGCCCCCGCGACCCAGTTTCGCGCCCCCTTCACGCCGGCGGCCAAGGCTGCTCGAAGGGTGATGACTTGCAACAACGCAAAACAAGTCGCGACAGCCAGCGTGACCATTAGTGTCTCATTCATCTGAGCGGTCCTGTGATAAAGCTTCGAGTGGCCGGGAGTAGATGGGACAGATCCGTCATGCCGATTGCTCTACGTCGCTCGGCCCGATTCATGAGATTGGTTTTCAATCCAATCATCTACCAGCACTCGTATCGATTGAAATGTCATGATCAAGAGGAATCGGAACTTTGTTTCGCTTCCGACTCGCTCGGCCGTGCAATTCACTTAGTTTCTCAGCCGACGCGAGGATACGCTCGTAGGCAATCGCAGCCTTCTCGAAAGCGCAGTGAGCTGCGCTGGCTTGGCCGTTCTGAGAGTATTGAATTGCGGCAGAGTAGTAAGCATCGGCGGCGGTCTCTAGTTGCCCAGGGGCTGCGTTGGGGCGCAAGCTGAGTAGTGCTCCTGCTGCAAACCGAAGCCCTGCCTGGTACTTCCATTCATGTCGCTGTAAACTCTCTGCTTCGCTTAGCCACGCGTAGGCCTGGCCATGGAGTTTGTCCTCGTCAACCCGATGGATTGACTCTCTTTGTCTCGGTTGATCGTCATTGTTGCAGGGTGCGTCGACGAAGCGGAGTGCCCAGACTATCTCCGGAACCGGCTTGGCTCGTCCCTGTGGGCTTGTGGATCGGTTGGTCGCATCAAGGAGGGCCCGGGGTAAACGAGGTTGACTGTCAGTGGGCTGGATGAAGGCGAAGCCACATAGGACAATGATCCACGCGAAGGCCAGTGCGATCGCTTCGGTAGTTGTTCCGGAGTAGATCGGGATACGAATTCGGCGAGGAGATGTATTCAGCTCTTGCCGCATTGAGTTACCCATCGAATGTTACTAGACTGCGTGTCAGCGACGGTTCTTGCTGCTCATGTTCCCAGCGAAAGAAATTGCTTACTTAAGCGTTGCCGTGCTTGTGATTGCATCGGCGGCTTGGCTGTGGTACCGGGTTGCTGGCGCTGGGGCTTTCGAGATCTTGCCGCCCGAGGCAGAGACTGGCAAAGCGGCGATAGGAAACAGCGGCCCCTCGGTGGGCCGTGTAGCTCTTTCCCCCGTTGATGTCCCTCCACCTGCGTCGAATGGTCTCAATGTCACCAACCCAAGGGGACCCGGCCAAGTTCCTGTGACCGGTCTACCGGTTGCAACCCCTCTCGCTCCGCTGCCGCTAGTGCAACACGTTGCTGATGGCTGTGATGCGGGGGGGCAGCCCCCAGCGGACGACTTGATGCCCGAGCAGATTCCACCTCAGGGCGCCGGGATCACGGTAGAAGCCGAGGTTTCGGGCCACTTCTTCAAAATTGTTCGGATACGGCTTGGGGGCCTTGGGGCTGAATAGTAAGGAGCACTGCCAGTATGTCAATTCAAGATCAGCGTTCGGAATTCAGTTTCGCGCAGCGACTCATCCAGAAGTTTCTAGGAACACGTGAAGTTGCAGTACTTGTCGTGTTTGGAGCCTGCATCGTTGTCGAGCTGGGCATTCTGGCTGCTACTCAGCAGTATGAGGCGTCGCAGGCCGTCCAGGGGAGCATTCTCTGGTGGGGCATGTCAGCGGCGGGCATCATCGCGTTTCTAGCCGAAGTTCTGAAACTTCCGGTTGCGTGGGTCTCTGGCGTGATGTCCGGGAAAAAGCGATGGTTTCTCCACGTCGTGATGATCGGTCTCTGCTTGCTCACGTTGTTGACAGTCAAGGATCTCACTGTTCGCGAATGGACACTGGCGCTCGCGCCGTCCCGTGCGGTAAGTGCGCAATCAGTAGCGATTGAAGAGCAGATTGCATCGCTCGAGCAGGAGAAGACGGAACTCACGCAGAATCGGGAAACGCGCCTGGAGGAGTTTCGTCGGCAGCAGGGGCAGCTTCGTGCGACACGCGAAGCAATCACAGCTGAAATGGCGAGTGGGTACTCTGAGTTCAAGGCTGCCGAACAGACGGCAGCAGCAGAAGCGCTCGGGGAGGGTGCGAGCCGTCGCCTTTCCGCGCTCATGCGACGTCGAGAGGACGCAAACCAGTCGCTTGAACGTTCAATTGAGGGGATTGATGCCCAAGTCAAGACTCTGAGCAATCAAGCCGGTGTGGCTGAAGCGAGTGAGCCTGCCGAGGCCAAGTGGCTGCAGCTTTATCAGCAGCGCGAGCAGGCCTATCGAGCCGATATCAAGCGAATCCGCGATGAGGCAGAACGACTTCTTGCAGACAAACAAGGTTTTTTCGACGGGAATGATCGGTTAAAGATCGAGCGGAATCGTGATGAGCAACTGGCTGAGGCGCAGCGAATTTTTGACGACGCTCTGCCGCGTCAGCTGGCGTCGCAGAGTAACGGTGACATCCCACTTGAGCAGCTGACTCAGCTGCGTGCTCAGCGGATCTCCGCAGAGAGCACTCACCGTCAGGTCTTGGCGGAACTTGCTATTGAGGAAGACAAGTTGCTTGCCGAGGCAGATGCTGCTTCTGGTAGCAAGGCGCAACTCGTCGAGGTTCGGGAAGAGTGGCGCAGACTAAAAGCATCGATCGATGAGCGTCAGCGTCGTAACGATGAGAGTCTGGAATCCGTGAATAGTCAGATTGCTCAATTGAATGGTGTGGGAGCGGGTGGAGTTGAACAGCGCGTAACAGAGATCATTAAGCAATTGCCGCTTCTGAAGCAGCAGGCGAAGCAGTTATCGCTCGAAGCGGCACAACTCGGTCGAGACACAATCCCCATGCGAACAGTTGATGGTTTGGTCCGCTTCATGATGCCTGAGGCGACGACCGAAGAGCAGCTGCAGGCCGCATTTGCGGTGTTCCCATTCGTGTTCGCAATCCTGATTGCATTCATGCCAGCCATCATTATCGAAGTCTGCGCCTACAGCCTCCGCCCCGGGGCGATGAACAGCGAGCGACGCCATGGATGGATGGCCCGGATGACACGTGGTCGGAGGGCAGTGCTTCTCATCCGCAAACGAGCAGCCGACTGTGTTCGAGAATACGAGGCCTCGCTAACAGACCTTCAGCGAACTCGCGGCGAGCTTGAACTTCGTGATCGAGTCAGATCGCTCGAGCATCAGCAAGCTACATCGGAACTTGACCTAAGAATCTCTGAGGCAGTGACTAGTGCGACGAAAGAACTTGCGGAACGGGAGGTTCAGTTGCAGGCACGATTGGCGAGTCAGCTTGCTGACATACATCGCCTTAACGGTGAGTGCGAAGATCTACTAAGAGACAAAGCCAATCTTCGCGACGACCTGTCGAGACTGCTGAGTGGGCCGATTGTCGTTGATGCCTCGGCCCGCGCAAATGTAAGAACCATTCAGTAGTCGAAGTTGCTTCCGGTCCGAATGTGGGAGAAGTCCGCTGACCGAGATCGCGCTCGCCCAGCGCATGGGGATCCCCCACTACTACCTCGGCTACTGGATCGCCCAGTCACCCGCCATGGCGTACAAGGCCGACTACCGGCCGCATGAGGTGCTGGTGGAAGGCGCGTGGGAACGCAGCACATCCTGACTTCGTTGCGACGGATTTCGGCGCCGGTTCGCCACCAGCGCCGGACTGACCCGCAACCCGTCGCGCCGGCGAAACCTGGCGGACTCACCCCCCGCAGTCGATGCCTTGGCCTTTGCTGCTGCGAACTCGGTCTTCGTCCGCTTGTGCACAGCACGGGCATGGTTCACATTCTGTTTCGATTCATCCACTCGCCGCTGGGCCGGAACGCGACCCAGCCAACGGAGCAAGGCATCGAGCAGCTTGGTCAGCCAGTCGTCCATCCGGGCGGTGGCTTGGACAAGGAGTTGCTCTGCTTAGGCCAGTTCTGCTTTGCGCGCTCTGCTGAATCTCGCGTCCTGGTGACGATGTTGACGCACTCGAGAGCACGACCAATTGATGAGTGGAGAGAGCCGGTCGTGGCGGTCGGCGTTGCATCGATTCCCAAGGTTCTGAGTTGCTGAATCTCTCCCGCTCACGCATCGGCCATCTTCACGGCCTTCGCGACAAAGGCGTGAGACCCCTTCGCGCGACTTCGTCGGGCGTCTACGAGCGATGCAATGTGCGATGTTCCCTTCAGCATGGATCTTTCCTCAGACTGCTTGGACCACCTGAAAGCCTAACGGAGCTGACCTGGAGAGTAGCCGCCCGCTGACTTCATCAGTACACGAATGGCCTCATTCAGCAGCGCGGATTCACGGGGCATTGACTTTGTCGTGGACCGAAGTCGGGAGAACTCCATGAGCACCCAAGCGGCGTTTGTCGCGATCAAGCCGACAACGCTCGATACGTGGTCCAACACCTTGTTTCGTAGGGTCTCGTGCGGGAAGCCACTAGCGAATCGAAGACCACGCTCAACTTCGTCCACACCGAATCGTTCCTGCATGGCTCTGATCGCGTCTGCATCAGGTGATGAATGGACTAACGCGATACCCAACCAGAATAAGCACTTGGACTTGCTTTGATCTTCAGCATTCCTGAGTTCATCCCCGGCCTCCTGATCGAGTCGGGCTTCGATTCGATCATTGACCTGTGCCAATGGCATGTCGCCACCAAGCTCAGTCACGCGACTGAATTCCCAGAGTGCCCAGAGTCGAAGCGGGAGTGCAGGGTGCGTGGCATGCATGGTCCACCCATCCCCCTGCTCAGACCCGAGTTGCTGGAGGAGAGTGCCAGCGTCCGCACCGAGCAGGGCATCATCCAGACCGGAAGCAACTTTCATGATCACGCGGGATGCCGTAGCGACGCTTCGGGTCGCGAGGAATCCGATTCGGTCACAACTGATTTCCGCCGCGCGTTCTATGCGCCTTTGGCGCATCAAGGCGATTCGTCCCGCAATTGGTGAGTCGGCAGGAGGATCTTGCCTCGCGGAGTGCCCAAAGGCGATGTGCGCGAGTTCATGACCGAGTACGAAGTCAAGCTCACTGCCCCGGCAAATCCGCAGCAGTCCTGAGTGTACCTCTATGAATGAGCGTTCGGCATCCGCAGCCCAGATGGCTTTGGCATTCACGCCCGGATCCGAGACCACGTAGACCTCGGGCATGCGCGCCAGTCCAAGGGACTCGGCGACACGGTGTGCGCTTCGTGCCAAGGTCGGAACGGTGCCAGGCGTCACCCGAAGGCCGTGCGACCGGACTCGCCTGACCAACGCCTCAGCCCATCGCGCAGCATGTTCAGCGAACTCTGGGTCGATCGTGCCGGGAAGATCCGATGGGATTCGAAATCGAGCGCTACCCGGTATCAGTGTTGCGGTGTCTGCCGTCATGAGACCAAGCTTCGCAGACGAGCGATGTGGGCGAGTCGCTTGGTCGCCTCATCCCGTTTGGCAGCATCGGGAAGCCCTACCCGGCCGTTCCACTTGCCGTACTCGGCGGTGAGCCAAGCGCTCAGCGCGGGGCCCCGGAGCCCCTCCGGAACTTGGAGCGCGCTGCGGAGTCGTGCTTCCTCGGACTGCTCTGCCTTGGATGAAGATCCCGGCAAAGCGGGAGCGTACATGTCCACACGAACGAAACGCTCGATAATACGTCTCCTGTCCTCATCAGCGAGACCTAGTGCTTGCGCACCTTTGTCGAGCATGGCTTGCTCAGCTTTGGCGATCGTCCCATCGGCCGCTGCGACTTGAACCGCAAACTCAAACGCAAGTTGACGCAGTTCGGCGTCACTCTTGATGTCCTCGGCAGCTTGGCTGAGAAGATCACTCGGCCGCCTTGTGCCAGCAGCAAGAGACTCGCGAGCCTCACGGAAAGCGGTCTTGAACTCGCTCCTCGCCTCACCATCGTCCTTTAGATTGAATCGGTCCGTGAAGAGTCGCTGGATAGTCTCCCCTTCGCGCTGGTCAATCGTGCCATCGCACGCAGCTATGGCGACGACGAAACGAGCAACCCCGAGCTTCGCGGCGGTCTTCCGTTTTCCCGCCTCGAGATAGCCCATGCTGGTCTCTTCAAGAGCGAAATCGTGTTCCCATTGTCCGATCTGGCCAAAGGGTGAATGAAGTACGACGGTTGCACGAAGTTTTCGACGGCCTCGTCGAGCGCAGACCACGAGGGGCTCGGCGGCGAAACCGACATTGAAGACCTTCCAATCTGTCAACGCCGATTCAACCAGCGTCTGCTTTACCTCGACGAATGCGCCGTCGGGACCGGCATGCCCTTGATCGAGTCCCAAGACACGCTGGGGAACCGCGGTGCCATCGGTGATGTCGACAATGGTCAGAGTGGACCGAACCAAGACGCTGCTGGTCGGAAGCGACATCTTCCCGCGCAGGAAAAAGCGCATGACTGCCGCGCCCCCGATGCGATGCTCCTCGCTCAACAGTTTCAGGGAGTTGCTCCCGGCTGATGCGGTTGCTCCACCACCGCCCTTTGATACCGCGTTGACGATACCCGCTATGACCGCAAGAGCGATCGGCAAGGCGCAGCAAATCCATCCGGAGTCGTTGGCCGCCAAGATGGGCAGCACGCTGGGCGTGAGATCCTGGATGTGCATCCAATCCTGCATGGTCACTTGATGTCAAGATCATCGAACCAATCGCGTTGTGCCGCAGCGCCTGAAGTTGAACCTGCTGCGGTGCCCTCAGCCTTTGCCAGGTCGTACTCGAAGGACTGCTGCGTTCCGGACGCTGAATGGACGACGCGCGCCCCGAGACGACCGTTGGCGTTGTAGGTGTACTCGATCTCGATCTTTTGGCCCCCGACGCCGAAGCCGGTGGGAATCCGAACCTCTTCTCGGACGAGCACCTGTACAAAGTCGATCTCTGTCTCATCGCCCTGGGTGACCTGAAGCTGGATGGTCGGTTGATCGACCATCGAGGTGAAGAAGGTCGAGCGACGCGTGCATGGAATCTGGCTCTGCTTGGGGATCAACACCTCGTTGCGCTCTCGTGGGGGGGATTGATTGACATCTGTATAGATCGTTCCGTATCCATGGGCCGTGATGTCCTGAAACTTCGCACCTCCGAGGCCGGTCACAATGCCTGGCGCGAGCCCCCGTGTTCCGGAGGAGGCCATGATTTGCCCACACTGAATCGCAGCGCCCAGAGCCACGGCTTCGTCCGGGCTGACTCCAGAAGTCGGCTGCTTGCCAAACTTCGACTGCAACATGGCCACGACGGCAGGAATTCTGGTGGATCCTCCAACGAGAATGATGTGGTCGATGTGAGCTGGCTGAAGTGCTGCCTCTTGCAGGACGAGATCGGTTTGCATGCTGGTTCGCATGATGAACGGCTCGATCGCCAGCTCGAAGTCCTTGCGAGTGATGTCCACGCTGAGGGTTTGACCACCTCGCGCCAAGAGGACATTCTTGGTCTCTAGGCGCGAAAGTTGCCTCTTGGCACCCTCGCAGAGATTGAGGATCAGGTGTTCTTGAGCCAAGTCGCCCGGAGGCATCAGGGGAATACCCTTCGCCGCCATGAAGCGTCGATCGAGCTCGGTTGCAAGTGCTCGATCAAGGTCGTGGCCGCCAAGTACTCGCTCCCCGCCGGTGGCCAAGACAGTCACTTGGGTAGGACTGCTGATGTCGACGATCGAGACGTCGAATGTTCCACCGCCGAAGTCGAAAATCAGGCAGCGCCCGCGAGCCTTGCCGGACGAGGCGTACGAAAGTGCGGCAGCCGTCGGCTCGTTCACGATCCGAAGCACATTCAGCCCAGCTCGCTTGCCGGCTTCTTCGGTTGCCGCTCGTTCCGGTTCAGTGAAGTACGCGGGGACAGTGATCACAACGTCCCTAATCGTGCCGACGGTCGATTGGGCGTCTTGGACAACCTTACGCAAGATGAGTGCACTCAGATCGATGGCTGACAGTGAGCGATTCCCCATCGTGAATCGCCAACTTGGATCAATCATGTGGCGCTTGATCCATCGGACCACTCGGTCGGGTTGGACAGAAGCCTGGTCGATCGCGAGTTGGCCAACGATGGACGTCATGTCGTCCGGGAACATCACCGCGGATGCGGTCGTTCGCTCACCCTCAGCGTTCGGAACGATTTCGGCAGTGCCAAGCTTGTTGACGATGGCCAATGCCGAGTAGGTGGTTCCGAGGTCAATGCCAATGGGTGTGATGCTCAATTGAAACTCCTTGAGATGGAAGATTTGTTCACGATCCCCGCCGGTAGACGGTGACTCCCGCTTTGCGCAGCACGCGAGTGCGGCCACCGGCCGCCTTGGCCGTAAAGCCACATGAATCAACTCGCGCAATCACGCCTGGAGTCCGCCAGAACGGAGTCTCTACCCCAGCAATCTGTCGCATGGTGGTAGGGTCCGGGGACTCGCCTGCAATCGGACGGATGACGGAAATGCCGAGAGTGGCCAACTCACCCTCGATCAACTTGAGAAGGTCATAAATGAACTGTAAAGGGCGTTGCTGGCCGGACTCGATCGCAAGGACATTTCCGAACACTGCATCGTGGATGTTGAAGAGGCTCGGAAGCAAGGTCTCGGCGCGTTCAAAGTCGTCAAGAGCCAAGTGTGATCGAAGCTCGGTGACGTCACGCTGGACTTGATCAAGCGATGCACGAAGGCTCAGAAGGACCTCTCGCGCTTCGTTTCTCGAGGCGTTCTCTGCCGGGCGGGATCCGCTTAATGACTCGGGAACTGTTTCGCTCATGGATTTGGAATGTTAGCACTGCAGGTCGTCCTTGCTGCCGGCCATGAAGGGATCACCGATCCCCAGCTCCCCCCGCTTCGCGGAGTTCCCGCAGGCCGCCCAGCAGCATGCCCACCGCGATGGTCCACGCCACCGCCCCGAGCGCCAGGTAGCCGAGCAGGAAGGGCACGAGCGCTGGCAGCGGCGAGTTCCAGATCGCATGCAGCACCATGACGGCCACGATGGGTGCGAAGCAGCGTCGATCCTTCAGCATCTCCACGGCGAAAGGCTGGTCGCCCTTCACGCGCCAGACTGCACCCGCGGCAATCGCCGTCCAAACCACATGGCCAAACGGCGCGAGCATGCCCCGCACCGCGAGGTTGTTGAACATGCCGGTATCCCCCTCGACCAGCAGGAAGTTCATGGCGTAGCCGGCGGACTCGAACGCCGCGAAGCCCGCACCGACCGCCGCTCCCAGGCACATGCCATTGAGGGTCCATCGATACCTGGGCAGAGACCCGAGCACGATGACCGCCAGCAACTTGGCTGGCTCCTCGACCAAGCCCGCAATCGGCGGACCGATCCGCTCGCCGAGGCCTTCGGTCAAGCTGAAGAGCAGCAGGGAGACGAGCAAGCCCAGCACCCCGCCCCAGACAAAGAGCCGCACGGCAGCGAACAGCGAGATGTTCTTCGGCGCGTTGCACTCGAACAGGAACACCGCTGCACCCAGCGGCGCAGTGAACGAGCCGAGGAGGATGACGCCCGGAAGGAGATTGAGGTTGTTCCACTGCTTCCACCCAAACCACATGGCGAGGAACGCAAGGCCGAGGAACGAGAGCAACCGGGTGAAGACCCATGGCGCCGGCAGCGTGGTCGACACGGTCGCCAAGTCGGGCGTGGTCGTGGCAAGCCCCACGGCGAACACCGCCTCGGTGTCCTCGGACGTGTGGCGTCGCCCCACCTCGCGGAAGAGCCCCTTCACGTGCGTGCGGTCCACCGTTTCGGTGTCGGTCAACTCGGCCACACGGCGGGAAACCCGACCGATCAGCGGTTGTTCAGGAGGTGGCGGCGGGAGCAAGCCGGGAATCGAGCTCGCCTGCGCCCACTGAGCCATCCCTGCCTTCCAGACCGGCGTCGAACCAGTGATGACGCCCCGCGCCCCAAGGTCGACCAACTGCTGCCAGGTCACTGGTCCGAGGCGTTGGCTGCCGACTGCGTAATGCCATTCGATGGTCATGGTGTTCCCAGCAGGACGTTGATGATCCAGGCGCCCAGAATGAGCGTGCCGATCAGCTGGATCGGCGTGATGAAGATCAGGACGCGGGGACCCGCTGCGCGCAGGTGCTGGCTGATCGCGTACGCCATCACCGTGGCAAGGATCAGACCATACGACAGCGTGAGGCTCAGCCCGAGATTCCGAAAGTCCTCGCTGTGGACGGCGGCATCACGGAAGACGACGATCGCCGTGGTCAGCGCCACGTTGATCGGCATCAGCGTGAGGGCAGCGGCCACCACGTCGAGTCCGAGGCGTGCGCGCGCAACCTCGGAGAAGAGCAACCGCGTGACGATGTTCGCGAGCGCCATGGCAACCAGGAAACTCATCATGCCGACGAGCCCCTTGTAGAAGAACTCGCCCACGCTGACATCCAGGGTGTAGCGCACGTAGTCGGGGATGGCGAGCCAGCACGCCAGCAAGACTGCTGCCGATGACAGCAGATGCAGCATGCAGCCAGCGGTGAACATGGCGCCTTCCGAGTGCGTGGCATCAAGCCGGGTCACCGTGCCGATGGGATCCACGATGGCACGCGGCAACAGGGCCAGCACCCGACCGATGGATGCGGAGTTCTGCAGCGCTGGCGGCACGCTGGCGGCGTCGTGCGGCAACGGCGGCGGAACCGTGGGGACTGGTGGCGGTGCGGCTGCTCCAGGCCAACCCCCTGCTGCGCCGCCCTTCGCCGGAGCGGGAAACTTTAGGCCGGCGATGCTCGAGGCAGCGTGCCAGCGATCTGGGCGACCCACGCGAAGGATCATGCACTCGCGAGTGATTTGCCCCTTGGCGACCATGGCCAGGAGTTCTTCGCTCGTGTGCGGCCCCGACTCGTGGCCCCCGGGATGTCGGATCAGGTACTGGTTCATGCGCTGGCGCCGCCCTTCGGAGAGCGTAGCGCGCATTGAACCACTTCCGATGGCCGCGCGCCAAAGAGCCGGTCACCGTACGCCGTGCCTATCTGTCACCACGCACCATCGGCACGAACCTGCAGTGCCCGAGCACCTCGCTGGTCAAACGGCCATCCCGACGGCGCGTCCAGCGCTTCAGTTCCTGCGTTTCGTCCTGGTTGCCCACCGGCGCGACGAGCACGCCACCGACAGCCAACTGGTCGAACAGCGCGGCCGGGACGACTTCCGGTGCGGCCGTCAGGACGATGCCGTCGAAGGGACCTTGCTCGGGCCAGCCCGCGCTACCGTCACCCACCGCAGTCGATGTTGCCGTACCAGTCCTCGAGAAGCAGGCCCAGGTCCGCGCCGTTGACGACGCCGTCGCCGTTGAGGTCCGCAGTCTGCTGCGGATCCGTGTCGGGAATGATCCCATCGGTACCCCATGCCGAGAGCAGGATGCCCAGGTCCGCGCCATTCGTGCAGCCATCGCCATCGATGTCGTTGGGCAAGGGCAGCGCGGTGTCGACGTAGACCAGTGTGCGGTTGTCGCCGGCAGCGACGGCCGGCACCTGCGCCAGCGTCTCGGGACCAGAGACCTGATTGACGACGTCGCTTCCCCACGCAGCAACGCGGTCGCTCGTCGTGATGGCCACGCTGTGCAGGCCGCCGGCAGCGATCGCGCGGCAGTTCCCGGCGTTGCCGGGCGTGCGAGTCTGCCCGCTGCCCGGAACGCCCCAGCACACGACGGTGCCATCCTTGAGCAAGCACATCGAATGCAGCCCGCCGCCCGAAATCTCGACGGGCTCGGTGTCGCTGCCGATGGGCTGATTGATGAGCGATGGCTCGATCGTGACGGGTTCACCCTCCACGATGTTTGCACCCCAGAGTCCCCAGCCGCGCACCGAGGCGCGCCCCTGCTGATCGTGCACCAAGGCCAGCGTGTGATTGCGGCCGCACGCGACCTTGACCGGTCGACCTCCGAGCTCGGGCACCGTGGATTGGCCGAAGAGATTCCGGCCCCAACAGCGGAAGGTGGCGCTGCTGCCATTGGCGATCGTCGCGGAGTGCGCTTCGCCGGCGGCAACGAGGTATGCCGGTTCCGTCCCCGTGGGAAGATCGCACTGATCTTCGGCATTGTCACCCCACACGACCACGCGGCGGGTGTTGCGTTCGATCGCGACTGCATGCCGCTCGCCCAGCGCGATCATGTGCACGCGATCAAGGTTCGCAGGGATGCTACAGACGCCGTAGGTCCCAACTGGCGCTGCGGTGCAGAACAACTGGAAGCGACCGATGTCGTTCCATGCAGCAAACGAGAAGCGGCCGCAGGCAATGCCTGCGATCCGATCGATGAGCACTTCGCCGTTGCATTGGAAGTACTCGTTCTTGCCGCTCAAGACCAGCGTGCGAGTGACTTCGGCGAGGACTGCCACATGGTCTGCACCGGCTCGCGCCACGCGGATGCCCACGGAGTCCAGGAACGACTGCTGCTGCGCGCTGAATTCGGGCGGCGCGGCACCCCAGGTCCGCACGGTTGCGCCATCGCCGACGGCGAGCGTGTAGTTGGATCGGGCATCGACCTGCCGGGCGACCAGGCCCGCCGGCACCGTGCACTGGCCTTCGTTGAAACGGCCCCAGCAGACGACCGAGCCGTCGCCCTTCATCGCCACGCAGTGGTTGGCGCCGGCGGCGATCTGGACGACACCTGAAAGCCCGGCGGGTTCACGCGTGATCTGCCCGGACTGGTCGCTGCCCCATACATGCACGACGGCATTCACCGGGCGATCCGCTGCTTGCGAGATCAGCGCCATGCCGTGCGCCTCGCCTGCAGCGATCGCAAGGATGAACCCGGGCGGGAACGGCGGCGTGCCGTTGGTGCCCGGCACATTGCACTGACCGTAGGTGTTCAAGCCCCAACAGCGCACTGCGCCGGCGGCGGTGAGCGCCATCGAGAAGGTGGAGCCTGCGCTGATCGCGCGGCAGGTACCGAGGTTGGTGGGGACGGCGCACTTGCCGCCGCTCGCATCACCCCAGCAGAGTACGGTGCCTTCGGTGCCCAGACCGTTGCCGTTGGTCAGCGCCATCGCGTGCGTTTCGCCCGCGCTGACCTGCGCGAAGCCCTCGTTCTGCCCTGGCAGGACGCACTGGTTGAACTGCGAGTGGCCGAAGCCGACCACGCGGCCGACATCGGGGTTGGAACCGCCCGGATTGTCTGTGACCGCAAGGGTGAACTGAGAGCCCGCAGCGACGGCCGAGTACTGGCGTTGCAGATCGCGCGAGTTGAAGGTGACATCGCCGAACAGCTGCAGAGCCTCGGTCTGTGGCGGGCCGGGAATCGTCTGCTCGACGGTGAATGGAATGTCGTTGACCGTGAAGCCGCCCTTGCGGGACTTCAGGCCATTGGGCAAGGGCTGCACGCGGAATGGGAGCACCTGGCCGGACACGCCGCTGGTTCGGTCGAGGAAGATCCAGTCGTTGGCGGTCTCGGCAGTCCAGTCGCAGCCGCCAACCCCCTGCACTTCGACCTCACCGCGGCCGCCAAGGCCCGAAAAGTTCATCGAGTTCGGGACGACGGCATCGATGCAACTGCCGCCGGCTGCCCTTGCCGACAGCGGAGCGATGCCGGTCAGGACGAACGCCACCAGCGCAAGGGCACAAGGTGCGAAGAGTCGATGAGCGAGCATGCGGTGCCTTGACTGAATCATGGAACGTGCGATGCCTCACTTCATTGACCTACGCCCCCGGACCAACGGTCCAGTATCTGCGCGGTGGTTGAACGATAACCGCCCAGATGGCGCCGGGTTCGTAGAAGCATGCCATCCGGAACGCGACACCATCATCGTAAGTTGTGCAGAATCCGAAGAATTACGCGATGTCCCTGGGTGCGAGGCCCGTGTGGAATGGCCCTCTGTGTAGCCGTTCCGATCCGTGCCCTCCAGCTGCGCCGAACATGGCTGCCTCGATCACGATGTCACCGTCGGTGCTTGCCTGCGGCTTGGCACCTCACAGGTCGTTTCCCGGGAATACCCGGCGAGGGGGTCCTTGGGGCGTCCCCCAACGACAACGCCCCCGGCGGATGCCGAGGGCGTGTGGTGAATGGACCATACAGGACTTGAACCTGTGACCTTCTCCGTGTCATGGAGACGCGCTAGCCAACTGCGCCAATGGTCCGTGTCCCTTGCGGGTCTTGGAGTGTAGCGCGGCCCTCGCTGCCTGCAACCGTGCACACGCTGGCTTGCCATCGATCGGATAACACTCCGCGCGCGATGCACGCAGGCCACCACGCCCCGACCCGCCCGCCGACCGAGTCCGAACGACTGGGCACGATCCTCTTCTCGCAGGGCCCCGATGCCCTGCTCGCCGAGATCGGCGGCTTCGATCCCGCTGCCGTGGCGCGCGTGCTCGATGCCCTCAACAGCGGCGCCGCCATCCGGCTCTATGACCACATCTCGGAGGCCCAGCAGGTCGAGGTGCTCGAGGCGATGGACCCCCGCGTGGTCTTCCGGCTCGCCAACGCCCGGATCTTTCCCGAGCGCAGCGTCGGCCGGGTCATGTACTCGCCGCGCATCAGCACGCGCCCGGATGACACCGTGGGCGCCACGATCGAGAAGGTCGGCGCGATGGACGCGACGTCGAATGTCTTCGTGGTCTGGGTCGTTGAGCACGGCGGCACGCTGGTGGGCTGGGTTCGCATGCAGGATCTGGTCACGCGCCCGCACGCAGCGACGATGGCCAGCGTGATGCACGCCACCGTGCCCCTGGTCAAGGCGACGGATGCACTGCTCGACATCTACCGTCGCGCGCTCTCTGAACGCGTGCTCGAGTACGCCGTGCTTGATGATCGCTCGCGCTTCGTGGGCACGCTGCGTGCGGATGTCCTCTTCCGCGAGGCGAGCCTGGAACTTGGCGAACGCGGCGGCGAGAGCGTTGGGGTCGACCGCGACGAACGCCTGAGCACGCCCGTAAAGGAGTCGCTCCTCAAGCGCCTTCCGTGGCTGGTCCTGAACCTTGGCACGTGCTTCCTGCCCGCAGCGATCGTGGTGCTCTTCGAGGGCACGCTCAAGGAATTCGTTCTGCTGGCCTCGTTCCTCACGGTGCTCGTGGGCCAGACGATCAACGCGGGCGAACAAGCCCTGGCGGTCATGGTGCGCGCGATGACCTTCGCCGACATCAAGACGATCCGCTTGCAGTCCGTCCTGGCCAAGGAGTTCATGGTCGGACTGCTGCAAGGCTTGGTGTGCGGCCCGATCGCCGGCATCGGCATGTACGTGGCCGTGATCCTGAAGGATGAGCCCGAGCCGCTTGCGTTGGCCGCGGCCACGGCCATCGCCACGCTCGTGGCGAGCATCATCGCCGGTCTCTGCGGCACCGCGACACCCTGGATCCTGAAGAAGTTCGGATTCGACCCAGCCCTCACCAGCCACATCGCGCTGACGACCGTGACCGACATCGCGAGCATCGCGCTGCTGCTGGGCCTAGCGCAACTGCTCGTGCCGCTCTTCTGAGCGCACGGTCGGTGCGGTGAGCGTGAACACGGCGCGCTGCGATCAGGTCGTACGGTCGGGCCGGCGCCCTCAGGCCGGCGCCACCGCGAACGCATCAATCGCGCGCTCGATGCGGCGAAGCGTGCTGGCCTTGCCCACGATCGCCAGCGTGTCGAAGATCGGCGGGCTGACCGTGCCGCCGCTGACCGCAATGCGCAAGGGCTGCGCTGCCTTTCCGAGCTGGCCACCGGCATGCGCATCGGCATAAGGCTTGACGGCTGCCTCGATCCCGGCGGCGGTCCAATCGGACACGGCTGAAAGCGCTGGCAGCAGCGCGCGCAGGTGGTCGCAGCCGTTGGGCGACTCGCCCAGCATCGCCTTCTCGGTGTTCTTCGTGCGCTCCCACGTGAGCGCGTCGTCGGCGATCACGAAGAAGCGATTGCCTCGGAACATGTCATCGAGGGTCTTGCTGCGCTCCTGGCTTGCCTTGGCGAGCATGGCGATCCCCTGCTCGCCGAGCCGGTCCATGAATGCGGCGTGGTACATGCGGCCATGCGCGCTCGCCCTGCGCAGGAACTCCTCGTGCGGCATGCCGGTGATCGCATCGCAGTTGAAGCTCAGCAGCTTGACGCGGTCGAACTTGGCCGGCGTCTTGACCACGCGGCGCGGATCGAAGGCCGTCCGCAGGAACTGAAGGTCGAACTTTTCGATGTCGTTGCCAGGGCTCCAGCCGTTGAGCGCAAGGAAGTTGATGAGGACCTCGGGCAGGTAGCCCGAGCGCTTGAAGTCATCCACGTTGATCTCGGGAAGCGTGACCCCGAGCGCATCGGCGAGTCGCTGGCCGGTCTCGAGGTCGAGCTGGATGTTCTTGTCGCCGAGCCACGCCGACCACGCGGCCGCGTCGACCGTGCCCGCCGGCGGCTCGGTGAGCTTGCGCTCGGCCACGGCCTTGCGCAGGGCTTTGTCCTTGTCGCGCTTGCTCATCTTGCTGCCATCGGGATTGCAGATGATCGGCAGGTGCGCGTAGGCCGGACGGCGGAACCCGAGTGCATCCTGCAACAGCATGTGCTTGGCGGTGTTCGTGAAGTGCTCCTGCGCGCGCAGCACATGGGAAACCTGCATGAGTTCATCGTCGACGACAACCGCGAAGTGATACGTCGGGAACCCATCCGCCTTGCGGATCACGAAGTCATCGATCTCGCTCGCGGGGATCGTTGCCTCGCCGAGCACCTCGTCCTTGATCGTCACGTCGTGGCCCGGGCACTTGAGACGGATCACGGCGGGCACGCCCGCAGCGAGCTTGGTCTTCACCTCGTCGGGGGAAAGCGCGAGTGCCGCGCGGTCATAGCGATACGGCTTGCCTGCTGCGGAGGCGGCCTTGCGCTTGGCATCAAGTTCGTCGCCGGTTTCGAACGCGTAGTACG
>Ga0194129_10004294_pt1 | contig 19106 bp, 15 predicted proteins | sample TA2KigCa35mmetaG_FD_150862 | JGI IMG/M metagenome (GOLD analysis project Ga0194129, IMG submission 150862) | Freshwater microbial communities from Lake Tanganyika, Tanzania - TA2015038 Kigoma Deep Cast 35m | ecosystem: Environmental > Aquatic > Freshwater > Lake | place: Tanzania: Lake...
ATATATATAAAAAAATATATATATATATATATATATATATACATGGATATTAATAAATTTGAACAATTTGTTAAAGAAGCTATAGATATTTGTGAACAATTTCCATTGCTTGAACATATAGCATTTAAAAAATTAAATAAAAAATACAAGAAGGAAGATTGTATAACAGAATATTTAAATTATGAAACAGGCAAAACTATCCAAACATCAACTGATGCATATTTTAATCAAGGTTATGATAATTATCATGCATTATATTATAGCGAATATAGTGAAAAGGATATATTATTATTAAATGATTTGTCTGAGGATATAAAAAGTTATATAATGAGTATAATGAACAATTTTAATCTTTTTAAAAATGTGAATAATTTAAATATGAATGATCAATGGTTAAACACATTAAAAAATTTGACACCTGAGCAATTGAGTGAAAAATTATTTATAACAAATGAAAATTATACAGACAAAATAAAATTAAAAATTGATAATATCTCCAATTATACAAAAACATTAATTGGAGGTTATAATCAATTAGAAGCATTAGGAATTAATGAAACCTATATACATCGTTCTACTAGAATTACTTCTAAATATTTATCAACATCTCTTTTTGATCGTGGTTCTTCAAGTGTAAATAAAAATATAAATCATTATTCATTATGTTTATTTTTGGCTTTTATACTTTATAAAAGATATTTACCAGATTTTAATATGGTTCTATATATAGATGAGTCAATATCAACAAGTTCTAATCAAAATGTTATAGAACTATTGAATTATTTAAAAACAAATGAAACAGTCGATATAATTTTGGTAAAACAACAATTAAATGATATATCAATTATAGATAAAAACGGTAAAAATACTATTGGGTTATATGGTGCATTTTATAGATTTTTTATATATTTAAATCCAAATGTTGAAACAATTGTTATGGTTGATGCAGATAATTATCCTACAGAACGTTTTTGTGATTATGTAAAAGATTTTGATTCTAAAAGTAAAGAAGAAACAATAGGAATTTTTAAACCACTTTTTTATATGCGTAAAAATATTAATAATGATTGTATACCACAAATTTTAGCAGGTATGCATATGGTAAAGAAAAAAAATAATACTATAATGAATCCTAAAATTTTTGGCTTTATGTATGACTATATGAATATTCAATATTCAATATTTAAAACTGAGTTTTCTGATTTTTGTGATTCTAATGTAAAAATTAAATATAGTACACCTTTTCAATTTGGATTTGAAGAAAATGCATTTACAAATATTGTCATGCCATATTTTTTAAACTTAAATATTATAATTTATCCATTATTTTTTGATTTTGGTAAAGGGTTTAATTTTTATTATAATGAACTTTTATTAACATTAAAACCTAATATATTGGAAAAAATAGATAACTCTCTATCATTAAATATAAATAATAGCAAAAATATTATTTTTTGTCTTCCAGAGAATTCATTTAATATCTTTATAGGAATAATATTTACAGGTTATCTTTACAAATGTTTAAAAAATAATATTGATATTTTTATTAATGAAGAAAAAAAAAATAAAGCAAAACTCTTTTTATCAATTGGTGGGTTTTATCATATTTATCCCGCATTTAATTTACAAATGAATATATTTTCAATTAATGAATACATAGATGATTTATATAACAATAAACCAGTAAAAAAACTTGAACTATTAAAATTAACAAAAGAAGCATATAACGAATTTAATAAAGATACATATAATTACTATAAAGATATTGTTGATGAAAAAATACAAGTGCCCAATACATTACCTATATTAGAAGAAGGATTTAAAAATGCAAATAAATATAAAAATAAATATTTAAAATATAAAAATAAATATTTATATTTAAAAAAACAAACATTAAATAATAAAAAAATTTAATAACAATTATTATTAAAATTTTAAAACTGCCATTAATGTATATAATGTTTTTTGAACATTTCAATTATGAATAATGTTGTGATATAAAATTCAGAATTTAGAATGTATAATTTATCATCATAAAGAAAAAAATTTTATTTGTTTTTATTTTTTCAATTATACTCAACACAAACTAATTTTATAGTGTCTTTCATAAATACTTTTTTTTAGTAAATTTATCATTAAATAAAATTTTAAATAGTTTGATTAATCAATTTATACATTTTATAAATTGATTTTTTAAAAATAACACTCTAATTAGCTTTTTATAAATTAATATAATTAATAATTATCTTATATTCTTTTTATTAATATTACTTTATTATTTATGTATGAAAGATCTATTTAAAAAATTTTTTTGTTTATCTATGAGACCATATATTTTACTTAATAAAAATATTAAAAAATGAAATATAAATATATAAAACATTAAGTATTCATTTTTAATTTTATTTATAAAATTAAATTAAAAATACAATATTGTATTTTTAAAAAGTTAATATTATATTTATAATAAAGTTAATATGTTGAAGAATAAAAATTAAAAGTATTAATGTTTATTATTTTAAAAAATAAAGTATAGAAGAACACTTAAATATTATTTTTAATATTTTTATTAAATAAAAAAAGCTATTAGAACCTCACTATAATTTTATTTGTTTTGAGTATAAAGAAACAATTGTTTCTGTAATTTCTTCTGTTTTTGAACCATCAAAATTTGTATAACCATCAATTGTTTTAGTATATATACGTTTTAAATTATCACTTATAGTATCTGAAACTATTTTTACAATATCTTTATAATTGTCAAATGCTATTGAATAGTATAATACTTTCTCTTTTGAGATACTAATATTATCAAGTTTATTAGTAATATCTTCCATAATTAATAATTTATAGATTAAAGTAATAATATACTTATTAAACCTTATAAAAATCAATTTTTTTTAATATTATTCAATAATAAAATATGGTAAACCATCTTTTTTATAATCAAAAATAGTTTGAGTTAAATTTGTTTTATTTTTATAAGTGTCAAAATCATTAATAGTTGGAAACCACACAGGATTATTAATAGTCATATAATATTTATCATCTAAATGTTCGGATGCTTCAACGAGTTCGACAATACTTAATGAATTTAACTTATGATTATTTTCTCCATTGAACCAATTTCTAAAAATTAAACAATTACCAGAACATTTTATATTTCCAAAATAATGAAAATCATATGTTTTAGAATATACACTAAGAGTATGATTTATTTTATTAAATTCGGAAAAAATAGTTTCATCAATCATTTCTTTGTTTTGATTTTTCAAAAATTTTAAAAATATAAATGGCGTTTTATTAAATTTTTCGCCAAAACCATTTTTTTTATGCATAATATAAGTAAATTGATCTAACATAGCCAAATTTAATAAACTAGAACTCCGAGATTGTGGTTTATGTAGAAATATTTTATTTTCTAGATTTGTGAAAGTTTTGATCATTGTAATATTACTAATTGCTATATTACTAATTGCTTAAATATACATGTATTTTTTTTTCAATTTTTTCTATATAATGAAAAGTTGAAATATTTAATAAAATATAATATTTGTTTAATACAAATTTGTATTAAAAATGTCTATCATTACCAACATTGGAACTTTTAATTCATCTACAGAAATACCAGAAAAAATATATGATAAAATAACTAGTTTATCATTATTTGATAAATCTAATATTAATGATAATTTTACAGATTTAATACCAAAATTTATAAATTTAAAAAAAGTCGATTTATCAAACTTAGGAATGTATCAATATATGAAACAATTTTTATTATTTGATATTGAAGATTGCAAAGAATTATATTCATATTTGACCAATCCAAAAAATATATTTTTTAAAGATTTTAATGATAAGAGAGATGAGTTTATGTTAAGAATTAAAAATTTAGATATTGATATCAGAGAAGATATAATTGAACAATTGGAAGAAAAAAATAAAGAATTACAAAATATTAAACAATTTTATAAAAATTTAACAAAATTAGAACTAGAGTTTGTAAAAACAGATTATTTAGTTTTGCACTTTTTTTCTTTTCGAACCTTAATTGAGTTTGAATTAATAAATTGTAATTATTATATTTTATTTGGAGACATTGATAACTTTTTATCAAATAATAAAAATTTAAAAAAGTTTATTTTAAATAAATATGAATATGATATTATCCATGAGGAATTATATTTTAGTAAATTAAGAAATTTACCAAAAGATTACATTTATGAATATCATTATTTTGAAGACGATGATAATATAAACAATGATGAAAAAGTTAGTTTTAATATTGATAAATTAAAAGATGAGTTAAAAGATAAATTTTACAATATGAACTTAAATTCTTGTGGAAATGAAGTAATAAATAAATTCAATATATTTAATTGTTCAGAAAAAATTTTTGTCAATGATTATTTTGATGAATCTATTCATATATATGATTTAGACTACTTAATCAAAAGTAAAATAGAAAAATTATCTTATGTAGCAATGTATGATGATTACAAAGATTCTTTAATGCAATATGAAAATAAAAATAATAAAATGATTATTTTAAATTTAATGTGTGGTATCCAATATAAAATCAATTATTTGCCATGTGACTTGGAATATTTATACACTAATTTATACAAACTTACTTTGGAAGATAATTTACCCGTGACATTAAAAGAAATTAAAGTATTGGAAGATAGCAATATAGATAATATTAAAATACCATTTGGTTGTAAAGTTATAAAAAATAACATTTTTATATAATATTATATAAATTTATCAAGCATATAACTATTATTATATTATGCAACATAAAACAATAAAATTATGGACAAGTACTAGAAAAACTGGAAATATATTGAGTGGTAATGAAAAGTTAAATCCTAAAATTACAAATGAAATAAAAGAACTTACAGGATTGAAAATTACCCAGAATGATATTGAAATATTTCCGAAAATATTAAAAACATTTCCAGTTTACCAAAATAGAATTTATAGAGGCATTTTTGAAAAAGATGAATTTTATAAAGAATTACTTAAAAATAATAGTGGAATAACCAAAAGATATTATTCTTTTACTAAGTCATTAGATATAGCAAAACTATTTGGTAATAAAATAATATTGTCGATAGATAGCTGTAAAAGTTTTGACATTTCTAAATTTTCTAAAGAGAATGAGGTAATACTTGATAAAAATACTCATTTGTATATAAAAAGTATAGAAAAGATAGGAGAATATACATTGATTAATTTGAGTTTATTAAATAAAATTTTTTGTGCACCAATAATATAAGTGAGTGAAAAAGACTTTAATATATTTTGTAATGAGATTGGTTTAAAAAAAATCCTAAATGTGATATAAAAGAGAACGGAGGTAAATATAAAATAGTAAGTTTAAATGAATACATAAAAAGAAATGGTGGAAATAAAGTTTTTAATATAAAAAAAGTTGATGATAAAGAATATTTACTTCTTTATAGATTTGACTCTGGAGATTTGTATGGAAAAAATTTAATAAATTATTTTTATGATTATGAGACTACTATAAAAAAATATATGGATAAAGAAATTCATTTATTTTATGTATTGAGTCCAAATATGGTTACTAAAAATACAGAACAATGGGGTCATCGTCCAGGTTTTGGAATTAATGTTTCATATTATCCAATAAATTTCTATGCAAGAGAATTTTATGGAGAACCATATATATTAAGTGAATTTTGGATACCTATATCAGACAATATTAAAGATATTTCTGTTTGTATTATACCAGAGAAATGCACTTGGACACAAATATCATGTGATAAAAAAACTACATCAAATTATGATTTAATTGCACATACTGATAATCGTTATGAAGAATTTAACATAACAGATTTAGGTAGAAAAAAAGTAAAAAAAGTAGTTCAGTATTTAGATAAAAATGTAGATACATTAAGTTTTGAATTAACAATATATCCTGGTTATAGTTTATTAGATCTAAATGTCGAAACAAAAGTATTCAAAAATAAAAAGTATAAATTAAAAGGAGGCGGTAAAAATTATTATGAAAAATATTTAAAATATAAAACAAAATATTTAGATTTATCTAACAAAAAAAATTATTAAATTATTGTTATTTATAAGATTAATTTTTCTTTTTACTAGTTTTCTTACTTGTTCTTTTTTTACTTGTTCTTCTCTTACTAGTTTTCTTACTGGTTTTCTTACTGGTTTTTTTACTAGTTTTTTTACTAGTTTTTTTCTTTATTTTTGATGTTCTTGACATTTTGTTTGATAACATATTAGTAATTAATTCAATATCAGGTTGGTCTTTAGGACGATTCATTGTTTGTTTCCATTCCAAGAGTGTTTCTAGTTTAAAGAATTGGTGTCCATTGTTATCTTTGTCTAAACCATTATGTTCTTTAAGATAGTTTAAAGAAAATTTTTCATTAGGAAAACCATCATTAGGATTTTTTTGGAATGCTTCTATAGAAAAGTCTGGTTCATTTTGATTAGTCAAGTCATTATATAATTTAGTCATATCAAAAAACCATCTTATTTGATTGTTATAAATTTCTAAACCGCCAAAACCTTTATCAATAAGAGTATTTAATTTAAAAAATTCATTATAGTCCATATTGATATCTAAATCAGATATTGTTCTTTCTTTACGTATAGCAAAGGAACCTAAAATATAATATTTATCTTGAGAAATATTAGCAACATCGACAAATAAATATTTTAAAATTGCTGATAACTTTTCATATTTTTGTAAATTATTATTTTGAATAATATTCAATATAGTTTTGTCATCCATTTTTATTATATCAATTAAAAGATAAAATAAAAATATTTTTTATATAAAAAATTTACCAAGTATTTTTACAAAGTATATTGTAAAGTTCTAATTCTTGGTGCAATATTCATAGACATTAATTCCTGAATAAGTAATTTGAATGCATAAGGAATAATAATTCTTGAAATTTTTGTCTTATTTCTACAAGAAGGACAATCATATACATCAGAAGGTTGAGGATAGTTTTTATTTTCCTTTTTGATAGACCTTTGTGCGAATAAACCACAAATATCACAAACAAAAGTAGAATAAGCATCTGATACATACATCATACGTTCTTGTAAGAATTTACTCATACCATGTGAAATGATAGAGTCACGTTCCCGTTTATACCAAGTTCACTTTGTCATTTCCTACAAAGTTCATTACTTCTTATGATACTACTCATAAGCACTATTTCTAGTGGGACTAGACTATATCTTAAGCCAGTGCAAACCAGCCCATCTCCGTTTAGTCGTTGAACCTTCAAACAATAATAATTGTAAGTTTGGCTGCGGATTGTCTCTATTCTATAACTTTTTACTATACCTAATGCAATTAACATTAGCCATCACTACATTTCTGTAAATAACTTAGTATTATAGACTTTACAAGATTTCCCCGCAATTTGAAGATGTCGCCTTGAATATTATAATTATCCAAAACTAGCCATACTTTTGGTATGACTGAGACTAGAATTTTAATCTCACCACATTTTAATCCGCCATCTTTTGCCATAATACCACATTCATTCTGAGATTTCCCTCAAAAATCATTATGCTTATACACTCGTTATAATGAACTAAATAGCAAATCATCATAACTTATATATAACACTGTTGCCAGTGGGTGTAGACTATATCTTAAGCTTTCGCCCATTCCTGTTTAGTCGTTGAACCTTATTCCAAATAGTTTATTTAAATATATTTTGTAATCTTGGCTGCGGATAAACTCTAATCTTTAGATTTTAACCATACCAACTAGATTTCTCTGTTGCCATTAGTATATTACTATACTAACTTGGTACTAAAGATTATGTATTTAATTTATATCATTTACGAGTTGTTCCCGCAATTTAAGAATGTCGCCCCTGCTATGGGACTTGCTAAATTTTTAATTTAACAAAGACCTAAAGTTGATCTCGATTATACCAAGTTCACTTTGTCATTTCCTACAAAGATCGCCACTTCTTATGATTCTACTCATAAGCACTATTACTAGTGGGTCTAGACTATATCTTAAGCCAGATTTTACACCAGCCCATCTCCGTTTAGTCGTTGAACCTTATTCCAATATTTAATTTTAATCATTTTGGAATCTTGGCTACGGATTGTCCTAATAACTCAAACTTTTTACCTTCGGGAACAGCAATTAACTGTGATCCTTCATTACATTACTATAATAAAGTGGTATTTGAGTTATGAATTGAAATATTTTGATACTAAATAATATTGAGCAATTTAATTTCCATATTTCCAAATAAAACCACCACCAGTTTTACGTCTTCCTGCACAACAATGAATAATACTTGTAATATCCAATTTCGTTTCTTCACTTGCTTCTTTAACCGAAGAATATGACTTTAACATATTACCATCTTTATCATATTTTTCGACTTTTCTACGAAATTGTTCTTTATTTTGTGCATTGTGTATCATATTCATTGAATGCGAACACCATTCCAAATTTGTAATATCATTATTATGTCTGTTTGAATCAATATGATTAACTTCAGAATAATTATTTGGATTTGGAATATATGTTTCTGCCACTAATCTATGAACATAAAACTTTTTATCTGGATTTTCATTTGTTGGAATACTAACTCTGGAATAACCACTTGGATTATTTTGAACACTTTTTAATTTACCTGTTTTAAGTGAATATATAGTTCCTTTCTTGGAAATTAAGTAATTTGGATTTACCTTAATTTTTTTTCCGATAAAGTCTCCATATGTATATTCATTATCATCATCAGGTTCATTTTCTATTATTTTGACTACTGGTTTAGGTTTATTTTTTTGATAACCATATTCTAAATTTGTAACATCCAGATTATCTTTATCACCATCTTTGAATTTCACAATAATTTTATAACCTTCCATTTCTGGTATTTTATCCAAAAATGCATCTGCTACTAAATTGTGAATTTGTACAGGTTTACTAAATTTACCATTGTCTAAACTGCATGATTTATAACCTGTTGAACCAATTTATAATAATCTATTCTTTTTAGTTTTTTTGTTTCGTAATAATCCAGTGTTTGATATTTCATATATGTCTTTGAAATCATCAATTGGTATGTCTTTCCAAATTATATTGCTCATTTATTATAATATAGTATGTATTTAACTTTAATTCATATTATTTTCAATTTTTAGGATATCCCCGTAATTTGAAGATGTTGCATTGTTTATATAACAATACTTGCATATGCTTTGAACATATACATGGGCAATGCCATATTATCTTAAGACCATAAAATAATATTTATATATTTATTATTATGTTTTTAAGACCTAATATGGTCTTCACCCTCCGCCGCTTGTCTGGTTAACATGTTAATTGGTCCACGAGATCTCGAGTGCATTTTATCCATTACTAAATGTTTCAATCGTTGATAATATGTAGGACCAATAAATATAGGTATCTTTAATCTTTGTCCAGTTAAACCACAATAAACCCATTCGGTTGCATTTCTTTCATAACCGAGTTTTTCTAATTCATCTTTAACTTTTTCAATATCAATTTCGTTAAAAGGGGTTCCATCAGCTTCTATGCCTTTAATTGCTGCGACTTTACCAATAAGACATTCAACTAATTGACCTACTGTCATACGTTTTGGAATACAATGGGGATTGATAATTAAATCTGGACTAATACCTTCTTCAGTAAAAGGCATATCTGATTGATGCATTGTTAGTCCGATTGTTCCTTTTTGCCCATGTCTGCTACAATTACCAATCCAAACATTCTTTCCATATTGCCTAATCATAAATACATGAGATGGAACTTCTAAACAACCAACTTCACCTTGATAAATATATGTTTCTTCACTTTTATTATTAAGTGTGATTGTAAAAGATTTTTCAGTTTCTAAATCGCAAGATTTGTACAATACATTTTTTCCAATTACTTCTTTGGCTTGAATCAATTCAAATTTATTGGAATTATCAAGTTTAACATACATATCATGATCAATAGTTACATCCAAATCAATTTCATTTGAACGAAGTTTATACATTGGTCCATGATAACCAAATCTATAAATATCAATTGGATGAACATATTCTAATTTAATATCATCTACTAATGATGCTACTTTATGATTCATAGTGATATCTTTTAATTTTACCCAACCTTCAGACGTTAATACATCAGTATTTAATTCTACACAGAATTTATCACCAATTTTTGGTATTCTTATAGACCTAGTTCTCATCTTAATCATATCAGAACCTTCAGAATTAGTAGTTTGGAAAACTTTATCAATGATAGCGGGTTCACCAGATTTATAAATTTCTGATGAGTCTTTATAGCACTTATTAGAACCAGGTGCTGGTTGAATAGGAGTTACTTTACCAATGATAACATCACCATTTACAACAATAGTTTCTTCAGGAACAAAGCCTTTATCATTTAATTTATCATAAACTGCGTGTCTAGTTCCTGCTAATTTAGATTGGTCTGGTTTCATAAAGATATCATCTTGTGATGTAGATTGGTTCTTTTCAATTATTGAAGCCCATTTTTTAAGTGAAGCAGATCTGAACAAACCTCTATCAATAGCAGTTTGATTAAATACAATTGAGTCATCTTGATTGTGACCAGTATAACAACCTGCCATTACAACAGCATTTTCTCCACATGGTAAAATATCTGTATGAATATATTTTGCTAATCTTGTATTTACGATAGGTTTTTGTGTATGATATAGAATATAACTAATATCTGCTCTATCTCTGTAATTTGTTGTATACCAAGTCATAGCTTGTTTCATTTGTGCGAAAGAGAACATATTTCTTGCTGCCATATTGTGATTTGCAAAAGGAATATTTGCTGATATAATACCAATCATCATACTTGGGTGAAATTCACAATGAGTATAATTTAATATCATAGTATCATCATAACGATTTACTATTGGTTCTAAATTATCAGGAACAATAATTTTATCTCTTGATTTCATTTGAGAAATATCTTTAATACTTTTAGCAATTAGTGAATAATATTGTTCTTCACAATCAACTATGTCAATTGCTTCTGGATATTTCATCATTAACATATTCCATTTGTTAAGATTTGTACCAATACTTTTGTCTTTAACAATTTCATCAATAATCTTAGCATTTAAAACAAGTTCATTATTTTTGACACTTAGAATTGGTCTATATAATCTACCAGATTCTGTATAAATTTTAATTTCACCTCTTGGAATATCATAGATTATACCATTTGTTCTATTAATAATGCTATTAGTTTTCAATGTTTTAAGTTCTTTGTATACTTCTAAAGGATTTTTTGTAAAACCCAACCATTCACCATTTAAAAAGATTTTTGTTGATTCCGCTAAATCTAAAGTTGTATGGTTGTTCATGTGAATAAAATGTTTATTTGATGTAATCATATTATGCAATATATTTGCTTGATCAGAAGACCCAATTGTAATAGAACTTAACATAGTCAAGTGCTTAACAAGACCAATATTGGCGTGTTCTGGAGACTCGACACAACAATTTTTCGTATAAAGGCTATTAGCGACAAAACTATGAGTAAAATATTTGGTCTCAAAATCATAAACAGGTTCAGGTGGTATTTCTTCAATTGATTTTATTTTTATCAAGAAATTTTCACCATTTATATTAATATCTTTAATAAATTCTTCATAAGATAAGCATAAATCATTTCCTAATTGTCTAGCTTTGGGTATTTTCCCTTTTCTGTGATTTTCTATTATTCTTTTGACAATTTGATATGGGTAATCTTTTGTTTCGCTTATTTCAGTGCACCCAATACCTGATGAATATAATTTAATAATATCATTGTACATATTTGTTTTAATATCTGCATAATGATTTTTATGTTTAATATATTCTATTGTTAAGGCAGATTTTCTTCGTTTTTCATTACAATATCTAAAATTAATTATATCTGCATAATTATTAAGATTTTCATATGTTTGTTCTAATGAAATGTAACACGGTATTTTTCCATTTTCTTGTGATATTCCTTCCCGTATTCTTCCATTTATACTAAAATTATTCATAATCTTAAGAATATTTTCAAGATATTCTTTAGTTTCTTTCAAATGTTCTTTTAATGTAACTTGACAAATTTCACTACAATGTATTTTTTTCTTATCTTGATTATTATTCATGGATAATTTGCAACCATCACCAGCGACAAAACCACTTATAAATTCTCTTTGAATACGATTATTCGCAGTTATTATCCAATTTGGAATATTTCTTATTTGTTCTGTTTTATTTCCATTAAAAGCACCAAGTTTATTTAATAAATATGCAAATGCTCCATTTTTGCTAACATTAATAGTATTATAAATAGTGACTTTTCCATTTTTTCCGTTAATATGTTTTGTAATTCTTTTGGAAATAGAAGGTGTGCCAAAACCCAATTTCATAATATCGTCTAATAAATCAAAAGCATCTTGTTCTTCACCTACGCTAAATTCACAATCATAATATTTATCATTTGAACGAATACCTAAATGTCCATCTGTAATATTTAGTCCAATTAGTCTTGCTAAAATTTCTAATTTCCACTGGGGTATTTTTCTATCTAAATAACATAATTCAAATAATTCAGTTCTATATTGTTCGCTTACATCAGAACTTTTAATTATTAATTCTGTTTCTTTATCTTGTTTAAGATATTTAACAGCATGGCGACTAATTAAATAATCACCTTCTTTCATATTTTGAACTTCAACAAAATCATATTTATCTCCTACTTTTGTTAACAACTTGTGTTCGGGAGTACATTTAATAGTTCTACCAGTTATTGTCGTTAATTTTAATAATTTATTACAATCTTGTTTAAACCAATTTTTAATTGGAGTAGAAATTTCTTTCATAGTTTCTTTATCAACTGAAATTACACTATCTCCGTCCTTAACATCCTTAATTAATTTAATTGTTCCATCACTCATTAAAATTTCTGTATCTCCAGTTAAGCAAAGGAATCCCACCTGAGAAGGATGATAATGACGAGGACCAGTTAATTTACTAGCGGTTGCATCTGCACTTGGAGCATCAACACGTCTTAAGAAAGATACTGATTGTAAATAAGTCATTCTTGGATACATTTGTGCAACACCCTTCTTTTTGCCCCAATTGCCTGTTAACATTGCAGATTTGATGCCTTGTTCAATAATAGAAGGTTTAATTTGATTAATAATTAATAAAGGAGTTTCATGATTTCCACCAGAACGCTTTTTGAAAAATTTATTGCATTCATTCAACATCTTTTTATAAAATTGTTTGAATAAATCAAATATTAAATCTCCAGGCATATCTACACGTTTATTAACAAATGAATCTCTATCATCTGGTTTTGTTCTGCCTAAATAACAATTTAAAAGTTTATTAATCATATAACCAAGGAAAATACCTTTAACTTTCAAAACGTTATCAAACTCGTCGGAATTGATATGCGGTAAAAATGCATTTCTTAAAAGTGCTTCTAAATGTTCTTTCTTTTCTTCATATTGTAATTTTTTATCTTTATCAATATATTTTTTTACGACACGAAGTTTATTAGTCAAACTATAATAAGCATCTTCTTTAGTTAAAACTAATTTCTTACCATCCTTTTTTGATAAATCAACAGCAATTTTTAAAATGTTCAACATATCAATATCATTTTCATTATATACAATATATTTAACAATTTCTTTGTCTGTTTCTAAACCTAGCGCTCTCATTAAAACAAAAACAGAAACTTCATTCAAAATGGGAACTTTAATTGTAATATCAAAATTCTTTTTGAGTTTTATTTGTATACCTTGAGGTATTACATTCGGGTCATTAGAACGTGAATTAATTTTAACTTCATAATTGTTAATTCCTGCATCTTTTTTTACAAATACCAATGGTTTATTTTCAACCATTTTTTCTAAACTTAAGACTATTTTTTCAGCACCATTGACAATAAAATAACCGCCTGGATTTAGAGAACATTCTCTTTGTGCATAATCTTTATTAATTTCTAACGAACAATATTTAGAATGAACCATATTTGGAATAATTACTGCTACTTCCTTATCATATGAACCAAGAATTTTTTCAGATATAATCTCTCTTTTTGTTAAATCGTATATTTCTTGTATTTGAGAAATTTTTGCTATAAATTTTATACTATATGTACTATTCTTTTCAATAGCATCCATAGGATACATCAAAGAATCACCATTTTCATTTAATGGAGGTCTTACATGTAAATTTTCATATTTGAATCTATATCTATATAATTTGTCTCCTACACGACTTTCTTCAAAAATATTCTTATTTTTTTCAAGGTAATTCTTAATTTGTTCTACTAATTCATTATAAGAATTATGAAGATGTTCATATAATACGTTTTTTTTAGCAAATTTGCAATCTAGAAGGTCAAAAATTTTGTCATATGTTAATTCTGTCATTGAGTCTTTAATTATTATATAATAATTAAACATTTAAATAAAAATCAATTTTTTTTTTGTTTTATATATAAAAATACGCTATATATATATTAAAATTTTTATATAATAACCTTATATTTATACATATTCTTTATAGGGATATTTTCCTATATAACTACATATTTTTTTTATTAATATTCTTTAAAAATTCTTCAATTTCATTGATATTACCCTTATGAACATCAGCTAATTGGCTATTAGATACGTCTACACTATTTAAAACATTTGAAATATCAAAATTAGTAATATTACTAAAAAATCCATTTATCAAGGTATTTTTTAGTAATTCTTTATTTTTATTGATTTTTCTATCCATTACTCTATGACAAGGAGAAAAAACTTTAAATACAACATTTATAATAACAGAAAATACATACCAAGTTTTTTGAATAATAGGCTTACTATCAATATTTTTAGTTCCATTGGTAAAACTTTTATCAAATTTTTGCATTAATACCAAAAAAGTCATTACTAAAATTAAAAAAATAGCAAAAATAGAAAACCAATCCAAAACTAAATATAATAATCCAACCATAAAAAAATATATGAAAGACATTGTATTTCTTATTTTTATTACTTTTTTTGGTTTTTCATTTTTTACCTTAATTAATTTTTTTTCATTACAAATACCATAAAGACATTTATATAAATATGTAAAGAAACATAAAGAAAAAAATAATTTAGTGTATGAAAATAAATTAATTATTAATTCAAACATATAATAATATAATAAATATTAAAATGTTAAATTATTTTATTTAATTATAAATTTGCCAATCTATTTCTTTTTTATTTTTGTTTTTTAAAATAGAATTAATTTTTCCAAAATGATCTCCTTCATAAAATGAAGGAGATGTTTTTAACATATTTTTAAAACCCAAAGGCGATGGATGAGAACTAATAACAAATTCTTGTTTATCTTTATTTTTTATAATATTCATTTTATTTAATGCACTTCCACCCCATAAAACAATTATTAAGTCAGTATATTTTTTTGTAAAAACTTCAATCAATTCATCTGTAAACATTGACCAAATTTTTTGATGAGAATTTGGTTTTGATTTTTCAACAGTTAAACTAGTATTTAACATTAAAACTCCTTGATATGCCCAATATTCTAAATTACCATGTTCTGGTTTAAATATTTGATGACCAAATCTTTTCATATTATCATAAATATTTACTAATGAGGCTGGAATAGGACTTTGTTTCGGAACAGAAAATGCTAAACCAGTCGCTTGAGGATAATAATTTTTATCTAGTTGATTACAAAATAGACCTGGGTATGGGTCCTGTCCTAGTAAAATTACTTTAACATCTTCAGGACTGCAAAATTTTGTAAAATTAAAAATATTTTTAAAACAAGGAAAAACATTTGTATTATCTTTGACTTTTTTATATTCATTTTCTGTAATTTCAAATACATCAGGGTCTATTTCTTCAAATATTTCATACCAACAGGGACTAATAATATCTTTAAATATAGAGTTTTGCATTTAATAATTTGCTATATTTTGTTATATTTATATTAAATTATTATTTTCAATATTTTTGCATAAATATATATTATATTTTTAAATCATTTTAATATAAAAATTGAAAATAATATAAAATTACAACAATTATATATATTATATATACATATGAGTAATAGAAGTTTAATTAATAATAATAATAATAATAATTTAGAATATAACAATATAATGATAGAACAGGAAGATTTGGATAGTTATGATAATTATGAAAAATATTCGAATATGGTCGATATGATTTATGGAAATAATACTGACGAAAAAAAGATTAAACATAATGGTTCTTGGTGTGAAACTTGTAAAAATGATGATGTAATTGAAGATACTTCACATGGAATAATAGTTTGTAAAGGTTGTGGTCAAGTTGTATCTAATTTATTAGATAATAATCCAGATTGGGGTTATCATGGTGATGGTGATAAAAAAGATTCTGGAAGAAATAGTTTAACAATTAGTAAATTATTACCCCAATCGTCAATAGCAACAACAATTGGAGGAAGTTGTTCAAGTAGAATAAAAACTTTGCAGGGATGGAGTGCAATGCCTTATAAAGAAAGAAGTTTAAACGAAGTATTTAAAATTATTCAAAGTAAATGTTCAGAAGCAAAAATATTAAAATGTATTGAAGATGATGCAAAAATTATGTATAAAAATATTTCAGATTGTAAACATCTTGTAGGTAAAAATAAAGATAAAAATATAATTATAAGAGGTATAAATAGAAAAAGTTTAATAGCAGCTTGTGTATTATATGCTTGTAGAAAAAAAGATAAAACACGTTCTCCAAAAGAAATAGCAGAATTATTTGGTTTGAAATATACAGAAATAACCAAGGGTTGTAAAACATTTTTTAAATTAGCAAAATTGAAACATATGGAAGTAAAATTAAATTTTACTAAACCTGAACATTTTATAACTAGATTTTGTGATGAACTTAAAATAAAAAAAGAATATGCTGAACAAGCTATTCAAATATCAAACAATGTACAAAAATTACATATTGCATCAGTTCATACTCCATTAAGTTTAGCAACAGGTTCAATATATTTGATGATACATTTGAATGGATTTAATATTCAAAAGAGAACTATTGCGGAAAAATTCAATGTTTCACAAGTAACTATAGCAAAAGCATTCAAAAAATTAGAACCATTTATAAATATTTTGACAAATAATGAAATTTGCGATAGATTAAATAAAGAAATACTTCATTATCAAGAAGATATTGAAATAAGTGACGAATTAAAACCAAAATTTATAAGATTTGGTGTTGATGTAGATACAGAAGATATTAGAAAAAATCCTTTAAGTATCTTTAATTATAAAACCAATGAATTTAATGAAAAATTAATAGTTGAACATAATATAGAATTTGCAAATAAAAACTATCAAATAGAAGCAGAATTTTTAAGATTGCAACTTAATTTTGCTGATGATATTTATAAAATTCTTAAAAAAGATATTCCTTTATTTAAATAATTTAATTTTCTAAAGTATCCAAGGTTATTTTTGTTTCCGGTAATTTCAATAAATCAGTTCCATAATTATCAATTATTTTTTTTGCAATTTCTTTTTTAATATAAATACCATCGTTTTTGTAATTTTGATTTGGTAGTAAAATCATTGGCAAGTTGATAGTATGTTTTAAGTAGCCATATGTATTAAAAGCAATACAATTATCATAAATAGTGGCAATTTCTTCTAATTCTTCGACTGACTTATTTTCGAAATAACCAATATCACCTCCATATGAATCAATATTATCAATAAACATATAATCATCCAGCATTTTAGGTTCAATAAATATTTTATTTATATTTTGTTTAATTTGTGTAATTTTGGTTTTTATATCATCAGGTACACAAGAATCAGTTGTTAAAAATTCATACAATATTTCTTTTTCTTTATCTATTGTTTCATTCGTCAAATTTTTTACAACGATATTATTTTTTTGTAAGCATAAATAAGTCAAGTATAATAATTCCTTACATTTGTAATCATGGATATCTTTTTTAATAAATAAAAATAAATTTGAAGGAAAAGGTATTTTAACCGCAATTTTACAAGTTTTATAAGCATCTTCTAAATCTCCATTATCATAATAATATTTTGCTAGGAAAAATAAACATTCTGAACGTGCTGGTAAACTTTTAAATCCATTCATAAAACATTCTTTAATGTCTTTTTTGTCGTATTTTGATTGTATCATCATTAAACCAATTTCCATATAACTTACATAAATTTCTTCCACCCATCCTCCCATCTCAGTTCTTTGTTTGTAGTATTTTATTCCATTTTCAAAATCTTTGTAATCTCTATAACTTTGACCCGCATAAAATACATATCTTTCTTTTAATTCTGGATCTATACCTTTTTCTATAGCGTTTACTAAAATATTTGCATCTTTTAAATATTTTTGTGGATCTTTATTTCTGTCTCCTAATCTTCGTGAATCAATAAAATAATCTCCATCTAATTTTGCAGACGTAACATTATTTTTATCTAAACATTTAGAGAATTCATGTAAAACTCCTTTATAACACCATTTCAATTTATTATTGAAAATTTGAGATCTAGTATAATAAAAGTCTTTACCTCCATATTTTAATAAATACATATCTCTATCAGGGTTTTTTGGAAAAACCAAATTACCAACTATTAAATCATCTGCATCCATAACCCAAGCATATTCTGATTTTCCATATGCTGCTTCAAATGCTTTCGATCTATTATAACCAAAATCTCTCCATTCGTGTTCAACTAATTCACCAGGTATATTTTTTTCTTTAAAAAATTCTTTGATAATTTCTTGTGTTCCATCTGTTGATCCTGTATCTGATATTATCCAATAATCAATATATTTCAACATATTATTTAAAGTTTCTTTAACAACATGTGCTTCATTTTTTACAATCATTACTAAAGCCATCATCGGTAACTTTTTTTTTTTTTTTAATTGTTTTAATTTTTTTTGACCCATTATAATATTTAAATTTTATTATTTTTTAAATAACTTTTAATCTTTTTTTAATTTATATCTATATGTAATATTATAAAAAAGATA